>Ga0180434_10000158_pt1 | contig 102288 bp, 82 predicted proteins | sample SS_ome_7_FD_132453 | JGI IMG/M metagenome (GOLD analysis project Ga0180434, IMG submission 132453) | Hypersaline lake sediment archaeal communities from the Salton Sea, California, USA - SS_1_D_2 metaG | ecosystem: Environmental > Aquatic > Non-marine Saline and Alkaline > Hypersaline >... | reverse complement strand
GACAGCCGGAAGAAACTCATGCCGCTTTGACGGCGAAGAGATGACTTGGGTAAAACCTATAAGGATTGATTAGTTAAGAGGTTAAAATTATAGTTGACAAGGAACACGCTTTCAGAGATGACAGAAAGGTGTATAAGCTTCGCTCAGGACGACAGTGGGGTGTATTTTCAGAGAGCTATGGAGAGATAAGTGATGAATGAGATGAAGGTGATAGCACTGGAGAGGCTAGTTGAGCATCCGGAGAGTGTGAATGTGCAGAGCAAGGTGACATTTTCAAAGCTGGTGCGGCACATTGAGCGGACGGGGTTGTATGAGCCGCTGGTGGCCAGGCCGCTGCGCGGGAAGAACGGACATTATCAGGTGATTAACGGTCATCATCGGCTGAAGGCACTCGAGCAATTAGGTTACAGAGAATGTGATTGTATTGTATGGGATGTTAGTGATGATGTTACTGATATGCTTCTTTTGACATTGAATCGGCTTGGGGGCAAAGACAGGCTTGATAAGAAGCTGAGGGTTTTGAGGAGGTTGAATAATAAGTTCGGTTCGAAAGAACTCGGTAAGCTGCTGGTTCAGAACGCGAAGCAGATTGAGCGGTTGGTTAATTTTAAGAAGCCTGAAGTGACATTGAAGAAAAGCAAAACACTTTTTGTAAAGGCGGAGGTGTTTTTTGTGGATGGTGAGCAAAAAAGGTTGGTCGAGGAGGCGTTGTCACTGGCGGCAGAAGAGAAAGGGGCTGTGAGGGCTGCTCGGAGGGGGGCGGCCCTTGCAGCGATGGCTAAATTTTATATCAATCAAAAAGCGAGGAGGAGATGATGAGCAGGAGAAGGTATTTGAGCCAGAAACAGCAGGCGGTGCTGGACGATTTGTTCAGCGAGGATTATGATGAGGATGAGGTACGACGGCGGCATCGGTTGATGCGGGGGACACTCAACAGGTGGCTGGGAGACGCATTGTTTATTGAGGAGTTCGAGCGGCGTGTTCGGTCCTCGCGGTTTCTGGGGGCCGCGCTTCTGGCGAAATCCAGCTACGAAGCAGCGGCGAAGCTGGTGAAGCTGAAGAAGGAGAAGTTGAGTCCGGAGACGGCGAGGAAAATCTGCCTGGATATCATAAGGCTGGGTAAAGAGGTTCTGAAAAGCGGTCTGGAATCTATTGAACAGGAAAAAAACAGGGAGGCCGGAAGCGAGTCAAGCTGTCAGATATCGGCTGAGAAGGCCGAGAAGCTGCTGAAAGTGCTGGCGGAGTAGGTAAAATTTTTTAAAGGCCTAAAAACATTAGGTGATTTCAATCAGTAGAGTTGTTTTAGAATAAATCAGCAGGCGGTTGAAAAGGTCAGGCGGAAAGGTTATAATTCTGATTCTGCTTTTGCAGGGGCTAAAACGTTGAAATACGTGCTCTTTTAACAATTTTAATTTTTTGGAGGTTCGATTATGCGAAGGATAATGGTTGCGGTCTCAGCGGTTGTGGCAATTCTGGGGGTGTCAGTATGTGCGGCGGAAGAGGGGCTTGTCGGTCACTGGTCGTTCGATGATGTGAGGGTCGAGCGGGTTGAAGTGAAGATGGTTCGCGGGGAGACGTTCATACCCCGCGAAAAGATGTGTTATGTTACGGAACACGTGCATAATGAAGACCATGAATTGATGGGGAAATATTTTGAAACGGTTCATGGCGTCGAGGGTCAGGCGGTTTTGCTTGACGGTTATACGGCTCATGTTGTCGTTCCGCAGGAGGATTCGTTTAAGTATCGCGTGACTGATGACTTTGCCGTGGAGGCGTGGGTCGCATTGGGCGCGTATCCCAAGCATATTTGTCCTATTCTGGATAATCAGCGTGATCCGGCTCACGGGTACTTTAACGGTTTTATGTTCGGTATTGACGCGATGGGTCGTTTGATGCTTCGTATGGCTTCGAACGGCCGTAATGAAGTGCTTTTTTCATCCGAGAGCATCAAGCTGAACGAATGGACGCATGTTGCCGGCTCTTATGAAGATAAAGAAATGGTTGTTTACATCAATGGCAAGGAGGCCGGGAGACTCGAAGCTCCAGACGGTTTTTCACCTATCCAGGAGGATGATTTTCACTGGGTTTCGGTGCTGATTGGCCAAAGCCGTGACAAGCATCGTCCTTATGGAACGATTCGTCCCCTGGGTACCAATCCCGTGGTCACCAATCTGGATGCAATCATCGATGAAGTGAAGCTTTATGACCGGGCCTTGAGCGAAGCTGATGTCGAAGAGAGTTTCAACGACCATAAAACGTCAGCCAAACCTCAACTGCCGAAACGTGTTTTACCGGCCGGCCCGGCCGGTGAGGGCACGTTCGGCGCCATCAATACGACGCTGAAGTACTATCCATCGTGGGACGCACCGTGGCATATTGGTGACAACGCCGATGTTGTGGTTCGGTTCGATGAAAGCCCGTGTCGTTTTGTGTTCTGGCATGGTACGAACTATATTCCGAACTGGGTGACGGAGAACGGTATCTGGTTTAATAACGCATTTAATGAAGGGTGGAACGAGCATAACAGCAGTTGTGAGCCGATGAGTGATAAGCGGTGCAAGGATACGTATGTTAAGGTCGTTGAAAGCACGGATGCCCGCGTTGTCATCCAGTGGCGTTACGGGCTGGTGGACATTAACGGTTATTTTGCTTTTGCGGACCCGGCGACCGGCTGGGGCGATTATACGGAAGAGACGTATACCATCTATCCGAATATGGTCGGTGTTCGCGAGGATAAATTATTCAGTAATGCTCCGCGTGCGGCGCATGAATGGCAGGAAAGCATCATGGTGATGGGTCCGGGCCAGCGGCCGGATGAGGTGCTGGAGCTGGCGGCATTGTCCCTGGCGAATATGGACGGTGAGACGCATACGTATTCGTGGGAGTATGAAACGCCTCCTCATATGCCTGAGGACCCGCCGAACGCGAATATCCAGATGGTTAATACCCAATCGAACTATCATCCGTTTTCTATCATTCGTCCCCAGGACAACCCCGACATTGATATTTATTCAGGTGAAATTCGCCGTGAGGTTTGTGTGTTCCCGTGGTGGAACCACTGGCCGGTAGCTCCGCGTCCGACGGACGGCCGCTTTTCGATGTATGATGATCGCGCGTCGCATGCATCTTTGTCGCATTGGATATGGGGCCCTTATGAAACCACGGACAATTCGATGACTAAAATCATGATCAACGGTCTGACAACGAAGAATATCAAGGATTTATTGCCCCTTGCGAAGAGCTGGTCGAATCCGGCGAAGCTGGAAGTGGACGGTGACGGCTTCGAAAGCCAAGGATATGACCCGACCGAACTGGCTTATCAACTGAGCTGCGAGGGTTCGGATGAGATAGTCATGCATTTACATGCCAGTGAGGATTCTCCGCTGGTAAATCCGGCGTTTGTGATTACGAACTGGGGCGAGGGTGACATTGAACTGAAAGTGAACGGTAAGGCGCTGGAGTGCGGCGAGGATTATCGTGTAGGTCACCGGCACCAGCTCGAAAGTGCTGATTTGATTGTGTGGGTCAGGTATGAATCCGAGAAGCCGACGGAGATTGAAATCGAGCCGGCGGATTAAGGTGTTAAGCATATTCAAGGATATAAAGATATGGAGTGGTGGTTTAGTTTTTTTTGTTCTCTGTCAATCTAAGCATAGACGGAGGTGAATTATGCAGCGGTTTATTACCTGTTTTTTAATCATTACGCTGATGCCGGTCATCGCGGCGCGGGCGGACAACGTTTCCGAGCAGCGGGACATTGTTTCGAAAAAGGCGGCTTTTCTTCACGGCCAGAAGGATTATATCAAGCAGAAAGCGGCTTCGGTCAACGGAATATGGGAGCGATTCTCTGAGGCTGTGAGCGATTATCTTCGGATGTATGATGAGATGACGGACGACCAAGAGGCGTCGGACCTTTCCGAGGGGCAGCTTTCGAAGCTGATGCAACAGATATCGCATCTGAACCGTCTTATTCCAATGCAGCTTCCCGGGTTCACCGAGGGGCAGACGGGCTTCGGGGCGTATTATACGAAGCTGGATTATTATCCGGAGTGGGACAAGCCCTGGCGTGTCGGGCCGGATGCCGATGTTATAGTGCGGTTCGGAAAAGACAGTCCCCGTTTTATCTTCTGGAGAGGTGCCAGTTATATACCCCATTGGGTTGCCGATAACGGCTTGTGGTACACTAACCAGTTCAATGAAACCTGGCCACCCAACAGCTGCTGCGAACCCATGGGGGACAAACAATGCCGGTATTCCCATGTTCGAATTATTGAAAGCCATCCGGCGCGGGTGGTCGTTCACTGGCGGTATGCACTGTGTGATGTGGATTATAAAATTGCCTGGCCGAACGAGCAGACGGGCTGGGGTGACTGGACGGATGAATATTATACGCTTTATCCGGATGCGATCGGCACACGAAGGATTACCCTGCATACTTCTCATACGGACGATTATGAGGAGCTTGAAACAGATGACCACGGACACGAATGGGCCGAGGGAATCGCGGTGTTTAATGCTTTCGTTTTTCCGGAAGAAATGCTGAATTATGATGCAATCCATGTTGCCAATATGGCGGGCGCAACCGGACGATGGATCTGGAACGAACCCGGCCAGCCCGAAACACACACGCCGGACGGGGCGAATATATTTATGATTAATTCCCGTTCACTTTACAAACCGTTTGTGATTTCTCCGCCGGGGAGCAATTTTGATGTGTACACCGGCTGTAGTAACGGCTCTCGTTTCAATTGGTGGGATCACTGGCCGGTTACGTTGGATGCAACCTCAGGACGAAGGGCCACCGGACGCAATGCAGCTCACGGCTCGTTTTTTCATATCATCGACATGCCTGTATATGCGTACGGCCCAGACCGAATCACCAAGGTACATCTGCACGGGATGACTCAACAAGACGTCGATGACCTTGTGCCGATTGCCAAATCATGGGACCAGGCACCGAAGCTTGACCTGGCGGGTTCCGGCTTTACCGATTCCGGTTATGACAAAACTCAACGTGCGTATGTTCTTACTCGAACAGGTAAAGATAAAGTGAATCCTCTGAGCATAGAACTTGCCGCATCTGAAGAATCACCTTTGTTTAATCCGGCGTTTGTGATTACGAACTGGGGCGAGGGTGACATTGAACTGAAACTGAACGGTAAGGCGCTGGAGTGCGGCGAGGATTATCGTGTAGGTCACCGGCACCAGCTCGAAAGTACGGATTTGATTGTGTGGGTCAGGTATGAATCCGAGAAGCCGACGGAGATTGAAATCGAGCCGGCAGATTAAGGATTTAAGCATATTCAAGGATATAAACATATGAAGCGGTGGATTAGGTTTTTTTGTTCTAATTTTTTTAGTGTCTGTCAATCTAAACATAAACGGAGGTGAATTATGCGGCGTTTTATTATAACCTGTTTTTTAGTCATTATGCTGATGCCGGTCATCGCGGCGCGGGCGGACAATGTTTCCGAGCAGCGGGACATTGTTTCGAAAAAGGCGGCTTTTCTTCGCAGCCAGAAGGATTATATCGAGCAGCAAGCCGCTTCGGCCAACGGAAGATGGGAGCGATTCTCAGAGGCTGTGGGCGATTATCTTCGGATGTATGATGAAATGACTGGCGACAAAGATGCCGCGGACCTTTCCGAGGGGCAGCTTTCGAGGCTGCTTCGACAAATAGAGCATCTGAACGGTCTTATTCCGATGCAGCTTCCCGCGGGTACGGACGGGCAGACGGACTTCGGGGCGTATTATACGAAGCTGGACTATTATCCGGAGTGGGACAAGCCCTGGCGTATCGGGCCGGATGCCGATGTTATAGTGCGGTTCGGAAAAGACAGTCCCCGTTTTATCTTCTGGAGGGGTACGAATTATATTCCCCACTGGGTGACGGACAACGGCATCTGGTACAATAACGAGTTTAACGAGACGTGGCCGACGAGGGGCTGCAGTGAGCCGATGAGCGACAAGCAGTGCCGTTATGCTCATGTTCGTATTATTGAAAGCCATCCGGCGCGGGTGGTCGTTCACTGGCGGTATGCACTGTGTGACGTGGATTATAAAATTGCCTGGCCGAATGAGCAGACGGGCTGGGGTGACTGGACGGATGAATATTATACGCTTTATCCGGATGCCATCGGGACGCGAACGGTCACACTGCATACGTCCCATTTCGGTGATGATGAACGCGGTATCACAACGGATGACCTCGGGCATGAATGGCACGAGGGGATTATCGTGTATAATGCCTTTGTGATGCCGGAGGAAGTTTTGCACGTCGACGCCGTGCATGTCGCGAATATGGAGGGTGAATCCGCAGCGTGGTCGTGGCAGGAGCCGGGCGAACCCACCACACCGATTCCTGATGAGAGCAATATGGTGTTAATGAATGTCAGGTCACCGTTGAAGCCGTTTGTGGTCGCTGCCGAGGGATGTGAGATGGATGCCTATGGGGGCTGTCAGAACGGCTCTCGATTTCGGTGGCGTGACCACTGGCCTACGACGATGGAAGATGTTGTCGGGCGGAATGCCTCGGGCCGGAAGGCAGCGCACGGCTCATTTTTTCACATTACGGATATTCCGATTTACGAGCGCGACGGCGGGAGAATTACAAAGGTGCTTTTGCACGGGATGACCGAAAGAGACATTGGTGAAGTGGTTCCCGTGGCCAAATCCTGGCTGAAGGCCCCTGCCATTCAAAGGGTTGAGGGTTGTGAGAGTCAAGGGTATGACCTTTCGCAGCGGGCCTATGTGCTGGAGTGTGAGGGGGATTCTTCGGAGATAAAGCTGAGCATTTCGGCCAGTGAAGATTCGCCGCTGGTGAATCCGGCGTTTGTAATCAAGAACCGGGGCGAGAGTGATGTCGAAGTGAGCGTTAACGGCAAGAATCTTGAGTGCGGTGAGGATTATCGAATGGGTCATCGTTATCGTCTGGAAGGGACGGACCTTGTCCTTTGGATGCCATATGAATCGAAAAGAACAACGGAGGTCGTTGTTTCAAATATCGATTAAAACTTATTACGTACAGGAGAAAACCGATGAGAACAACACTATTAGCAATTGTAATCTTTTTCGTGTTCATCGCTTCGGTCGAGGTCTTTGCGGATGACTTTTATGGTTATTACACACGGCTGGATTATGTTATCCCGATCGAGGAGGCAGCGGATTATATTCCGACGGAGCTGACCGAGGAATCACGTCTGATCGTGGAACGGATAGAGGCGTTGGAGAAGGCGGCCGGTGCCTGGGAAGATGAAGAGGATGAGGATGAAGATGAAGAAGAAGACGATGAAGACGAAGATAGGCGCCGTCGGCGAAGACGATCGGATGATTTGACGGGCCGGTTCGCGGATGTTGTGATTAATGTCGCTGACGGTCAGCAATTGATATTCTCCAGGAAGACGGCTTATCAGCCGGTGTGGAAGACGGAGAAGGGCGAATGGCCCGTTAAGGATATTGTTAAGCGGCAGACCGATGTTGGGTGTCTTTATTCCTACGCGCGTATTATCGAGAACAGTCCGACGATGATCAAGGTTCACTGGCGGTATATGCCGCATTTGAAGAACGTTGGGTTGACGACGGTTGTTCACGAGTTTTTTATGGTTACACCGGACGGAATGGTTGAGCGTCGTGTGAAGCAGGCGTGTAAGGACCTTGATGACTGGAATGACCCGGCGAATGTGACGGTTCAGAAGCTGAAGTTGAGCGCGGACGGGATTGAGGAGGTTTCGATGAAGCGTGCGAAGCTGTCGCGATTGTCGAAGCTGCCGGTAGACGGTTCTTTTGTGAAGTCGAATGACGCGGCAAAGCCGGCGGCGGTGTGGCGATTCGATGAGGGACTTATTACGCGTTCCTATGAAAAGAAAGATGTCACGAAGGAAGGTGTGAAGGGGTTTGAGTGCGAGGTCCGGGGTGACGTTACTTTATGGAAGGAAGGTGTTTCGGGGACGGCACTGGCGTTTGACGGATATAAATCGAGTGTGGTCTGTCCGGCTTCGAAAGCGCCCAAGCTGGACGATGAGGTGACTGTCGAGGCGTGGGTCGTGCTGGGGGCGCTGCCCTGGAACTGGGCGCCGCTGGTTCATCAGTCAAGGTGGACCCGGGTCCGATTGAGAAGGGTAATTATGACAGGTTCGGCAAGACGGATGAGCGAAAGCCGGGAAAAGGGTATTATCTCGGGATTAATGCTCATGGTTATCCAATTGTTACGGTTAACGGCAAGGTTCTGAAAGGCAATATTCAGCTTGAGCCGTATCGCTGGAGGCATATCGCGGCGTCATATGGTGACGGCAAGATGACGCTCTACGTTGACGGTCAGGCGTGCGGGACGATGGCGGCGGACGGTAAGATCGAAATGGTGGACACGGACCTGCTCATCGGACTGAATAATGTGCCCGGCCGTGCGACGGACCCCATCCGCTCCCCGATTTGTCACCTGGCTCGGATTTACGGTATCGAGGGTCTTATCGATGAGGTCAGGATTTATGATGAGGCTTTGAGTGCTTCGCAGATTGCGGCGTCTTATCGTAATCTTGAGCCGGACCGTCAGGTAAGGGACCATCCGGACCTGGCGAAGCGGACGCTGCCGGGCCATCCGGGTGTGGTGAAGAATTTCGGAGCCACGTATACGGACCTCGGTTATCACGAGCTTTGGAATATTATCTGGCGGGAGAGTGATTATCCGGACATTTTAGTGAAGTTCGATACGACGCCTGCGAGTGTTGCTTTTTGGCGCGGTGTGAACGGCGGTGTCGGCTGGGTGACGGAGAATAACAAGTGGATGTCGGACCAGAGTCTTGAGACGGGCGGTCCTCACGGCTGTTCGGAGCATATGTCGGACAAGGAGAATCGTCACGCCCACGTGCGGCTGATCGAGAATACCGATGCGCGTGTGGTGGTTCACTGGCGGTACGCGTCGATTGATATTGATTATCTTTTTCCTGATATTCGTCACTGGACGGATGAGTATTATTATGTGTATCCGGACTGCGGGGCCGTTCGAAAGGTGAATTTCAGGAACGGCAGAGGGGGCTGGCATGATGTTCAGTTCCTGAACGAGCCGGGGACGAGTCCGAAGGACAATATACACTGGCAGGCGCTTGATGTGGCGAATCTTGATGGTGATGTTTACGAATTAACCTGGGAGAGTCCAGACGGTGTGCCGCGTAATCGTCTTCGTGACGCCTGTATTTCTCAGGTGAATTTGAAATCGAATTATAAGGTGTTTTTGATTTATCCGGGTGAGGGTATCGGGACGTGGGGGCGTGATGAGCAGTCGCCTCATACGGATGATCCTTTTGCGGGGCCGTGGAATCATTGGCCGGTGTCACAAATCCGTTCTGACGGGCGCTACGCCGTCAGTAATGACCGGTTGACGCACGCGGCGCTTGGCGGCGGTGATACCCGCGGTGATATGGCTTTCTACGGGCTGACCGACAAACCCATCACCGAGCTTGTGCCGCTGGCGAGGAGCTGGAAGAATGCTCCGAAAATCGAGAAGGCAAAAGGGTGCAGCAGTGACGGATACAAGATGGAAGAGCGGGCGTATCACCTGGTCGCGGATGGGGACGCATTGTCTTTTGTTGTTCAGGCGAGTGAGCGTTCGCCGTTAGTGAATCCCTGCTTTGTAGTGAAGAACTGGAAGGATGAAAAAGGTGCCGTATTGATGATAGACGGACAAAAGGTCAAATCCGGCAAGCAATTCCGTCAGGGTATTGTACGGGATACGGAAGGCAGGCCGAAGCTTGTGATATGGGTCGAAGCTGTAAAGAAGGAACCGGTCGAGATAAAAATCCATAAATCGGAAATTTAGCATCATAAAAGTATTGCCAAAGTTGGAAGTAATAAAATTATGAAGACGTCAACAATTATTCCGGTTTCTTTAGTGATTCTCTTTTTTGCGGGGTTGGCTTGTGCGGGTGAGTTGAAGGCGTATTATGACAGGGTAAATTCGGTTGAAGAGTTTGAAAAATACTCGAGGACCGGGCCTTACGCGGACATTGTAATAGAGGTCGGAGACGGCAAGTTCGTGTTCTGGCGGGGTTCGAGTTATCTGCCGTACTGGGAAACGGACGAGGGCAAGTGGTATGTCGACGAAGTGGTGCCGCGCAGCGGTGACGGTCCGGGTCAACGGCCCGACAAGGTGAACACCTATTCCCGTATTTTTTTAATCGAAAGCACTCCTAAGAAGGCGGTTGTGTGCTGGCGGTATCTGCCGGTGTTCGGCGGGACTAATCCGCATAAGGGGGTGGACGCGACGAAGTTTGTGGATGAGTACTTTACGATTACTTCTGACGGGAGCGTGAAGCGAACGATTCGTCAGGGGACGGAAAAGATTGATGACTGGCGAGACCCTTTAAATGTAACGGTTCAGACGTTCAAGCTTCGAGAGGACGGTTTTGCCAACAAGACGACAAAGGAGCCGCGTTCCTCGGCAAAAGCTGAGCCTGTGGAAGGTTCAGAGGTCAAGAATACCTCTGTGAAAGATCCTGCGGTATGGTGGAAATTTGACGAGGGTCAAGGTGACGAGACTGTTGAGACCGAAAGCGGAGTTGAATGTAACATCAACGGGCACAAGAGCTTGTGGAAGAAGGGTGTATCGGGAACGGCACTGATGTTTGACGGATATAACACAGTGGTTGAATTACCAGCCTCAAAGGCGCCGAAGGTTAATTCCGCGATAACGCTTGAAGGGTGGATTGCGATAGGTGCTTATCCATGGAGCTGGACACCGATAGTTCAGCAGGCCGATGATGTTGAAGAGGTATTATTGCGGATGGAAGAGACTTCCGATGAGTTTAGGTTTGTGCTGAAGAAGGAGGATGATGTAGGATACTTTTTGGGCCTTGACGGGCTCGGGCATCCGGGATTGAAGCTCAAGGTTGGTGACACCTGGGAGGAGCTGACTTCGAACGTGCATCTTGAACGGAAACAGTGGTATCAGATTGTTGGCACCTATGACAGCGAGTCTGGTATGATGAGACTATATGTCGATGGTGAGCCGGCGGGCGAGAAACAAGTTGACAGGGCCGATATCGTGATGTCGGACAAAGAGGTTAAAATCGGCCAGGGCAAGCCACGCAGGCCGATTAAACCGACGGGCGACATTACGTTTAAAGATTTGTATTCATTCGACGGTTTGATTGATGAGGTACGGATTTATGATACCGCGTTGAGTGAAGCCGAGATATCGCAGTTGTATAAGGATTTCAAGCCGAGCGGATATGCGATGAGAAATCCTGATATGGTACCACGTGTTCTGCCGGGAGGGAAAGAAACGGGCGAGTTCGGAGCGTTTTACACGCATTTGAAATTTTACGAGACGTGGGACAATCTGTGGCGGTTCAGTGAACACCCTGACGTGGTTGTGGAGCTGGGTGAGATGCCGGGCAAGTTTATCTTCTGGCGGGGCGTCGGGTACGTCCCGATGATGGTCAATGAGAAGGGACAATGGTACACCAACGAATTCAATGAGACCTGGAACAAAAGCGGCGGACAGGGATGCCAGGAACCGATGAGCGAGAAGCAATGCTACACGAATTATGCCAGGATTATCGAGAATACACCGGCGCGTGTTGTGGTTCATTGGCGTTTTCGGCTTATCGACGTGCTTCATGTGGCGGCGAATTATGATGAGGAAACAGGCTGGTGCGACTGGTCTGACTGGTACTATTATATCTATCCCGACGGGGCGGCGGTCAAGACGATGCATTTATGGACGAGCGGCGAGCGCAACCATGAATGGCAGGAAACCATCGCGATATTCGGTCCTGACCAGCATCCCGAACAGCTTATTGAGACAGAGCCGGTGCTGATCCTTGCGAGTCTTGACGGCGACGTGGGTAAGTACAACTGGGTAGGACATCCGCCGGAGGATGTCAGCTATCGACGAAAAAAGATACACATCGTGAATTATTGTGCGGATTATGATCCCTTTACGATTGGCGATTTTCAGAGAGGTGATATTTACGACGGTGAGATGACGCCTTATTCGGTATTTGCGACGTTTAACCACTGGCCCGTTGGTCAGATGCCCTCTGACGCCAGGAATGCAAGTTTTCCGGACCGGACGGGTCACAGTTCCTTGACCCATGTCTATCTTCCTACATACAAAGAAGATTTCGGCGACAGGCCGTTTCAAGAGAAGCTGCTGATGGAAGGGTTGTCGAACAAATCTGCTGAGGAACTGATACCACTGGCGAAGTCGTGGCTGAACCCGGCGCCGATAGAGGCGGTGAGCGGCTGCGAGAGCGCCAATTATGACCGGAGCCAGCGCGCCTACGTCATAGAAGCCAGTGACGATAAGATCGTCGTGAAGATAAAGGGCAGCGAAGAATCACCGATTGTGAATCCGGCGTTTGTCATCAGCAACTGGGATGGTGATGCAATAGTAACTGTTAATGGAGAAAAACTCGACAGTGGTGTAGATTATCGAACCGGGCAGCCCAGGATGATAATTGATAAGGATCTGGTTGTTTGGGTCGAGCATGAATCAGAAAATAACACGGAGTTTGTGTTTGAGGTAAAAGAATAAAAAATTACATCTTAATTGAAAGGGTAAGAGAATGAAGGTATGGTTAAAAGTCAGTGTGATGTTTGTGTTTATCTTATCGAATATTGCCTTGGCAGGCGGATTGAAGGCGTATTACGACAAGGTGGATTCGGGTGAGGAGTTTGAAACGTACAGCCGTACCGGGCCTTACGCGGACATTGTGATTGAGGTCGGAGACGGCAAGTTCGTATTCTGGCGGGGTTCGAGTTATCTGCCGTACTGGGAAACGGATGAAGGCAAGTGGTTTGTCGATGAAGTGGTGCCGCGCAGCGGTGACGGTCCTCATCAGCGGCCCGACAAGGTGAACACCTATTCGCGTATCTTTTTAATCGAGGGCACGCCGGATGAGGCGGTGGTGTGGTGGCGGTATCTGCCGCAGTTCGGCGGGACGAATCCGCATAGGGGGGTGGACGCGACAAAGTTTGTGGATGAGTACTTTACGATTACGGCGGACGGGAGCGTGAAGCGAACGATTCGTCAGGGGACGGAAAAGATTGATAACTGGCGAGACCCGTTGAATGTTACCGTGCAGATGTTCGAATTAGAGGAAGATGGTTTTGCGAACAAAACGATGAAGGAGCCGCATTCCTCGGCCAAGGCCGAGGCTGTAGAAGGGGCGGCGGTGAAGAGGACATCCGTGGAGCGTCCTGAGGCATGGTGGAAGTTCGATGAGGGTAAGGGTGACGAGGCGGTTGAGAGTTCAAGCGGGGCCGAGTGCACCATCGAGGGGCACAAGAGTCTGTGGAAGAAGGGTGTATCGGGGACAGCGCTGATGTTCGACGGTTATAACAGCGTGGTGCGTCTGCCGGCCTCGAAGGCGCCGAAGGTTGATTCCGCGATAACGCTGGAGGGATGGATAGCGATTGGGGCGTACCCGTGGAGCTGGGTGCCGATTGTTCAGCAGGCCGATGATGTGGAAGAAGTGCTCGTTCGCAGGGAAGGTCCTGAGGCTTTTCTTACAGGGGAAGAAGAGCGTGAAGAAATGGAAGAACCTTCAGACGCGTTCAGGTTCGTGCTGAAGAAGGAAGACGATGTGGGGTACTTTCTCGGTTTGGACGGGCTCGGTCATCCGGGTCTGAAACTGAAGGTTGGTGACACCTGGGAAGAGCTGACTTCGAGCGTGCATCTTGAACGCAAGCAGTGGTATCACATCGCGGGCACCTATGACAAAGATTCCGGGATGATGAGACTTTATGTAAACGGTGAGCCGGCGGGCGAGAAACGGGTTGACAAGGCGAATATTGTGATGTCGAGCAAAGAGGTGAAAATCGGCCAGGGCAAGTCCCGCAGGCCGATTAAGCCTGTTCGTGCCAATACGTTTAAGGACTTGTATTCGTTCGACGGTTTGATTGACGAGGTGAAGATTTACGACACCGCTCTGAGTGAAGACGAGATATCACAGTTGTATAAGGATTTCAAGCCAAGCGGATATGCGATGAGGAATCCTGATATGGTCCCGCGCGTGCTGCCCGAAGGGAAAGAGACGGGTGAGTTCGGGGCATTTTACACGCATTTAAAATTTTACGAGACATGGGACAATCTGTGGCGGTTCAGCGAGCACCCTGATGTGGTTGTGGAGCTGGGTGACGTTCCGGGCAAGTTTGTTTTCTGGCGGGGTGTCGGCTACATTCCTATGATCGTAAATGAGAAGGGGCAGTGGTACACCAACGAGTTCAACGAGACCTGGAACAAAAGCGGCGGACAGGGATGCCAGGAGCCGATGAGTGACAAGGAATCATACACGAATCACGCCAGGATTATCGAGAATACACCGGCGCGTGTAGTGGTTCAGTGGCGTTATCCGCTTATCGATGTTCTTCATGTGGCGGCGAATTATGATGAGGAAACAGGCTGGTGTGACTGGTCCGACTGGTATTATTACATCTATCCGGACGGAGCGGCGGTCAAGACGATGCACTTGTGGACGCACGGTGAGCGCAACCATGAATGGCAGGAAGGTATCGCGGTATTCGGTCCTGACCAGCATCCGGAACAGGTACTAGAGACGCAGCCTGCCTTGATACTTGCGAGCCTTGACGGTGACGTGGATGAGCATCACTGGATAAAGCGTCCGCCGGAGGATGTCAGTTACAGAAACAAGAAGATACACATCGTGAATTACAAGGCAGAGTTTGATCCGTTCACAGTAGGTGATTTCCGGGGAGGCAACATTTACGGCGGGGAACTTACGCCGTACGCGGTATTTCCGACGTGGAATCACTGGCCTGTGGGTCAGATGCCGTCTGACGGCAGATACGCAAGCTTTCCGGACCGGACGGGTCACAGTTCCTTGACGCATGTCTATCTGCGTACTTACAGGGAAGACTTCGGAGACAGGCCTTTTGAGGAGAGATTACTGATGGAAGGGTTGTCGGATAAGTCCGCGAAGGAACTGATACCATTGTCGAAGTCGTGGCTGAATCCGGCGCCGATAGAGATTGTGAGCGGCTGCGAGAGCGCGGAGTATGACCGCGGGCAGCGAGCCTATGTAATAGAAGCGAATGACGATAAAGTCGTAGTGAAGATAAAAGGCAGCGAAGATTCGCCGATTGTGAATTTGGCGTTTGTCATCAGCAACTGGGAAGGTGACGCTTCGATAAGCATCCACGGTGACGAGCTGGAGCGCGGCGACGATTATCGAATCGGTCATCCGCGGATGGTTGTGGATAAGGACGCGGTTATCTGGGTCGAACGCAAAGCCGACGAAGAGATTGAAGTGGTCATCGAAGCCGATTAGTCGAAATTCTCATATTAGATCTTTATCATAGGAGACGATAGATGCGCAGGACAGGCATTGCCGCTGCAGCGTTGGTCTGCATATTGTTTTTCGGGACGAGCTGCAGTGCAAGTGAAATAGTCAAACATCATGATGTAAAAATTCCCATGCGTGACGGGGTTGAGTTGTCTGCGAATATTGTTCTTCCTGATTCGGAGGGGAGCTTTCCGGTGATAATAGTCAGGACACCCTACGGCAAGGAGAATGCAGACGATGAGGGGGAGGGCGACTACTGGGCGGAAAGAGGTTGTGGTCATGTGTTTCAGGACTGCCGCGGCACGGGTCTCTCGGACGGCGAGTGGATTCCGGTTGTGAACGAGCATGATGACGGTCTTGATACGCATCAGTGGGTATTGAAGCAGCCGTGGTGTAACGGTAAGATCGGAACGACGGGAGGGTCCTATCTTGGGGGAACCCAGGTCCTGCCTTCACCGGATGCGGGTGATTACTGGAAAGCGATGTTCTGTGAGGTTCCGCTGGTCGGCTGGTATGATAATTGTGCTTACGTCGGCGGAGCTTTTCAATCGCAGACGCTGCTCGGCTGGGGCTCGGAAATGATCGAGCCGACGGGGGGAGAAGGTGCGGGTTTGCCGGATGATTTCGAGCTTGAGGAGGCGTTGTGGCATTTGCCTTTGATGGAATATGATACGCAGCTCGGACGTAAGGTGCCGTTCATGCGTGACTGGATCGCTCATCCGGAATTTGACGATTTCTGGGCCAAGTCAGATCTTGGTGACGGGACGCTGCGTATGCAGGTTCCGTGTATCATTGTATCGGGCTGGTATGATATTTTTGTTCAGCAGGCACTGGATTTTGTTTCAGAAGTTAGGAATCATTCGGTATCGGAAAAAGGACGTAAGCATTGTCACTTAATCGTTGGGGCATGGGCTCACGGGGTGAACGCTGTTTTTGATGAGCCTGATTTCGGTAAGCATGCGGAGTTTGATTACGATGATTTACGGTCGGACTGGTTTGCGTATTGGCTCAAAGGAGAGGGCGACGGTTTTGAAGAGCTTGCTCCTTATCAAATTTTTGTGATGGGCAGGAATGAATGGCGTTCGGAGCAGGAATGGCCTTTAGCGCGGACACAATACACCAAGTATTATTTTCACAGCGGCGGGTCGGCCAATACCCTGAATGGTGACGGGACGTTGGACAGGAAGATACGCGGTGATGAACCGATCGATGAGTATGTTTATGATCCCGCGAATCCTGTGCCGACGCATGGCGGGTGTCTGCTGATGGGTTGGCCGGGACCGCTGGACCAGCGGCGAATCGAGCGTCGGGAAGATGTTCTGGTTTATACATCCGATGTTTTGAAGGAGGATTTAGAGGTGACGGGGCCGGTTAAGGTGGTTTTGTATGCATCGAGTGACGCGCGGGATACGGACTGGACGGCGAAGCTGGTCGATGTGCATCCAAGCGGCCGGGCATATAATCTTTGTGACGGTATTCAGCGTGCGCGGTATCGTGAGGCGGTCCGCGGAGCGCAGTTGCTGGAAAAAAACAAGGTTTATCGTTATGAAATCGATTGCTGGTCGACGAGTAATGTGTTTGGCAAGGGTCACAGAATCCGTGTTGAGATATCGAGCAGTAATTTTCCGCGTTTCGACAGGAATCCGAATACGGGACATCCGTTCGGCGTCGACGCGGAACTTAATAAAGCGAAGCATCAGGTCTTTCACAACAGGGAGTATCCCTCTCATATCGTACTGCCGGTGATAGACGATGAATAAAACGAATTTTTCAAAACGTTTAAGGAGATGCAGTGATGAAACGCATGATTTCTTTAATTACGTTATTGGTAATGGTTTTAAGCTGCTGCTGTTTCGGGCAGAGGAGGCTCGTTGCGTGGTGGAGTTTCGATGAGGGGGAGGGCAGGCGAGTCAAAGATACCATCAGCGGCGCGGCGGATGAAATTCGGGGCAACTACTGGTACGCCGAGGGTGTCAAGGGAAGCTGTCTGAAGCTGGACGGTTATACGACGCACATGGTGCGGTCGGCAGAGAAGGCTCCGCGGCTGGGCGATAGCTTTACGGTTGAGGCTTGGGTTGCCCCGCAGACGTATCCCTGGAACTGGACGGGAATTGTTGACCAGGAGAGGGACCACCGGGAAGGGTTCTTTTTCGGGATCAGCGCGGACGGTAACGTCGGACTTGGTGTGGTGACGGTGAGCGACGGACAGTGGGTGATGTGTATTTCGAGGGAGAGGATAGAGCCGCTGAAGTGGTCGCATATTGCGGCGACGTATGACGGAGGAGGAGAGATGGCGGTTTATATCAACGGCCAAAAAAGCGGCGAGTTTTCGTCGGATGAATACGGATGGGGTTGGATGGGTCATTTGAAGCGTACGGGGGATGTTGATTTGTGGCTCGGCCGCAGTCATCGAAAGATGTATCCGAAAGGGACGGAGAGGGAGCCGAGTCGGCGGGAGTTGTCGAAGATGGTTTTCGACGGGCTTATCGATGAAGTCAAGATTCACAGGGGTGCGATGGATGAAGAGCAAATACTCGAAGCCTACAAGGCGGTGCAACCGGAGGTAAAGCAGCCTTTGAAATGGCGGAGATTTCCGACTGAGGGTTCGGACAGGCGCGAATTTGGGGCATATTATACTACGCTGAAATATGATGAAACGTGGGACAAGCTTTGGCGGATGAGTGAGCACTCTGATGTTGTGGTGACGTTCGAGAAGCCGGTGCGGATTGTGTTCTGGCGCGGGATTAACTATGCCGCAACTTACGTCACGGAAAATGAAATCTGGATGGGTGACCAAAGTCTTGAAGGTTACAGTGCCTGGGGATGCAATGAACACATGTCTGACAAGCAATGTCGATATGCACATGTGCGAATCATAGAAAACAATCCGGCTCGTGCCATCGTACACTGGCGTTATGCTCTGGTAGATATTATTTACCAGATTGTCAATACCGATCCGCAAACCCAATGGGGTGACTGGGCGGATGAATATTATGTGATATATCCGGATGCTGTTGTTGTGCGACATCAGAACCTAAGGAGTAACAAGCACGAAGTTCCATATTCGTTCCATAATGAAAGGGTTGACGGACCCAAGCATCAGTTTCAGGAAACCATCATGTTCAACCAACCCGGTACCTGGCCGGGGGATAATGTAGATCCGGTGAACGCCCTGACCGTTGCCACGATGGAAGGCGAGACATTTAAGTGTATCTGGGGCAGTGACATGGAATATGAAGAAGAGGAGATTCTCAATCATGATGTTGTCAAAAACGCCACGATCCAGTTAACGAACTTGAAATCCAAGTACAAGCCGTTCATTATTTTTGAAACCGGCAGCAGTATTGAACCCTGGGTTGGTGAGGGTCACAGCTTCTGGAATCACTGGCCGGTTGCTCAACTACCCAGCGACGGTCGCTTTGCTCCATCGAATGACCGACCAAGTCATACATCCCTTTCTAATGGTGTACCAGTGGTTCATAAGGGTGAAAATGACAGTCATATTGCGGTGATGCTGTATGGTTTAACGCCGGAGTCGATCGAGGAATTAGTGCCTTTGGCGAGGTCGTGGAACTATCCGGCTGAGCTGAACGTAGTCGAGGGTAACGTCACGAGTAAGGCGTATGACAAGTTTCAGCGGGCGTATGTGCTTGAGTGTGAAGACGGGGCCGGTCGGATAGAGCTTGAGATTTCAGCGAGCGAGAAGTCACCGCTGGTGAATCCGGCATTTGTGTTCCAGGGATGGGGAGAAGATGGAGTGACTGTCGAGGTTGACGGGGACATATTGGAACATGGAGACGATTACAGGGCCGGATATGAAAAGAAAATAGACGGAACAAATTTAGTTTTGTGGTTCGACGGGGAAACGGAGCAGCCCAAGACGTTATTGATAACAGCGGCGGATTAAGCTTTTTGAAATGGACCGGTTTAACGTTACATACGGATTTGATATGAAGAATATCAATCACCCGCTATTGGAGGATTGAATTTATGAAACGTATGAATCGAAGAAGTTTTTTAAAGAAGGCGGGTATGGGAGCAGCGCTGTTTTCCTTGCCGTCGGTTTTATTTAGTGAGAATCGAGCTACCGGGAAACCGAATATTGTGTTTATCCTTGCGGATGACTGGGGTTGGGGCGATTTGGGCTGTCAGGGTAACGAGGAAATACGCACTCCGAATATTAACCGGATGGCGCGGCAGGGTTTGCGTTTCGAGCAGTTTTACGTATCGGCGGCGGTTTGCTCTCCGAGCCGTGCTACTTTTATGACCGGTCTTTTTACCGACCGGCATGGTATCCACAGCCACCTTAATGACATTGAAGGCCAGCTCGAAAGAGGTATGCCTCCGAATCTTGACCCGAACATTCCTAACCTTCCGACCCTACTCCAACAGGCCGGCTACGCCACTGCACATTATGGCAAATGGCACCTGACTGCGACCGATGACTTAAATGCCCCAACACCTGATAAATATGGTTTCGATCATCATAAACTGACCGTTGGCAGCGGCAGTGCCGTCCATGAAATGCCCGGAAATCCCGAAGGTTGGAACGTATGGGAAGAGGCGAGACCAGGCCCGGACTGGCACAAGTGGCGTGCCAAGGCGAGTGAAATGATTTTCGATGAGGCAATTGGTTTTATCGAGGATCACAAAGACCAGCCGTTCTATATTCAGGCCTGGCTTTATGATACTCACGCAGTGCTGACACCCAACGAGGAGCAGCGAAAGCCTTTTGAGGAAATGCCCTCGACGTATCAGACCTATTATGCGGCGGTTTATGATTCGGACCGGCATATCGGGCGTCTGCTGAGGAAGCTGGACGAGCTGGGGCTCGCGGAGAACACGATTGTGATATTCAGCAGTGACAACGGGCCGGAGGAAATCTCGCTGTGGGAAGCGATGGAATTCGGCGTCGGGGACCCGGGGCCTTTTCGGGGACGCAAGCGCAGCGGCTACGAAGGCGGTATCCGTTTACCGTTTATAGTCCGCTGGCCGAAGGGGACGCCGGCAGGGAAGGTGGACGAAACCACGGTGCTCAGCGCGGCGGACTTTTTGCCGACGATTTGCTCTTTGGCCAGTGTCAGATGTCCTTCAGGGGATGATATTGATGGAGTGGATATGTCAGCGGCCTGGAAGGGTAAGCCGCGGGAACGGAAAGAGCCTATTTACTGGGCGCTGCAGGAGGACGTCATCGGGCCGAAAATAAATGTCAGCCCGAAGCTCATTATCCGCGAGGGCCGGTGGAAGCTGATGATGCATTACGACGGCAGCGGCGTGGAATTGTATGACATCGAAGACAACTCTTTGGAAGTGGATAATGTGGCGGATACCCATCCGGAGGTGGCGGAGCGGCTGAAAAAGAAACGGCTGGAACGATACGAAACGCACGGTATTTAAAATATCAACACAGACAGTCATTAATTGCAGGGTTTTTTTCGATAACCGTCACGATGTTTTTTAGAATCATGAAAGTTAATGTTTTCACAATTATGGTTTCATCGGTTTTGCTGTGCGTGCTGATTTCTTGTTCCGGCAAGTCGGGGGAAGTGGACGATTCGGGATATAGTTCAGAGGGAGTATTTAAAGCCACAGGAAATACGGACCCGAATCGGCGGGCGCCCCGGGAGAAACAAGGAGAAGTTGTGGTGACGTTTGATATGCTGCCTACGACGATGAGTTTTAACCTGCCGTCTTTTTGCTGTATGGTGACAGAAAACGGCATTTGTTATCACAACGGCTGGACAGAGACTTATGATTCGAAGGTTGAGGGATTGTGGTTTGAGCCGCTGATGGATATGGAAAACCGTTACAGCCGCATGTGGATAGAGAGCCAAAATGATGCGCGGATTGTGGTGCGCTGGCGGGGCGCGATGTGCAACCGCGAAGATTTCACCATCGCGCATTCGGATGTTCCCAGCGGTTCGCCCTATGGTGACGGAGACTGGTTTGATGAATGGTATATTATCTATCCCGACGGGGTTCACGTACGCACGTCGAGGATATATACTTATTATGCCGACGAGAGTGTGCCCTTAAGCTGGGAATTGTATTGTTATTTTGAGGAGCCGTCTGAGGATATTGTGCATGAGTTTCAGGAGATGCTGCTGTTAGGAGGCCGTCCGGGGCGTTTAGCGGAAGATGATTTGGAGAAAGAGGCGCTGACCTTGATAAAAATGAACGGACAATCGTCGACCATTTTTTGGGAGCCTTACCCAATAGAATTTAAACCTACTAAAGAGCAGCTATATACTGCGTTTGGTGAGTTTTCGAATGCCAATATGTTTGTGGTCAATACGAAGTCAGAGTATCGTCCTTTTACCATAGCGAGAATGGATAGTGTTAACATCTCGCCTTATCCACCAGAACGCGAAGAACGCAGCGGTGTGTTCCAGTCGTGGCCTCAAGAACCAAAGAGAGAAAGCGGCTATGATGGTGCCGGACTGGGTCATATTATAAACAGGGTGCACTATCAGAAAACGGACAATACGCTGACCCATGTTTACCTTTCAGGCTGGACGAATGCGAAAGAGCCGGCCAAGGAGCTGGTGCCTCTGGGCAGGTCGTGGCTTTATGCTCCCAAGATGAAACTGATTAATAAAGAGCCGGTTACGATGATAGGTTATGATATGACGCAGCGGGCTTATGTTATTGATTGTCAGCAAGTCGAAGAGCCGGATGCTGTCACATTTGAAATCTTAGCCAGTATTAAATCACCTGTTGTCAATCCGGCGTTTGTTTTGAAAGGATGGGGCGAAAAAGATATTATACTGAAGGCTGACGGCAAAACAATCAAACAAGGCGCCGATTTTCGGGTGGGATATGAACAGCGAGACGGTGACATTGATATGGTTCTTTGGTTGAAAGCGGAATCGGATGATACGATGAGATTTACAATCAGGCGGAAGGATTAAAAGAAATACGGACTTTCGTTATTGTGTTTCTAAGTGTATTTAAGGTAAGGACTTAGCTTTATTTCGGAGGCATCATACCGCGGAGCCGGTGGAGATTATTCTTTCAGTCGAACAGGAATCGTGTTAGACTACCCTTTTTGAAGTGATAGAGAATTCTGTCGGGAGGCCATATAATGCGTACGGCATTTTTGTTTATAGTCGTTCTGTGTATAAGCATGGCGGCGGGTGAGGGCATTTGTGCTGAGGCGGTCAGCAATGTCGGGGTGATAAAATTCGAGCGTCTTACTGAGAAGGTCATCCGGGTACAGACGCGTGAGAATGAATTCACGGAGCATTTGGCTACGATCGTGAACGAAGAGGTTAGCGGAGAGCCGGGTATTGTGCACGGGAACTTTTTCAAACTTGCCGAGGGAGTAGACGGGAATGCTATCCGGCTTGACGGCTATACCGCGTATATAACGATTAACTCGAAGCACGCGCCGAAGGTGTCAGAGGGATTCAGTATTCAAGCGTGGATTGCGCTGGGTGCTTATCCGATGAACCGGTGTCCGGTTATCAATCAGGGCAATGAAAAGGACGCGGGTTACAGTCTTGATATCGATGCACGAGGTCATGTCAGTCTTAATATTGGAGCCGGCGGCAAATGGAATCAATTAATCTATCGTAAGAGCCTGCCCCTAAATACATGGACCCATGTGGCGGGTGTTTATAGTCCTGAAGGTGGGATGAAGCTTTATTTTAACGGTGATGAGGTTTGCAGTATCAAGGTGAAAGGGGAGTTTACACCCGCGGATGCTTTAGATGTTTTAATCGGTCGGACCCGCGTGAAACGCAGGCCTGAAGGTACCATTCGTGCGAATGCGACCGCAGAGGTTCACGAGTATCTTGACGGGCTGGTGGATGAATTGAGAGTAAAGCAGGGAGCCGCTGACAGCAACGAAGTTTCCCGGGCCTACGAGGACTTCAAGGCGCCGGCAGAGCCTGCGCTGCCTGAGCGGGTGCTGCCGAGCGGACCGAACGATTTGAAGGAGTTCGGGGCCTACGATATGACGCTGAGCTATTACGACGCGTGGGACGCCGCGTGGAGAGTAACGGATTATTCGGATGTTGTGATTGCCTTCGATGAGAGCCCATGCCGTTTTGTGTTCTGGAGAGGGACGAATTATATTCCCCACTGGGTTACAGAAAACGGCATCTGGTATAACAATGAGTTTAACGAGACATGGAGCGAGCGGGGCTGTCACGAGCCGATGAGCGATAAGGACTGCCGTTATTCGAGGGTGCGTGTCATCGAAAACAATGACGCGCGGGTTGTGGTTAAGTGGCGGTATGCGCTGGTGGACAACTGGTATCAGTTTGCAAAGGTGAACGAGCACACGGGCTGGGGTGACTGGACGGACGAGGTTTACACGATTTATCCGGATATGAGCGGAGTTCGTAGGGTGAGCCTGATGAGCGAGGCGCCTTCGCTGCCGCACGAATGGCACGAAAGCATCGTTGTGATGAGCCCGGGTCAGCGACCAGAAGATGTTCTCGAACTCGATGCCTTGACGCTAATCAATCAGAAAGGCCAGACCAAGACGTATTCCTGGAAAGACGCGATTCCGCCCGCCGAGCCACAGGAGCCTGAGAAGGCAAACATTCAAATCATCAACACGCATTCGAAATACAAACCTTTTGCTTGTTTCCGCTTACAGGATGAACCGTGGCCGGATGTTTACGCGAGCGAGATTCGCCGCGATGTTTGTGTCTTTCCGTGGTGGAACCATTGGCCGGTTGCTACGTGTCCAAGTGACGGGCGTTACGCTATGACGTCGGATCGGGCGTCATCCTCATCGTTGACCCACTGGCACTGGAATACTTATAAGGAGGAGCCGAAGTGCTGGACGAAAATTATGCTTCACGGTGTGACGGATAAAGACGCCGCATGGCTGACATCGCTAAACGCTTCGTGGTCGAGTCCTCCTGAGCTAAAGATAAAAAGTGGTAATTTTGAAGCAAAAGGTTATGAGGCGGCTGAAAAGGCGTATCAGTTGAGGTGCACCCAGCCGGGCAAGCCGTCAGAGTTAACGGTAGGTATTGATGCCAGTGAGCAGTCACCTTTGGTAAATCCCGCATTCGTGATTGAGGACTGGGGTCAAACGAGTATTGTCATGAAGGCCGGTAACGGTGCCGTTGTCAAGCCGGGCAGGACATTCCGTGTCGGACATCGTAAAAGTGCGGGCGTCAGTGACGCCATCGTGTGGCTGGCGGCGGAAGAGACGACACCGGTGACACTGACGTTTACTCCTGTTGAATAGATTTTTTTAAAATTTAATATCAAGGACGAAATGATTATTGAGCAATACACAGGGAGGTATTTTTGAAGATATCGATAGCATCAGACCATGCGGGGTATACGTATAAGGAAGCGATTAAAAATCATCTGATTGCCAAGGGGTATGAGGTTGAGGATTTCGGAACGGACAGTGAGGAGGTTTGTGACTATCCCGATTTTATTCATCCGGCAGTGAAAGCGGTAGCGCAGGGTCGATGTGAGCGGGGTATCGTGCTGGGCGGTTCCGGCAACGGAGAGGCGATGACGGCGAACAAGGTCAAAGGGATACGGTGTGCGCTGTGCTGGGATACGGAAACGGCCAAGTTGAGCCGGCGTCATAATGACGCGAACGTTCTTTCGCTGGGGGCGAGAATGATATCGCTGGAGTCGGCGCTGGAAATTGTGGATTTGTGGCTGAAGGAACCTTTTGATGACGGGCGGCACCGAAAGCGGATAGAAAAGATGGAACAACAGACGGGGATTGAAGATTAGAAATACTGAAGAAGCTTTAAAGCTTACGGAGACGAACTGATATAAAAACAAATATTTTTCTTGATATTTTTATAAATTCAGGTATAGTTGAATCGGTTTAATTGTAATGTTTTTTCAGTTCGTGGAGGATATTATGTACAACACATCCAACAAAATTGCGGCGGTTTGTTTATTTGTTTTTATTTTTTTAACGGGAGTACTTTCCAGGCCGGTCTTGTCTGAGGAAGAACAACATAAGATTCAGGAAACGAAGGCGGACACGGGGATGTCTGCTGAGAAAGAAGCCAGGGAGCGAGAAGATGTTTTTGTTTATGTAGACGCCCAGGTCGTAGAGGTCAACGCGCCGGCACTTTATGCGACCGGCGTCGAGCCGATTGTACAGTCAAGGGAGGAACGAGCAGCTATAGCAAACCTGGTTGAGTGCATTCAGCAGGGAACTGCGCATATTGTCAGCCGGGTTGATGTGAGTATCACGGGACAAAGAGAGGCGAAAGGAGAGCGGCGAATGACGCGTGTCACTGAGCGGCCCCGTTCAAGAGTCAGTCATTACGCGTATATGTTATCTTTCTCGGCCCGTGTGGAGAAGATAGTCAGTACGGCCGTATTTCTAACTTTTCATTACAAGCAGGAAGCTTCCCTTTCATCCGGTCAAATTGAGGTGGACTGGGTTGGTAACCTGATACTCGAACCGGGAGTTCCGGCCATTGCAGGGAGGATTCAACAGGGAGAAAAGATTTGTTTTCTGGTTATCTCCGCAACGATGAAGAACGGGTAGACTAATCTATTACCGGCATATAAGGCGTATACATCTGCGGAAAACCGGATATTTAAGGTTGGTTTTTTAAGCTGTTCAAATAGCGAAGGGGATGTTATCCAGGTTGAGCAGTGTTCTTTAAGAATCGCTTTCAATGAGCCTGGTCGTTTTATATTTCATTTCAGGAAGGGGGATATTTGATGGGGAAGGGATCGTCGAGCAGGAAAAAGTGTGATTTATTAAAAGCGGGATTGGTGTATGCTGAGCTTCGGGGGGTGAGGCCTGAAACGAGGGGTGCTCTAAAAGATTATGTGAAGGTGTTCTGCGGAATTGATGTGCCTGAAGGACATGTTTGTGACGGACACAACAGCCCGATGGATTATTTGTGTCATAGTTTTCTGGGTGATTTTTCGCACGCGAAGCGAGCCAGTGCGGATGCGGTGGTGTGGGCCAATCGGGGCGGGGGCAAGACGGAACTGGCGGCGGCAGCGACCTTGCTGGATTGCGTTTTCAAGCCGGGCTGCCAGGTGCGGATACTGGCGGGTTCCGGCGAGCAGGCGGGACGGATGTATGAGTACCTGGTGGGATTTTTAAAGAACGGTTTTGAAAAATTCATCGATGGTGAAGTTCGCAGAAGCGGTTGCCGGTTTTTGAACGGCTCGGCGGTCGAGGTGCTGACTCAGTCTGAAACCTCCGTGAGGGGACAGCATATTCAGAAGCTTCGGTGTGACGAGGTGGAACTGTTCAAGGACGGGGTGTTTACGGCGGCGAAACTGACGATGCAAAGCCGGGGACATATTAAAGCGGGACTGGAAGCCATCAGTACGATGCACCGGCCGTACGGTTTGATGCATACGCTGGTGACAGAGGCGCCCGGTTATGAGGTGCCGGTGTTTAAATGGTGTGTCTGGGAGGTGATTGAGCGGTGTGAGGGGCGGAGCTGTTCGCGGTGTCCGTTGTGGAGTGACTGCGGCGGAGCCGCACAGAAGGCGAACGGATATTTGAAGATCGATGACTGCATCTCTATGATGCGGCGGTCGAGCCGGGCGGGATGGGAAACGGAGATGTTATGCAGGCGGCCGTCACTTGAGAACGCCGTATTCGGAGAGTTCGAGCCGTCGGTGCACGTGCGGGACGTTGATTACCATCCTGATTTACCGCTGTATCGGTCGCTTGATTTCGGATTTGTGAATCCTTTTGTGTGTCTGTGGGTGCAGGTTGACGGCGAGGGTGTGGTGCGCATTATTGACGAATACGTTCGCAGGCGGGCGACGATTGATGTTCATGCCGAGCAGATTATGCAGCGGACGGCATGCAATGAGGATGCGGTGGTGTGTACGTTTTGTGACCCTTCCGGGGCCGCCAGGAACGATATCATCGGAACCAGCGCTGTTCGTGTATTACGAGACCATGGTATTCGGGTGCGCTACCGGCGCAGCGAAATTAGTGAGGGAATCGAGCTGATACGGCGAGCGCTGAAGGCCGGTGACGGCACGAGCCGTTTAATCGTGTCCCCGCGGTGCGGGCGGTTAATCGAGGCGCTGCGGTGTTATCATTATCCGGATGATGTGAAAAGGCGGGGTTCGGAGCTGCCTGTTAAGGACGGTGTCTATGACCATCCGATTGATGCGCTAAGGTATTTTTTCGTCAACTATTACCGCGAGTCCAAGGTCGGGGTGAGATTATATTAAGATGAATCAAAAAAAGCTTTTCAGTTTTGAAGAAATCAGGGCCGGGTGCGGAGGGAGAGGAAGAGAGAGAAACCCCGACCCTGAGTAGAGCAATTTTTTATACAATAGATTCATCGCCTTTTAAAAAGGAATCTACCAGAGTTGCTTGTTATACTTTCTTCTTCAGCAGGTTGATGAATCTGTTTCAATTCTATAAAAATGCTTATCTTAAATCAAGGGGTATTTTAAAATTTTATGTATAATCGGCAATTGTGATGGTTGTTTGTGTTTTATAGGCTTTTTTGTGCATAAGAATACATATCCCAGAGTTTAGCCGGGAAGTGCCAAAAATTTTCGGGGATTTATTCAAAAATTTTATGGATTCTGACCAGCGCTGCTATTTTTCGGTTTTTCTTTTTTATCGCTGTGATTGACGCGGGGAGTTCTCTTTTCCATGTAATTTGCCAGGCGGTGGAATTTTTTGTCTCTAAGCTTTTGGATTAGCTTTCTTCGGCGTTTTCCGCGAAGGAATAGGGCGCGTTCGATGAGGAGTCTGATGCCGAGCAGCTCCAGACCGATAAGCGCGAGCCATGAGCCGGGGGTGAGCGGCGTGATGAGAGCGAACAAGCCGATGAGGATTAAAATGATGCCGATTATTTTTTTGATGATTGTTTTCATTCAGACTGCAGCTTTTCAATATATTATTGAGCAGGTTTGAAATTTCATTTTTATTTAAGGAGGAATCCTTTATTGCAGTTCATTTTGTTTTAATATTGATGACTACCATACTCTTTTGGACCGGATTTTACAAGTGAGGATTGGTTGAGTTATTGGAAAGAGGGTGGTTGTTCGAAATCCTGCTGCTGGAGCATCTGGATGATTTCCTGTTTTGAAGGCAGGGATTCAACAGCGCCGAATTTTGTGCAGGTCAGGGCGCCGGCGGCGGCGGCGAATTTTGCTCCCTCTCTAACATCATCTTTGACAGCGCAGTAGGCAGCAAGCGCACCGGCGAATGCATCGCCCCGTGCGGTTTTATTAACGAGGTCAACCTCAAAGGCGGGGATGTGGTCAGCGCTGTTCCTGTCGACGACCATGCAGCCTCTTTTTCCCATGGTGATAACGGCGGTTTTGACGCCTCTGGCGACGAGGTCGGAACCAATGAGCTTTGCGGTTTTGATGCCGGCCGTGGACTGGTCGATTATCCGTGCGGCTTCATAGAGATTGGCGATGAGAATGTCGGCGGAGAAGTAATCGAGGGGTATTTCCGTTTGGTTTTTGTTATTCTGGGGGGTGAGCGGCCGTGCCGGATTGAGAATGAGTTTTGTCGAATGGAGTTTAGCAAGCTTGATGGCGGTGCAGATAGCTTCCTCGGGCAGCCAGCCGTGCAAGAGGCAAACCTCTGAGTCGGCGATGGTTTGTTCGGCGGATTCCACCTCGCGGGGTGTGAGGGCACTGTTTGCACCGACATAGCTGCAGGAGGCATTTTCCCCGGCTGAGTCGACGAATGTGATAAAGGCGCCGGTGTGCTTGGCTTTTGCGGTGAAAACGTAGTTGATGTTGATGCTGTGTTCGGTGAGGGCGTCTTTGAGCAGGCTTCCAAACGGGCAGTCGCCGACCTTGCTGATGAGGTAAACGTCGCAGCCGCAGAGGGCGGCCTGAACGGCCTGGATTGTGCCGGGGCCGGTGGGGGAGAAGGCGATGCTTGAGCCGGTTACTCGCTGGCCGGGTGCGGGTATCTGGTTGCACTTTAAAGCCAGGTCGATATAGGTGCCGCCGACGACTGTCATTTTCGGTGCGCTGTTTGACATTTTTCATCCCTGAAAAAGATTCCGTTTATAGTAATGAATCGCATGTTGAAATGCAAAACTATTTTACAGGACTTGAAATTTATTGTTCGGATGAGTGGTTTTTAAGCCATCGTTCGAGGATGGTGATTATATAATCGATTTCTTTTTGTGAAAGCGTTCGACCTTTGGAGATGCGGTGCCATTTCTGCAGACAGTTTCTGCAGCAGGCGGCGGTGGCGTGCTGGGCGACAAAGACGGGATGGTTTTTCATGGGCGTCTGTCTGCCGTCATTCGGCGGATTGGCGGGAGCAAGTCGTTTTGTGATGAAGTCTCGGGCGTGGTCGAGAATAACGGGCATGCCCTTTTGCCGGAGGTAGTCGGCTTCCCTTTGTTTTAGCTGGAAGCGGCTTCTGAATTTTGATTTTTCGAGGGTGGCGAAAAGGTCATCCATATCACGCATAGATTGATTATAGAAAGCGGCGGTGTTTTTGGCAAGGTAAGAAAACTTATGCCGGGGTGCCGACGGCTGAAAGATAAAGGATGGATTCCTCAACGCCGTCGAGGTTGAGGATTTGGTTGACGGGCTCATCGAGGAAGGCGCCAATCTGGCAGGTTCCGAGGCCGAGAGACACGGCGGCGAGGGCGAGGTTTTCGGCGATGTGGCCGGCGTCGAGGTAGATGTAGCGGTAAGCCCTTTGGCGGTACTTGAATTTGGAGCGCTGGAAGATAGCGCTCCAGAGAAAAACGACAGGAGCTGTTGCGCAGAAGTGTTGGCCGAGAGCGGCCGCGGAGAGTTTGCCGCCGAGGTCGTCGAGATGAAGCTGCTCGAGCCGATGGTTTTTGATGTCATAATGGTAGAGGCCGTTGTCGAGGTCAGTGACATTGTTGACGATGATGTAGGTTTCGATGGGGTAGAGGGCGCCGGCGGAGGGGGCGGTTCGGAATTCATAGCCGGACTCGGTTCGCTGGATGCCCGTGGATGCCCAGAGCAGGTAGGAAAGCTGATTCAGTTCAAGCGGTTCGTTTGAATAACGGCGGATGCTTTTTCTGAGCTTGAGGGTCTGGTCGAGAGTCATCTTTTCTTTGGTTTCGGGGGCGGGCAGTTTTATTTTTTTGGCGTCGGGGTACCGCTTGTAAAGGGGGGGCTGACTTGACCAATCTACAGAGTGTGAGCGGATGCTTGCGGGGTCGTATTTGGTTTCTTGCTGAAATTTGTCGCCTGAATCAGTCATTATAAGCATCCATAATCCCTGGGATTAACGTTTATTTAAGGATATCTATAATTCTGAAAAAAGGCAAGAAACAGCTTTGAAAATCACAACCTGAGTGGTTATAATGAGGCGAGCCTTTAGATATAAGCGAGGAAGATGTAATGAAGGCCGAACGCAAGTCTTTTGTTTTTTCAGACACCGAGGGTAGCACTGTATTTTCGGCCGGATAAAAAGGAGCTTTTTTTTCAGGGATGGAGGGATGAAGAAGCTTACAGTAAAAGACAAGGGGCGAATACGCGAACTGCTTTATGACGGATTTGTTCTGGCCATTAAGGACGACAAGTTCGCGGGCGGGGGTTTTGAGCGCTGGACGTTTGACAGACAGACCTGTAAGTGCCGAAGCTGCGCGGCGTTCTGGGCGGACCGGAAGCGAAAGATTCGTGATTACAATCTGGACAGGGCGACGAAGATTTTGTGGCATCACCGCAATTCGCTGTATATTTATACGAAGGAGCTGAACGATGATAAACGGCGTTTAATCCGGGACTGCATCGAAGACCAGCGGAAGGGATATTAGACGGATGAACATTCATGGGGTGAATCGGCGTATTTGAGGGAGTGAAGGAATAATTGTAAAATAAATGTATGAAAGCGGGATTTTGATACTCTATATCTAATGAATGGACATGAGGACTGAAGGTATACAAGACGAGGCAGTACTGGCCGCTGCGGCCCGCCGGGGCGACAAAAAGGCTCTGTGTGAGCTTTTCGAGCGGAACTGGGGCTGGCTGAAAGGGCTGGTTTACGGGATTGTGTGCGATACGGCAGCAACTGATGATATTCTGCAGGATATATGTGTACGGGTCATTGAAAAGATAAGCTCTCTGCGCGACGCCGGTCGGTTTCGCGCATGGCTGGCGGTGATTGCCCGGCGCGAGGCGCTTCGGTACCGGGTCAAGCAAAGAGAGCACCTGCGACTGAGGCCTGAGCAGGCTGATACACTGAGTGACGAGAACGCTGATAAGCTCTTTGAGCAAATTGAATATGCCGACGAATGCCGGAAGATACTCGACGAGGTGCTGGCGCTGCCGGACAAGTACCGGCAGATTTTTATGCTGGACTATTCTGGTGATTTGACATACAGGCAAATGTCGGAGATTTTAAACGTGCCGCTGACGACAGTGCAGATTCGGTTGGTGCGGGCGAGGCGGATGCTGTTGGAACGAGTAAAAAGTAAAGATAAAGGTAGTATTCAGGGGACATAAAAATGGAACCGGAAATTCTTGAAGTGCTGATGGGTAAATATATCGACGGTGAGGTAACGGAGCGTGAGATGGAGATACTGGACGAGGAGCTGGAGCGTAATTTTGAGGCGCGGGAGCTTCTGGCGCAGCTCCAAGAGCTCGACAAGCAAGGCCGCGAAGCTGTCAGTTCCGAAGTGCTTGACGAGGGTGCCCAGGCCTCTGAGGTGTTTGAACGTGCCTGGCGAAGGCGGAAACATACCGTTCTCGGTGTGCTGAGACCAGGGTGGGTACGGTTTGTTTCAGGTCTTGCGGCGGGGCTTTTGGTTGGTATCGGTCTTCACGTTGTAATGGCCGGTCAGGCGCCGAGTGGTGTTCAGGGACAGGCCGGGGTTGTACAGGTTCCGCACGTGCCGGGCGGTGTTCAGAAAGCGAGCACGGTTAACCCATCAAAAGTCAGTACCAGGACGGTGATGCGGAACGTGGACTGGTTCAGCTTTACCGACAAGGATGGTGACGAATGGATTGTGGAAGGGTTGCGAAAAGATGTGGTAAGGCCGGCATCTTATTCGAAGGAATTGTAAGAAATGATATGAATAGTATTGAAAGGGTGAAACCATGAGAACAATCGGGATTTTTTTAGCAGTGTTGTTTATTATCAGCGGTTCATTGTATGCTCAAGAAGGTGATGAGGACAGGGCGTTTCTGGGGGTCATGCTTGATATGGAGCCGCTGCCGGAACTATTGACCACGCATCTTGGACTGGAGCCCGGTCAGGGTGTTCGTATTCAGAATGTTGCTGCGGGCAGTCCGGCGGACAAGGCCGGCCTGGAACGGGATGATATCGTGGTGCGATTCGGGGACGTGGAAATTCATCACGGTGAAGAGCTGATTGAAGCGGTGCGGGAAAGCGAAATTGGACGTGAAATTTCGCTGGAGGTTATTCACCGCGGGCAGCGCCGAGAAGTGGTTTTGGCGATGGAGCACCTTAAAGGTGATGTTGACTGGAAGTATCCGACCGAGCCGGAGTTTATGCGGTCATGGCGTCCGGGCAGGATGTTCCGCCACCGGCCGGACCGGCAAGAATGGGAGGAATTTGATGTCACAGAGTCGTACATGGAAAGGGAGCTTCTTGAGGAAATGGGTATGCATTATTTCTTTCGTCATGAAGAGGGAGAAGAAGAGATTACGGTCACTATTGAAGGTAACCCGTATGACCCGGATGCAATGGTGATTATCCGTATGGGTGAAGAGGAAAAGACCGCGCGCATCGACGAGGTTGGCGAACTGCCTGAAGAGATTCGGGGTATTGTGAAGGAAGATATCGAAAAAGCGCGGCATAATTCAAAAGAAAGAGACCGGGGAAGAAGGTACAGGTTCGAGTTTGAGGTGCCGGAGGAAGGCCTTGAGCGGCTGCCGGAGTTCGGGCCGGAGTTTGAGCGATTTTTCCGGGAGTATTACCGGCCGCAGATGGAGCGTGAACGCGAAGGGATGGAACGGTATCGCGAGAACATGCGGCGCGAGCGATTCGGACCGGGCCAGGAAATGTTCGAAAGGATCGAAGAGCAGATGCATCAACTGCAGCGGCGTTTAGATGAACTGGAAATGCAAAACCGCGAATTGATGGAGCATCTGGAGCACGAACGCGACAGGGATAGGGATGAGTACCGGGAGTATGAGCGCGATGATGAACCGGCTGAGCACGAGAAACACGGACACGAACACGATGAATATGAGGATGAACATTCCGAAGAGGTGGAATTCGAACGCTATGACAATGAGAATGAACGTATTTAACAGTTAAACCTTGTTTATAAGCAATAAAGGGGCAAATCGGCATTAGGCTGATTTGCCTTTTTTTTATGTTGTTTTACAGGAGGGGAGGGAAATGCTATAATGTGTGGTAAATTTTTTTGGAGGGTATTACTATGAATACGAAGCATAATCAAATCGACAGAAGGCAATTCATCAAAACAATCACGGCGGCCGGTATGGGGTCGGTGTTTGCATCTTCCTCTTTAAGGGCTGAGGATAAACAATCCAAAGAGAAAGCGAAAGACGAGGAGACCGCCCTGCCGCAGGTCCCGAAGCGCGCGCTGGGCAAGACGGGAGTAAAGGTGCCGTGCCTGTCGCTAGGGTCGAGTGCAGGCGAGGACCCGATACTTTTACGAAAGGCGCTGGACTGGGGCGTGAATTACTGGGACACGTCGTACGTGGCGGCCGGCGGAAACAGCGAGCTCGGCATCGGTAAATTCATATCCCAGAATCCCAAGCTGCGCAAGGAGCTGTTTATTGTCACCAAGGAGTCGGAGTCGAGAAGCGCCGACGACCTGGAGGCACGACTGCAGAAATCCCTGGAGCGGCTGCAGACCGATTACGTTGACCTTTATGTCGGCGTATATATGATGAACAGGCCCGAACAGTTAACGGACGAGTTGAAACAATGGGCGGAAGGCGCCAAAAAGAAGGGAAAAATTCGCTATCTCGGCGTGACCACCCACCGGAATATGCAGGATTGTCTGAAAGCAGCGGCCGCGTGCGGCTGGGTAGACACCGTGATGACCGCGTATAACTTCAGGCTGATGCAAGACGAGGAAATGAATAAGGCGATGGATGCGTGCGCGAAGGCCGGTGTGGGAATTGTGGCCATGAAAACGCAGGCGTTCGGGCAGGAGGCGGAAAGTGACACGGACAGGGAGCTGATGGAGCATTTTCTCGAGAAAGGCTATACCGAGGCGCAGGCGAAGATAAAGGCCGTCCTGACGGACGAGCGTATCAGTTCGGTGTGCTCGACGATGAATGACATCGCGATGCTGACCGAGAACGTGGCGGCGGCGCTGGATAAGACGAGTCTGAGTCAGCAGGATATGGATTTTCTGGGTGAGTATGCCAGGTCAACGTGCAGCGGCTATTGTGCGGGGTGCGGTCATATATGTGATTCCGCTTTGCCGCAGACACCTTATGTCAGTGACATCATGCGGTATTTGATGTACAGCAGGCATTACGGCCGGCAGGACGAAGCACGGGCGCTGTTTGCACAGATACCGCGCGATATAAGGGACAGGCTGCTCGCGACCGACTACCGTTCGGCGGAAAAGCGATGCCCGCAGGGCCTGCCGATTGCAAAACTGGTAGCGGAGGCGGTTTCCAGGCTGGCCTGAGGGGTGTTATAAAGGGTGAGATTATAAATTTGCAATAAACCTGCGGTTACTGCCGTCTGTCCATACAGGTTGTTGAATGAGACGTTAATATTTTATTTGGAGGCATCAATTATGAAACGGCACTTTTTTGTATTTATGATTATCGCGGCGGTGCTTGGGGCGACGTGGCTTTGTTTTGCTCAGGAGCAGAGCAGGGAAGACAGGATGAGACAGTGGCGCGAACGGCAGATGAACGCAATATCTGCGATTGAAGCTGAAGCGGCAAAGATGAAGGCGGGTATGGAATCGATGAGTGAATTGAGAGGTGACTGGAGGGAGATGTCCGAGGATGAACGGGACGAGATGAGAGAAAAGTATATGGCGCTGCGGCAGGAACGGGATGATTCAATACAAGTTATCGAGGAGCATCTCGTGATGCTAAAAGGGTGGCGGCAGCTCAGGGAAGAGCACGACAAGGAGCTAGCTGATTTAGAAGCCCTTCGGGCTAAAGCCAGAGCAGAAGAAGCGAAAGAGACGGTTGAGGCTATCGAAAAGATGATAGAGGACAAGACGCAGGCCCATGAGGCGTTGATGAAAGAGCTTGGGTACGACCGGATGCGGCGTCGAGGAAATTAACGGTTATTTATTGGTCATGTAAGAGCCGGCGGAATTTTAACGCCGGCTTTGTTTTAGCATGATGGTATAACTATAATTAGATTTGGAGATAAATGCTATGAGTCGAGAAGACCCTACTCTTAACAGGAGACATTTTCTGAAAACAGCGGGAGCCGCGGGACTGGGTTCCGTTTTCGCTTCCATGAATCTTCGGGCCGACGAAGAGAAAGCCAAGGTGAAAGAAAAAAAGCAAGAGGAATTCCCGCAGGTTCCGAGGCGAAAACTGGGCAGAACGGGTGTTGAGGTTTCGTCGCTTGGGCTGGGCGCGAACCGGCTGGACAGCCAGATTATTCTGCGAAGCTGTCTGAGGTGGGGCATCTCTTTCGTGGATACATCGAATTCCTATATGGGTGGTGAGAGCGAAAAGCAAATCGGCGAGTTTATTTCGAGGGCGCCGGAGCTTCGCAAGAAGCTGTTTATTGTCACCAAGGCGTCACGTGCCAGGAGCATCGAAGATACTGAAGCCAGGTTAAAAACGTCACTTCAGCGGTTGAACACGGAAACCATCGACCTGTATTACGGCGTTCACGGGCTGGATGAGCCGGAGCAGTTGAGTACCGAGCTGAAGGAGTGGGCCGAGGACGCCAAGAAGCGCGGTGTGATTCGGTATTTCGGGTTTAGTACGCATGAGAATATGGCGGAGAATCTGATGGCGGCGGCGAAGTGCGGCTGGGTCGATGCGCTGATGACGAGTTATAATTTTCGTCTGATGCAGGATGAGAAGATGCAGCAGGCGGTTGAGGCCTGTCACAAGGCGGGAGTCGGGCTGATTGCGATGAAGACGCTGGGGATACGCACGGAGCAGAGCATCGAAACCGAGGCGGACAAGAAAATAGCCGGTCATTTTCTCGAGAAAGGGTATACCCAGCCGCAGGCGGCAATGAAGGCGGTGCTTGCCGATGAGCGGATAGCCGTGGCCTGTGTGGGGATGCGGAGCGTCGCGGAGGTCACCTCGGGTGCCGCGGCAGTTCTTGACAAGACAGAGCTGACGGCCGGAGACACATCGGTACTGGAGCAGTATGCGCGAGCGAGCTGCAGCGGTTACTGTGCCGGATGCGGTAAGGTATGTAATTCTGCGCTGCCGGAGATGCCGTATATCAGCAAGATTATGCGGTACCTGATGTACTATAACGGGTATGGTGACAGGGACCTGGCGAGAGAGCTTTATCGGCAGATACCGGCAGGGGTGCGCAGCAGGCTACCTGAGATTGATTATCGAGCGGCTGAGGCAGTCTGTCCGCAGAAGATGCCGATTGGCCGGTATATTGACGAGGCCGTGAATAAACTGGCTTAAAGTATAATAGCAGTTAATTTGGGATTAGGAGTTGGCTAGGTTTTTTTACAAGCTGGGGCGCAAGGTCGGGCCGAGTGTCCGGAAGGTTCAGTGGCTGTGGAAGTCTATGACGGCTGAGCAGGCGGAGGCGATACGCGCTGAGTACGCCGTGGGACGGGATTTGGCGTGTGAGATCAGAGAGCGCATCGAGCTTGAGAGGGACTCGAAACTTGCGGAGACGGTCGAGAGAATCGGAGATAAACTAAAGCGATGTGCGTCAGACAAGGTGCGGAAGTTTTCATTTGAGGTATATAAGGCCGAAGCGCCGAATGCATTTGCGCTGCCGGGAGGATTTATATTTGTTAGCGATTCATTATTACATCTTTGTGAAGACAGGGACGATGGTCTGGCGTTTGTGCTTGGCCATGAGATGGCGCATGTGATTCGCGGTCACGCGATAGAGCGTCTGGTCAGTAATTCCGCAATCAGCATCGCAGCCGGTGCCCTGCCTGCTCGCAGCTCGCTGGCGGGCTGGCTGGTCAAGGCGGGCGTGCATTTCTTTGAGAAGGCGTATTCGCGGGAGCGGGAGCTGCAGGCGGATGAATTGGGGATAAGGCTGGCCGCGGCCGCCGGTTATGATGTGGATGAGGGATTGAAGTTTATCTCACAACTTGGAGAGGTAACGGACAATAAGGAACTGGCCGGGATGGGTAAATATTTCAGTACGCATCCGGGTTTTGAGGAAAGAATCGAGAACATCAAAAAATTGAAGCTTGATGAATGAGCTTTGTTTGAGCCAGGCCGTATATTGTTATATAATAGTTGTGCGGGAACCAAGAGATGAAAAAGGCCGTTATTTTGACATTGCTGTTTTTGTGTGTTGCGGGTTTTGCGGATGAAAGGCCTGTAAAGCCGAAGATGCTGAAAGTGAAAAGGCCGATGCGTCGGGCGTCTTTTTCCAGTGTGACGATAGAGACACCGTTCAGGGAGGCGATAGATATATTGCGGCATTCGACGGAGCCGCCGCTGCAGATTGTGGTGATGTGGCGGGATCTGGAGGATAATGCCGATGTGTACGAACATACACCGGTCGGAATTAACGGGATATCGGGCATCAAGGTGGGGACGGCGCTGAACCTGGTGCTTGAATCTGTTTCCGCCCAATCCTTTACCCGGATAGATTATATTGTGAGAGAGGGAATCATTGTTATCGGGACGGAAGCGACCATCGGTAAGCGGAAGATGGTGACTCGTGTTTATGATGTCAGCTACCTTACAAGTCCGGCTGTCGGTTACGGGCCGGTCTATCCGTCATTGGGAATGGGAGGTTTCGGCGGCATGGGCGGTGCCTATGGCGGAGGCGGTTTCGGTCAGGGAGGCGTTAGCGGGATGTCCGGAATGAACGTTCGCAGATGATTAGCTTCGTTTTATAATGGCAACATAGCCGCCGTCGCGGTCCGGTGTTTCGGCTGAGGGAAGCGTTAATTTTTCTGTTTCGAGCTTAAAGTCTGTGTGTGAGTCGAGGAATTTTTCAATTAGCTTTTTATTTTCATCGGGCTGTATGCTGCAGGTACTGTAGCAGATTTTTCCGTTGGGTTTTAAACATTTAACGGCTGTTTCGAGCAGTTGTAACTGAGTGTTGGTTATTTTTGTTACCGCGTCCGGGGTGATTCTGAATCTGACTTCAATGCGCTTGCTGAGCACGCCGGTGTTGGAGCAGGGCACATCAAGTAGTATACTGTCAAACAGGCCGAGGTTGCAGGGTTCTTTTTCAACTTTTTCATAAGATATGATGGTGACTGAACTGATGCCGAGGCGTTTTGTGTTTTGCTCAACCAATTTAAGGCGCTCTGCGGAGATGTCGGTTGCGATAATTTCTGCTTTATCATGAGTGTGTTCAGCGAGATGGGTGGTTTTTGTTCCCGGGGCTGCGCAGAGGTCAAGGATTCGACGGTCCTGTCCGGGGTTAAGCAGGTTAACCGCGTGGATGGCAGATATATCCTGTATTGTAAATTCTCCTTTGTAAAAGCCGGGCAGGGTTGTAACGGATGACGGGTGTTTAACCTGCAGCATCGTATTATCTTCAGAAAACTGGTATTGGATATTGTTTTTTGCAAGTGTTTCGGCGAATTTTTCCGGTGAGGTTTTCAAGGTGTTGGGTCTGAGCCACAGGCGGGGTCGTCGGTTGCAGGCGAAGCAAATGGAACGGGTTGAATCGTGGCCGTATGCGGCGAGCCAGGATTCAATCAGCCACTTCGGAAGAGAAAAGGCCAGGTGCAGATAATCCGTAATTTGTGTTTTCGTATCGGGCAATATGTCGACATCGAACAGGCAGCCGGAGTGTTCATTTTGAGGGATAATTTTTTGGGGATTCGCACGTTTTAATTCCGCGTTTCGATTCTTGATGTGTCTTGTTATTTGCCGAAGGACCGCGTTGACGAAAGCGGTTTGTTTTTTTCCGGCTGTTTGCTTAGCGGTTTCAACGGATTCATTAACGATGGCATAGTCAGCGGTTTGAGGGCAGTAGAGCAGTTCGTAAACAGCGGGTCTTAAAATGCTGAGGATACGGGATTGTATTCTTTCGGTCGGGCAGTCCGCTAATGTGGTGACGCAGTGGTCGATAGCCGACAGGTTTCGTAAGCAGCCGTACACGAGATCGGTTGCCCTCTGCTTTTCCGCAGTCGAATTTAGTTTGTCTATGTGTTTATTGAGAAGGTCAGAGGCGTAGTCTTTTTTGGGATTGAATTTTTGCAGAACGGCGGCGGCGAGAGTTCGCGCACTGGTTATTTTTAAGGCGCTCATGGTTCTATCTTTACGAACTTGTCACCCGGCCTGGTTCGATGACCGTTGACGAAATCCTTAAAGTCCATAATATTAGAACCTGCGGGTTTGATTTTTGTTATCTTCAGTGCATCCTCGGCGCAAATTACATTTAGGTTGTTGTCGAGGGCTCCCGGCTGCAGGTGCCGCGGATTGTTTGTTTCGACACACTGAGCCATTGCGATGGTGACTCTCTTTTGCCTGGTGCTTTCGGCGGGGGTATAGAGTGCTGAAGCGCCCGGCCAGGGCCAGAGGCCAAGTATTTTTCGTTTTATGCGTTCTGCGGGTTCATTAAAGTCGATATAGCCGTCTTTCTTCTTTAGTTTCGGTGCCTTCGTGGCCTTCGAATCATCCTGAGGCATGTATTCGGCGGTGCCCGTTTCTATTTTATTGAGAGTCTTTAACAGGACATCGGGTGCCAGGGTGGCGAGTCGTTTTTCGAGCTGTTCGGCGGTTTCGTTTTCCTCGATGTCCAAAGACGCCTGCGCGAGGATATCCCCGGCATCCATTTTTTCAGCAACGGTGATGATACTGATTCCTGTTTTTTGTTCGCCGTTGATAATCGCCCAGTTGACGGGGGCCGCACCGCGGTACTTCGGCAGCAGCGAGCTGTGAATGTTAATCATTCCCTTTGCAGGCAGATTGATAAGCTCATTCGAGATTTTCTGACCGAACGCGATAACGACTATCACATCGGGATTTGCTGAAGCGATTTTTTCAATCGTTTGTTGTTGGTTGATATTTTCTGTCTCCAGGCGGGCGATGTTATTTGATTTGGCCCATTCCGATACTGCCGTGGGGCGCAGCTTTTGTCCCCTGCCAGCCTTCTGCGGGGCCTGGGTGACAACAAGAGGAAGCTGATGTTCTGAAGACGCAAGGGCCTTGAGGCACTCGAGTCCGAATTCGCCGCTTCCGATATAGACTATATTCATCACTTCAAAACCAGAAATTTTATGAATAGAAAGAAACGTTTTTAGTTTTTTTGTTCGTGTTCCTGCTGAAGTTTTTTCAACTGGCGCCGGTGGGCGATTTTAGCAGCCGAGCCCATCCTATCGGCAATCGTTATTCCGTTTATATGGTCGAACTCATGCTGAAGGCATCGGGCATAAAGTCCCTCGGCATCTTCGGTGAATTCGACGCCGTCGAGGTCCGTGGCGGTGACGGTGCATTGTGTGGACCTTCGAATCTTGGTTGATATACCCGGGACCGACAGGCATCCCTCTTCCATGGTATCCAGCTCGCCGGTCGGGGTGACTGTCGGGTTGATGAACACCTTGACCTTGTCTTTGTCCATGTCCAGTGAGATAATAAATAATCTCAGGGGGACGCCCACCTGCGGCGCAGCCAGGCCGACGCCTTTGTGCTTGAGCATTAATTCAATCATTTTATCCACGAGGCGCCGAATGGTGTCGTCGATTCCGTTCACCGGCGCGGCGGGACCAGCCAGGACTTTTTGGGGATAATGGGTTATGTCGCATTTGTCAACGTCAATCATTACAGGTCTCTCTTTCTGTTTAACCGGCATGCTGCCGGCGATAGATTATCGTATTCGAATCAGCCCGCGAAGCTTCTATGTTCGAAGGTGTTTCCGAGATAGGTTTTTCGAACAAGCTGGTTTTGGACGATTTCGGACGGTGAACCGGCGGCGATGGCTCTTCCGTGGTCGATAATGTAGGCCTTGTCGACGACCTCGAGCGTTCGTTCGACATTATGGTCTGTAATCAGCAGGCCCACTCCGGAGGCGACGAGCCGCCGTATTTCGTCCTGCAGGTCCTGGACGGCGATGGGGTCGACACCGCTGAAGGGCTCGTCCAGCAGAATCAGAGACGGTTCGGTGACCATGGCGCGGGCGATTTCGAGCTTTCTGCGTTCGCCGCCGGAGAGAAACTTTCCCTGGCTGCCGGCGACCTCGGTTAACCCGAAATGCTCAACCAGGATATCAGCTCGTCGATTTCGTTCGGCACGGCTCAGCGACATCGTTTCCAAAACGGCCAGAAGGTTCTCTCGGACGGAAAGGCGCTGAAAAATGCTTGGTTCCTGGGACAGATATCCTATACCGAGGCGCGCCCGTTTATACATCGGAAGATTTGTTATGTCGTGTCCTTCGAAGATAACGGTCCCGTCATCCGGACGAATCATTCCGATGACCATTCGAAAGGTCGTTGTCTTGCCCGCCCCGTTTCTTCCAAGCAGACCGACGATGCCCCGTGGTGGAATGTGCAGCGAAATTCTGTTGACCACTGTTCTGCCGGAGTATTTTTTAACCAGGTTTTTCGTTTCGAGAAGCGCCATATGGTTCGTCCGGTTCTGTTTTTGTTAGAGATACGTTTGCGGTATTATACCAAGCCATACTCATGAGGCAACCATTAAGCAGATTTAGGTCGATATAGGCATATATCGAGTAATTGAGCCGTGTGTAATAAATATTCTGGCAATTTTCAGTTTTATTTGCTATTAGTATTGTTTTCCTATGGTGTTTAGAGTGAGTATAAGGATTGAGAAATGAGTACATTCGCAATCATAAGTGATATTCATTCGAATATTGAAGCGTTGACGACGGTATTCAAGGATATCGAAGAACGAGGCATCACAAAGATTTACTGTCTTGGAGATGTTATCGGGTACGGACCGAATCCAAAGGAATGCCTTGATTTAATCATCGAAAAGACCGAATGGTGCGTGCTCGGCAACCATGATTACGCAGCCTTTTATGAGCCGACGAATTTCAACTATGCCGCCGAGCAGGCCAGCTTCTGGACGCGTGATGTCCTTGAGACTGAAGAGAATGAAGCCTCCAGGCAGCGTTGGTGGACGTTTCTGGGGAATCTTCCGATGCGCCACAGTCTTGATGTAAAACTGAACGGCAAGACGGCCGTTCTGGAATTTTTGCATGCTTCTCCGAGGAAACCGATTAACGAATATGTATTTCCCGATGACGTTTATACAAACCCGCTGAAGGTTCAGGTGCTTTTTGAGCGGTTCGAGCATATCTGCTTCATCGGTCATACCCATCTGCCGGGGGTATTTCTCGGTGAGCCGGATTTTTATCTGCCGGATGAGCTTGGCGGAACATATCCGATTGTCGAAAACGAGCGGGCGATTATCAATGTGGGTTCGGTCGGGCAGCCTCGGGACGAGGACAACCGGGCCAGTTATGCTTTTGTGGAAAATAATGAAGTCAATTTCGTTCGGCTCGAATATGATTTCGAAACCACGATGAAAAAAATAAGGAACATCGAGAGGCTTGATGACTTTCACGCCGACCGGCTCAGGGAAGGACGATAGGATTTTCTGTAATTAAAAATTGAAATTAAAGCGTAAAAATTAAAAAGTAGAAAGTAAAAAGTAGACAATAGATGAGATATCTTTTAACTTTCATAGTGGCAGGTTTTTGTCTTTTCTGTGGTTTTCTCGTTGTAGAATCCGGCGTGTTTTCGAATTCATTGTGTCAAAAAGGCTGCATCCTTCTGCAGCAGCCGGCGCCGGAAGTCAATACCATTTCGCCAAATTCTGCTGAGGCATTACCCAGGCTGCAGCGAGCGCCGGTGCGAGGTTTTTACGCTCCGCCGGGTGAACAAGAGACGGTACAACTGGGAGCCGAGAACCCTGAAACCGAAAACGCGAAAACGGGATTCAAGTTTCAGCTTGAACTAACCACGACAGGAGCGGCCATCAGGAAGGCGACGTTCAGCAACGGTCCTGATCGAGAAGGCGAAAAGACCGGTTTTAACGACCGGGACCCTGATAATCCGAGTCCGCTGGTGATTCTTTCGCCGGCCGGTGATGCGCTTTCAATGGCAAACAGGGAGTTTGTCTTTGTTGATGAGGGGCTGCAGCTTCGATTAAACAATCTCAACTGGAAAAGCTATGGTGTCAAGGTCAGCGACGACGGGTCACAGACTGCGCGCTTCGAAGCCGTCATCCATGAAAAATCCACAAACGAACCTTTAGTAAAGCTGAGCAAGACCTATGCGGTCAGACCCGGCAGTTATGATGTTGAGTGCGATGTGGTTGTGGAAAATTTGACGGATGTCGAAAAGAAGACTCGCTTTAATATGACCGGGCCGGTGGGTATTCTGCGAGAGGGCGCCAGGGCAGACGCCCGCAAGGCGGTGGCGGCTTTTAAAGGCGCCGAAGGAAACATCGACAGCAAGGTGGTTGATATAAAAAAACTGAATAAGGCGAAGACGCTTGAAGAGACACGGCTGCAAAAAAATAGCCAACCCTTATTATGGGCGGCCATAACGAATAAATATTTCGCCGCGATTCTGGTTCCCGGGGATGATGAGTCCGCGAGTGGCTGGGTTGCGGACAAAAGGGGACGCTTTTACAATCCCGACCGTGACGCCAAGGCCGATACCGGTGATGAAACACTGGGTCTGGATTTGAGCATCGCCGAGGCAACGCTGGCCCCTTCCGGTCAGATGAGCAGCTCAAAGACGTATCACTTTTTGTTATACCTTGGGCCCAAGGACAAGAGCTTGTTTGATAAAAACGATTTATATAAGCAGCTCGGCTTTCGGCACTCGATTGATTTCCGGACGTGCTGCTGTCCGGCGAGCATCATCGGGCCGCTGGCGTTCGGCATACTGGCATTGATGAAGTGGATGTACGGCTTTATCGGCAACTACGGCATCGTGATTATGATTCTGGTGTTTTTGATACGCATCATGCTGCATCCGTTGACTAAGAAGAGCCAGGTTTCGATGAGCAAGTTCAGCAAGCTGGCGCCGAAGATGGAGGAAATAAAAAAGAAATATGAGGGCAACAAGGCGGAGCTGAACAAGCAGATGATGGGCCTTTATCGCGAGCAGGGTGCGTCGCCGTTTACGGGGATGATTCCTATGTTTGTGCAGATGCCGATATGGATAGCGCTGTACAGTGCGATTTATACAAGCATCGAATTACGGGGAGCGGCGTTTTTGCCGGTATGGATAACGGACCTGTCAGTTCCTGATGCGCTGGTGCGGTTTCCAGAGCTCAATATACCGATTATAGGCTCACTAATAGGCAGTTCGCTGAATTTACTGCCGATTCTGATGGGTGTGGCGTTTTATTTTCAGCAGAAGCTGACGCCTCAGCAACCGGCAACAACACCGCAGGCGGCCCAGCAGCAGAAGCTGATGAAAATTATGTTTCCGGTGATGTTCCCCATCTTTTTGTATCAGGCACCGTCGGGATTGAATCTTTATATTATGTCCAGTGTGTTTGCCGGTGCGATTGAGCAGTATGTGATTCGTAAGCATATCCGCGAAAAAGAAGAAGCCGAATCGCAGGGGAAGGTTCCCGTTACGAAGAAGACCGGCGGCAAGGTGAAAAAGAAAAAGCCGAAGCCTTTTTTCAGAACCACGAAATAAGTGCAATTATTATATTTTTTTCTTCCACACCGTTGACATATATTTTGAAATAATGAATTGATACGCTGTCAATGTACGAATTGAATGATACCATTGCGGCCGTTAGCTCTCCGAGCTCGGAGCGAAGGGTGATTGTCCGTGTCAGCGGACCGAGAGCCATCAGAACGGTCAACGAGATTTTTCGACCCCCCCTTAATGATTCCGCCCGGCGGGTTATAACGGGGCATTTACATCTTGAGGAACTGTCAATCGAAGCAAGCCTCTATATTTTCCGTGCTCCTTATTCTTACACCGGACAGGATCTTGTGGAGATTCATTTTTTTTCGAACAGGGCTGTGACCGAACTTCTATTGGAAACGTTGTTGTCACATTCAGAACTTAAGGTACGGATGGCAGAGGCGGGAGAGTTTACGGCCAGGGCTTATCTGAACGGTAAGCTTGACCTTGCTCAGGCGGAGGCGGTGGGTGAAATTATTTCCAGCAGCAATCGATTTCAGCTTGCCGCGGCGAAAGAACTTTTTAGCGGTCAGCTTGCCGGAACAATTGAAGCCATCCGGTCATCGATAGTTGAGTGTCTTAGTCTGATAGAAGCGGGACTGGACTTCAGCGGTGAAGATATTGAATTCATATCTTTGCAGGAGGCGGTTCATCGTATAAAGGCAATAAAAAGAGAGCTGGAGCAGCTTCTTGCAGGGGGAATTAACTTCGAAACCATTGTTGACTTGCCTGCGGTCGCGATTGTCGGGGCGGCGAACGCGGGTAAGAGCTCCCTTGTCAACCGCCTTCTGGGTACCGAGCGGAGTATCGTATCGGATATTCGCAAAACCACACGAGATGTTTTAAGCGGCTGTTTTGTGCTTGAGCATTGCCAGTGCGTGCTTTTTGACTGTGCGGGCCTGCTGAGCGAAACAGACAATCTGCTCGATGAGCTGGCCCAATCGGCTGCGGTTGAGGCGATACGAAAAAGTACTCTGTTAATTTTCTGTATCGATGGATCAAAGCAGGATTTTGCTGAGGACCGGACCATATTCCGACTTATTGAGAACAACAAAGGTGAGATGGCCGGACTGCTGGCGACGACAACGAAGATGGATTTGATTCCAGAGATTGATAAAAGTTGTGATGAATTGAATGATTTGTTCGGTCTAAGGTTTTTCCGGGTGTCAAACAAAACAGGCAGTGGTATCGAGCAACTCAAACGCGCAATTGATGATGAACTTGTTCGTGCGACTGCAGGTGATGCAAAAGAGGGTTTTCAAGGCGGCTATTCCGTCGCACTGACAATCCGGCACCGGCATGCTGTTGTTGAAGCCATGGATAATCTGGCGGAAGCCGCGGCTCAGATGAAAGCAGGTAATGATGAAGTGGCGGTGATGTTTTTGCGGTCAGCGTATCAGCAGTTGTCTGGAATTCAGCAGCCTCAGGTCGGAGATATTGATGAGCAGATACTCAGCCAGATATTCAGCAGGTTCTGCATAGGCAAATAAGCGCCAGAAAAACGATGATGGGGTTTAGCTGCAGTAAATTAACGACGCTTTCTCTTTCCAAGCAAAACGATGTCCCTGAGGACTTCTTTGCTCTTCGCGTTCATCCATTTTTTCTCAAAGTCGGGGCCCTGGATGATTTGTGCGATTGCCGAGAGGCTGAAAAGATGGAAATTTCGTTCATCTTTCGTACCGATTACTACAAAAACAGCATGTATGTCGGGATGTTCATCCGAGAAGATGACGCCTTTTTTACAACGGGCCAAAAGGATGTCAAATGTATGTTCGCCTTCAATCAAAATATGAGGTATGGCCAGGTGAGCGGTTAGTACGGTGCTGCTTTCACCTTCTCTTTTCTGTAGTAATTTTGAAAGAGTCTCCGATTCAGTATTCAGTCTCGGTGCCATAGCATCGGCAACCCGTTGAAAAAAGTCTTTTAGCCGCAACCGTTGTTCAATGTCCAGGATAACACATTTTTCAATGAGGCGGTCGAATCTGTCTTTTTCGATTTCATCCCGTTCTCTGATGATTTCCCGCAATTCCGCCTCCAGCGAATGGGTTGTCAATTCTTTGGCCGTGATTCTTTCAATCAGGTGCAGCAGCGCGTATTCTCTGTTAGTTCTGATTTTCCCGTAGAACCAGTATACCCCAAGTCCAGTTATAAAAAGAATCAGACTTATTAGATGCGCTTCTTTTCCCATCTCTAAGATTAAAAATAGAAACCCGACGATTCCAGCTATCTGCATCCAGGGATACAGTGGGGTTTTGAAATGCGGCTGATAGTTCTGGATACGGCTTTCTCTGAGAATGATTACCGATCCGCAGGCCAGTATATTGGTTAAAATAAGCACGACCGAAGCCGCCTCTACAAGTATCTCAAGCTTTAGAAATATCGCAACTATGATAAAAAAGCCGGTAATGAGCAGTGCGTTGTGCGGCGTTCTGAATCTGGCATTAATCTTTCCGACAGATTGAGGCAGCAGGCTGTCTTTGCTCAGGGGAACAAGCGACCTTGCAGCGGTCATAATACCTGCATTTGCCGTCGACAAGAATGCGAGAATTGCAGCTACGGTGAGGATGATTTTACCCCAAAATCCCATAAACACCTCGGCGCCATCCGATATAGGGGTTAGAGAGTGACTTAGCTTATCGGGTTCCAGAACGCCTGTGGTTACCAGCACCATGAGGCTGTAAAAGACACTGGCGACCAGAAGCGAAAGAATCATTCCCAGCGGTATATTCTTTGCAGGTTTTTTAATTTCTTCAGCCACGCTTGCAATGGTCAGAAGCCCGGCATAGGAAACGAACACGAAACCCGTTGTAAAGAAGATTGAAACTGTTCCATGAGGGACAAAGGGGGAGAGGTTTTCTACGTCCACGGAGGGAAGTCCCAATGCTATATAAATACACATCAGCACCATCAGGCCAAGGACCAGAGCGGTCTGAAGAAAACCGGCTTCTTTGATTCCAACAATGTTCACAAACAGAAAGGCGATACAAAAGACAACGGCAATGATGTGTATATCAATATTGACAATAAGTATGGTAAAAACAGACATACCCACTAGCGCAAAGGCACTTTTCATAGAGAGTGAAAACCAGCTCAGCAGTCCCGCAGAGGTTCCAATTGCCGGACCCATGCTTCGTATCACTGAAAAACAGTCTCCGCCCGCTTTCGGCATTGCGGTTGTCATCTCGGCGATACTTAACATACCCGGCAACGAGAGAAGTCCGGCGAAAAAATAACAAATGATTACGGCCGGTCCGGCCCTGGCATATGCAAGACCCGGCAGAATAAACAGGCCGGAACTAATCATCGATCCCAGCGCGATACAAAACACATCAAACAGACCAAGCTCTCTTTTTAAGCGCATAAAAAACCTGTCTTTGAAACATTATCTACACAAGCATTTGCAACTTTCTGTTTGAGATGGTAGCGAAACGAGTGGTTTTTAGCAAGCATTACCTCAGGCTTGTTTTCACAATTGTCAGACGAGATGAGATGATTCGGAAATAAATAGGCCGCAGCGTATATCGATATCCGTATCGGTTTCAGCCGCGGCTTATTTATCAGCTATCTATTAAGGAGTCTAAACTTTTTTATTCGTCTTTGGCTTCGAACTCGGCATCAATCACATCGTCGCCGCTTTTTCTTTTGACTTCGCCTTCCTGCGGCGGAGCCTGTTCGGTCGGGCCGGCCTGTGCCTGGCCTGCGGCTGCCTGTTTTTTGGCCGCTTCCTCGTAGAGTGTTTTTCCAAGCTCCTGGGTAACGTTATTAAGGTTCTCAATCGCCTTCTTAATAGGTTCGGCTTCTTCGGCCTTGGCAGCTTCTTTCAGGTTGTTTATGGCACTTTCGATTTTTCCTCTGGTGTCGGCGGCCACTTTATCTCCATGCTCTTTTAAGGTTTTCTCAGTAGCGTATACAAGCTGGTCGGCCTGGTTGCGAAGGTCGATGACCTCTCTTTTCTTTTGGTCCTCGGCGGCGTGGGATTCGGCATCCTTTTTCATCTTTTCGACCTCATCTTCGCTGAGTCCGGAGCTGGATTTTATTTCAATCGACTGCTGCTTGCCCGTGGCGGTATCTTTTGCTGAAACGTTTAGAATGCCGTTGGCATCGATATCGAAGGCTACCTCAATCTGCGGAATACCTCTCGGAGCGGGAGGAATACCGGCCAGCTGGAATCGTCCCAGCGTCCGATTGTCATTTGCGAATTCTCTTTCACCCTGAAGGACATGAATGTCTACGGTGGTCTGGTTGTCCGCGGCGGTGGAGAAGATTTCCTTTTTGCTGGTGGGTATGGTCGTATTGCGTTCGATCAGCTTCGTCATCACTCCGCCCAGTGTTTCCACACCCAATGAAAGAGGTGTCACATCCAGAAGCAGAATATCTTTTACGCCGGAATCGCCGGAGAGAATCGCACCCTGGGTCGCCGCACCGAGCGCAACGACTTCATCCGGGTTGATGCTTTTGTTGGGCTCTCTTCCGAATATATCTTTTACAATGTCCTGCACCTTCGGAATTCTTGTCGAGCCGCCGACAAGCAGGACTTCGGCGATATCGCCGGTCGAGATTTTCGCATCTTCAATCGCTTTGCGACACGGCTCTTTTAATCTCTCGAGGATGGGTTCAGCCAAGGCTTCGAATTTGCTTCGAGTGACCGTTATCTGCATATGTTTCGGGCCGGAGGCATCGGCGGTGATGAACGGCAGGTTGATATTTGTTTCCACCTGGGTGCTTAATTCACACTTGGCTTTTTCGGCGGCTTCTTTTAGCCGCTGGTGAGCCATGGGGTCCTGCCGCAGGTCGATACCTTCCTGCTTTTTGAACTCGTCGGCGAGATAGTTAATCAGAATCTCATCGAGGTCGTCGCCCCCCAGGTGCGTGTCACCGTTGGTGCTGAGCACTTCCAAGACCCCGCCTTCCTCGCCGAATCCGCCGATATCGAGGATTGAGATATCGAATGTACCGCCGCCGAAGTCGAAGACGGCTATCTTCTGGTCCTTTTTCTTTTCAACGCCGTAGGCAAGTGCCGCCGCCGTTGGTTCGTTGATGATACGCTCGACCTTCAGGCCGGCAATGGCTCCCGCATCCTTGGTCGCCTGCCGCTGCGAATCGTTGAAGTACGCGGGCACTGTAATGACGGCGCTGGTTACCTCCTCGCCGAGATAATCTTCAGCGGTTTTCTTCAAATCCTGCAAAATCATTGCGGATACTTCCGGGGGCGTGTACTGCTTGCCCCGGATTTCCACCTTGACCAGTTCATCGGGGCCACCAACGATTTTGTAGGGCACGATTTTTTCTTCTGATGAGACTTCCTTGTGGCGGCGTCCCATAAACCGTTTTATCGAGAATACGGTATTTTCAGGATTTGTAACCTGTTGATGGCGGGCAATCTGGCCGACGAGCCGTTCACCTTTGTCGGTGAAGCCTACGACCGACGGAGTTAATCGCGAGCCCGATGAATTAATCAACACCTTCGCAGCCGACCCCTCCATCACGGCCACAACGGAATTGGTTGTACCCAAGTCTATTCCAATAATTTTACCCATAATTATCTCCCTTTCGATCTATCTGTTAAACAGCAGAAATTAATTCATAGATTACCTTGCATTATTTTGTGCAAACGCTGTGCCAGACAGGGTTACAAAGAGAGCGTTCTGGTTATAAGTTGTTAAAATATAAGTACTTACATACATTTCTGAGAGCCGTGATGTTTTAAGAACATGAAAATTTAATGCCATTTTGGCAGAGTCAGGCAGTAAAAAACTGGTGGGAATTGAGGTTATGAATTTTTCCTGCCGAGTTCCTGGCGGATGATTTGAGCCCGAAGTATGTCTCTTCGGTCAGGTTTGAGAGGTCGGCCGTGGTTTATCTGTAAATGGGCCGGAAGCGTGAGCATAAAGAGACGGTTTATTGTTCTTATAGAGGAATGTTTTTGTTTTTCATCCGGAGTTTCTTCTTCCAAACCGGCCATCGAGCATAGTTTTTCAATGGCAGGGGTAGAAGCGCCCATATAATCACGCATGTTGATACCCAGCCGAAGATGGCTTAAGAGAAAGAGAGCTTCCTGTGAGCTTATCAGGTGTGCGTTTTTCAGCAGCGCCGATGCCCGGGCGATTTTGTCATCGAGGATGTCCTTTTTCTTGTCGAGAAGTTCCTTTCTGGCGTTTATTTCATATTCGACAATTTCGGGTATAATCCGTTTTTCGAATTCCCTGACAATTTGCTCTTCGGAGACACCCAGTGTTATTTGGTTCGACAACTGGTAGAAGTCCCCGGTGGCTTCCGTACCCTCTCCGAAGAGCCCCCTTACGGCAAGATTCATATCCTTGGCGGCATTGATAAATTTCTGGATGTGGTCTGTCATTTTCAAGGCGGGCAAATGAAGCATTACCGAAATTCGGATTCCGGTGCCGAGGTTTGTCGGACAGGCGGTCAAATATCCAAATCTGGTACTGAAGGCATACCGTACTTTTTTCTCTATCACGTTGTCTATCCGGTTAATTTGTTCAAGGCATTGGCTGAGCTGACACCCCGACTTCAGGATTTGGATTCTCAAATGGTCTTCCTCGTTTATCATCGCCGTAAAAGATTCCCGGTTTGCAATGATTACTCCTCTTGGGCCTTTGGCGAAGGCATGATGCTGGCTGATAAGGTGCCGTTCCACCAGAAAGCGCCTGTTAAGCTCCGGTTCCTCGTCGATACTGATATAGGACACTTCATCGCCCAAGTCTATCGACATTAGTACGTCTTTAAGTTTTTTTAGGATTTCCCGGCTTTCTTCGTCTGAGCACCGTGAGAGAAATTTATAACCGGCCAGATTCCTGGCCAGGCGTATGCGCGATGATATCACCACATCGGCCAGCGGTCCTGATCCTCCGAACCACTCATTGATATCGCTGCTTATATCACTCAGTTTCATAATGCATGTTCACAATTTTACTTTATACGTATTCAAACATTTATTGAAGTTCATTAATTTGGTCCCGCAACTTAGCAGCGGTCTCGTAATCTTCTTTTTGTACGGCTTCTTCGAGCCGGCTTTTTAACGTTGACAGTTCGATATGTTTTTTTGTTTCCCGCGGCAACTTGGAAGGCGTCTTTCCGAGGTGTCTGGTGCCTCCATCGTGTGCTTTTTCTATGAGCGGCAGAAGCTGCTTTTCGAAGACTTCATAATCATGGGGGCATCCGAGCCGGGGCTCTTTTCTGAAGTGGTCGAGATTAAATCCGCAATTCGGACACGTTTTCTCCTGCGTGCCTGTGTATATCTGATCTTCTTCGGGCTGTGAGGCGAGCAGATTATTCAGCAGTTCGTTGAGCGACATCTGTGTCTTGACGGTTATGCCCTGCTCTTGCGCACATTGTGCACATACATGGACTTCTGTTCTGTGACCCTGCTTGATTTCCGTCAGGTGTATTGTCGCTTCGTTCATTTTGCAAATTTGACAACGCATACTCACTATTTCCGAATGATTTATATTTAAAGATATCGACAAATCAGGAATTCATCCACAAGGCTATTTTTCAAATTTTGCCGTGCAGCCTTTTTCCTCAGTTACGGTTATCTGCTTCAATTTTACACTTTTTGGCAGCATTGTTTCAAGTTTTTCGTATACATACTTAGCTACGTTCTCGGCGGACGAGTTGTTTTTCTGAAAAAAAGTTGTTTTTTCCAGTTGCGAGCCGCTTATTCGGGATACAATATTTTCCAGCAGATGTTTGAGCCGATGAAAATCAACGACGAGACCCATTTTATTCAGTGTTTCACTGGAGACCGAGGCTGTTACCTTCCAGTTATGATTATGCCGTTTTTCCTTTGATCCGTCGGGCAGCGTCAGTTGATGTGCGGCGTTGAAGGATGTTTCTACAATGACGGAATACACATAAGACTCCTTTTATTATTGCCGAGTCCGCCGGACAGAACATCAGACCACTGCGTTGGCTGCAAACCGCTTCTATTGCATTGACTTTAATTTTTCAATGCGCTTGTTGAGCCGGTCACAAATCGGCTTTGGCACCAGACGGGAGACATCGCCTCCCATAGCCGCTATTTCCCTGGTCAGGGTGGAGCTGGTGAAGCCGTATTCTTCGCTTGTCATTACGAACACCGTTTCGATACCTGCGACTGACCTGTTGGTCATAGCCAGCTTGAATTCATATTGAACATCGGTAAGGCTTCGAAGTCCCCGCAGAATTACGTCCGCCTTTTTCTCCTTGGCATATTCAACGGTAAGTCCGTCGAAGCTTTCGACTTTTACCGACGGCATATCCTCGACGAGTTCATTTATCATTTCAACACGCTCTTCAGGGGTAAACAGCGGATTTTTAATCGGACTGCGCCCGACGGCTACGATAAGCTCGTCAAAGAGCTTGATACCTCGATGAATTACATCGAGATGACCATACGTAATCGGGTCAAAAGAACCCGGGAAAATTGCTCGTGTAAACTTTTTTTTCATAAATTTACCTGTTTTTATCTATTATACCTTAATCTTCTCGAAGGTCAAATAAAGAGCTGATACCATAGTGGACTTAACAAAGTTGGCCAGGAATTGTCAGTCCTCTTTTTCGGTTACTGCGTTTGTGCTTTCATTTTCTCAGGAACATTATTTTCGCCGGTTAAGGTAGTGGGAATATCAATCCAGAAGGTCGAACCCTCTCCGAGTTCACTTTCCATACCGAGCCGGCCGGCAAGCATCGCAGAGAGTTCTTTGCAAATCGACAACCCGAGGCCGCTTCCCGCTGACTGACGGGTGATGGAACCATCGAGCTGGCGGAATTTCTCGAAGATAGTCTCTTTGTCCGCATCGTCAATCCCGCAACCGTTATCGGATACGGCGATTCGTACGGTTTTTTCGTCCAGCATGGATCCTTTAATTTCGATTCTGCCTTTTTCAGGTGTGAATTTGACGGCGTTGCTTAGAAAGTTGTACAGTATCTGCTGCAGCTTTCCGCCGTCCGTAATGAGTTGGGGGATGTCCTTATCCAAGGTGAGCCTGACCTTTATTTTTTTGGACTTGGTCAGCGATGAAAACGAAGCGACGAGCCCTTTACATAGCTGCTGCAAGGAGATTTTTTCGATATGCAGTTTCATTTTTCCCGCTTCCACCTTCGCCAAATCCAGCAGGTCATTAATCATATTCAGCAGTCTTCTTCCGCTGGTGATGATATTTTCGGCGTATTTTCGCCCTTTATCTTTTTGCAGCAGTTCCGGCTTTTCGCGAAGTATTTCAGCGAAACCGAGGATGGCATTCATCGGTGTTCTGAATTCGTGCGAGATATTCGCAAGAAATTCACCTTTTAATTTGTTGGCCTTGAACAGTTCGATATTTCTTTCTGAGAGCTGAGCGATTTTGCCGTCGAGCTGAATGTTGGCTTCGCGTAGTTTTTGCTGTGTGGCCTGGAGATTATCAAGCATATGGTTGATGGCGTTGGCCAGTTTTTCATATTCATCGCGCGTCTTTATGGAGCTTCTGATTCCAAGGTTTCCTTCGGCGACATTGTTGGCCAGCGCCCTGAGCTGCCGAATGGGACTAAGTATGACTTTTTGAGTAATGACATAAAAGGCTACAAAGGCGCCAGCACCGGCGATTAGACCTGCGAAGATAATCCACAGCCGGTTCAGCAGAGCGGCTTTACTGACCTGGCCGGCCGGTCCCTGGGCTATCACAGCACCAATCGGCTCATTAAGGCTGAATTCCTTGGCGGCTCCCGAAGGATTATGACAGTTGAGGCAGGTATCATTAGCCCTGATGATTTTTACGTAATGGCTTTCAAGCACGCCCTTGGTTTTCGTGAGGGCTATCCGGTCGGTCGTTTCTTCGTTCTTTCTCAACGATTCGACCATTTCTTGTTGTTTCTCGCTGAGTTGCTGCAATTGCTGCTGACCTTCGGGCGTAAAGCTAATCCAGCGAACGGGGGGGGTATTTATATCAGCAATATTGCCTGCCGTATTCAGAGGCACAAGCGATGTCTCAGAGTGACCTTCAAGCCGGAAATGTTTATTTTGGACGATTTCCGCTTTTGCCTGTCCGGCATCGAGCAGAGCGCGGGTGGTCAGCTTCGACATCCAGACGTAGGGAATGGATAATGCCAGCACCAGAACGAAAAGAACGGCTGCTCCAAACGTTATCCTGCATTTTTCAGCCAGTGAAAGCGGTGAAAGACGAAGTTTCACCAGAATTTTGTGATAGATGTTGTGAATCCTTCTTCGCATACGTTTAACAAGCCGCTACGGGATTATTGATTTTTATTATTTTCCTTTTCTATGGCATGAAGGTGCTTTTGAGTTCTGAGATTCAGCTCTTCCAATTGCCGGGGGTCCACTTCGCTTGGGGCATTGGTCAGATAGCACTGTCCCCGCTGTGTTTTCGGAAAGGCGATTACATCTCTTATGTTTTCGGTACCGGTCAATAGCATAATGATTCTGTCGAGGCCGAAGGCAATGCCGCCGTGCGGAGGTGTGCCGAACTCCAGCGCTTTGAGGAAAAAACCGAATTGCTGTTGGGCCTGCCGGTCAGAAATATTCAAAAGCTTGAAGACTTTTTCCTGGATTTCGGGTTTATGGATACGAATACTTCCGCCGCCTATTTCACTACCGTTGACAACGATGTCGTAGGCTTGTGAAACGATGTTCGCCGGGTCGGATTCAAGTTTGTTCACATCGTCCCAGACCGGGGCGGTGAAGGGATGATGCAGGGAATCAAAGCGCTTTTCATCCTCATTCCATTCTAACAGCGGAAAATCCACCACCCAGACAAATTCGAAGGAAGCCGGGTCGTAAAGCTGCTGTTCCCTGGCCAAACGGCATCGAAGCGGCGCCAGTGCCTTGTTTGCTATTTTCTCATCATCGGCGACAAATAACAGCAAGTTATCGTCCTTAGCATTAAAGATTTCGATTATCTTGTCAAGCTGATCGGCTTCAAAGAACTTTGAGATACTGCTGGCCAGAGTCAGTTTATCGTTTTCCTTTTTGACTTTAAACCAGGCCAATCCCTTTGCGCCGTATTCAGCCACAAAATCGGTCATGGTTTTCTCGATGTCGCTTCGGGAATACCTTCCCGCTCCCGGTGCACACAGACCTTTGACGACTCCGCCCTTTTCAATGACGTTTGTAAAAACCTTAAAAGTACATTTTTTTGCAATATCGGAGATGTCTTTCAGTTTCATATCAAACCGCAGGTCGGGTCTGTCGGTGCCGTAATCATCCACTGCCTGCTGATATGTCATCCTTCGCACAGGCAGTTGAATATCAATATCCAGGATACCCTTCCAAATTTTGGCGATGAGGTTTTCGTGAACGCTGATAACGTCGTTGGTATCGACAAAGCTCATCTCGACGTCAATTTGGGTAAACTCGGCCTGCCGGTCGGCCCGAGGGTCTTCATCCCGAAAACATTTTACGATTTGAAAATATTTATCGATGCCGCCGACCATCAGGATTTGCTTGAAAAGCTGAGGTGACTGGGGAAGGGCATAAAAGCAGTTCTGGTGAAGGCGGGAGGGGACGAGAAAGTCGCGAGCGCCTTCCGGGGTACTTTTAGCCAACATCGGGGTTTCGATTTCCCAGAAACCAAGTGCATCAAAGTAATCTCTGGTTATTTTGGTAACACGGTGTCTGGTGTTTAGTCTTTTAAGCGCTTCGGGCCGTCGGAGATCGATGTAGCGGCTCGCCAGACGAATTTCCTCGGATGTTTTTTCCGCATTGTCAATTTCAAAGGGTGGTGTTTTAGAAGTGCTAAGGATTTCCATTTCATGCACAGCGACTTCAATTTCTCCGGTAGGCAGCTTCGGATTCGCCATTCCTTCACTTCTCGGCTGAACGGTTCCGGTTGCGGCTATCACCCATTCACAGCGTAGGTTTCTGGCCACTTTGTGCACCTGCGGCTCTGTTTCAGGGTCAAACACAAGCTGTGTGAGCCCCTCTCTGTCTCTCAGATCGATAAATACCAGGTTCCCATGGTCGCGATAAGAATGGGTCCAACCGGCAAGCGTTACCTTTTTTCCGGAGTCATCCAGTCTCAATGTTCCGCATGTATGAGTTCGCTTTAGCTTCATATTCTTCTCACCCATGTAATATATAACTTTTTAAAAATCTTACAGCAATCTGAAGCTGATTAAGCATAGTCGAATTTACTCATTTCGTCAATAAATGCTTTCTATGAATTGGAACTGTGTCTTTTTCGGTTGTAACCGGACACATTATTTCTTTACGATTTAAGGGTAACGAACGTTACTTTTCCCTGTAAGATACAACCGCAGAAAAATATCTTTTCAAAACTTTTGAGGAATAATTTTTTAATTCTCATCCAAATGGGTTAAACCCAGGAAAATGACAGGTATAATTACTTCGAGCGTTCACAACAAGCTGTTTTTTTGTAACTCCTTGTATTTAAAAGCTTTATATAAAAAAGGCTTTTGATATGTCTTACGTTTATTGTATTTGAAAAAGAATTTTTCTTAAAAGTGAGATTTTTTTATTGATTTTGAAGCCTTATTCCTGTAATTTATAATTACACACCTGAAGTGAGGACTTTTATATGTAAAATAAGTCTTCATGCTTAGGGAGAGTAAAGCACTAAGATAAGAGGCGAACCTAATTATTTGTAAGGCGTATATTAAACTGTCGAAGAGTGAATAACAGGGACAAAGTTAAATCCGGTTTTCTTCTTCGGGGTTTAAGCCTTTGAAAAAAAGTGAATATATGCTATCATAGATAGTGAACTGTGGGCTGGGGTTTTCCCTCCTTTCCTCTCCTCTCCTCTTCCGACCTCAGCCCATGTTTTTTTGCGCTATTTATCATTAATAGTCTGTATATTCAGCCCTATGCATGCCTCATGCAATTAAGAACGTATGCTTTTAGTACTGTTTTTCCTGTAATGTCACTTACTAAAGCTTACATCGAATCATAAAGCGCCTTCCACCGCTTTTCCACATTCGCCACTTATGATGTTAAAAACTTGTTAACAATAATTTTTTTTTGTGCGCAACTTAAGACATAGCAAGAACCTTTGCGAAGTGGAAAAGAAAATTTATAAAACGTTGTTGAATTGTTTTTGCTTTCACCAATAATAGAATCGAGACGGAATTTTCAACTGTACAAATGATTAACGACAAGGCGTCACGGAGTAAACACGTGCAGGACATAATCACGGACGAAATCAGTGAAGTCTATAAACAATTGAATAAGAAAATAGGTCCGCAGAAGTTTCGGATTTGGTTTGAGAACTCAACGCGGTTAACACTGACGGACGTTTATCTAAAAGTCGGTGTTCCGAATCTTTTTGTGGCAGGCTGGATTGAGAAGCATTTTCTGCAACAGCTCAAAGAATCTGTTAAGGCTGCTACGGGAAGTACTCCACGGATTACGTTTACCGTAGATTCTGACCTTTCCGGTCAACAGAGTACATCCGGCGATGAACCTCTCAACGTTAAAAGTAAATGTTCTCAAAAGCGTCAGAATATATCTAAGCGCAGCACAGCAATTGGAAAAAAAAGACTGAAGCTGGATTTTTCGACGTTTGTGGTCGGCCGTTCGAATGAACTTGCGTTTAACGCAGCAAGGGCCGTTGTAAATGAAGATAAAAGTCCTTTTAATCCGCTGTTTATCCACGGAGGGTACGGGGTCGGTAAAACTCACCTTTTGCAAGGGATTTGCAATGAGGTAGGCAGGTCACGACCCACAACGAACTGGTTATATCTTTCAGCGGAAGATTTTGCGAACCAGTTCGTGCTGGCCTTGAAGACAAGAAAGCTGGAGGCTTTCCGTCGTCGAATGCGACAAACGGAGTTGTTGGCCATTGATGACATTCACTTCCTGGCCAGCAAACCTTCAACCCAGGAAGAGTTTCTACATACTTTTAACACTATCGATTTATCGGGTAAACAGGTAGTCCTGGCATCTGATGCTCATCCGAAAATGATTGGACAGCTGTCCGACAAACTTGTAAACCGGTTTGTCTCGGGTATGGTTGTCAAAATTGAATCGCCGGATTTAGAAACCCGTTGCAGCATTTGTGAGCATTTTGCTTCCACGTTGAAGAAACAGATTCCACGAAGCGTCAGCCGGTATATTGCCGAACATCTTCATACGAATGTCAGAGAACTGGAAGGGGCGGTTTTGAAGCTGACTGCTTTTGCTTCGCTTAAAGGCCGGCGGATTACCTTGAATATGACGAAAGAACTGATGAGCGAGCATATCGAGCGTTGTGACCCGATGATTCATATCTCCGATATTGAATCGACGGTTTCAGCCTATTTCGGTATTACACCCGCCAAACTGCACTCTTCGCGTAAGGATAAGACCATCGCTCTGGCCCGTCATTTTAGTATGTATCTGGCGAGGCAGCACACGAAAATGTCATCGTCTGAAATCGGCCGGTTTATGGGCAAGAATCATGCCACGGTGCTGGTCGCCTGCAAGAAGATAGAGGATTGCATACGCTGTAATACCGAGTTGTCGTGGAAAAATACAACCGGGAACAGGGTTGCGAAGACAAAAGTGATTCTCGAACGGCTCGAAGAAAGCATTTCCCGCTAACTCATCCCAACTCTTTTTTATACTGCGCCACGAATTTCAAATGAAACGATTTGCCCTATTCGAACTAAGGCATTTTTTGCAGCGCGAATGTATAAATCCTCCGGTTTTCCTTTATATATTTTCGTTCGTAGTTCGTACCGACCCGTTCGCCGGTTTCGGCACCGGCAGCGGGAGTAAATTCAATTTCCTCACATTGGGGTGACAACCTCACCACGTTTTGAATCTGGTGCCAGTAATCCTCATGGTCAGTGGCGATTCTTATAGTTCCGCCGGGTTTTAGACATCGAATCATTTCCCCGGTATTTTCCTTATTGATAAATCGCCGTTTATGGTGACGCTTCTTCGGCCAGGGATCGGGATAATAAATATGAAAGCATTCAACACTCGCGTCAGCAATGTGCTCTTTGATACAAAAGGCGGCTTCTGTGCGTATTATTTTTACGTGGGCAAGTCCCCATCTGCCTATTCGGTCGACCGTGTGGCGGTAGTACTTGTTGGCCCATTCGATGCCCAGGAAATTAATCTCCGGCTGCGCCTTAGCCTGGTTGACCAGAAACGTTCCTTTTCCGGTTCCAATCTCGATGTGGACCGGCCCGGTACGTCCGAAAATCCGTTTGAAATCGATTTTTTCTTGTAAATCTTCCAGCCTTAAACTTATTGACGGAAAATCCTTAAGTTTTCGAGCCATATCATCATTTTCTTAACAAATGAAATTTTATGAACATTTCAACCTATGCCAGTGTAATGATTATAACAACCACGGAGGATATTTCGAGTGTATGAACCAGGTTTTTGGGGGTTATCGGCTTAAAGTGTCGCATCAGAGTATTCGATAAAATGCCGGGAACCTGGCTATTGTTTGTTCGTATATATTTATAGGACCGGCCAGGTACTAAGTAAGGAAATTTAATATGATTCGTCAACTGGCCAATGCAAGAAGAAGACGTATACTGGTGGACATCAGTACCCAAAAGGATTTGTTTCTGGCCACCGGCAAAGCCTGCATTAGAAACCATAGACGGGTATTGTGCAACGTCCGCAGGATGATAGCATGGGCTCGAAGCAGGAACATTCCGGTTATTTCAACCTGTGAGGTATATCCCGACAACAACGGTGACAATGTGGTTCATTACTGCATTGACGGCACTGAGGGACAAAAGAAAATTTCTTATACCCTGTTAAAGAATCGAACCAGCTTTCCTGCCGATGGGGATATGAATCTTCCCGGTGACCTGCTGCGTCACTATCACCAGGTCATCCTGCATAAGAGAACACCTGATCCGTTTGATGAACCTCGGATTGAGCGTTTGCTGACCGAGCTAAGAGCCGGTGAATTTATTCTCATCGGTGCTGATGCCGAGGGGGCTGTCAAAGCAGCCGTACTTGGACTGCTGCAGCGAAAAAAGAAGGTATCCGTTGTGACCGATGCCGTCGGTGTGCATGACAGAAACGAAGCGGAACTGGCCTTTCGAAAAATGAAGGCCAAGGGCGCCAGGCTGACTGAGACCAAAGAGCTGGCTGGCAGGTCGCATTTAAAGACCGCGGGTATCTGTCCCTGCAAAACGTGCTCTCAGAATAATGGAAACAACGGCAGCAACGGGGATTGAAATCCGCTTGAATACACTTCGCCAAATTTTAGAAATACAAACTTATCCATATAGCCCTACGTAAAAATTACTCAAATCCCTTAATCCAAATCTAATCCTTTTATTCGTTGACAAGGATTTTATTCCCTACTATACTGCATCCTTTTGTGTTCCAGCAGCGTTTTAAGGGTACTATATGCATATAGCTGCAGCAGGCCCTGAAAGCGATTTAGAACTTAAAACTTATAAAAGGAGATTTTGAAGATGGCGAAAAAACATGTTTACTTCTTCGGTAACGGCAAAGCTGAGGGTAATGCGAAGATGAAGGAGCTTCTCGGGGGCAAGGGTGCGAATCTTGCCGAGATGACCAATCTCGGTGTTCCCGTCCCGCCGGGTTTTACCATTAGCACCCTGGTGTGTGATGAATATTATAAAAACAAGAAGAAGTGGCCCAAGGGACTTGACCAGGAGATTGAAAAGAACCTGAACAAACTCGAAAAGACAATGGGGGCGCGTTTCGGCGATCCCGACAAGCCGTTACTGGTCAGTGTTCGAAGCGGCGCGGCCATTTCCATGCCCGGTATGATGAATACGGTCCTTAACCTCGGACTCAATGATACCGTCATTGAAGGCATCATCAAAAAAACCGGCAATCCCCGGTTTGCGTATGACATTTATCGCCGGTTTATCGATATGTTCGGTGACGTGGTGATGGGATGTCACCATGAAAAGTTCGAAGAGGTCATTCATAAGGCGAAGATTAAAGCCGGTGTCAAACTGGACAACGAATTGAGTGCCGACCAGCTCAAAGACGTCGTCAACAAATACAAGGCGGTGTACCGAAAGCATGTCGGCAAGCTCTTCCCGCAGGACGGCCGCACGCAGTTAAAGCACGCCATCAACGCCGTGATCGCGTCATGGATGATTGATAGGGCGGTGACCTATCGCCGCTTAAACAATATTACCGGCCTGCTGGGTACCGCGGTGAACGTTCAGGCGATGGTCTTCGGGAATATGGGTGACGATTGCGGGACGGGCGTATGCTTTACCCGCAATCCCAGCACCGGCAAGAAAGAATTCTATGGTGAATTCTTAATGAACGCGCAGGGCGAGGACGTGGTCGCCGGTATCCGGACGCCGATAGAACTGAAAAAGCTTAAGAAAGTGATGCCCAAGTGCTACAAGCAGCTCACCTCGCTTATGACCAAACTGGAGAAACACTACAAGGATATGCAGGACATGGAATTCACCATTCAGGAAGGGAAGCTTTATATCCTCCAGACACGAACCGGCAAACGGACCGCGGAAGCGGCGGTAACGATGGCCTCTGACATGGTCTCGGAAAAACTAATTAGCGAAAAAGAGGCTGTTACGCGCGTCACGCCGGAACAATTGGACAGGCTTCTTCATCCGCATTTCGATCCCAAGGCCAAGCGCAAAGCCGTCGCCAAGGGACTTCCGGCATCACCCGGTGCGGCTGTCGGCCAGGTTGTCTTTGAGGCGGATGTGGCAGAATCCTGGGCGAGCACAGACAAAAAGGTCGTCCTGGTTAGAAAAGAAACCAGCCCGGAAGACATCGGCGGCATGCACGCGGCCGAAGGTATTTTAACCGCTTTCGGTGGAATGACCTCGCACGCCGCAGTGGTCGCTCGGGGGATGGGGAAGCCCTGCGTAGCCGGTGTCGGCGAGCTGAACATCAACTACCCCTCCAAAAAAATGACCGTCGGTAAGCTCACCATAAAAGAAGGTGACTATATCAGCATTGACGGAAGCACCGGCGAGGTAATGAAGGGTCAGTTGGCGACGGTCGAGCCGACTCTCAGCGGTGCGTTCGGTAAGTTTATGAAAATCTGCGACGATGTGCGCACGCTCGGTGTTCGCACCAATGCCGATACGCCCGAAGATTCGAAGCGGGCCAGGGAATTCGGTGCCGAGGGCATCGGGCTTTGCCGGACCGAGCATATGTTCTTTGAAGGGGACAGGATTTGGGCGGTCCGCGAGATGATTCTTGCCGCTGAGGACTATGATATTATGAGTGAAACGTGTCATGCAGCGGATTCTAATAAGCAAGTAAAGGCGATTCGCAAAGAATATGCCAAAGCCATTAAACAGTTCGAAGGTGCATTGAAGAAACTGCTGCCCTATCAGCGAAGCGACTTCGAAGGTATATTTAAGGCGATGGCGGGCCTGCCGGTGACGATTCGATTGCTGGACCCTCCGCTGCACGAATTCCTGCCGCAGGATGCAGCTACACAAAAAGAGATGGCCAGGCGTCTGAAGGTTAAGCCCTCTGTGGTGAAGGCGGAGGTTGACAAGCTTCATGAGTTCAACCCGATGCTGGGCCATCGCGGCTGCCGCCTGGCGGTAACCTATCCGCCGATTTACCGTATGCAGGCAAGGGCTATTATCGAGGCCGCCCTGAACGTCAAGAAGAAAGGCAAAAAGGTTCTGCCGGAGATTATGATTCCGCTTATCGGCTCTATCGAGGAGTTGAAGTTCGTCAAGAAAGAGATTCTCGACGAGATTGAAAAAGTCTTCAAGGAAAAGAAAACAAAGATTAAATTCCTCGTTGGAACAATGATCGAGGTACCGCGAGCGGCGCTGACGGCCGATGAGGTTGCAACCGAGGCCGAGTTCTTCAGCTTCGGCACCAACGACCTGACCCAGATGACGATGGGTTTCTCGCGCGATGATGCCGGCAAGTTCCTCGGTGAATACGTCGAGCACGGCATCTATGAAACCGACCCGTTCCAGTCGCTGGACCAGAACGGCGTCGGCAAGCTCGTCGAGATGGGCACGAAGCTCGGCCGCAAGGCGCGAAAGGGTCTGAAGGTTGGTATCTGCGGTGAACACGGCGGTGAGCCGTCGAGTATAGATTTCTGCCATCGCATCGGTATGAATTATGTCTCCTGCTCGCCGTTCAGGGTGCCGATTGCACGGCTGGCGGCGGCACAGGCGGCCGTGGCGAACGCATAAAGTATGTATTGACAGCAGACGGCTTTTGACTACAATAGTAAGGTGCGCCGGCAAACAAGGCGCACCTTTTTGTTTTTGACCAACTCATGGTGAGAGTAGCTCAGTCGGATAGAGCACTGGATTGTGGATCCAGGGGTCGCGGGTTCGAATCCCGTCTCTCACCCTTATTATTAGAGGGAACCCTCTTTGATAGTATTTATCCCTACCGTGTTTGTTTCACCTTCACACCTAATCTTTACAGCATAGAAAAACAGCAACAGGAAATTACTTATCCGATATCGAGATATTCAGATTTGGATGGTAAATATAGGAAGAAATGGTTAAAATTGCGGAAATTTTTTGGTGGTTATGGATAACGGCTTTGTAAATCACATTTAGTAAATGGAGGCATAGATAATGAGTACAATGAAAGGCGCAATTCTGCCCGGAAACAGCACGGCGGAACTGAAAGAATTCGACGTTCCTTCGCCGGGGCACGGAGAAGTTCTTATCAAGATGAAATCGTCAACGATTTGCGGTTCGGATATTCGATGTATTTATCATGAGCATCTCGGCAAAGGGCCGGAAGGATACCAGCCGGGTACCATCGCCGGGCATGAACCGTGCGGCCAGATTGCCGAAGCCGGGCCGGGGTGCCGGCGGTTCAAAGCCGGCGACAGGGTTATCATTTATCATATTTCCGGATGCGGCGTCTGTAATGACTGCCGCAGGGGATACTACATTTCCTGCACGAGCGAATACCGCCGGGCGTATGGCTGGCAGCGTGACGGCGGGATGGCCGAGTACCTGCTGGCCGAGGAAAAGGACTTAGTCGCCCTGCCGGATAAATTGTCATACTCCGACGGTGCGCAGGTCGCCTGCGGGTTCGGGACGGTTTATGAGGGGCTGGAAAAGGTCGGTGTCAGCGGCAACGATGCGGTGCTGGTGACGGGCCTGGGGCCGGTCGGGCTTGCGACTGCGATGCTCTGCCGGGCGATGGGAGCCTCGAACATTATCGGCACCGAAGTCATTGATGAGCGCATTAAGATTGCAAAAGAGATGAAGCTGTTTGATGAAATTCTCAAAGCAGGGGGGGATAACGTAAAGCAGGTAAAGGATCTCACCGGCGGGATGGGCGTGGAGCGGGCGGTCGACTGCTCGGCGAATAACAAGGCCCGGCTGACCTGTATCCAGGCAACCCGAAAGTGGGGAAAAATTGTTTTCCTCGGCGAGGGCGGCACCTGTGAATTTCAGCCGTCACCGGATATCATCCATGACCAGAAAACTATCTACGGTTCGTGGGTGACCAATCTCTGGCGGATGGAGGAACTGGTTGAGCGGCTCGTCCGCTGGAGAATCCACCCGGCTGAACTGATTACCCATCGCTTTACCCTGGATGAGGTAGATAAGGCGTATGCCCTGATGGCCAGCGGAAAATGCGGCAAAGTAGCGGTTGCCTTTGACGAAGAGATTCAGTAATTAATAGTGGAGGTGAACAATGAGTCAAAACAATGACGGAGAAAATAAGACAAAAGCTTCCACTCGTGCGAGGGTGATTCCTCATGGCATTATTTTCCCGTTTATACTGGTAACGTCACTGTTTGCGTTGTGGGGTTTTGCCAATGATGTCACCAATCCGATGGTGAAGGCCTTTTCGAAGATTCTTCTGATGAGTAATTTCCAGGGCTCGCTGGTTCAATTCGCCTTTTACGGCGGCTACTTTGTGATGGCATTCCCCGCCGCGATGTTTATCAAGAAATTTTCCTACAAGGCCGGGCTTCTTGTCGGCTTAGGTTTATATGCCACCGGGGCGCTGCTGTTTATCCCGTCGAGCATTTTGATGGTGTTCGGGCCGTTCTTGGTATCCTATTTTATTATCACCTGCGGGCTTTCCTTTCTGGAAACCAGCGCCAATCCTTACGTCCTTTCGATGGGGCCTGAAGAAACCGCTACGCAGCGGCTGAATTTTTCACAGGCCTTTAATCCGATGGGCTCGCTGCTCGGGATGTTCACGGCCCAGCAACTCATCCTCGCCAGGTTAAATCCTGCAACCCAACAGGAACGTGAACTTATGAACCCCGAAACACTGCGGCAGGTAACCGCTCACGACCTGGGCATTATTCGCACACCTTACGTCACCATAGGTCTGGTTATTGTTGTCGTCTTTATTATCATGGCGTTGACGAAGATGCCGTCGAAGGCGGATCGGGACAGGAGACTAAACCTGGGGCCTACTTTCAAACGCCTTCTCACCAATAAACGATACATTCACGGCGTTATCGCGCAGTTCTTTTATGTCGCCGCACAGATTATGTGCTGGACATTTATCATTCACTACGGCACGGAACTGTTCACGTCTGAAAAATACGGAATGTCGGTGCAGGCGGCGGAGGTACTGTCACAGAAATATAACATTGCCGCGATGGTCATCTTCTGCATCAGCCGCTTTGTCTGCACGTTTTTGTTGAAATACATTTGTCCCGGCAAATTGCTGATGAGCCTGGCGATTGGGGGCTTCGGGCTGACCTTTGGTACAATGTTCGTTCCCGGTATAGCGGGGCTGTACTGTCTGGTTGGAATCTCGGCCTGTATGTCACTGATGTTCCCGACGATTTACGGGATTGCGCTGAAGGGACTCGGTGATGACGCCAAGCTCGGGGCGGCTGGATTGATTATGGCGATCCTCGGCGGCTCGGTGATGCCGCCCATGCAGGGCGCCATCATCGATTTGGGGAATGTTTTCTTCCTGTCCGGCGTGAGAGCATCCTTTATACTTACCGCTATCTGCTTCGTTGTGATTGCTCACTTCGGCTTCGACACGTATAAAGAGCGATTGAATCAGCACTGGATATGATATATCCTTGCTTAATCGGATAGATGTCTATTTATAACCGGCGGTATGCCAGTCGGGGGCAACTCCGTCTATCGCTTCTTCAAACGTCGGCAGCCTTCGAAAGCCCGGCTTATCTCGATATGCGAGATGGTGCTTGCCGTAGTACGAGCCGTAATATTGAGCATTCGAATCAATCCAGGTGACAACCTGAATCATCTCCTCTTTCGTGAGCTTGTCGCCGTGCCTGACGTTGAGCAGTTTATCGTGTTTGCCGCTCAGAACACCCACAAGATAACTGGTAGGCGAACCGAGTTTGTAAGGCGGGAAATACGCCCCGTTATTATCTTCCTCCTGTTCGTGAATACCAACCTCATTGATAATGAGCCCCAGATATCGTGTTCCTCTATCCCATCGGGGATATCCCAGCCTTGGCGGCGGGTTGCCGAGGTCAGTAAGATGTTCGTAAGAAACACAAAAAGCATCTGTAAGATTACCGCTAAGATTAAGCCCGGCGGCTGGAAGGTGACCGCCGTGACAGCTCACACAGCTTCCGTCCGGCCTTGGCTTGTCCCAAATCGGCTGAATATCGGTTTCATAATGAATAACATTGATTCCCCAGCCTGCCCATTTGCCCTTGCCGGCCTGCTCGCCGGGCTGCGGGGCGGGTATGCGGGGCGGCTGTTGCAGAGCCAGCGGAGCACTGGCGTCCTTGTCATTAGACGGGACGCTTTTTCGTCGTTCATGACAGCCGATGCACGAGCGAACCTCGCCGGGTCTCATATTAAAATACGTCCGCTCACGCTGTATCTCCATATAATTTTCATCCAGGGCCTGCAGTTGTATATTTTCATCGGCCGGAACAATAAAGCAGGCCGAGCCGTCTTCCTCTATGGGCACAACGCCCAATTGAACCCTGGGCCACGAAGCTCCTCGCCAGCCGGTGCTGGAAAAAACCGGATTTTCATGGTCGTCCCCTCTGAGTCTTCCCCACAGGGGTATACGATGGGCAGACCACGGCCTTGAGACCGCGATATTAACGCGGAGATATTTGACATCTCCTTTTTCTACGCCGTCCATTCCCCGGTACACATCCGTCACGACACACATCGCCTGGTTCTTTTCGACAAGCTCGGGATTTCGGGGTCCGTAAATCGGCTGCGGCTTTTCGCGCTTCACAAACGGCACAGGAAGCCAGCAGGAAGTGTCATCTTCACCATAAACCAGCGTGTGGTTGCCGGCGTCATCAACCAGGTACAGGTCATAAGCATTGAGCTCATTCCATCTTGCCGATTTGTCGTACTTGCAGGCGACCAGGAATGTGCTTGCATTGACCGGATAGGGTGTGCCGTACAGCCGTCCGCTTCGGCCTCTGCGGTCATAGACCCAGGACCGTCCGTTCCAAAATTCCCACCCCGGCTCGTGATTCATCCGCACATCTTTGCTTATTCTTTTCATCGGTTCGGTTGTTCTTGTCTCTTTTCGCGTATTGACCAGTATCAGCTCGCCCAGGCTGCCGCCCTGCGGACAATGGGGACAGCCGATACAGGCAATAAGATTCGATTCTCCGGGGACCGCGCGTCCGTACATCAGCGCTGCCGGATCCATGTGATCCAAACCGAACAACTCCTCCGGCATGGTGCCGTCAGGTCTCATCGCCATCAGTACCTTGATGCGGACCGAGCTTTTGTCAACGTATTCCCAGCGTGTGTACATAATTCTTCCGTCGGGCATAACCGTCGGACAGAACTCGCTGACCGGGCTGTCGGTTAGTTTTTCCATATTACCGCCGTCAAGGTCAATGCGATGCAGCACCGGTGTAACGAGTATGCCGGAATAATCACAGAGCGTTGTGTACTTGCAGCGCGTAGAGGTAAAAATAATATGGTCGTCCGGGGTGTAACAGGGATGCATATCATCGTAATGAAAATTGAATAAACGACTGCCCAGGTTATATTCGACAGTGTTATTTTTTTCATCCGGGGGGGTAAATGTAAGCTGGCGCAGTCCCGTGCCGTCAATATTACATTCCCAGATTCTGAAGCCCTGCTTGATGGAGGGTTTGTAGTCGAACACTACTCGCTTGGCATCAAAGGATAAATCATAGTAGTAGAAGACCCCGTCATCGGACCCCGTCTTTTCACGCATATCAGCGGCGGTAATGACCGGCATGACGGTTTTGCTTTTCAGATTGTAAATGTAAATGCCGTTGTCTTTCCTGAACTGGTCCCTCCTGCAGCCGTTGATGAAGTCGGTATAGAAATGGTCGGACGCAAACGTGGGTCTTTTTATGAATAAAAATTCATCGAATCCCAGTTCATCCGGTTTTAAAGGATCCGGCCTGTCGGCACTTTCGGCTGAAGTTACAAGAGACAAAAATAACACAAACAAGCATACTGTCTGCTTCATATAATGTCCTTTCATTTTATCAAAGGTGTGTTTTTGAGCTTTTCAGGAGGTCTTAGCCGTTGGATGAAGAAACCAGCGCCTATTACATATATAATAATGTTACTCTATACGGTTCAAAAAATCAAGGGTTTCATTTTTTAAAGTTTTTCAATTCAGTAATCATTATATTCCTGTACCACGCCTCGCTCGGGGGTCCTGAATGAATCTGAAGACCGATAATCCCGGTTTTTTCAATGGAATCATCCGTTTCAATGTAATCTACGGTTTTATGCCCGTTCAGCCACAGTTGGATATGATTTTCTTTACAGCGTATAACGTATTCGTTCCAATCACCGGGTCTCAGAACCGTCTCCACAGCATCTTGCTCAGCTACTTCGAGCATCGTCGAACGCCGTGATTCGTCATACAGGCTGCCCCAGACCACGTCATACTGTCCGCTTTCACCGCCCATATCCGCCTGGTAACCGCTGACTTCCGTATCACCGGGTATGCGCCGGGTCCTGAATTGTATACCCGCATTATCCCCTTCACCGATCAACTTCGCCTCAAGTCTTAATTCGAAATCACTGTACTCCTTTGTGGTGCACAGAAACACGTTGTAAGGAATCTCCTTCTGTAGCGTTCCTGCGACAATGGCACCGTCTTCAATTCGAAACCAGTTCAGATCACCCTCCCAACCGTTAAACGTTTTGCCGTCGAATAGGGGAACCGGAACACTTTTTTGCGAGCTCAGATTGCTTGAACATCCCGCCGCGGCAAAAACAACCGGTAAAAGTAAACCGCTTAAAATCGTTTTCATCTGCATAGACAGCTCCTTGAACTTACGCCCTCCACGGCCTGCTTCTGTTTTGGACTGCTTTTTCTGATAAGATTTTTTTTGCAATGCTGACATTGTCGCGGACCTGCCAGTCGAACATCCCCGCACAGACAAAATCCACTCCGTTTTCAAACGCAAACTTAAATCCCTCACTCGGGTGAACCGCGCCGGCCGCCAGAACTTTATAACCAATCCAAGGCTTCTTTACGTTCTTCATAAAATTGATGGTCTCTTGAGGATAAAGTTCCCACATGCAGTCATTGTCATCGGGCTCGAAGCTGTCCACGAGGAAAGGTCTTTTGTCTTCCTCTTTAATCACTCCCCAGTACGTGTCAGGGTGTATGGTCTTGAAGTAATAATCGCAGTCGATGCCGGCCTTTTCGCATTCCATGGGAACACGCTTATCATGACCGCCAATGCCGGCGAACATGCCATTCTTTCTCACACAATCGACAAACTCCTGGATCATATCAAGTCGTTTTACCTTCACCCACCTGTCGCCTCGGCAGCCCAGCAGATGTGCTGCGACACACCCTTGCTCGGCGGCCTCTTCAACCGACTTTTTGATATCTTCTTTGGTGACGGATATCGTTCCATCGGTGTATTTGTCATCACTCCAGTCATAGTCACCGGGGTCGAGCTGAGCAATGCATTTCATTGTACCGCCGCACTCTTTTTTGTATTTGTTTACCATATAGGGGTCGCCAATATTGGTAGTGATGCCGTTTTCCTCACACAACCGCAGCGTCTCCATGATTTTCTCTTCAGTAAAATATCGTTTCATCACTTCAGAAACATACTTGAGGTTTCTTGCATGCGCACCGCCTGCAAAGAGATTGCTGCCGATAATGACCCGGCTGATTTCAACCTCGCCTATCTTTCCCTTCGCCAGTCCATTGATTGGTTGCTGTTTGTCCTTGTTTGAAGTCTCATTCTCGGCCGCCATCGCCTGATGTTCCAGAAGCGCTCTCTCCTCAAAACTCAACAGGCCCGCAGCGCCTGTGGCAATCATTGATTTTTTCAGAAAACTTCGCCTGTTCAGGTTTCCTGCCATCATACTTTCCTTTTAAAATTGATAAAGGTGTGTCTTTGATCCGTTTTATGTTGTAAATACGGCGGGATATAAAACCATAGCTTATTTTGTCAATAGAATAATAACATGGTATCTTCGAAAAATCAAGAACTTTCGTCGTCTTTTTGGATGCATCCGTTCTATTGTCTTTCTATTTTAAACGCATAGGCGTAATTACAGGGTTTGGTATCCGGTGTTTGTATGACCAGGCCGTCCGGCTTATGTTCCCATGTTAGTTCATCATTTGAACCCAGCATCGTGATTCTCTTTATTTCACCTTTGAATAAAGCGGCGTGGCTGCCCAAGGACTCTATGGTGACCTCCTCGCCCGGCCAGTCGAGGCAGATGGCATAAAGATTGTCACCTTTGACGGTAAACCTGATGTCCTGCGCCTTATAGTTGATTTTATAGTCCTGGGTGTAGTGGCCGGATTGCATCTTGCCCGAGGATATCAGTTCGTCGATACTGTCGAAATCAAAATCAGGGTTCCTCGCGTAATCAACGAAGACGGCCTGGTTTAATTCTGTCGGCCCTTCGCCGAAGATAACCCAGGCGGTGGTGCCGTAGATCGCCTCGCCGTTTACTTTGAGCCACTTACCGATTTCAATTAAACGTTCCTTGGCTTCGGGATGAAAAGTCCCGTCCTGTCTGGGACCGACATTAAGGAGCATTCGGCCGTTCTTGCTGACCATATCTACAAGTTCATCAATCAAAATATTGGCGGATTTGTACTCCATCCCCTCGCGATACCACCACGTGGTGCCGTCGCCGATGCCCATATCGTCAATCCACTCATCATAGGGCAGCTCGGCGAGTCTGCCGTCCTCGATGTCGCGCATCCCCACGCCCGGCGGCAGGTCGTATTCCTTGTAGAGCACCTCGACTTCCTTTCCCCACTCGAGAGCTTTGTTGTAATAGTACGCGATGAACTCCTTGCGCTCTTTTTCCTTAACGCCGCCGGAAGGAAACCCGGACTTTTCCACGATAAGAAAATCATCCTTGCCGTGTATGTTTTTACCCCCGACGTATCTGCCCCAGTTCCGTGCATCAAGCGTCCCGCCGAGACTGACATCGAACCACACCAGGTCGGGCTGGTACTTGTCCACCACCTCGCGGTCTTTTGTCCGAAGCTCTTCTTCAAGTTCTTGTTCAGGCCGGTGAAAAGAGACGAAGAACTTCATTCCCCGCTTTTCGATTTCCTTTTTCAATTCACCTACGATATCTGTCTTTGGGCCTTTGTCGACGGAATCGTTATCGGTGTACTTGCTGTCCCATAGCGCGTGTCCTCCCCAGTGTTCCGCGACCGGGCCGGCGAATTGAGCTCCCGCATTTTTAAACAATTCCGCCCATTCTTCAGCATCGAACTTCGAGCCGAAATCACCCCAGTCTTCTCCCCGTCCGGGATTCCAGTGGCAGTAGATGCCGAATTTTGCGTCGCTGAGCCATTGCGGCGTTTGGTGCCGCTTCAGTGACCTCCAGTCGGGCTCGAAGCGCTGCTGCACCGTCCGGCATGCTCCGAGAGAAATTAGTGTTAATACCAGAATGAAAATAATAGAAATGTTTTTCGTACCCATCATAACCTCCTGATTTTTTTAGGAGCATTTGTGCAGATTATACATCAATCGCTTTCGATATTAAACGTAAAAAAGCAGGTGCGCAAGAATCAGGCTCTTATTGATTGAGAAACTTTGCGGGATTGCGACGCCATGAAAAGGGAATTCTTGACGTTGGGGGGATTTGGGCGTAGTATTGGGGTATGGGTAAGCAGGTTGTTATACTAGGTTCGACGGGGTCGATTGGGCGCAATGCGCTGCGTGTCATCGAAGCTCTGAATGCATCGGGTGGTGAAAAATTCGAAGTGCTTGCGCTGAGTGCGCGGAGTAATGTCGAGTGGCTGGCTGAGCAGGCGCGGAAGTTCAGGCCGCGGTTTATCGCGATAACGAATCAAGAGAAGGAGCAAGAGCTTCGAGAGCTGGTCAAAGGTTTGGATGTTGAGGTACTCAGCGGAGAGGGAAGTTTAGAGGAAATAGCCGGATTGTATGAGGCGGATATTGTGTTAACTGCGATTGTTGGGGCGGCGGGGCTTGGTACGGTGCTGGCCGCGGCGAAGAAGGGAAAGCGTCTGGCGATTGCAAACAAGGAGCCGCTAGTGGTGGCCGGAGAGCTTTTGATGGAGGCGGTGAAGGAGAGCGGGGCCGAGATACTTCCGGTGGACAGTGAGCATTCTGCGATATTTCAGGCGCTGGAGGCGGGACGGCGAGAGGACGTCGAGCGGGTGATACTGACGGGGTCCGGCGGGCCGTTTCGGGGGATGAACGCGGAGCAGTTGAAGAAAGTTACGAAAGAAGAGGCGCTGGCGCATCCGACGTGGGAGATGGGGCCGAAGATAACGGTGGACTCGGCGACGCTGATGAACAAGGCGCTGGAGGTGATCGAGGCGCGATGGCTTTTCGGGGTGGATGTTGAAAAAATCCAAGTTCTGATACATCCTGAGTCGATAATTCATTCAATGGTCAAGTTTGCAGACGGGTCCGTGATAGCGCAGATGGGCCGGCCTGATATGTGCCTTCCGATACAATATGCGCTGACATATCCTGAACGGGTGCCGGGGATTTCGGAGCACTTGAGACTGGAGGAAATCGGGCGTTTGACGTTCGAAAAGCCGGATGAGGAGGTTTTTCGGGCGCTGTCGCTGGGTTATGAAGTGGCGAAGGAAGGCGGAACGGCGGCGGCGGTGTTTAATGCGGCGAACGAGGCCGCGGTCGAGGCTTTTTTGGCCGGTCAGACGGAATTTTATAGAATTATCGAACTGATTGAGTATTGTCTGGATAAACATAATAGACGGCCGGGTGGTTCGCTGGATGAATTGTTAGAGGCGGATGCGTGGGCAAGAAATGAGGTTGCTGAATGTCTGAAACAGAAAACGTGAACGAACAAGGGATGAGCGAAATAACAACGCCTAAGAGTCCGGCTGAAGGCAAAGGCAGCAGCGGGCGGTTTTACTTTCGGTTACTGTGGCTGGTGGCGTTTGTGGCGGTGGCGGTGGTGCTGATTGTTCGGCATTTCGACAAGGCGGCGAATATTCTTCTGGCCGTGATTGGGCTGGGGCTGATGATTATCGTTCATGAGTTCGGGCATTTTATTGTAGCGAAGCTGAATGATATTCATGTCGAGGCGTTTTCGATAGGATTTCCGCCGGTGCTGTTCGGGATACGCAGGAGCGAAGAGGGGTACAGGATGAGGATATTGCCGGAGGTTTTTCCGAGCGAGAGAAAAGAGGCGGAGTTGACAGATGAAGAGGCGGATGAATGGGACGAGGGACGGTTTCATTTTACGTTCGGCAAGAAAGGGCGCAGCGGTGAGACGGAGTATCGGATCGGCCTGATTCCGTTTGGGGGGTTTGTGAAGATGCTGGGGCAGGAGGATATCGGTCAGATCAAGCAAAGTGACGACCCGCGGTCTTATGCGAACAAGTCTGTGTGGAGGCGGGCGTCGGTCATATCTGCGGGGGTCGGTTTTAACGTTTTAAGTGCCATCGTAATTTTTATGGTGGTCTTTCTGGTAGGTATTCAGCTTCCGCCGCCGATTGTCGGGGGTGTGTATTCGGGTTCACCGGCAGATAAGGCAGGGCTGGTCGCGGGTGATGAGATTATCGAAGTTAACGGCAAGCGGGAGAATCTGGAGTTTTCGGATATCGGGATGGCGGCGGCGCTGTCACTCGAGGGTGAAGAAGTAGCGGTGACAGTCAGGCATGAGGATGGTTCTGTTGAAGAGTCTGCACTGGTTGCGCGCAAGATTCCGGAACTGGCGAAGAATATGAAGGTATTCGGTATTTTACAACCGGTCAGTCTAACCGTGGAGGAGGTGACGGAATCGAAAGCCCTGTATGAGAAGACGGGGTTAAAGCCCGGTGACAGAATAACATCCGTCAACGGCAAAGCGGTCGACAACCTTTGGGAACTCAAGGGGGCTTTACGCAACGTCTATACGGACCAGGTGCCGGTGAGGGCGGAACGGAAAGGCAACGGGGACGCGCAAGTTGTGGACACGGTGCTCGGTCTGCAGTACCTGCCGGTAGCCGGTCGGGATAAGACGGGATATCTGTTGAGTCATATTTACTCGATGGTGCCGCGTCTTAAGGTCGGCTCGATAGGTGAAGCTAAGGGTCGGAAGGACAGAGCACTGAACCTGAAAGAAGAGGATATTATTGTTGAAATCGGGGACGTTAAGGACCCGAACTTTGTTGAAATGCGTGAGGTGACCCAAGCACACAACGAGCAGGAATTACAGCTTAAGGTGTTCCGCCGTGATGAGGCCGGTGACATGGAGCAGGTAACGGTTACGGTTGTACCCAAGGCGGTTCGGCGAGGCGGCGATGCTCTGATCGGATTCACTCCCATTCTCGAGATGGAGCAAGCTGTTGTGGCGGAGACCATTGAGACTGAGGGGATAGGCGGGCTTGAGATTCCGGAGGGAGCGCGGATAACGGCTGTTGACGGAACAGCGGTGAAGAGTTTTTATGATGTGATTGAGGAAATCAGAAAGCATCCGAACGAGCGAATCAGCATCGACTATCGGCTCAGCGATGAAGTGGCGGGCAGCGTTGCACTGGAGACGGGTGACTTTGGGGATTTCATCCGGCTTGAAAAAACCGTGAGCGAAGAGATCCCGTTTAAGGCGATGACCGAGCTGTATAAGGCGAGCGGGCCGATTGACGCGATCGGGATGGGCTTTAAGAAAACGGTGCAGTTTGTTGTACAGACGTATCTTACGCTTCGAAGTGTGGTTTTGACGGATATCGGCGCGGACAATCTGAGGGGGCCGATTGGGATTATCGAGATTAGTTATACGGTTATCTCGCGGGCGTCGCTGTCGTATTACCTTTACCTGCTGGGGCTAATCAGCGCGTGTATTTCGGTGGTTAATTTTCTTCCGATGCTGCCGTTTGACGGCGGTCACGTGCTGTTTCTGGTTATCGAGAAGATCAAGGGTTCGCCGGTGCATGAGCGGGTGCAGACATCCATCGCAACGGTGGGCTGGGTGTTTGTCGGTGCGCTTATTATTTATCTGACGTACCATGATATTGTGAGACTGGTGACAGGTGTTTTTTAAGATTTAGGGTTTGAATGGACGACGAATCATGATAGAATAGGATAGCAGGATTCGTTCAGAAAATTTTAGGCAAGGAAGCTACAATGTTTTTGGAAAAAGACGGCAGCAGAAAAAGCTCGGAAGTGGGGGTCAATCATTCAATCATCGATGAAATCATAACCGGCGGAAGTCCGGGCTTCAAGGACTATCATTCAGGGCTGCTTGAAGCGCTGAAGGACACGGATGCGCAGGTTTACGAACTTATTGAAAGAGAGTTTCAGCGGCAGCGTAACACTTTGCAGTTGGTGGCGGCGGAGAACCGGTGTTCGGGGGCGGTGCTGGCGGCGCTGGGGTCGATTGTGCAGAACAAGACGGCGGAGGGGTATCCGGGGCTGCGGCTGCATTCGGGCAGCGAGGTGATTGATGATATCGAGCGGGTGGCGATCGAGCGCGCGAAGGAAGTGTTTGGTGCGCGATATGCGAACGTGCAGCCACATTCGGGGACGACAGCGAATTTGATTGTGATTAACGCCCTGCTGGAGAGAGGTGATACAATACTGAGTCTGCCCAGCAATCAGGGGGGACATTTTTCGCACGGCTCGGCCAATTCAATCACGGCAAAGTTCTATGACGTTGAGAACTACCTGCTGGATAAAGAGAGCTGCATGCTGGATTATGATGCGATTGAAGCGAAGGCTCAGCAAATAAGACCCAAGCTAATTATCTGCGGGGCGAGCGTTTACAGCCGTTTTATCGATTTCGAACGGTTCCGGGAAATCGCGGATAATGTGGGAGCGTTTCTGCTTGCGGACATATCGCATATCGCGGGTCTGGTGAGCGCGGGGGTGCATCCATCGAGTATCGATTGTGCGCACTTTACGACAACGAGCACATATAAGAGCGGCGGGCCGCGAGGCGGGCTGATTCTGTCAGGGAAAGATGCGGAACTGCAGATAAGTGCCGGTGATAGAAAGGTGACGCTGAGTGAGCTGATTGATACATCGGTATTTCCCGGGCTGCAGGGGACGCCTTATCTGAATAATATCGCGGGCAAGGCGGTGTTCTTCGGGGAGATGCTCAGCGATGAGTATAAAGAGCGGCAGGGACGGATTGTCGTGAATGCCGAGGTGCTGGCGGACTGTCTGATGGAGAGGGGGTACGAGGTACTGACCGCAGGGACGGACAATCATATGATGATAGTTGATGCTACAAGGTCACGAGAGGGACTGAACGGGACGATTGCAAGCAAATGTCTGGAGGAGTGCGGAATTGTGGTTGACCGGATTGAGCTTCCGTTCGAGCTGCCCGGGTCGGCGGCGGCGGGCGGACTGAGGCTGGGGACACCCATCGTGACGCTGATGGGAATGGGACCGGAGCAGATGAAGGAAATTGCCTATCTCTTCGATGAGGCAATAAAAGGGATAATCATAAAGGGGGAGTGCAACTGCGAGATGGAGGATGGATTTGCGGAACGAGTGCGCGGTCAAGTCGAGGGATTATGCCGGAGATTTCATATTTAGCATTAAAGAAGTATATTTTTATTTGAGGAGGGTGAGGAGTATTCTTTTAAAATTACTACGGAATAACAAGGAGAAAGCACATGTCGATTCTAACCGTTACATTCGGCTGCTTAGTCATTTCCTTCATCTGGAACATACTTTTCTGGGACCGGTCCTATGGTATTTCCATGCCGATTTTCTCAGCCGTGGTTATTTCCTTTTTGCTTTGGTTTAAAAAAGCGTACCTGTCCAAAGCGAAACTTACCTTATTCTTCCACCTTGTTCTTTTAGCATATCTTTCCCTATGTGTGGTGTTTTACAGGAACAGCCTGATTCTTTACGCCACCATTCCAACCGTCTTGCTTGGTCTCGGCGCGATTGTGTTTGTGGGTTGTCAAGGCTACTCATTTTCCAACTGCGTAGGTGTTATAGAATCCCTGGTGAAAAAGACTCTCAGTGCGATTCTACCCGCTCCTGACGCGATAAGCGAAGCGTTCAACAAGCTGTTCGGAACCAGTAAGGCTTCACGAACCATCGTGAAAGTTATCGTTGGATTTCTTTTATCTATCCCCTTTTTGATTGTTTTTACGTGGCTGTTTACTTCGGCGGACCCGGTCTTCGAAAAACACCTGCGAAATTTTTTTGATTTTATCTGGGAGCCGGATTTCTTTAAAAGAGGCGTTGTCATTATTTTTATGTGGTTTCTTTTCTGCAGCTATCTTAACCGAACCGCAAACGATTTTACACTGCAATCACACCTTGACCGGGCACAACCGAAACAGAACTACGACGGGATCATCGTTTTCGTCTTTCTCTTGATGAACAATCTTCTCTTTCTCAGTTTCATTATTATTCAGTTGGAATACCTGTTCGGCGGAGCGGAGATAATTCGAACAACACCCTTTACTTACGCCGAATATGCCCACAGAGGATTCTACGAGTTCTGGGCAACCGTCATACTCGTATCGGTGATCATTATCTACACCGACTATAGACTCCGAGAGCAACAGGGACGTGTGCGACGCATGGTTGAATTTGCCTGGGTCGCCATGATTTGCCAAACGCTCGTGATTATCGCCTCGGGCTTTAAACGAATCATGGTTTACGAGGAAGCTTATGGGTATACGTATCTGCGGATTCTCGTTGCGCTGTTTTTGGTTTGGATGGCCGGTGTTTTTATACTCTTTATTCTGAAAATAATTCAAAAGAAATCGCTCTGCTGGCTCATGAGCAGCGGATTTTGTCTGGCACTTATATTCCTGGTGTTTGTGAGCACATTCAGCATCGATACATTTATCGCTCGAAAAAATGTCGACCGCTATCTTCGTCAAGGCAAAGAGATTGACCTTGCATATCTTTCAAGTTTGTCGACGGATTGCTTCTCCGAAGTCAAGCGCCTTAAAAAAGAAGCACCCGATGAGAGGATTCGACAATCAGCAGAGTCAATCCTTTTGAAACAGCGAAAAAAAGCGGAAAAGAGTCTACGGCACTGGGTTTCCTGGAATTACAGTTTATCCAAAGCGGCTCGATGAAGAAACGTGAGAAAACAGGTTGATGCAATCTCGGATTGCAGATATGTCATTGTTTGTTGAATAACCAATAGTTGGTAAAGATATCCAGGTCATTGGTGTCGACGGTGCCGGAAAAGTCCAGGTCCGCTGAATTGCAGTCAGCAGTCTCGTTGCAGTCGGTCAAGAGCCAGTGGTCGGCGAAGATGCCATAGTCGAGGAAATCGATGCCGTCGAAATCCACGAATTGAACCAGCGGCCATACCAGTTCGGGGTAGTTGACATCTTCTCTGATTGTCCAGATGTCATTGGTGCCATTTTCGGTTTCGCCCACGAAATCCCATCCGGCGTCGGTGAAGGTGGATTTGGTTTTGAGGACGGTGGTGGAAACACCGTTTACATCGGCGACATTCGCATCGGATACGTCATTGACGTCCGGGTTCAGGGTCGTATCCCAGAAACATCCCTGATATGAAGCCGCGAAGTCATCGATGCCCGCGAAGCCTCCTATTTTCTCAGGGTTTGTTGACTGCATGATGTTGGCGGAAAAGGAATTTTCGACAGTGGTGTCGCTATTTTCACCCATATGGCCGCCCATTGCATTTGATATGGTGTTTACATCCAAAGCGGTCAGGGAAAAGGTGTCTGAAATAAAGGTCTGGTTTGCCGAGCCGATTAAACCGCCCGCGTCTACAGCCGTTAAGGTTTGAATTGAGCCTTCTGCAAACGATTCGACGACCGAGCCTTGAAACACATCTCCGGCTAATCCGCCGGCCCGCTCCGTGCTTGTCGTATTGATGTCGGGTACGGCGCAGCAAAAGAAGATGTCGCACTGATTGGTACGGCCGGCAAGTCCGCCGAGATATATACTTTCACCCGGGTGCTCGATGGTGACTTCTGTGCAGCACTGCTGCACCAAGTTTTCAGAATAAGCAACCAGCCCGCCGATATAATCGGCTTGTCCGATTGAGACGTTGATATTTCCTGAGGCGGAGCAGTTTTTCAAACTTCCCTCGCTGACTCCGGCCAACGTGCCAACGAAATCGATGAGGTCTTCACCGGTTTTAACAAGGATGTTCACATCTTCGATTTGGAGATTTTTGACTTCTCCGGTTTCGCCGATGTATCCGAACAATCCCGCCGCATCCGAGAATTCACCCGTCGGTTCAATATTGAGCCGGCTTATGGAATTATTATTGCCGTTGAATAAGCCCGTGAATGAAGACACGGAATTGGCCCCGATGAGCGGCTTATCATACAAGAACTCTGACATATCGATGCCGTTGACAAGGATGAAGTTTTTGTCCCAGTCGTTCGGGTAATTTGTTACTTCATCGAGGTCTTGTGGTGTTTCAATTTGGTAGGGATTTTCCGCTGAGCCGTCGCCGCCGGAGTAGGTACCAGACTCTTCTGCAGCCGGGGGCTCAGGCTCTTCGTCATCGCCGGGATAGATGTTGTCTTCTTTGCCGGGGCGAAGACCGCGGTTGCCGGGGTAAAGACCGGGACTTGGCTGATATAAGCCGGAACCGGGAGTGTATAGACCGGAGCCTTTTTTGTACAGGCCGGAGCCGGCGGAATACAGGCCGCCGCCTTGTTTGTAGAGGCCGGGGCTCTTGGTGTAAAGGCCGGCATAAACCGCAGAGAAGGAAAATGAAAACAGAAGGAAAGCACAAATCAGAAAGCTGGTTTTAATACAGCAACTGCTTTTCATCTTGGCCCCTCAAAGTATCTATCACATCTTTATTCTCAATGTTATTATACCATAAGGGGCTCCCTGAGTCAACAAGTAAGGAGCGGATTCACATAAAGACAGGAAGGATTCTAAATCATCGTCAGTAATACAGTATTCAATTGTTACTGCCATAACGAATAAAAATCGGTCCCTGTTCTCGGATTTATCTTTTTCTCAGAGATAAAGTGCATCATTATCGGTAATGCAATCGTGGCATCACAAAAGCATTGGACAAATGATTTTGTTTTACTTTCCTTACCCCAAGAAATTGCTTCATTGAAAGAACAGCCCGATAAACCGCCCCATTGGGGCGAGTCGGTGGTGATTTGAATAGCATACTCATGGGGATAGTAGTTTTCATCTGTCCCTTCACGATGAAGAGCATTATTTCTATTCGGTATTACTTTTTTATCATACATCAGGTCGGCGGTAACCGCAAAAAGCTGAATAAAGTCTTTCGGCACTCCGCCTCCGATATAAAACACACCGCTTTTGGTTATATGATTCGCCAAGCTCATAAATTCGGTGTAGTCTTTTATTGCGTCAATTTTAAGATTAAAGCCTTTGCTTTTCGCTATCAGCGCGGCGTCTCCGTAAGGACTGTCGGCGATGGCCGGGCAAAAGATGGGTATCTTATTCAAAGCAGCTTCGGTTACAATTGATTTTATTCCTTTTTCATTTAACCAAAGGCCGAAGTGATACAGAAATTCTCTCGATGTATAATTATAATCGCTATCCAATGTTAATATATAATCTGCGATTAGCTCGGTCATTTCTAAATAATCGCTTTCCTTTCCAAATATATCATAATACCTGTTTACCCCCCGTTGAAATAATGTCACATCATCGCTGTTTTCACTTCCCTTGTAATAGCAGCGCCCCATTGCCTCTACGATATCTTCAGAGATATTCGCACCTGTAGGAATAAGCATGTCGATGTAGTGGTTTTGGAGCAACCAGCAGATTATTTTCCACTGTCCGGCCACAGACAGGGACGCGCTGTAGCCCATGATGATGGTAACATCCTCCTGTGTTAACATCCTGTGGAAGAGCCTGCAGGCTTCGGCTAATTTTCGTCCCTGGAAGCCCGTATTCGCCATATCTTCTACTATCCGGGTGATTGATTTTTGGGGGTTAATTTCTATTGATTTGACTTTTTCGGAAAACAATTTTTCTTCTTTCAAAATACCTGCTCCTATCTTAATTATGCTGAAATCTTAAATTGACTGTTTTCGCAATCATTTTTCTTCTTGAAGATTATATTCAAATTGAATTACGGGTCTTGTTTATACTCCATAATTCTATTTATTATATTTCACGATATCCAATATTAAAACATTTTTTTCGTTGGATAGATTTTGAAAAAATATGATTAAAGTTTGACAATAGAGAATTTTATTGATTTTCTTTGAAGAGTTCGGGGTGGGAGGGTTTTTGTTTTTTGTGTTGGATTTTCAGGCCGAGGTGGTTAAGAGCTTTCTTCGTAATTTCGCGTCCTCTTTTTGTTCTTCGGATAAAGCCGATTTGCAGCAGGTACGGTTCGACGACATCTTCGAGGGTGTCACGCTCCTCTCCGAGAGTAGCGGCAAGGGCATCGATGCCGGCCGGCCCGCCTTCATAGACTTCGGTGATGGCTTTGAGGAAGGCTCGGTCGAGGGCGTCAAGACCCATGGTGTCAATTTGTTCCATCTTGAGGGCGTCTTCGATGATTTTTTTGTTGAGTTTTCCGGAACCTTTAACCTGGGCGTAGTCCCGGACGCGCTTGAGCAGGCGGTTTGCAATTCTTGGTGCGCCGCGGGAGCGGGAGGCGATAAGGTGGAGTGTGTCGTCGTCACAAGGCAAATCGAGCAGTTGTGCAGAGCGTTTCAGAATGTCAGTGAGCTCATCGGTGGTGTAAAAGTCGAGGTGATAAAGGATGCCGAATCGCGAGCGCAGCGGCGCGCTTAAGAGGCCGGCACGGGTGGTGGCGCCGATGAGGGTGAATCGCTTAAGTGGGAAGTTAATGGTCTTTGCGTGTAGGCCTGAGTCGACGGTGAAGTCAACTTTGAATTCTTCCATGGCCGGATAGATGAATTCCTCGACGGGGGTGCTAAGACGGTGAATTTCATCGATGAAAAGGACGTCACCGGTGCTGATGTTGGAGAGAATTCCCATCAAGTCGCCCTGTTTGACGAGTGCGGGACCGGAGGTGGAGCGGATGTTTGCGTTCATTTCGTTTGCTACGACATGGGCGAAGGTTGTTTTGCCGAGTCCGGGCGGGCCGTAGAGCAGGATATGTTCGAGCGGTTCCGATCGCTGTCTGGCGGCCTGGATGGCGATGGTGAGTTTTTCCTTGATGTTTTTCTGGCCGACACATTCATCGAGGGCCTTCGGGCGCAGGGCGACGTTGAAGTTTTCCTCCTGGGCGTTTATTGGTTGATTTGTCAGTACTCTTTTTACGGCCATTGTTTAGTCGTTAGCATTTAGTAAACAGTATTTAGTTTTTTATACTTCAATTCCCTGTTTTAGTCTATAGACAATCGGAACGAGCTGCTCGGCAGAGACGATATCGGGATGCCTGGAGGCGGCGAGATCGATGAGTTCCATTGCCTCGTTTCTTTTTTCACCCCAGGCGACGAGGATTTCGAGTGCCTCGAGCTGGAAGGGTTTGAATTCGAGTTTCGCCTTGGACGAAATTTCCGCACCGGCGGCGAAGGGAGCGAGTTTTCCCTTCAGTTCGGCGATGATGTGCTGGGCCATTCGTTTTCCGATGCCGTCGAGGGCGAGCAGCGTTTTTTCGTCGCTGTTTTCAATGGCTGCGGCGATGGTGGCAATCGGCATTGAGAGGGATTTGAGGCCTTTCTTGATGCCGATGCCCTTCACGGAGACGAAGCGTTTGAAGAAGTCCCGTTCGTTGTTGTTGAGAAAGCCAATCATTCGCGGGATGAGGTTTCCGCCGCCAGGGGTGCCTTCATAATACTGGGTGGTGCAGAGGGCGATGTCGGTGCCGACTTTATCGGCGAGTGCGTTGACGCAGTAGCCGGGCAGCATAATTTCGTAGGTGACGGGGCCGACCTGAACGAGAGCGGCGTCCTTATCAAGCTTTGTGAGTTTTCCTTCTATTCGAGCAATCATTTCTTAGTATTTCGTCGTTCGTGATTAGCATTTAGCCATTCGTTTTTTGTGTTTAGTCGTAACCTTTTTTTATCAAATATTATATTGTTTTTATAGTGTTAATTTCATTAGCACAGCAGAGAGCGGCGGCGATGGCATCTGCGATATCATCGGGTTCGGGCGGGTGAAGCAATGCGAGCAGGGTCTGAATGGTTCTCTGTACCTGTTGTTTTGATGCCCGGCCGTTGCCGGTCAGCGATTTTTTGATTTTCGTTGCGTTGAAACTTTTTACCTCGATTTTTGCTTCGGCACATTTCTGCAGGATGACTCCACGGGCATGACCCATTAGTATAGCGGTTTTTGGGTGCTCGTAGTGGGAGTATAGCTCTTCGACGGCGACGAGGGCAGGGGATAAGTCCTTCAGGAGGGATTCGAAGTCATCGGCGATCTGGTTTAAGCGAGTTTCCAAGGGAGCATTGGAATCCGTCTGGACGGTGCCGGCTTCGACGAGCGCATCGCCGGAGTTGCCGGCGTTGATAAGCGCGTAGCCGCAGGTCTGAAGGCCGGGGTCTATGCCAAGGATTTTCATTGTGTTCTCCATGAAGAGGTCCCATCATCTTCATCTGTAACGGTAATATCTGATATAGACAATAGGTCTCGAATTTCATCTGCTGCTTTATAATCTTTTTTCTTACGTGCTTCCGTTCGTTTCTCTACCAAGGAATTCACAAGCTTGACAAGCCTTTCATGTTCTGCGGCTGTAATTTCAGTAGCAGCATAAGATTCTCTGACAATTCCTAAAACCTCTCCTCCCAGTTTTCTAAATAGCTGATCTACATCTTCTAGAGTTTCAAAAGTCACTTTTTCCTTTTCGGTCAGAGTGTTTGTTATCTTGACTAGTTCGAAAATAACTGATAAAGCAACAGCAGTATTCAAATCGTCATTCATTGCCTCTTCGAATTTTTCCTTAATCTTTACGAGCTTTTTGCGTGCTTCTTTATCACGTTCACCTTTTGGAGCATTATTTTGTTTTTGCCGAAGTCTTATTACGGTGGCTGTGATTTTGTCGAAGCCTGACTGGGCGGCGGTTAGAGCCGCGTCAGAGAAATCAAGTGTGCTTCGATAGTGGCTGTTGAGGACGAGTTGTCTTACGGCGAGGGGGTCGTAGGCGCGGCTTAGCCGTTCGTGGGAGCCGGTGAAGACTTCTTTGAGGGTGATGAAGTTGTTGAGTGATTTGCCCATTTTCCGGCCGTCGACGGTGACCATATTGTTGTGAACCCAGAATCTTGCAAACGGTTTATCTTCGGCAGCCTCGGCCTGTGCGATTTCGCAGTCGTGGTGGGGGAACTGGTTTTCCATACCGCCACCGTGGATGTCAAAGGGCTGGCCGAGATATTTTGTACTCATGACGGAGCATTCGAGATGCCAGCCGGGATAGCCCATGCCCCAGGGGCTCGGCCACTGCATGATGTGATTGGGTTCGGCTTTTTTCCAGAGCGCAAAGTCGGCGGGATTCTTTTTGTCCGCTGAGACTTCGACGCGCGCACCGGCGAGCATATCCTCTACATTCCTTCCTGAGAGCTTTCCATATCCATCGAACTTCGTGATGTCATAGTAGACGGAACCGTTGACTTCGTAGGCGAAGCCTTTGTCGAGCAGCTTCTTGACGGTGTCGATTTGTTCGGTGATGTGGCCGGTGGCGCGGGGGCTGATGTCCGGACGCAGGCAGTTGAGCTTGTCCATGTCTTCAAAGTAGCTTCGGGTGTAGTATTCGGCGACGGCCATGGGATGTTTTTTTTCGGCGCGGGCTTTTTTTAGGATTTTGTCTTCGCCTTCATCGGCATCGTCGGTGAGGTGACCGACGTCGGTGATGTTCTGGACGTAGGTGACATTATAGCCGAGATATCTGAGGTAGCGGACGAGGATGTCGAAGCTGATGTAGCTTTTGGCGTGGCCGAGGTGGGCGTGGCCGTAGACGGTCGGGCCGCAGACATAGATGCCGACGCGGCCTTTGTTGATTGGCTCAAAGTTTTCTTTTTTTCGAGTCAAACTATTGTAAAGCTGTAAAGACATCTGTTTAAACCTTTATAGTGTTCTTTTGAATTTCTTTTTTAACAGGGCGGTGGCGGTGGCGGCGATTGCTTCCCCTTCACCGACGGGACCGAAGCCTTCGTTGGTTTTTGCCTTGATGTTGACGATGGCGAAGTCGATGTCGAGCAGGCCGGCAATGCAGCGTTTCATCTGGCCTTTTGCCTGCTGAAGTTTGGGTTCTTCGGCGTGGATGACGACGTCGACGTTGGCGATTTCCCATTCTTTTTGTTCGAGTATTTCCTTGACGATGACGAGGAGCTTTTTGCTGTCGATGTTTTTGAATTCAGGGTCGCTGTTGGGGAAGAGTTCTCCGATATCACCGAGTGCAGCGGCGCCCAGGAGGGCGTCCATGACGGCGTGAATGCCGACGTCGCCGTCGCTGTAGCCCGCCAGGCCTTTGGGATAGGGGATATATACACCGCAGAGCATAAGCTTTCGGCCGTTCACGAGCTCGTGGATGTCGGTTCCTATGCCGATGCGGTATTCTGGTTTCGGTCGTTCAATCACAATGTGCCCTTTGTACTTGGGATATCTGTTCCTTTGATACTCACCGCCTGGCCGAGCGCCTGACCGAGCGCCTTGAAAATCGACTCGGCGATGTGGTGACTGTTGGTTCCATAGGGGACGCTAATATGCAGGTTGAATTTGCCGTTGTTCGAGAAGCTGCGGAGGAATTCCTCGATGCATTCGACGTCGAAGTCGCCGATTTTGTCCGTTCGATACTCGGCCTGATAGACGCAGGCGCTTCTGCCGGAGAGGTCTATAGCAACGTTGGCCAGGGCGTCTTCCATGGGGACGGAGCTGTGACCGTAGCGGGCGATGCCCTTCTTTTGTCCGAGCGCTTTGAGCAAAGCCTCGCCGAGGCATATGCCGAGGTCTTCGACGGTATGGTGCGGGTCGATGTGCAGGTCGCCTTTCGCTTTCGCGGTCAGGTCGATTTTGCTGTGCTTGCTGAGGTGGGTAAGCATGTGGTCGAGGAAGCCGATGCCGGAGTCGATGTCGTATTTTCCGAGGCCGTCGAGGTTAATTTTTACCTCTATATCGGTTTCCTTCGTTTTGCGTTCAACGTCTGCCGTTCTTTTTTTCATCATACTATCCTTATACAATTTCTTTAAGGGCATCGATAAGCATTTGGTTCTGCTCGGGCGTTCCGACGGTGATGCGGAGCTTGTCGTCGAGGCCCGGGACATTGAAGAACCTTACGTAAATATTTCTTTTTACCAGTTTATCATAAATATCCTTGGCCTTGTAGTTTTTACACGCGGCGAGGACGAAATTGGCGGAGCTGTCGGGAATTTCGAAGTTGAGGTCTCGAAGCCGTTCGGTGAGAACTTCTCTTTGTTCCTTTATTTTCCGGATGTTCTGCTGGAAGTAATCCTGGTCTTGTATGGCTGCGGTGGCGGCGGCGAGGGCGAGAGCGTCCACATTGTAGGAGTCCTTGACTTTCAGCAGGCCTTCGATGAGGTCGGGCTGAGCGACGCCGAAACCGAAACGCAAACCGGCGAGGGAATAGCCCTTGCTCATCGAGCGAAGGATAATGACGTTATCGAATTCGTCAACGAGCGGCAGAGCGTTGTCCTCGGCGAAGTCCACATAGGCTTCATCGATGAGAAGAACGCCGGTGAGGGCATCGGCCAGTGAGGCGAGTTCATCGATACCGACGAGGGATGCGGTCGGGGCGTTCGGGTTGCAGACGATAGTGAGGCGGGCATCCGTCGAGGACAAGTTCGCGGGCAGTGTGTAATCGCTGTCGAAGGGGATTTCGATGACAGCGCAATTCAGAAGATTCACCAATACGGGGTAGAGTGTGTAGGTCGGTGTTGGATAGGCGAGTGCCCGCACCGGGTCGCAGAAAGCCTGGATTGCGATTCTGAGCAGGTCGTCGCCACCGTTGCAGCAGATGATGTAGTCGGGCGAGATGCTGAGGACATCGGCGGCGGCTTCTCTGAACTGATTGCCGAGCGGGTCGGGATAGCGGCGCAGTTTTTCGGCGGGCAGGTTCTGGATTGCCTTGAGAACCTGCGGCGAAGGGGGATACGGATTTTCGTTGGTGTTGAGCTTGACGACATCGGTATCCCCGGGCTGAAAGCCCGGCGTGTAGCCCTGTGCCCGTTCGATGTTGTCCCTGAAATAGGTCATATTCGCTCCTAAATGAATTTGCAGGCATTGATTATACGAATAAAGGTTCGAAAACGAAAGAGAAGATTTTGGGATAATTTTCGGTGCTGAGGTTAAAACTGGTTTTAAAACGGCGGTAAAAGAGGATGAGGCGTTTGGATTTTGTAAGTATTTACTTTCGAAAAAATCAAAATTTTCCTTGACAAAACGAACATTGTTGTTCTAATATAATTATAGATAAACGAGGACAATTAAAAATAGAAGGCAGGCGGTAAAACCTTTTATATGTGATGTCGTTATCATACTTTTTCATGCCTTCATATCGAAACCTGCCTTCCGAAAGCTCTTTCTTGTAAAAAGTGCTTACTTAAATCGGGATGATAGCCATGCGCTTATTTGTCAAAATCACTTTTTATATTTTGATGATGTTCATTCTCTCGCTAAATCAGCCTGCCCAGGCGGAAATAGTGACTATTGAAGTTACAGGGATTGTTTAAAGTGTAGGAACATCCGACAACTTAGAACTTGATGGCTCGGTAAGTGTTGGTTCAAGTATGTTTGGTCAGTGTACTTATGACACAGGAGCACAAAATTTGCTCGACCCTGGCGACAATGGTCAATATGAGGTTACTTCCATTTCTATGGCCATCGGTAATTATACATTAGCCAACGATCCAGTTTCATCTGAATATCCCTTATTTACTGTGTTTACTGTTGACCCTGGCTATCTTGTTGATAGTGAGGCTACTCGTTTCGATGGCACAGTTTATATAGAGGGATCGCCCATGACTTACAATGACATTGCTTGGGACTGGACATACCTTGTACTTTTTGATCTCGGGACAAGCTTAAGTGAATATATCCCAGATATTACTCTACCGGATTTGGATTCATGGCCGGAACTTTCCGTTTTCGATCAGCGTAAATCTTTTGAGATACGATTCTACAGTGAAGGAGACGATTATTTTGGTGTATTCGGCGAGATAACTTCTCTAACGGCGGTCCCAGAACCTGCCACTATTTTTCTTCTGGGTTTAGGTGGTTTGTTTTTAAGGAAGGGGAGGCGTTTTTAGGATTTGGTTCGAGGTCGCGGGGAGTGATTATTTCTGGCAGTAGTCGATGAGGCGGGCGATTTGCGAGCGCAGGTCTTTTCGTTTTACAATCATGTCGATGAAGCCGTGTTCGAGGAGGAATTCGGAGGTCTGGAATCCTTCGGGCAGTTTGACCTTGATGGTTTCGCGGATGGTGCGCGGGCCGGCAAAGCCGATTAGGGCGCCGGGTTCTGCGATGGTGACGTCTCCGAGCATGGCGAAACTCGCGGTCACGCCGCCGGTGGTCGGGTCGGTAAGGACGGCGATGTAAAGACCGCCCGCTTCATCGAATTTGGCTAACACAGCGGAGGTTTTTGCCATCTGTCCGAGGGAGACGACGCCTTCGTGCATTCGCGCGCCGCCCGAGCAGCAGACGGCGACGAGGGGCAGGGACTCTTCGAGGGCCTGTTCGACAGCCAAGCAGAATTTCTCGCCGACGACCGCACCCATCGAACCCATCAGGAAATTCGGCTCCATCACGGCCAGCATGAGAGAGCGTCCCTTGATGAATGTCGTTCCGATACGCATGGCTTCGGTGGCGCCGCTTTTTTTCTCGTCGGCCTCGATTCGCTTTTTGTAGGTGGTTTCGCGATATTCGAACTTCAAGGGATCGGAGGTTTTCAAATCCTGTGCGAATTCCTGGAAGGTCCCTTCATCGGTGAGATATTCGATTCTCAGTGCGGAGGAGATGCGGAAGTGGTAGCCGCATTCGGGGCAGACGTTGAGGTTTTCCTCGACATTTTTTTTGTAAATCATATGCTCGCAGCCGCCGCACTTGAGCCAGAGGCCTTCGGGCATTTCCTTGCGAGGTTTGAGGGAAAAGCCATTCCACGAGAATTTTGATTTCTTTTTGGCCGCCATAGGTTTTTTATTTTACCAGGGATTGATTCGCAATGCCAGTTAAAACTATTGTGCAGCGTTCCTGATGGCTTCAATGGCGCCGATTCGGTCTTCTTTGTCGAAGATGGCGCTTCCGGCGACAAGGGTGTCGGCACCGTAGGAAACGACGGTCGGTGTGGTTTCGGTGTTGATGCCGCCGTCGACTTCGACGCGAATATCGGGGCCGACCATTTCTCTGACACGAATTATTTTTTTGGCGGGTTCCGGCATAAACGGTTGTGCGCCGAATCCAGGGTGAACCGTCATTACGAGTATCATATCGCAGAGGTTTGCGACTGCTTCAATGGCTTCGACAGGTGTTTCGGGATTAAGACACAGGCCGGCGCTTGCACCGAGATCGTGGAGAGAGTCGATAAGTTTTTCAGGTGAGTTTGTTACTTCAATGTGGAAGGTGATATGGTTGGCGCCAGCCTTGATAAATTCAGGGGCGTATTTTTCAGGGTCGGTGATCATCAGGTGGGCGTCGAAGACAAGGCGGGAGTGTGCGCGGAGTTTCTCGATGACCGGCGGGCCGATGGTGATGTTGGGTACGAAGTGACCGTCCATGATGTCCAGGTGCACCATGTTGACGCCGGCTTTTTCTATGAGCTTTATTTCATCGGCGAGGCGTGCGAAGTCGGCACTTAGGATGGACGGGACCACTTCGATGCTGGGCGGTTTTGGCAACCTTAAATTGGGCATAGGCGTGTTTCCATTTTTTGCGTTTTATTTGTCGTCCAGGATTTCAAGGCATTTGAACTTCTTGCCCTCGAGGAATTCCAGGGAAGCTCCACCGCCGGTCGAGATGTGAGAGACTTTGTCTTCGAGGCCGAGCTTTTTAATGGCGCTGGCGCTGTCGCCTCCACCAATGATACTTTGAGCTCCTTTTTCGGTAGCTTCGGCAACCGCCTTTGCAACGGCTTCCGTTCCGGCCTCGAAAGGAGGCACCTCGAAGACCCCCATCGGCCCGTTCCATACGATGGTCTTAGCATCGGATATCCTGCTGCAGAATTTTTTGATGGCCATAGGCCCGAGGTCGACGGCCTGGAAGCCGGGAGGGACATCCCCAACGGCCGTTTTGTGTTGTGCATTGGGCTTTAGTTCACGGACCACATCATGGTCCGTCGGCAGCATCACCTCGCAGCCGACTTCGGCCGCATCGTCGAGCATCTGAACGGCCCTTTCGACGTACCCATTCTCGCAGAGACTGTTTCCGATGCCCTTGCCTCTTCCTTTCAGGAAGGTATAGGCCATAGCGCCGCCGATGAGGATTCGGTCGACTTTACCGATGAGGTTTTCGATGACAGCGATTTTGTCGGAGACTTTTGCGCCGCCGAGGATTGCGACGAAGGGTCTTTCGGGCTCCTTGAGGGTGTCGCCGAGGAAGTCGAGTTCCTTTTTGATGAGGTAACCGATGACGCGGGGCTTGCCGTCCATCATAGCGGGGACAGTGTACATCGAGGCGTTGTCACGATGGGCGGTACCGAAGGCATCATCGACATAAATATCGGCTAAGTCGGCGAGCTGTTTTGCGAATTCGTCCTTTGCCTTGCGCAATTCAGGGTTGCTTTCGGCGTCTTTGTCCTTGATGGTTTCTTCGGAATGGAAACGCAGATTTTCCAGCAGCATGCATCGGCCGCTCTGGAGGGCGTCCGCTTTCGCCTTAACATCGTCACCAATACAGTCTTCAGCAAAAACGACATCCTGCTCTAACAGTTCGGAGAGCCGTTTCGCGACGGGCGCCAGAGACAGTTTCGGGTCGGGCTTTCCCTTGGGACGGCCGAGGTGGCTCATCAGAATGAGTGCTCCGCCCGCATCGAGAATATGTTTTATTGTCGGCAGCGCTTTTACGATGCGGTCATCGCTGGTAATGTTGCAGTTTTCATCGAGCGGGACATTGAAGTCACATCTCATCAACACTTTTTTCGACTTAAAATCGATATCGGCAACTGTTTTTTTGGCCATTTTGTTCACCTGTTCCGTATTACAGTTAAAATAATGAAAAAAGGCCTGCTCGATTGATGAGCAGGCCTATGTATTTTTTTACATTTTCGCCAGTTTTTCCATGATGTCGACGGTTCTGTTGGAGTAACCCCATTCGTTGTCATACCAACTGACGACTTTTATGCATTTACCTTTTGCCATGGTAACCAGAGAATCAAAGATGCTGGAATGAGGGTCGTTGACGATGTCAGAGCTTACAATCGGCTCATCACAGTAGGCGAGGATGCCCTTCATCGGGCCTTCGGAAGCTTTTTTCATCGCGGCGTTAATATCATCGACAGTGGCTTCCTTGGCGAGGTCCACGACGAGGTCAACGACTGAGCCGACGGGGATGGGCACCCGCATCGCCATGCCATCGAGCTTGCCGTCGAGCTCGGGAATGACCTTGCCGATGGCTTTCGCGGCGCCGGTTGTCGTGGGAATCATATTGACACCGGCGGCGCGGGCCCTTCGCAGGTCCTTATGAATCATATCAGCGACTCTCTGGTCGTTGGTGTAGGCGTGGATGGTTGTCATCAGGCCTCGTTCAATTCCGAATTCATCGTTGAGGACCTTGGCTACAGGAGCCAGGCAGTTGGTGGTGCAGCTTGCATTGGATACGCACTGGACATCGGGCGTCATCATATCGTCATTGACGCCGAGGACGATGGTGGCATCGATTTCGTCTTTTGCGGGTACGGTAAGGACGACTTTTTTGGCGCCGGCCTTGAGGTGGTCGCCGTAGCCGCCTTTCGGTGATTCCTTCGTGCGGAAGAGGCCGGTGGATTCGACGGCGATTTCCACGCCCATATCCTTCCAGGGCAGTTCCGCGGGATTTTTGACGGACAGCACTTTGATTTCCTTGCCGTTAATAATCAGAGCATCATCTTTTGCTTCGACGGTGCCGGGCCATTTGCCCTCAACCGTATCGTATTTGAACAGATGAGCGAGGCTTTTAGCGTCGGCCAGGTCGTTGATAGCGACCAGCTCGAGCTCGCCCGCCCGTGAGATGATGATTCGAGCGACGGCTCTGCCGATTCTTCCGAAACCGTTAATTGCGACCTTTGTTGCCATTTTTAAAATCTCCTTTTTGGCTTAATAACAAGTGTTACATGTTCAATTCCTGCTGAATTACGAATGGACTACTGTATTGAGACAGCACGGCCTTGTCAAGCATTTCTTGCGGAGAATTTAGCGGCTTTCATAAATATAAGTGCATTGGACTTAAGTCGTTGATTATGGCGGTGTTTTTTCTGTCCATTTGGCACAGAGGGGGAAGGATCGCGTTTCTATGATTTTGTCTGTGACCTGGTCACGCATAAAAACCCTGACCTCGTCAACCTCAGTTGGTTTTCGAAAAAGAAACCAACCTGTTACGAAACCGGAGTTTTCATCATTATGGGCGACGGGAATTAGATGATGCGCACCGTAGCCGGGTGCTTTTTGACCGTTCTTATAAGGCCTTGCCCAAATATAGGCTTTGTCTATGGTATTGAGCTGATAGCCGATATGAACCTGCAACCTTTCGCCTAACGATAATTGCACGGGATTTTGCGGCTCGGTTCCCAAAACCTCTAAAACGTCCTGGTTGGGGTTTTGTTTTTGTATAACTTTCTTATTTGTTGCAGAGTTGCATCCGCCGGTCAGTAAACACAATGCAACCGTGAGGAAAAGAGCGCATTTTGTTATCATAAAAATCCCTTCTGCTTTTCGTCTAAATCTTCAATTCTCACCCATCGGAAGTTAAGATATACCTGGTTTACTTTACAAAAAGTTCTACTCCATATTGTAAAGCCGTAGAACATTCATCAAATCTGTTTGATCTCCTTCTTGATTTTACTTTTGACTATTTTTCAATCTCAATGAATTCTCCATCCTGATACTCGTATTCTTTATTCACAATCTTGTCTACAAACCTATCACCAGTCTGCAAGCCAAGATTTTTATAGGTGAATGTATCTGCGGATATCGGAGCGTTTATTTTTTGTTCCTTGAAATGAATTGTCTGTTCGTTTTCTATATCTCCACTCATTACATCAAATTCCTGCTCAATCGTAAGACGAGGAACGTAAACACTACCAAATTGTTCATATTCTAACATTTTTCTCTTAAACATTATACTTCTTGAATCATTCTGATTGTGATAAGTTGTCTCAAGCAAAACGCCATTAAAACCATTATCCCCTGAGAACACCATCTTATGAAATAAATAGTTTTCATCGCCTTGTATTCTTCCCGGCAGTATTATACGATAGTCAATAGTATCTCCTGTTTTACGTTCTTCTACTTGTAAATTATATTCATCAACACTGTATTTACCGTGCTCATTAATGTACTTTATCAACCTTGGTAAGAATTCCCAAATTTGGTCTCCAATTGAAAGAGATCTTCTTGGATCATAAACCGGATGACCATCGCAATTTGAGTTTTTCTCGGGACATGCAATTTGTTTAACGGCAATGCGACTTATGACAACGCCTTCCTGTTTTATATCTAAACAATCGATCTGATATTTAGGCGTGAGTATGGCTCTGCGTGTTGCAAGCCATCCATTCACCTCTAAAATATTACCATTTTCAAGATCTGTATATTCCAAGGGTGTTACAGAATCATTATAGTAATTTGCAAACAGCAACTCATTTTCAGCATCTAGAGAAAACTCGATGTTCGTTTCTCTATGCTCGAGTAACTTGCTTGGGGCCTGGCCTGAAGATTTTATACTTTCTATGAATACTTTTTTCGCTCTGTCTCCTTGATATACATAATCTGTTGTAATCTCCAGTTTGCCTCGCCAGCTTCTGATTTGATTGTAATTACTCTCGGTGCGATTTAATATCATGGTCAGAATGGAAGGTATCCTGTCAGGCTCAATCGGTTCAAACTCCCCTGGCGGCTCGTTATTTAGAGCTTTAGCTTCAGGTATACTAAAAAAAACAATAACCATAAATACTTTCAGTAAATTTAACAAAACTTTTTTTTTCATTAGTACTACTCCTTAACAGAAAGCTTTTAATTTTATATAGAGTACTATTGGCATCTACTACTTTCGTATGGTTCTTCGTGTCCGGGATCTTTAGGATCTCTAATACAATCATAACAATTCCAAGGTGCCCCAGCAACGCATTTCCATTCATAAACACCAGGCTCCACCTGAACCGTATCGCATATTGCCAAGTAATCCGGCTCATCAATGCATTTATATTTCGTATAACAATGAATATCTTCTACCTCGTGGCAATCACCGGGACAACCGCTCCAACAGAAATAAGGTTGATTACCAGTGTAAACATATTTGTTAGTATTATTACAAAGATAAGGTAAGTTATAACAGGATACACAATCATCATTCATGCTCTCAGCACAAGGATTAATTTGTTCTTCATCACAGGGCAACGCACACGAACCGTCATCGCAACAAATTTCACCGGTTTCACAACAACTTTCATCACCTGCACAATCAAATTGACAACTGCAGTCAATACAGCTGTAACAATTCGGACAGTCTGCATCACTGCAGCATTGTGAGTCACAAACACAAGTGCATTCATCGCATTCTCCCGGGCACCCATTCTTAGTGCAACTTGCACCATCGTCACACAGACACTCTTGCGCACCCGCGTCCCAGTATTCACACTCTCCACACTCCCATGCAGAAACCGGAGAGGTTATAAAGATAATCAATGAAATAACAAACCAAAGGCGAAAACAGGCTCTATCGGAATTCATATCTTTCCTCCTTATGAGCTTTCTTCAGGTAACTTTTCTTGGACTTTTTTTATCATTGCCCTTGCATCATCAGTCCAACTGCTGTCGGGCCAGTTAAACGGGATGGTCTGATAATAAATTAAAGCCGACTCATAATCGAACAATCTGTAGTAACAGCAGCCGACGAAGTAATAAGCGGCCGGGGCATCGCAGTAGAAATCCTCTACGGCAGCCAGGGCCTTCTCCCAAGTAACTACCGGCTGAACCCAATCCCTCTGTTCGGCGGTGCCGCGGGCATAGAAAACCTTCATAAAATAACCCTCTATGATGCCTGCGACTGCCTCGCTGAATTCAGGATGGGCTTTAAAATCGGTTATAAACGTATCAATCACCGCTTGTGCTTGTGTATCTTCCTCAGTGCATATATATTTTAATATAAGGGACAAACGATTCTGAAAAAGAGCATTTTCCCCTCCCAATATCAGAGCTTTATCTGACGCGAGTTGAAAAACTTCTGCCGCCTTATCGTCCTGCTGCATATCAAGATGAACAACACCAATCTCATGAAGTCCTTTTGGTAATCCCTGATAATCGTTGAAATCCTCGATAAGTTTACTATAGGAGGAGGAATAAGAATTTGCATCTGCGAGCCTTATGTTGGATTCTACGAGATTGACGTGTACCTGGAATCTTTCCTGCAGGGGCAAACCCGTTACAGTATCTTCGCTGTCAGGCCAGCTATCTAACATCAGTTGATAAACTTGTTTGGCAGAGGCATAATTGTCGATGTCCTGAAAGGCCTCGGAGATTTCGATTAAAAGGTTTGGGTCGTCTTTATATTTATAGCACTCGCCAAGTAAATTTTCAATAACGGCGTTGGCATCCTGAACATTGCCGAGCCTGATGTCGGAGGCAATCACATAAGTTGCGGCCAATACTGCATCCTCACTGTCAGGCCAGGTATTTAATACCTTTTCATAAAGTGCACGGGCCGAATCATATAGCCCGGCTTCCTGATAGGCACCGGCTGTGTCGGTTAATTGGGCGGAAAAATCCTCTCCGGCGGGCAAATTTAAAATCAGGTTATCAAGAGCCGTGTCGGCCTCCTGAATATTGCCGCTACTGATGTCGCATCGAATTAAGCCGAATTCGGCAGGTATGGCATCTTCGCACTCCGGCCAGTTATCTACGATGTACAGGTAATATTGTCTTGATTCATTCGGCTCGCTAACATTAAGAAAGGCATAGGCAATGTCAAAGACGGCAGATGAAACGATTTCATTGGCGGGATTATCAGCGATAAGCTGCTCCGCCGAGGCTGCGGCGATTTCTGTATTTCCCTGATAAATATCTATGACTATCAGGCCGCCGAGGGCAAGAATCTCCGTTTCCTTGTCCGGCTGGTTGCCCAGCAGCGAATTATAAATGGCAGCGGCCTCCTCGAATTGCTCCTGGTTGATATAATTCATTGCCTGATCAAGCTCGGGTGTGTTTGCATAAGCAGGCGAGCAGAGAAAGACAAGCAGAACGGTAACTTTGAGTGTGTGTAAGCATTTTCTATGCATTTTCATGGCCTCCACGGGTAATGAAATGGGTTGGAAGTTCGTAAAAGTTGAATTCGCGGGTTGCAGTTGACAGATGGGGATTTTGTGCTGCAAATAAACGAAATAGGGCGTGGTTTTTTCTACACATAGTTTTACCTCTCTTATATGTTATTTATTATAAATGGGGGGGGGAAATGTCAAGAAAAAAATTAAAAAAATATAAAAAATTTTTAAACACAAAAAACCCTTTTTAGCTTGTAAAACGATGATTTTTTCAAAAAAAGCCCTGCGGCGGTTTTGCACGCAGGGCTGTAACAATAAGGGTTAATAATAATTGTTTTTAAGTTACTTCCAGAACGGAGTTGTATTCTCCGTATGGATTCAGCAGAGAGTTTTCGTTATAGGGATCGGGCTGCCATTTGCCGTCTACGACGAGGCGGTACTGATACTTGCCGGGGGCCAGATTGATTTTTGTCTGCCAGACGCCGGATTGACCGACTTTTTCCATCGGTAGATTCTTTGGCTGCCAGTTGTTGAAGTCGCCCGCAATCTGGACCGACTCGGCCCGCGGGTACAGCGATACGAAGATAATCGCGTCGTTTATCTGGTTAACGCCGTAATAGTCGGAAAGTTTCTCATCGATTTTCCGGATTGTCGAAGCCTGCGGCTCCGGTGGCTCTTGTTCAGGCTGCGGCTGTTCGGGTGGTTCCTGCTCAGGCTGTTCTTTGATTTCATAGGGCTCGGGTTCCATCGGTTGCGATTCCATCAACTCAGGTTCTTCTGATTCGAGGGGAAGTTCTTGCGAAGGTATCTCTTCGAACGGTTCAGATTCGACAGGTGTTTGTTCATCCGGCGTTTCCACGGGAGCGGTTTCTTCGGGCGCTAACTTCAGATCAGCGGTTTCGGCAGCGGACTCCTTCTGAGCGGCAACCTCTACAGGTTCAGGTTCCCGGGATTTGTGCTCGTATTCGGGTTCAATCTCCTGGATGTCGATGTTTTGTTTCTTGATGTTTTCAGAGTGCATTAACTCACTGGCGGTTGAGCTGATGGAAGAGAGCTGGCTGGAGAGCGAGCTGACGAGGTCCTTTCTCTGCCTTGATTTTTCAGCGCCGATGACTTCCTCGGCCAGTCTCTTGAAATCGAGGCGGCCTTTGCTGGCGGGATCGTATTCGGAAATGGGCTGACCGAAACTGGCGGCTTCCTTGAGCTTGGTGTTGAAGTTGATGATGGTATCGAACATTCTGTCGGCAAAGTGGCTTCTGAGTTCAGCCAGGATTTCTCTGGCCATTTTTGTTCTGATATCATACATACTGGCGAGGACCCTGACATCGACCTTCTGGTTGCACCGTTCGCAAAGAATAGCGAGCGTTTCAAGCTGCTTGCTGAGCCCATGAAGGGCGAAATAGCCGGTTTCGACGGGTACGATGACATCGTCGGAGGCACGCAGCGCGTTAAAGGTCAGCAGACCGACGGCCGGCGGGCAGTCTATGATGGTATAGTCGTACCGTGTTTCCACTTCTGTGAGGACCTCACGCAGACACAGTTCCCTTCCGTTGACGCCGCTCATCTGCTGTTCGAGGGCAGACAAGTCAAGACTTGCGGGAGCCAGGTCGAGATTGTCGCTGATTTGCCACAGTATTTCCGTGATTCGAATGGGCTCGTTCCGGCTTTTGCTGATAAGCACATCGTAGATGCTTTGTTCGATTTGCTGTTCCGGTACAGCCAGACCGACGGCGCAGTGGGACTGCGGGTCCATATCAACGAGGAGGACTTTTTGACCTTGTTCTGCGATTGCGCTGGCGAGGTTAATGGAGACTGTCGTTTTGCCGCAGCCTCCCTTCTGGTTAACGACAGCGATGGTTTTCATATTCTACGCTCCCTTAAGCTTTTAAAGAACCAAAGAAAGGCTCTATTAGCACTGAAAAGACACCGATTCATTTAATTTTTCGGCCATAGACAGGTTAAAACTTTATATTTTTATGGGACGAACCGATAAAAGAGAGATTTTTCAGTGTTAAAATCAGAGGCGATGAGCAGCTACAGGATGTAGTTTTGAAACCTGATTATCAATCTTAATATTGGGCATTTGCTTTATATCTTTCAGAGCTGTTAGTTTATTTTGATTTAACAATATCGTTTTAGTTGAGCAAGGAATTTTCCAGTTACTGTTTCATATTTTCTTGACCTAAAAGTAAAGCTGCCGCCCAAGGAATGGATGGGCGGCAGCAGTTTGCATGGACCGGTCAGTTTGGTGTAAAGGTGTAAAAGGTTATTGTCCTTTGACTTTGACTTTTAACGGTTTGGCTTTTTCTGTTTTCGGCAGCGTTACGGAAAGCACGCCGTTCTTGCACGTTGCGTCAATCTTTTCGGTGTCGACATCGCTGGGCAGCGTCAATTCACGTCTGAAGCTGCCATAGCTTCTTTCGACGTGATAGTACCCTTTTTCCTTTTTCTCTTCTTCTTGTTTCTTTTCGCCGCTGATGGTCAGGGTGTTGCCGGTCACGGAGATGTCGATGTCGTCGGGTTTGCAGCCGGGTACTTCGGCGTTTATGGTTATATTGTTTTCATCTTCCGCGATGTCGATGGCGGGCCATAACCCGTTGCCGTAGAATGGCTTATCCAAGCCGCTGAAGAAGCTGTCAAACAGGTTGTCCATGTCGCTGTGCAGCCTTGAAAGCTGATTTCTATGTTTTCTTTTGTAAGGTACGAGTTCCATAACTATCACCCCCTTTTATCTTGTTAACTTGTTATCAACACGTTACTTACAAAATTGCTTCTACTTAATAATATGCAAGCGGCGTGCCAGAATTGAGAGGGGCTTATTTGCGTTAAAAATAGGGGTGTTTTTTGTTTATAGGGTATTTCTTGGGTGTCAAATTGGCAAAAGAGGTGTCAAAATTGCGCCTTTATGAGTGATAAAATGTCAAGGATTTTGAAAATTGGTTGAAAAGGCGTGCTTTTTGTGTAAGTTATAACGAGCCGCTGCCAAGTGTTCAGCGGGTGGTGAGCGAAGCGATTATTAACCCACATATTTGAAAGGGACAGTTCCATGGCTAAACAAAAATATCCCTGGCAGGATAAGATTTGCAACAATGCCCAGGTCGGGGGCATAGAGACATCGGTTCTCAGTGACGGGCCGGGTGTTGGAGTTCGAGTGGCATGGGTGAATACCGGCAATCTGCGTTATCGTGTTATCCTTGATAAGTGTGCTGATATCGACCAAGCATTTTATAACGAGCACAGTCTTGCGTGGTTAAGCCCGGCGGGCTTGAGAAGGCCGCGGCCGGACTCGGCTCATGATTTCGAGTGGCTGTACTCATTTGCGGGCGGGCTGTTAGCGACATGCGGGTTGACGCATGCGGGGCCGCCGGAGAAAGACGACAGCGGCGAGCGCGGGCTGCACGGGCGCATCAGCAATATCCCGGCGACGGTGGAATCGATTGTTCAGCCGAACCCGATGGCGGGAAAACTGAATATGAGCATTACCACGGTGACATCGCAGAGCCGGCTGTTCGGTGAGTGCCTGGAGATTCGCAGGACAATATCGAGCCGCATCGGCAAGGGGACGATTAAGATTCACGACGAGGTGACGAACCGCGGGCCGCTGCCGAGTCCGCACATGCTGATTTATCACTGCAACTTCGGCTGGCCGCTGGTTGATGAGGGGACGGACATTCTCTATAAGGGCAAGTGTGAGTCGCGCGGGATGAAGCAGGATAATATGCTGTTCAATGCCAAGCATGATTACAAGACGTGTCAGCCGCCGCTGGAGGTTCATAAGGGTGCGGAGTCGTGCGGGTTTGCGAAGGTGCCATCCGACCAGAAGGGGATTTGTACGATTGGTTTGAATAACAAGAACATCGGGCTGGCTTTGATGATGAAGTATCCGAAAAAGACTCTGCCGTGGATGTGCAACTGGCAGCACTGGAGCTTTGGCGATTATGTCTGTGCGCTGGAGCCGGGAACGAACCCGCCCATCGGTCAGGGTGCGGCGAAGAAGAAGAAACAACTGGTGATGCTTGAGCCGGGCGAGACGCGGGCGTATGACCTGGAAATTACGGCGATGACGGCCCAGCGGGAGATTGAGAAGTTTGTCAAGGCCGCAGGCGGAAAGTAGCCTCTGGCTACGTTCCAGAAGACAGAAGTCAGTGAGCATTCAGTAGACAGAATAAGGAATACATACGGCTGGTTTGTCTAATTGCAGACCAGCCGTTTTGTTTTGACACATCAGGGCGGTTGGGAGTAATATCTTTTCTTCGAGAAACGCGAATATCAGGAGGATGTTTAGACGTTGAAATGTAATAAACATATAACCAGCAAGCCAAAGGTTTCATTTTCTATTTTTTAAGGAGACAAAAGTGAAGACAAACAATTTATTCAATATTTTATTAATCATTTTTCTTTTGGGAGCTCTGGTCCGCGTTTCAGTTGCAGGCGATTGCAGTGATGAAAAGAAGGTCTATTACGAGCCGACGTGGGAATCGCTCATGAAGCATGATGCAACGCCTCAATGGTATGAGGATGCCGTGTTGGGATTTTATTTTCACTGGGGGCCTTACTCTGTCCCCGGCTTTGGTTGTGGGGGCTATTGGAGAATGTACATCAAGGACAATTGGGCCTACAAACTCGTAAAGGAAAATTACGGTGAACCGGGGATTGAATTCGGGTACAAGGATTTCGTGCCAATGTGGAAAGCGCCCAATTACGACCCGGATGAGTGGGCGAGGCTGTTTAAGTATGCCGGCGCGGATTTTGCGGGTCCCGGCGCCGAGCACCATGACGGGTTTGCGCTGTGGGACACCGACTTCGAT
>Ga0180434_10000157_pt1 | contig 102555 bp, 147 predicted proteins | sample SS_ome_7_FD_132453 | JGI IMG/M metagenome (GOLD analysis project Ga0180434, IMG submission 132453) | Hypersaline lake sediment archaeal communities from the Salton Sea, California, USA - SS_1_D_2 metaG | ecosystem: Environmental > Aquatic > Non-marine Saline and Alkaline > Hypersaline >... | reverse complement strand
TCCAGCATCCGCACGGAGCATTTCTATTCCGCATTTCGGACATTTTTCCTGAGTACATGGAATTCCAAAATCATGTATAACCTCATAACCGCATTTTGGACATTGGCACAATCCGCCAGGACCGACCCCAAGCCCCATTCCGGGACCTAATCCTTTGCGATTGACTCGCTCGTACAGGAGCTTCGGCTTTTCGCCGCTTCCGTTCTTTTCGGCGCGTCGGCTCAGGGGGCGTCCAAGCGGCACATCCGCCACCTTCTCCCCACCAACCTGCAGCCTCAGCTCGCGTGCCGTCCACTCCACTGGTTTGCCTAGCAGAGGAGCCTGCGGTCGGTCGTCGCATGAGTAACCAACGGTCATGTGGGGAACCCATCCGTGCTCGGACGGCAGGTCCACAATATCCCCGACCGCGCGTTCCAGGTCCGCTTGCAAGGAACTGAGTCCTTTGGCATTTGGGGTGACATACACGGGTGTGCCCTTTTCGCCTTTCGTGAACATGCCGGAGCCTGTCACGCTCATCTTCAGCGGCGCATGCCTTGCGCACACGCGTTCAACAGCGCGACCGATGGCTTGCAAAGTCACCTTGTCGATGTCTTTTGACTTGCCAAGATAAAGAAGCGTCATGTGAAGCCCGTCGGACGAAACGGTATCCTCGTCGACGATTCCGGCTTTCGCCAGCTTTTTTGACACGGCAGACGGAGCCATAAGCGCCACCATGGCACCGTCATGTTTTTTGATGCGCTTTCTTGCCGCCATGATACGTATCAGGCGCCTGCGCCCCTCTTTTGTGCGATCGTGGGTCATCGCATCTCCTCGGCACCGTCAAGAAGGTGCTGGATCATTCTGTGTTTGGCCATTTCCATGGCCATGAGCTTGCTAAGAGGCAGAATTGGAAGCAGCCTGTATTTTGACAGCGTCTCTATGGCCTTCTTCGGATCCATTTTCAGCATCTGGTTGACTTGCTTTTTAACATGCGAAAACGGCAGGTCTGTCATAGCTCCGCGATAGCGGACGATTGACTTCTCAAGCTCATCATCCATCTTCATGCCAAACCTAATGGAGAATTTCAGCGCCCTGAGTATGCGCCGCGGATCGTGCCCTATCGTGGCATCCGGATCGACGGGCGTACGCAGGATCCTGGCGTCCAAGTCTTCCCTCGCCATGCCTGTCGGGTCCTCAGGCTCCTTGGACAGATCCGCTGACTGTAGAAGGCAGTTGACGGTAAAATCCCTGCTGAACATCTCCCTCTGCAGGTCTGACGCCGTTGTTATCCCCTTTTCCGCAAGCATCCCATCTATCCCGGGGAGCTTGAAGTTGTTTGAGAAGTCCACCCTCAGATTCTGGAACTGGAGGGATGTGTGGCCGTCATCGTACGAACGAAAATGAGCCGACGGCCACGCCCTGCTGGCTTCCATAGCCAGCGCCGTGGACCCGGCATCTCCCGTTGTCATGTCTATGTCTCCGGCATGGTCCTTGGGCGCCAGACCAAGCGCGCAATTGCGCGGATATCCGCCGACCACGAACGGCTCGGAAATCCCCTTTCTTTTTGCCATCGCAGCAAGGGAAACAAGAAAGTCCTCCAGCTTCATCTACACACCCCCAGGCGCAGCAGGCGGCGGCTTCGCCGCCGCAGCGCCAGCCTCCGGAGGCAGCGGCGGAGGAGCAGATTCTCCGCCAGAGGGAGGAGCAAAAACTTCAAGAGCCGCTTCCTCCGGCATCTCTACAGTAGGAGGAGGCTGGACCTCTTCACCCTTTTCCTCTTTTCCCGCCTCTCCGCCCTTCAGCTTGCTGAGTATCTTTTCCAACCGTGTGGTCACATAGTTCTCAGTCTCTATAAGACGCGCTATCGATTCCCCAAGTTCTGGAAAATATGAAACAATTCCAAGACCATCCATCATCATGTCGACCTTGGACAACTCCCGCATCTGACGCCTCTCCTTTATCTTGCGCACGAGCGGCTCCAAAACTCCCATGACATCCGCAACGCTTGATCCGGAATACGGATTTTTGCCGATATCCGGCTTCTTCTTTTCGGTTTCCGCCTCTTCTGCGGGCGGACCGGGAGGAGGTTCTGGCGGGGGAGGCATTTCCTCCATTGCCGCAGGCGGCGCACCTTCCGGCGCCGATGGCGCAGCGCCGCCTTCTATTGGCGGCGGCATCATTTCGCCGCCAGGCGGAAGCGGAGGCGCCCCCATATCAGCGGGCGGCATGCCGCCCGCTTCTCCGGCCCCTCCACCGGTTAAAGCGCGCTCTATGCGCCCCACGACATCGCCGCCGGCTCCCGGCGGCTGCGCGATCTTGTAAAGCTCTCCGGCCTGCTTGACCATGCCTCTCGCCTTCCACATGTTCGCGGTACGGATTATCACGTCCCGCATGGAGGATTCGGTCCTGAGCATTGCCATTTCGCGCTCCAGCTTTGACAGCGACTCGTACATCCACTCCCAGGTCCCGCGCGGTATGGCCGGAGGGCCCATGATCCTGAGAAGCCTCTTGGCTGCGTCTATCCTGCTGATGAACCGCCTCTTGTTGTCCGCAGGGGCGCGGTCCTCGTCCCTTATGCGCCTGGGCTGCTGCGGCTGCTGCTGAGGAAGCCCGGGGGTCGGAGCCTCAACTTCCAAACCCTTCTCTTCCGGGAGGCCTTCGGCCTCCGGAGAAGGAATCTCCACCGGCTGCTGCGCATTGCGCCTGATGGCTGCGTACTTTTCATGGTCTCCAGACCTGTAGTACTTGGTCCATTGCTGGAATTCATGCTGCTCCACGGGATCCCATCCCTCCGTTAGCCTGTTGGTCGCCTGTAGCGGACCTTCGCCCGCCCGCGCCGCCGCGTATATGTCTCCGAGCGTCCTGACCCACTTGTCTATGTCCCTTACCTGTTTTCTGTTCGACTCCATGGCTCCAGATATGTTCGGATATGCAACTTTTCTCTTCCCGAGAATTCCCAAGGAGAATGCAACTGCGCGCCTGATATCGGCAAGACCGGGCTCGTCGGTGCTGCGAAGATTGCGGAACGCCCCGCGTACGATTTCGCCCCTGTTTTCCGGAACCGGAACGCCCATTTCGTCGCACAGGTCGTCAAGAAAATTATCTATGTAAAATACCAGGTTGCGTTCCCTATCGCTCTCAACGCCGAGGTTTTCCAGCATCTCTGCGTCGTCCAAAGCCATCTGCCTGAGTTCCATGTTCAGACCGTCATAGCATTCGGAAAGCATGTCTTCTACATAAGGCATTATGAAACCTCCGCGTCCTCTGCCGAAGCGATCTGAAGAGCTCCAACGCTCAGCTCCTGCAGGGACGGCGCGCCGTCCGGCCGGTACGACAGGCTGTTCATTTCCTTGTCCAACTCCTCCATGAACTTGAGCGCCTCCTGCGGATCCATGCGCTGCAGCACGCGAACTACAGCGGTCCTCAGCATGTCCATCTGCTCGTTGACGACAGTGACATTTATGTTGTGGTCTATGCGCTGGTCCGCCATGTTCTCAACATACTTCGCCCAGTGCTGGATGACGGTGAAATACCTGTCGAAGTATCCTTGCAATAGCTTCTCGTCGTCCCTTGTTGCCTGACCAGCCTGCGCCATGTCAAAGAAGTTCTCAAGCCTCGCCTTGATGAGCGTATCGACCTGCGCCAGGCTTGTGCGAATGTCGAGATGCATGTCTGCCACTTCCTCGAGCTTCCTTTTGTAGCTGGGAAGATGCTTGACAAGCGTGTGCTCCTTCTTCGACTCCCTCTTTCTCTCCTTGAGCCTCTTTGTTTTCTTGATGTCCTCCAGCACATCCCCTTCCAGCTTCAGGTGCTCTTTTCGAAACGCCTGCAGGGTCTGGACGGATATCCTTTTGGAAGGCTCTTCCGGATACATCTCCTTCAGCACCTTGGAAACATAGCGCACGCCCTTCCCGTCAGTCAGCAGCTTTACGATCATGTCCTTGTTTGGGTGGGTGAGAACCTTTGGAAAAGCCATGTAACCTCTGCTAGTGTATGGCGTTCAGGATATTCTCGCGCGTGTCGAATATCCTGTGCGGAACGGCGTACGGAGTGGCCGACTCCGTCTGCCCGGCGACGCTGCCTCCTGGAACTATCATTCCGGCATAGTCAGAATATCCCGTTTCGTAGTTGTATATGCGCCCGTCAATCGGGCATTGGCGCGCATTCTCGTCGACCCTAAAGGTTTGAACGCCGCGATGATCCGGGCAGTACCTGGAAGACAGCGGAATCATGTTACCAGGCTTTACAACAGTCGCCGCTTCCTCGGAAGACACCACTTCAGCCGCCTTGTCCATGGCATCTGCCATGAGATGGTCGCCGCGGCTGTCGAAATCGTTGGCAATTCCGACAATCCTGCTCATCAGCGACCCCCTTGCGCTCCTGTCCCTGACCTGTAGCGCGGCCATGTCCAGGATGTCGGCAGTGGCGTGCGCCCCCAAATCGTCCATCATGCCGGCCAAAGAAGCCAGCTTCTCGACATCCCTTCTTTTATCAAGACTCATGCCCAGCTTGCTTTTCAGCGCTTCATTGTCTGCCTTCAGCTGCCTGAGTTCTTCGAGAGCGGCTCTGAGCTTCGCCTCGTATTCCGCCTTGACTTCCTCCCGCGCCTCTCTGGCCGACGGCCACAGCGCCGCTTCCCTGCGCATGTTCACGTGAGTGCCCTCCTAAAAAACAGCCGGCTGCGCTTGCCGACCGAGCTCCCGACGGGAGCCGCAGCCTTGTTGCGAAGCATCAGCCGGCCGTGTCGCGCCTTCAGGCGCGCGGATCAGTCGTTGACAAGCACCTTGGCGTTGCTGAAGAAGGCGCCCTCCTCATCCTGGCTCTGCCTTGCCCGGTATGTCGAAGCCAGATGGCATCTGCCCATCTCGTCCTGCACCACCTTATGAAGCGGCACCATCAGGTGCCCGCACATGTCATATATTGAATTGGCGCTCTTTATAACCATGCTGCACCGGCTTTTGCGGCTTTCGTGCCATGCCGCCTTGTGCTTGAGAAGCTCCTTGTACCCCTGGATCGCCTGCTTGTGCATATCGCTGCCGAACTGCTCGGCTATTGCTTCGATAATCTCGTGACACGCATCGTGGTCGTCGCGCGCCACCGCATCTATAAGGTCGCTTTTAAGCTCGCCCCAACTCTTAGACAGCAGGGCGCTATCGCGCCTTACGGCAGTCGGAAGCGTGTCCAGATCCCGCGACACGAAAGCTTTCAGCTTGTCAGCCGTGAAATCGTCCACAATGTCGCCGTGCGCAAAAACCGACGGCATAAGAGGCCTGTCGCCCTTCATCTCAATCGGCACCTCAATAGCCACTTTGCCCTTCGGAGTGTCCAGAACGGCCTGGCACAGCATGCCGTCGCCCGTAGGCGACACGGCGCGCACCTGGGCGCTCCTGAATCCCATGGACACCAGCTCGGCATTCAGCATACGCTTGGCAAGCCTAACCGCTGCCTGCGGATATCCGATGCCAGCTTCCGCCACGCTTTCCTCGACTTCCGAAGCAATTGCTCTAAGCGGCTCCGGAACTTCGGTCCGCGGCACTTCGATGTCCCTGATGGCATCCTCTTTCTGCGCTATTGAAGCATACAGCTGTGCGGCCGATAGGCCGCCGCTGCCGTCGTCCTGAGGCAGGGACCCGGCAATGCTCTCCACCTGTTCGTCGCTTGCGGATTTCGCCTCCGATCCGGACAGCTTGTCGAGAGCATCCAGGATCGCCGGAACGCTTGGCGGATCCAGCCTGCACCCAGCAATCTCTTCCGCCTGCTTCGACAGCTCCTGACGGCTCAGCGGAAGAAACCTGCCCTGCGACACGAAAACGCTCGGCAGGCGTCCGGAGGACGCCTCGACAGGCACATGGAATGTGACCTGTCCGCGATTTGTTTGCACCTGCGCTGCGAACACCAGATGCCTCGCATTGCCGCCTTCCAGCTTTGCTTTCGACCTGAAGCCCATAGACTTCAGCTCCAGCTCTACGCGCCCCTGAGCATCTGTTGCGGCTTTGGGATCAAGCCTGTCTTCGGCATGCTCGAAAAGCTGCGACAGCCCATCGCGCGTTTCCGGCTTGATTTCGGACACCGCCTCGTCGAAAATGTCGCGCTTGGCTTCGGCATACTCCTTTCCTGTCCGCACTGGCTGCGGTCCAGCCGTTATCAGCAGGTCGCCAAGCAGTTCCCTGAATCTTGTTCCGCTTCGGTCGATGCCCGCCAGCTTCTGGTACACGCTCTCCAGCTCTGCTTGACTGATGACGCGCGACGGGTCCTTGCGACTCATTCTTTCAACCACATGGGACACTGCGCAAATGACCTTGTCCTGCGGATTCTCGTCCGCCGCCTTCGCGAGCCTTCCGCTGACATGACCGATGATGAACTCTTTGCCGCGGTCCATCTGCGACAGCAGCGCTTCCGCCTGACGCTTGAGTTCGGTGTACTTATTCATGAGATTCTCCTCCGAAGGCCTTGGCGGCCATTATTCCTTGTCAGATTCTGCCGCCACGCTCACGATGGCCGCGCGCAGGAAATCCTCGTCCTGCGAATCGAGCTTTGACTGTACGAGAAGCCTGAACAGCTCCACATCCTCAGGCATTTCCGCGCCGTATTTCGAGGCGGCAAGCCTGACGACCTGCGCCTTGCCCCGCGCTATCACAATATCGCCGCCGTCGACGGCAGTTCTCCATCCGTCTTCAGGATCGAATTGCCCCTGTTTCTCCAAAACCGCCATGAACGCAGCTACAGCCTCCTCGCCGGGCATTTCCTCGGCACCGGCGGTCTCGGACAGCCACTTTGCGAACGCGTCGGCAAACTCGGGAGACTGCATAAACTTCTGTTTTTTTTCTTCGGTCTCGGGATGCCCTACGGCAAGGTAGGTGGCGGTTGGGCGGGTATGGCGGGTCTGATGTAGCAGCTCGTCAAGCTGCTCCTGAGAAATCTCCTCGGTGGGGCGCTGGCGGCGCGGCTCTTCCGGATCCCACGCTTCGACCTTCAGTTCGGACTTGCTTTCCGATCCAAACAAACCCTCGCTCGGAATCCGATGCCCGTGCTTCCAGGCCGTTTCTTCGAAATCAAGCCATCCTATGTCGTCCAGACCGACAAGGCCTTCCATTATCTGACGAACCGTCATTTTTTCCCAATCGGGCAGAATCATGTCGCGCCTGTCGTCAGGAATAAGCTTCCACATGGGCAGGCACAGCTTTGCCCTCTCTTCTTTCGACCTTGCCTTTGCCGCTATCTTGAGTTCAGGAAACGCTGCGGCGACAGCGCGCAGCTTGGGAACGGGGAGGGAGGCAAGCAGCTTTCCGGCAAATTCCGAATCGACGGCCAGCTTGCGGCGAAGGACTTTGGCTAGGAGGTCGGCTTCGTCGGGCGAGCAGGCACCGTATTCGGCAGCCACCAGCCTGTGAAGAGGAGCGCCTTTGTAGGACACCGTGAGGTTTGCCTGCTTCTTGTCAGCGTCCACCGACCAGTCGCTTGCGGCGGCCTCCTTGTCCTCCGGCATCGTGTATGTGCGTACAAGAAATTCGTTGCCGTCGTCGTCGGCTTGCACTTTCCAAAGCGTTTCGGGTTCGCTGTCCATGCGGACAAGGTCGAATGCGAACCGCTTGATCATATGCTCGTTGCCCTTGACATAAATGCGGTCCTGACTGCGTTCGACCGCTTTCTGAAGGTAGGAAAAATCCAGCTTGAACTCGTCCATTTCGGACACCCTCCTTGCGCTGAAGCGTGCAACCCGGAACATTACAGGTCGGGCTGTTCAAGACAATACGCGAATATTGATAGAATAAATCAATACATGCGCAGCACAGCCGATGCCAGGAAGGAAGATGATTGCGAAAACGGCGGACGCATGTGTCCGCCGGCGTTCAATGCCAGGTAAAAACTGGATTTTTATGGTGAAAAGAAGGAAAGAAGGCGGGAATGGAAGGCGGGATGCTATAGAACTTCGATATTGCTAATATCTTTGCGAAAATCCTTGGTTACATTGCGGGTATCCACGACTGCGCCAGCAAGACGGCAAAGCTCGCCATGGTCCACATTCGGATGGTTTGTCGCTATCACGAGACAGTCAAATTCTCCAGGTTCGGGCATTTTCGTAATGCGCGGTATTCCGCGTCCGCTGCTCAAAGTCATGCTGTCAACGAACGGGTCAAAATACCACACATCCGCGCTGTATTCAGAACAAAGAATTTCAATGATATCCAAGGCTGGAGATTCGCTAAGGTCACCAACTCCGGGCTTGTAAGATACGCCATCAATCAGAACTTTTGAATTTTTAACGGATTTTTCATTCTTATTCAGCGCGCGCACGATAAGGTCAACCACATGGCGCGGCATTGAGGAGTTCACCTGGTCAGCCAGGCTAATGAAGCGAGAATGATACTTCACCGTCCTGAGCTTCCATGCGAGATAGTGCGGATCCAAAGGAACGCAATTTCCGCCAGCGCCCGGTCCGGGACGAAAAGGCATAAATCCGAAAGGCTTGGTTGCCGCCGCATCTATCATCTCATTGGAATCTATGCCCAGCGCACGGCACATAAGAGCAGCCTCGTTGACCAGCCCAATATTCACCATGCGGAATGTATTCTCAAAAACCTTAGTCATTTCGGCAACCTCGCACGAACTGACGGGCACAACTTCGTTGACAATCGTTCTGTAAAACTCATTCGCAAGGAGAGAGGAAACGGCGTCAACTCCGCCGACCAGCTTCGGCGTGTTCCTGATTCCGTACTTCCTGTTTCCGGGATCCACCCTTTCTGGAGAGAACGCAGTGGGAACACGCAGCCTATCATGTACCATTTCGCGCGTAAAACCTGGATAGACCGTTGACTCCAGGACCACAAGCGGATTCCATCCGCAGGGCCATGTGTCCGGCAGGCGGTCGACGACATCCATGACGATTGATATGTCCGGCTCTTTGGCTTTGTTCAGCGGCGTCGGAACGCATATGATCGCGACATCGGGGCACGGGGCGTCAGACCACTTGCTGACAGCTTTCAGGTTGTGTCCTGTCCCTTTTTCAGGTTCGGTGTTTACCAGGAATTCCAGAACACCGCTGGAAATGTCGCTGATGTACGACTCGCCCCTCCTGATCGACTCCACCTTTTTTGTATCGGGATCCAGCACGGTCGTCCTGTGCCCCGATGCGGCGCAGCGGCATGCCAACGGCAGCCCGACATATCCGGCACCCACCACGAGCACGCGCGCATTACATTTGCGTATCCGCCTAAGTATGATGTCTTTGTACTCCGGCTCCGGCCAGTTTTGCCGCAATGCGAGCCGATCATTCATTTTCGGCTTCATCATCCCCCTCACCCATCGCCTCCGCCTTGGCTTCGGAAATTCTTTTAAGGATCGTAAGTACCCTCTGGTCCTTTAGGCATGCCTTGCGCAGCTTCTTTATCGCCCCACCGTATTTTGCGGCATTGTTCTTGTAGTCTATGTTGCCGCTTATCGTCTTGTGCACAGTCGTCTGATGAATGCCGAGGAAATCGGCTATCTCCACTTGCGTATGCCCTTCCAAGCGCAAATTTATCACTTCTCGCTGGCGAACGGTCAGGACTGTCTCTATCATGCGCCTGACCTCTTTCATCAGCTGCTTCCTAAGCTCAAGGACCGCTTCTGAATATGCGGACATGCGCACCTGTTCCGCAAACCCGTCCTCGTCGGAAAAGTCTGACAGAACATGCGGATCGACGGCTATCTCGACCATTCTGTACTGGTAGGAATCGGACTTGTTCCTCTTCCTTGCCATGATTGTCACCTCACCATGATGGAGCGACGACATGCTCGTATCCATTGCCACCATGCCCCATGATCCTTTTCAGTTCCCCAACCGTCCTGCTTTGAAGAAACTCGTCGAGGTCGTTAGCCGGCGGAAACGGATTGACTGCGGACACCGATACCTCCGGGCACTGTTTGCTTTCCACATGCCTCGCGGCGGCCTTCTGACCGGGCTCGTCGTTGTCGTACAAAAACACGATCCTCTCCGCATACCTGGCCAAAAGGGCCAGCTGGCGGTTCGAGAAGGCTGTCCCGCAGCTCGCCACCACATTGTCCATACCAGCCTGGTGCGCCGCAAGTATCTCCATGTACCCTTCGACGACATGTGCCGTACCGCTTTCCGCTATCGCTCTCTTTGCCAAATACAGACCGAACAGGTGATGCGACTTGGTATAGATCGTGTTAACATACTTCTGCAGGCCGCGCTTTTCGCGTTTCTCGGTCGGCATGAGCGTCCTGCCGGCAAGGGCAACGGTCTTTCCCCATACGTCTGCTACCGGTATCAGGAGATTCCATGTCCTGAACATGCTTTTCGTGGCGTTCTTGATTACGCCGGCGCTTCTGAGATCTCCCGCCGGCACGACCTTGAACAGATGCCGCAGGTCCGACGGAAACGACCCCAGCATGAACCGTGAGATCGTTTCATGTGAAATTCCGCGCTCTTTCAGGTACGAGAGTTTTTCCTCGTCGTCCCACAGCCTATTGTGGCATTCTTGAGCCACTCTTTGCAGAATCTCCGGCTTGTTCATTCCTTCTTTTCTTCTTCCTGGCTGAACACCTTGATGGCATGAAGGAGCGCCGCAGACACCTCAAGCTCGCGCCCACACGCGGAGCACACGGCTCCGCCCTTGCCGCCATCGACCAGCGACACGCTGCGCTTTCCCCGGCAGTCCGGACAATGGACCTGAAACGCCTTCTGCTCGGCGCTGCGCAGCGTCTGACCGATGGACAGCAGCGTGCGCTTCGTATAGTCCGACACATTTCCAATGGGCTTTCCGCACTCCAGGCACACGACCTCGCCGGTCTGCTTGTTGATTTGCGCGTGCGACTCCTTGTAGCACCCTTTTGAACTGCACCGTATAAGCATTATTTCTCTCTCCAATCGTCGTCGTCTTCCGCCGCGTCGTCCTTTTTCATCCGTTCCAGCTCGCCGGCGCTGACGATCTTCACTCTCTCCGCCTTTGCCGCCATGACTTCGAGCATAACCTGCTCATGAAACGCAGACCCTTGGTTTGCAAACCATTCAATCGCATTGTCGCGTCCCTTGGCCACGGTTTTTCCGCCGTGCGCGTACGACACCGTGCTCGGGCGCTCAATGACGCCGTACTTGACCGCCAGCTCGAACACCTCGCGGTGCCTGTTGACGATGCCGGACAAATACTTGATCTCGAACTCGGCGTTCCTGTGCGCGGGTGCCACCTTGTTCTTCACTATCTTGGCCTTGATTTTGTGACCGATCTTCTCATCCAGGTCGTCCGTGATGAACGACTCGCTGTTGTAAACCGCACCGAAGTTCACCATCATGGAGCATGCGTGCTTCCATGCGCGCCCGCCGGGAGTGTCTTCGGGATTCCCGTACATGGCTCCGATCTTTACGCGTATCTGGTTGATGGCCAGCAGAACCACTCCCGTGCGTCCGAGCTTGGGGGTGATCTTCCGAAGCTCTGGCGGCAGAAAGCGCGCCATCGGAGCGACATTTATCTTGCCCGCGGCGGAGACCTCCTCGATCGGCGCCTGCATCGACGGAATGCTGTCGACGACGATAATGCCGCATCCCGACTTCTCAGCCCCGCCCCGGTCCTCGATGATGTCCAGCAGGCCTCGCTTCTTTTGCGTCACCTTTCCTGTCTTCTTGTTCGCCGCCTTGATTCCGCACAGGTTGTTGAAAATGTCCGACGCCATCGTCTTCTTCGACACCTTCAGCCTGCTGGTGTCGACTCCTAGGGCGGAAGCCCAAGTGCCGTCGTATGTCCCCTCGACATCGTAGAAGGCGGCCCAATGATGCGGAGCGGCGTTCATCCACTCCCTGATCGCCATGAACGCCATGAGGGTCTTGCCGCTGCTTTCCGGTCCGGCATACTGCACGACCCTGCCCTTCGGCAGCCCCCACAGACCCATCGCGTCGTCAAGCGACGCGCTTCCGCTCGTAATCGTCTCCACATTGGCTATGAAGTCGTCGTCGCCGTTGAACAGCCCGTCAGGACCGAACTCCTTGTCGACTTCCGCGAAAATGTCAGCTACCGGGTTGCTACTTGTCTTTTTCTTTGCCATTTTTTCCCTCGGGAAGAGACACCTTGACAAACGCCTTCATGAAGCCCAGCGTAGGGGAAAGCGCTATGTGCTTGAAGCCCATCAGCACGATGCCGACGACCCGACCCCTTTCATTGAATATCGGGCCTCCGCTGTTTCCGAAAGTGACCGGAGCCGAAAACTGCATGAACACGCCGGTAATCTTAGGAACTATTCTCATGGGATTGCTGACGATTCCGTTTGTGACAGTGTACGATAGGCTCAGGGGATGCCCGACCACGACCACCCCGTCACCGAACGCCAAGGGAACGCTGCCCAGTTCCGCGACCTTGGCCGGTATCCTGTCCGGAACAATCACGATGGCAAGATCGCCCAAAGCCGAAGAGGTATGTATTTTCCCCTCGTAGCTGATAGTTGTTAGCCTTCCGCCGTACCTGTCCATGACGCCGTACGACACGGGAACGGGCTTCATCTTTGGAAAAACGACTCCTTCCTTGGTAAACTGGGGAGTTCCGACGAGCTTGTTGACGACATGCCAGGCCGTCAGTATCCATGTGCCTTCATTGTCCTTCCGTATCACCACTCCGCTTCCGCCCCTGTTGACAACGACAGTGGACGAAACCATGTCCATTATGTCAACCTTTTTTTGTATGGAAGAAGCCTGCGCCTTCATTCCGCTTGCCTGGCCGTAACGAACTTGCCCGGCTGTCGAACATCCTGCAAGCACCAAAAGCAGCGAAAGCAAAAGCGCCTTAATCATTGTCGTCCTCTTCATCAGGTCTCCTTATTTCGTCTCTGAGGAGTTCGAGCTGTCTGGTCTGCTCCTCATTCAGCTTTGGAACGAAAACATTCACCTGGACCAAATGGTCACCGCGCCGTCCGTTCCTGTCGCGCATTCCGGCGCCCTTGATGCGCAGATACATCCCCGGCTTGAAACCCGGAGGCACCTTGACGTCCATTTCCCCGGCCAGAGTGTTTACGGCAATCCTGCCCCCCAGGATTGCATCAAACACATCTACCGTCCTCTCATTCGTGATGTCCAGGCTCATCGGCATCTGAGTCAGGTCGTCATGCGGCTCATGGCGTATCTCCACGCTGAAGCCGGCGACCTGAATCGTAGCGCCATCCGGCATGCCTGGGGGAACAACAACTCTCACGCGCTTTTCTTCAACTGCGCTCCCCCGGCCGCCGCAGGCGGCGCACTGGTCCCCCAGCTTGCGCCCGCTTCCCCTGCATGCCATACATGTTGACATTATGGACACAAAAGCTGCGGTGCTGGAGGTGGAGCTGATGTGCCCGGTTCCGCCGCACGCCGGGCACGGCTCGTTCTTCTGCTTCGCGCTAAGGCCGCCGCAGGCGGCGCATTTGCGATTCTCCCGAACCACAAGCACCTTTTCAGTGCCCGCATACGCTTCCTCAAGCGACACGGATGCCACAATCCTTTTCGAAGCAGCGGACGACCGATGTACGCGAAAACCCCCAAACTGTCCCCCAAACATGCTTTCGAACGAAGAATGGACGAAAACATCGTGGAAACTGGGAAATCCGTTAGACCTTCCGCCCATGTCGTGCCTGGCGCGTTTTTCGGGGTCCCCAATCGCCTGAAATGCGGCGTTTATGTCCTTGAACTTATCTTCGGCTTCGCTGCTGCCCCCGTGCCGGTCCGGATGCCATTCAAGGGCCATTTTCTTATATGCCTTCTTGATTTCGTCGTCAGTCGCATCGTGCGAAACACCAAGCACTTCGTACGGATCTTTCATTTTCCCTTGCCACAATCCAACGCAGCGCACCATGCCGCAGCAATACCGTCCGCTTCGTCATACGTCTGCACGGCTGTTCCGCCGCCGCGCTTTTCCACATCTGAAAATTCACCATCCAGACACCGGCGTATGATACCGGGAATCTCTTCTTTGTGCGGAGCATGATCAAGGGCCGACGCCATCCTAACCGCCTTCCTGATGCTGCCTACCGGATAGAACCTCACATCTCCGGTCTTGCGGTACGCCGCCAACGAAACCACCCTGTTGAACACAGCCAGCGTCATCATGGTCTTGGCGTTGGATTTCCGCCCATGCATGAACAGGGCACAGTCTTCCACAGCCACGACGTCGGGACTCAACTCTTCGCACAGGCGCTTTATGTCGTCGTACAAGCTGTCAAGCCGCTCCATGAGACCTCTGCTGGACGGAAGGGGGCGAATGTGACCGTACGCAATCAGGGCAGGTCGGCGACCCGCTCTTACGAGACCCCATCCGACAGTCTGTGAACTTACATCCAGACCAAGAACTTTCTTTTCCCCAGAAGTTACACTGCGCAGCTCAACCGTCCGCCCCACATTGCGCGCCATCATCAGTTTACTTCTCTCTCTCCGGACTCCTGCTCCTCCGCATCGCGCACCAGCATGTGGTCCAGAAGATGCTCAAGATGCGCCCCCACAAGCGCCATGTCCTTTTCGTTGACCTTCTCGAACTTTTCGCACCTGTCTATCAGCTCCGCGTCGTCCTTCCGGTCGTCATCAAGCATGTCCTGCCTGAACTCGTCCCACGATCCGCTGTAGTGCTGGTCGTGAATCGTGGCCATTGTCATTGGATCGAACTCGTACAGGTCCACGCCGTCGAACATGGACATGTCCAGAAGCGAAAAGTCTAGCTGGCGAACAAACTCGTCATTGAACGCAAACACATCGTCCAGGCACGCGCACAGCTTTTTGGAGTATTTTTTGAGTGACCTTGATGATGGAAGGTTGGTGCCTATGCTGAAGAGCATCTGCTGCTCTCCTTCGGCATCTTCTACGAAGCGGGGGGCGGCGCAGGCGAATCCGTGGCTATGCGTAATGTCCATAAGCCGGAACAGCAGCTTGCGGCTGTAATTGTCAGCATCGAATGTGATCGCCACTTCGAGGCGCGGAGGGCTGGATTCGAAGTACCATGCCTTGTACTTCGGTCCGATGTCCACAAGATTGGCTGAAATAGTCTTCTCCATGTTGAAAAAGCCCGCCGGCGACGACCACTTCGCCGGCGGGTCGTTCTGGCTACAACTGGTCCTGATCGAAGTTGAATGTATTTTCGTCGATCGGGGGCTGCTGTTGAGACTGATTGTCCTGCTGCTGCCGCTGCTGCTGGGAGCCGTTTCCTCCCCGCTGCGGCGGCTGAAGACCGTCGATCTCGGCCAGCCGCTGTGAAACTTCCTCAGCAGTGGGCGGCTGGGTCATTTTGCCGAGTTCGGTATTGCCCATGAATTCCTCGACCATTGCCTTGTCGGCGTCTGAAAGCTCCGTTGGCGGACGCGGATGGACCGTGTACAGCGGATTGTCGTTCGGCTTTCCGCGCACGATATTGAGATCGTACTTTCGCGGGTCGCCCCACGCGCCGTCGTTGATCAGCTTCTTAATTCCGTTGTAAATCTGACTTCCGATCTCAAGAATCTCGGCGCTGTTGGTCTCGCGGTTGATAACGCCGAGCATCCACCGCGTCTGGAGCTTCTCACCGCGCTTGATGAGCGGGCAATCCTTGAGTGCGCTCCTGAGCTTGCGGTTCGCTCCCGATGCGTCCTTCACCCAGCACACATGAAACTGGAATGGAAGGGTGAAAATCCTGACGATGTTGTCACCCTGCGTCAGCCTCATGAAATCGCTGCGGCTCTTGGTATCCGCGTCGTTCCAGTCTGCCAGTTCTCCGTACTTGTACTCTGTCATTTTTTTTTCCTCCGTGATTGCCCTTGGCCTCTCTTGGGCTCTATCGGGCGCCTGATGGATTTTTCTTCCTGCTTTTCGGCGTCGAACTTGCCCGCCCCGCTACCCGTGGTAGCGGTACTGTGTGTTTTCGATGAATGTAATGTTGTGCCACGGGATGTAGGCGTCCTTAACTTCGCCGTGGTCCGGCGGCGATGCGCCCTCCTTGTTGGGATGTGTGTCGGTCCAGTAGCCCACGCCGTGGAAATACGATTGATGCCAGTCCACCTGCTTCTTAACAACCACGAAATACTGGCCCGGAAACTTCTTCGACGCCATGTGCGCCGCATACAGGTGCGCTGGCGCCACCGGCACGCGCGGGTTAAGGATGTCCGACTTGTTTGCTTCTATGATTGGCATTTTTTTTCTTCCTACCACTGCTGCTCGCCGTGCGAGAGTGGTCCGCTGCCCACGGTCACATTAGACGCGCGTCCGTGCCCCTCTTCGCCCCTGGCGATCTGTTTCATGAGATAATGCGCGCTCACGAGGCTTGAATGCTTGTTCTTGCACCACTGCAGCATCGCCTCGGCCTTGCTGACGTCGGCGCAGGCGTCCAGATACTTATCGTCGCCGTCGGCGTACAGCTTCTTCTCCGCGGCGGACTTGTACCCCTGACCCTTGGCGCGCACAAGCGCCGCCATCTGGTACTCCCTGCGGCTGGCGTCTTTTTTTCTAGCCAGCCACCAGGTGAGCTTCCCTATCATCTCCGAGCACCTGTCAGCTCCGCGCAGGAACTGCACCGCCAGGTTCTCGGCGATCGCCACATCCACATGGCCGTCCTTGGGTATGTTTTTCGAAAGCTCTTGAAGCTCCGACACGTCCATGCCCTCTGGATCGAACGTGCCGAACTCAAGAACGTCTCCCAGTTTGGTCATTCCGACAATCTCCTCTCGATTTCCGCCAAGCGCTGTTCAAGTATCGCGTCTCTCCGGCGCTCGTGCTGGTTGATCATAAGGTTCTGCAGGAAAATTATCACGGCCCACGGCACCTGCCTTCCCACCGGAGGCCTGATGAAGCTTATACACCCGTCGGCATCGACATCGAACAGGTCGCGGAAGCTGGACGGTCCGTCCTCGAAAGCGTTGACCAGCTTCCTGTAATAGGCATGCTCCTCATCAGTCATGTCGACCTTCTTGTGGTCGACGATCCTGAATGGCATCAGGGCTCCGCCCGGCTCACCATCGCGCCAGCCCTGGCGCTTGGCGGACCGCTCACCTGGTTGCGCTGCTGCTTGGCAAGGCGCTCCGCCCTGTGCGCCTCAAGCACGGGGCTGTTGAGCATTTCTGAATCGCTCACAAGCTCCTTTGATAGGGCGCTGCTGAGCTGCTTCAGTTCGGGAGAAAGGTCCTTCTTCTTTGCGCTGACAACATTGTCTCCAGCCAGCTCCACATTGTATCTCGCCTTTACGCGCTCTTCGAAAATGCGCATCTGCTCCTCTTCCGAAAGGAGCGAGCCGCCTTCGTCGACAAGATCCTTCTGCCGTATCACGCCCTCGTTGGGCGGCCTTTTGGCCGCCGGAGCATGCTTTGCCACCCGCTTTGCCATGGGAGCTGCGCTCCCGAGCGGAGAAACGGAATAGTTGGTGACGAGCGCAAGCGCTATGCGCGCCACTGCTTCGTCCCTCAGGCGCACTTCGGACAAGATCGTTTCCTTGATGTCGTCCATCATAGCCAGGGACTCCTCGTCGAGGATCTCCTCGCCGCATGCCGGGCACTCGTTGCGCCTGAAAGCATGCGAAAATTCTGGGGATATCTCTATGTCACAATTTGCGCAACGCATCTGTCTCCTCCTGAAGACAAGTTATGCGGAGGCTGCTGTAATGTCAAGGTCTTTTTTTTGATATGTTTGGCAATCGTGCCGGCAATCAGGTTCATACAGTCTATGCTGTCGAAACGCCTGCTAAGCTCAATATCGACCATCATATCGCTGGAAATTCTTGTAATCACTAGTGTTGCTGCTTTTTCAAAAATCTGAAGATCTGCCAGGACCTTGCCGTTCCAATACGATATCATCCATGACGCATCATAGTACCTAAGACCGCGCATTTCCAGATGATGCTTGCGCGCGGCAGACAAAAACCGCAGAAAATTCGAGCACTGTCTCCCGTTTAGCCTTGCCTTCATCAGTGTTTCCAAAATCTTATTTGATTCCATCTTTCACTCCGTAAATCGCCTGAAATCCCATCAGCATCAGCGTTTTCTGCCCGTTGAAGTCGCTCACTTGGCATGTTGCCCTGATCGGAGTGTTATCCTTCAGCAGCTTCTTGGCGACCGCATACTGCTGCGGCCACACCGTCAGTTCCGTCGCCGTGCCCTCAATGTCCTCAACATTGTATTTAATCATCTTTTTCCCAAAGTTCCTGCCCTTTTTCTTGATTGTGAACTCCCTGGTTGCCGACTTGACCAAAACCTCAACAACAAGGTGCGCCCTGTTTGGCATTGCGACGAGCTTCGACAGTGGCGTCACATTGTACCCCCCGAAAAAACCGTTGTACAGATCGTTCAGGCTTCCGGACAGGCATTCGCCAACAACATCGCATTCGTGCGAAAGCAGCTCTTTCGTGCTCCATTCGCTCTGACCTGGATAAAAGGGAAACTCGGCAATAGAGCTTTCAACATCGTAACCATCCTTCTCGCGCTTCTTTAGAAACCTACCTACCTTCTCCCTGGTGCTCTTTCCCTCGTCGTGCGCAAACTTGCGCGTCACGCCGAAGCATGAAAAGCAGCCGGCCTTGGCCAGCGCCTCGATCTTCGACTTGTTGACGATCCTTGCGTTCGTCCGCACAAGAAAGTCGACAAACGACTCGTACGGTTGGTTCTCTACGATGTTGGACACGGCCTTCTCTCCCAGGCCGCCGATGGCGGCCAAACCCATCACAATGGTCTTGGAGTCCAGCACGTCGTATCCGGCTCCGCTCTGGTTGACATCCGGCGGCACGATCTTGATGCCGAACCTGCGGCACTCCTGCTTGGCGCGAGCAATCTCGTCGTTGCTTGTAATGCTGTTGCGCATGATTTCAACGGACAGCTTCGATGCCAGGAGGGCGGCAGGATGGTGCTTCTTCAGGTAGGCCGTGTAGTATCCGTTGATGGAATAGAACACAGCGTGCGAGCGGTTGAAGCCGTATCCTGAAAACATCTCGACGATGTCCTTCCAGATGCGCGATGCGAGTTCCTCGTCCACGCCGAGGTGTTTTCTAACGTCCTCGATGAACCCCGGGGAGATCTTGGCGGCCAGCTTGGGGTCCTTCTTCTTTGTGAACTTGCGCAGCTTGTCGGTCTTGTTCAGGTCCCACCCGGCGCAGTGCTGGGCAACGCCCATCAGCTGCTCCTCCATGATACAGAGGCCGAACGTCTCCTCCAGGCACTTCAGGCTGGGATGGATGTACGTCACCGGCTTCTCGCCGTCCCTGCGCGCAACATACTCTATGCGCTCGCTGTAGACCGTCCCGTCCGGAAGGACGCGCTCGCCGGACGACGGCCTGCCCAGCGCGTTGACTATGGCGATGTCGAAGATGTTCTTCGGCTTGACCCTCTTACACAGCGCGGACATCATGGATGTCTGACCCAGCTGGAAAACGCACTTGGTCTGCCCGCCGGAGATCATCTCGTACGTCTCGGCATCGTCGATTGGAATGTCGTCGACGCAGGACGGTCCGTTCTCGCCAAGCCTTTCTATGTTCTTCAGCGCACCGCCGATCACGTCGAGCGTCGACAGGCCCAGGAAATCCATCTTGACAAGGCCGTTCTCCTCGCATCGCTCCTTTTCGAACTGCACGGCAACGATGCCGTTCTTGTCGATCCTCAGCGGGGCGAACTCGGCTATCGGAATGTTGGACACCACCATGCCGGCGGCGTGCGTGGAATAGCCCTTCTCCACGCCCAGGAGCCTTCTGGAATAGTCCAGCAGGTCCGGGTACTTTTCCATGTACTCTTTGAACTTGGGGGACTTTTCCAGCGCCTCGTCGTAATCGTCGGCGTCCTCCGGAATCGAGTCCTTGATCAGCTTGGCGATGAAAAAGTAGTTCTTCTTGTCCGGGTTCGACGGATCGTCGCCTATCCGCAGGGACCTGGCGACATCGTCTATGGTGTTCTTTGGTTTGTAGGTGGTGAGGTTGGAGACGAGAGCGCAGTTGTCGTAGCCGTACTTCTCCCTGACATAGCCCTCGACCGCGTCCCTTCCGGCAGAGGCGAAGTCCGTGTCGATGTCCGGCAGGCTTTTCTTCTCGGCGTTCTGGAACCTTTCGAACAGCAGCCCGTACTCGAACGGATCGACGCCGTGGATGTCCAGAAGATGCGCAACAAGCGACCCGCCGACGCTTCCGCGCCCGCACCCGACGACAATCCCGTTGCGCTTGGCCCAGCGTATGTAGTCGGACACCACCAGCATGTAGCTTGAGAAGCTGTTCTTCTCAAGTATGCCAACCTCGTATTTTATGCGGTCCCAGTATTTCCTCCGGTCGTCCGCGCCGAGGTGCGAGAACCTGTCCCGGAACCCCTTGAAGCACCTGAAGCGCATGAAGGCGGCCGCCTCGTCGAGGCTGTCGGACCCGCTTTTCGACTTCCATTCCAAGAACTCCTGGTAGTCCGGCTCGTCCTGGCACGGGAATACCGGAAGATGGTTGCCGGACGGCTCAAGATAGGTCGGCTCCTCGCACCTGTCGGCAATCTCCTGGGCGTTTCCGACGGCTTCAACAGCTACGTCCCTGCCGTAGTGCTCGGCCAGGAACGAGAACACCTCCTCTTCGGACTTCAGATAGAATTCGTCGACGCCGTACGAAAGCCTCCTGTCGTCGCCCAGCGCCTTTTTCGACCTGATGGCGAGAAGCATCTCGTGGTACTTGTACTCGTCGCGCGTCAGGTAATGAGAATCGGCGGTCGCCACCAAGGGTATTCCGAGCTTGCGCGATATCTCTATCAGGCCCTCGTTGATCAGCTCCTGGTCGATGCGGACATCTTTGATGTGATGCGGCTGCAGCTCCAGGTACAGCCTGCCCGGAAACAGCTCTGACAGGCGCGACACCATCTCCTCGGCGCCTTCCGCGTCGCCCAGCATCAGCTTCTCGGCAACAATGCCGGCGCCGCAGCCCGACAGGCATATTATTCCTCTGTTATGGTTCGCCAGGATCTCCCAGCCGAGGCGCGGAAACACCTGTCCCATGCTTACCTCGCGCTGCTTGTACGCCTCATAGCTGGCCTTCAGCAGGCTGCGGTACCCCTCCTGGTTCGAAGCAAGCAGCGTGATATGCTTCCTGGTCTCGAAAGCCATCTTCTTCCGTCCGCCGAAATCCTTTTCCGACTTGCCGTAATGATGTACGAAGTACCCCTCGCAGCCCGGTATGAACTTTACCCCGGTGCGCTTCCACTGCTTCCACCCGTCATAAACCGCAGCCATTGTCCCGTGGTCCGTAACGGCCACGGAATCCTGCCCCATTTCGGTCGCCCGGTCGAAAAGTGCGCCTATTTCTATCAGAGAGTCCTGCATGGACCCCATGCTCGTATGAACATGCAGGTTTGCGAATGCCATTATTCAACTGTGCCTTTCCTAAATCCTACCCATTCGGTCAACGCTTCCTCTAACTCAGTCAGGTATGTCTCCGGATCGATCCCCCGATCCGCCACAAGCCTGATTTCCTTCAGATGCTTTATGCCGGTAATGAAAAAAGCCGGTCCCCTGACTTTCAGGAGCGATGTGCTCCCAAAAGGCAGGACCGGCTTTCCAAAACGCTCAAGAAACGGAAGGATATCCTCTCCGACCCTTTCATCCAGATCGTAAGCGAACGACTGGCATCCGGAGGCGCACCGCCCGCGGCGGCGCCTCCATCCGCCCGTCATTCCTCGTCCCGTTTCACCAAAGCCAATTCGACCGTATAGTCCGATGTTTGGTGTAGCTCAAGCATTCCAAGCACATCTCCAAGATCCATGGTCCCGGCCCTCACATCTTCCTTGTCGGCAATCAGCTTTAGTTCAAGCGTATCTTTTTTGCTCACGAAATCCTTGACCTTGAAGCCCTGTACGGGCTGCACCTTCGGGTTCTTCGCCATTTTTCCTACTCCTCTTCTATCGGCATCGGCTCGAATTCGACATGGGTCACCTCTTCCGCGCCTGAATCCTGGCCGTCCTGCTGCTGCGCCGGAGATTCTATTCTGGCGCTGGCAAGCAGAAAATCCATCATTTTCTTGTTTCTGATCGTCGTCAGTACCTCGTCCAGGCGTCCCTGCGCCTGAAGCTGCTTGCGAAGTTTAACCGCCGGAGTTTTCAAGCGCTTCGCTTCGGTCCTGATCAAGTCGTCCAGCTCCTCCTTCGTAGCTGCTAGCGACGGCTCGGCGTCCTGGAGGGCATCCATGATAAAAGCACGCCTGACATTCCTTAAAGCCATGTTCTTCAGCTCCTCCTCTGTCTCCGCGTCCGTTCCAGAGAACCCGAGCTGCGAGGAAATGTATTTTTGCTCCTTGTCAATCCATTTTTTCGGAACTTCAAAGTCATGCATTTCAAGGAGTGCGTCTACAGCCTGCTCCTCCAGATACTGCCTGGCATTCTGGTCCTTTAGCAGCACAGCCTGCTCCCGCACCTGCGCCGCAATCTCGTTGAAAGACTCCAGACCTGTCCTTTCCACCAGCTGCTCGTCCGTGGCTGGCACCTGCTCCGTCACTTTGCGCACGGTTATCGACACCACGGCTTCCTTGCCGCCGTGCTTCTTGAAATCGCCCGGCAGTGTTATCCTTTCATCAATCTCCTCTCCGACTTTCAGCCCGCACAGGTTTTCCCCGAACGGAAGCGGCTGGCCGCTTCTTATCATAAATGGCTGGCCCTCTTGAGAAATGACCACCTCGTCCCCCACGCGCGTCTCGAAATCTATGATCGCCGTGCGACCAACCTGTACCTCGTCGCGCTCCTCCGTTTCGGAAAACCTGCCGCGCAACTCCTCGATCAGCCGAACCTCCACCCCCTCGGTATCGAAGTCCGGCTCTGTAAGCGCGAGGCCGACATATCCGGACAACTCAATTTTCGGTCGGACATCCACCTCTATGGAACATTCGAATGTGCCATCCCGGTTGAACTCTGCGCGGTCCACATCTGGTTCTGTCAGGGACTGTAGTTTGTTTTCGAACAAGGCGTGCAGATATCCCTCCTGGGTTAGCATGGTCTTGGCTGTGGCCTCTATCTCCTTGCTGCAAAACGCGCGAACCAAACGGCCGGGCGCCTTGCCCCTTCGAAACCCCTTAACGGCCGTTTTTTTTCCAACAAGATCTGTGGCTTTGTCCATCGCCATCTTGACCGCCTCAGCATCGTATGTGACATTGATCCTGCGGCGAAGGTCGCCCAAGTTCTCAACCTTTGCAACATGGTGCCACTGCTGCTCTTCGAGAGCCTCTTGCTCTTCCATCTTCTCTTCGGTGTTCATGATACCTCTCTACTTTCAAGCATTGCCTTGGCCTCCCCGACGCGCTTTCTCCAAGCGCTCCAGAACCTGGCGTTTGTCTCTCCGCTTTGCTCCTCTTTCCTGACGGCGCCTATCACGCCAGCCAAAATGTCCGTACGCAGGCGCATTATCCTCCTGATGGGCGCATGGCTGTGGTGACCAGGCATCATTAGCGCCTTGATGCGTATCATGTCACCAACACATATATTCGGATGCTTACTTATCCTCACAGCCTGCCATTCGCAAGAGCTTATGAGCGGCAAAACATCCATGCCGCTGTCCGCATGTGTGGCCGACAGCACCCATGCTATTCGCGGTTTTGGACTGCCGCTTATCGCGCTGCGGTTCGGCACGGACATGTCGCTTTCGACTGCCGATGTAAACAGCGACCTTGGACCGCTGCTGTGCTTGGGCTTTCTGCACAACCACGCCAAATCGTCCAGACGCCTGACAGTCCCTCCAGTGGCGCGTATTTTTCCAATATTTTCAGACATTTTTCGCATCCAGGCATAAAAAATCGATTGGTGAACCGCTGACTCCTGACCTCTTTCCACTTCTGTGAACAAAACAGATCCGGACCGCCCAGCAGCCTGCTCCTTCTTCGTCGTAGCCCGTTCCACCGCGCGCCACCCAAAAAAGTATCTTGACGCATCGCCCTTGTTGTTCTCCATCCATTCTGCCGCAGCTTCGTAAAAATACCTCAGGATCAAGGAGTGCTCCGTGTTGCGGCATGCCAAGTCGGCTATCCTGACAAGCAATTCGCCTTTCAAAATCCCCACATGCTGCTCATGCTCTATGCTTAAAGACGGATCATCGTCCCCATCTTGGACGAAATTTGCGATGGCGGACCCGGACATAACCTCTGGCCTCCACCAAACCGCCATAGTAGGCAACCCCGTAACCATTCCCCCGCGACCCTTGAATCCAGACTTCCTAGCTAGCGCAGACCTCGGCGTGAAATTCTCACCGCAATGCGGACATTCGAGCGGCATGTCAAGCATCTCATCCGGCGGGTCCTGAAAGCTGCGGACGCTTCTGGGAGGGCGAATGCGCGATGCTGCAAACAAAGCCGCCCGCCCCTTTTTCGTCAGCAGCCATTCCCTGTCGGAAACGAACCCAACAGGAACGAACCTGCCTCGGCATCTGTCTGACGGACACACGATGGTGGTATGGCTGACTCTTGAGAAACACCTGCGCCGCCTCAGCTCGGCCTGATCCGGCTCTCCAGACATTTCAATCGACCTAGCCACATCGGAGCATCTTTCGCATTCATAGAATCCGTCGCCCAGGGACTTCATTACAACCTTGCAGCGCATTCCCCGCCCGGCATATGCCCCAAGGCAGTACGGGCACACCGGCTCGTGTATGAGCTTGTACCCCTCATCGGCTCCTATGTCCGATATGAATTCGTTTTTTATGGAGTTGATAATGTATCCGCCGGGTCGTTTGATCCGACCGGAAGACGACAGGCCGCCGCCATTCAGGTACATGCGCACAGCATGATCGACGCGGGATATGATTCTTGCAATCTTGGACTTGCCGGACGGCGTGTTTTCCAAGGGCACGCCAGAGGAGCGCGCCGCCTCCTTTTCCTCGGCGGAAAAAAGAGGAAGCTCGGCAGACCGCTGGATCGTGCTTTTCCACTTCATGCAGTCGAACCAGCTCTTGCCGAAAATGACGACGGCATTAGGACTCACCCATCTGTCAAGAGCCGCCTTGTCTCCGAGAATCCTCGACCAGTTTGAGGGGTTTCCCACAATGCGATTGAAGCCGTCTTCGGACGAAACTTCTCTCAGCTTCCCAAGTCCAGGGACTATTTCCGGATTCGGCCACATGACAGCGGACGATGATTCCGCCTTTTTACTTTCTGACGGCAGTTCTTCCAAATCGAACTCGTCGGCATATGTTTCCAGCCAACGCCTAGCTTCTTCGTCGAGGTTTTTCATCTTCCTCTTTCTGTCAGATCATTTCGCGGGCGCGTTCAATGCGCTTTTTTGCTGCTCTGGTAAGCCCCCATGCGGACATGCCTTCATCCATCGCCACATCTTTGACGCGGTCCTGCTTGACCAGAATGCGAAACATGATGCGCCGCCACCTAGGACTCCACGACTCTACCACGCGCATTACGGCTATGCGGTCCTCAGGAGCGATTCCCCTGGTCAGCAAGGCGTCAGCACCCTCTTCAAACGGAATGCACTGTACGCGGCGCTTGCGACCGGAGTCTATCATGCGATTGCGCACATGCCCGTGTAAGAATGTCGACAGCCGCGCTCCATCGCGCGGCCGGTATGCCAAAATCCCCTCTATTGCGGCAAGGCGCGCGTCCTGCCTGATATCGCAGTCCTCAACCGATGTATCTTCATGCGACCGCCGTCTTGAGAACTTGTCCAGAAATCCCGACATCATCTCAAGCACCTCTACGAATCCGGTTCCGTCGCGCGTGTTGATGAACACCTCGTCGCCGTACACCATGACTTTACCCGCGAAATACTCGCGACTGGCCATATTACAAGCCTCCTAGCACCATGAATTGAAGCACACTTCCTGGAAATCGCACCAGTTACACAGCTTTCCCTGGTTTTGTATCCACCGTTCCTCAGACATGATGTCGTCTGCCGTCTTTATCAGCTCCTGCCTGCACTTGTCCACATCCTCGCGCGTAAAATCGTACGAAACCAGTTCGCTGTTCAGCCTCAACATGATGTACGACCCTCGGAATCGCTCTACCTCGGGATGCTCCTCTAGGAGCCAAATGCCGTATGCGTTCAGCTGGAACGGCTTCATGTACCTTGCGTTCTTGCTTGTTTTGTAATCTTTGATGTGATAGACATCGTCGGCGTCCATGTCTAGCCTGTCGACGATTCCTGTGAGATCGTAGTCGTTGTTCAGCCTGATCGTAAACTTTTTCTCCAGCTCCAGGACCTTCGACTGCTTCCCTTCAAGGTCCGCCTGCCTAAGGTAGGCAGCCAGCATTGCATGCGCCTCTTTTGCCTGGTCGCCGTCCAGAAGCTGCCTGCCTTCCCTCTCCATCTGCCGGTGAAAACTGAGGCATGCCCGCTTCATCAGCTTCGGCGCGCCATCCTTTTCGCCGTCCAGAAGATACTGGTGAAAGTTCTCCAAAGCGCCGTGGGCAAATGTTCCGAGCCTGAAGTGCGGCCATTGCTTCAGCGGCATGCGCGCTATGTAGCGGTTGTAGTACCTCCTGCGGCACTGTTTGAACATGTCCACCCTGCTTGGCGACAGCACTAGCTTCGGCTTCCTTGCCTTTTCGAATTTACACATTCTTTCTCCCTTCCAGGTGCCTGAGCACCGCCTCGGCCATCCTGCCGGCCAGAACCGGAGGCACTGCGTTTCCTATCTGTAGGTTCTTTGAAGACGGAGTTCCGAAAAACCTGTACCTGTCGGGAAAAGACTGGAGCCTAGCCCCCTCCCGTGTCGTAAGCGCACGGTCGGCTTCCGGATGTATACACCTTGCCGACGACGGAGTTCCAAGGTTTCTCGTAATGGTCGTTGACGGGCGGTCCCACCATAGCCTGGCATACGAGTTTCCAAACCCGCTGGACGGCCTTATGGTGCCAGGCGCATCAACAGCCCTTCCTCCGTTCTTGGGTATGGCCCGAATAACTTTCATGAGGCTTTCGCCGTGCGAACTTCCTGAGTGGTACAGTATACTGCCTGGAGCCCCCCTGCGCATGGATTCCTGAAACGCGTTGGAAGGTCCAGATGCGTACCCCGCACGCTTTCCGCGCGGCGGTGCGTTAACAGGAAGATCTCCTAGCGCATCGCGCAAGGTCAGCTTTCTTTCAGAAAGGGGTGGTGGAAACTCGAAGCCCGCCCCTGTTCTGGTGCCAACCACAAAAACCCTGCGGCGCTTCTGCGGAACACCGTGCTCAGAGGCGTCAAGCACCTTCCACGACACATCGTATCCCAAATTGCCCAAAACGCCCACGATATGGTCGAACAACTTCTCTCCACCATCCTTGGCGCGCATAGATAAAAGGCCAGTCACATTTTCGAACAGAAACACTTTTGGCCTGAATTCCTCAAGAATCCGGTGATACTGCCGGAACATCCATGCCCTGCCGTCAGACAGAAGCCTCTTTCCAGCTGTTGAATATGCCTGGCATGGAGGACCGCCCACCACCACATCGATGTCGGAACGCCCAATGTCAGATTCCACTCTTTTTTTTGTGAGTTTCTTTATGTCGCCCACATATGTGGCAACTCCGGGGTGGTTGTACGCGAATGTCTGCCCGGCGTCCTGGTCTATGTCGTTCGCAAACACAACCTCGAACCCCCCGCATTCCGAAAAGCCCAAAGACAGCCCTCCGGCACCAGCAAAAAGGTCAGCTACCCTGTACACAACTGCTTCTCCTTTCCTGGAGACGGAATGCTGGGCCATGAGGGAAAAGGATGCGAGCACAACTCGTGAAAAAACCTGTCTGGTATTTCCCACACAGCGCGACCTCCCCACTGCGCCCTTCTGGATCCGCACCTGGCATTTGCCAGGTTTCGCACCACGGCAACAGAATTTCCAACAATGTCGAAATGTACAAGAACCGTTTCCACTCCGCTAACAGCCCTCTTGACAGCCTCTTCTATTTTGCCGCCCTTGACGTCGCTGAACCGGCTTTGGCTTCCGGACTGTACTTCCACCATAATTGTCGACTCTTCCACAGAAACTTCAATGTCCGCAGAATGATCTCTTGAAAACAATAAGGAGCTTGGGTCGGCGTCAGCCCCAGCCATTCTGAAAAGCGCGCCAGGAAACATATGCTGGGCAAACATCTCGCAAAACGCAATCTCCATGAAACGCCCTTGGAGCCAGTTCAAATAATACCTTGCCCCAGAACGCTTGTCGTCGCCCATGAACATGGCAAGCCTGCCGCATTCCTTCACTTTTTCATGCAGGTCGAAGCACGCACTCACAGTTTTATTCCATTTGCCGTCCGAAACCAAACCGCACGACCCGATACGCACATACTCTGCGCGCTCAATCGCGTAAAGACACGCCTCGTCTGCTTCTGCAACAGTCGGCTGTCGCCTGAAAAACCTCGCGCCGCTGGCAACATGCTCTCTCGTTTTCTTCGTCTGACCGACAAGATCTGTGAACCTGCGCGATGCGCACCGCCTTTCCCTTTTCGTCATACATCTCCCTAAATCATGCTGCGCTTGTTGTATATCCACGGAATGACGCGCGGCAAGCCGCCAGGGGCCTGCAGTCCGACTCCGACCGGCAGCGCTGAAGGGTCGTACCGCTGTATGCTTTTTATCCAGCGCGTCTCGTTGTGGTCGAAATAATAGAACACTTCCACGCCTGTTGCCGGATTGCGAAAAGACCGCACGAAACCTCCGGATATGTACGGGTGCGGCTCGTACATAATCTTGCCGCCCAGATAGCGCGTCACATCCATGGTGCTCATGAATGTCCTGTTGAGAATCCTGTATCCGTCCTGTACTTGGTCCCCGTACCCGTCCCTTGCGTCGATTGTTATGTACAGCGACCGCGGGTTGAAAAACACATTCTGATTGTTCGGAGAACTGGGCTCGAAATCGACCCCGAGCCTCTTCTCCCTGGAAAACGCCTCTGCATCTGGAAACCCTATGGATATCAACAGGCCGGGCGGGTTTCCGAACCTGTCAGACGGCGACTGCCTAAAATCATAGTCAATCAGTTCGTCGTCCGTGCCGCGCACCACGACATCCAGGACGCCATGGGCGTCCGGACCGTACCCGTCCTCGACCGCATTGACAACATCGTACGCGTCCGCGTACACAGCGCTGCCGCCACGCGGCGACACGAGAAACTCAGGCAGGGCGTCCACATAGAATGTAATGTCCAGCGCACCCCTGTCCGGTCCGCTTACGGCAAGAACGCGCAATCGCGTGGAGCAACCCGGCATCTCAATCGGGCTGACATACACTGGCGACTCCGAGTCCGGCTCCGAGCCGTCCAGCGTATAGAATACCAGTGCCGGAATGTTGGTTGACAGCCCGACCAGCTGCGGTATGCCCGCAACCAGCTCAGGTCCGAGCCCGGTGGCTGTTATCGAGATGACTGCCATGCCTGTGCTAAATCAGCTCCTTCGTTGTAATGTTGCATCTGACAATGATGCCTCTTTCTTCTTGTCTCCATGTACAGTGCGACAGGAACTTTCTGAGCGTCATCCTGTCCCTGAAGTGACGGTACCAGAAATCCATGGCTTTCCTGACTGCTCTGGCCTTGTCTCTGCCGATGAATTCGCGCTCTATCACCGGGCACCTCCTCGGACCACCCGGCGATCGCGCTTGGACCTATACCGGACAGCCCCTAAGTATGTGCGATATCGATGGGTAGCTCTCGTCCGTTTCGGACATTTCGGACATTATCGATCTCCTCATGAAGATTCTTTACCTTTTCGTACAGTCTTTCAATCGTTCCCGTGTTAGCTATCTGGAAGTGCGGCTTGACCTGGTTCCAAAACAAGCGCGAGCCCGGAATGGTCTCACTCCTATCTCCTGGCGGCGCATGCTGCTTTCCGAACACCAGAAGTATGGCTGCCCCGCGCCACCTTGCGACATTCAGTTCAGTCTGCGTCCTGATGTCCGTGATAATGGCATGGTCCTCGCATCCGGATATCTCGTCAAACACGCGGTCGACAAACCAATCCTTGCCATGCTTAGCCTTTACGCTGTCGCTGTATTGCCACAGCCCGTCCCTCAGCTCCTGTTCGCGGTCCGTACCTTTGAACTGCTCGAACTTTTGTGAAGTTATTGCTATTTTGCTGAAATATTCATCCTTTATGCGGTCGGCAATGGCAAACCGCCTGTATCCGCGATTTTCTACCAGCCATTCCGCAACTGTGTCTTTTCCGGACCTTGTGGGACCGACTATTCCCATGACTATCTTAGCTGCCATGCGCCTTCCTTCAAGAATGCTGGAAAATTGATAGATCTTAGCATATTAGCTATTGAGTAACCGTGCTGCCGCCGGCGCCCTTCTGGACGGTCAGAACATGGTCGAACCGGTCCTTCATGTTTTCATTGTGAGTGATTACAAGAATCTTGAACTCGCTGGACAGAATATGTATCGCATCGGCAAGCGCCTGTAAACCCTTGCGGTCGAGAGCCTGGTCGACCTCGTCCAGCAGAAGAACTCTGAGCTGGCTTCCGACCCTGCGCATGAGTATTCTGCTAAGAGCAAGCCTAATGGCTATCGACACGCGAACCTGCTCACCACCGCTCAAATCCTCAAAGTCTACGACACCGTCCGACATGCACACTCTGATATCGAATGTTTCTGACCATGAACCGGAAGCCGTCTGCCTCTGCGTTAAGAAATCCACGCTCATCTGATCGTTACATATCTGGCACAGCACGCCGTTCGCATAGTTTCTAAGGTCCTCGGTTACATTTTCCATGATGATCGCCTGGACGCCGTTTTTTCCAAAAGCCTTGACAAGCCTCTTGTGAACATCCTGGCTGTCGGCCATGGCCTTCTTCCTGGACAGTAGCGCAGTGCGCTCAGACAGTTTTCTCTGTATGACTTCGGCGCGGCCTTGCAAACTTCCATACTCGACGCCGAGATCCATGCGCAACTTACGCAGTTCCTCAACACGGCTAGCAGCCAACTCCGCGGCTTTCTCGGCCTTGGACAGCGCATCCTGACAATCCACACTGTCGCCTAAGAGTTCCAGCTTTTTGACCAACCAGTCCTTTTCGCTCTTCAGGTCGCCCCATTCGCGCGCCAGCAGGCCAAGCTCGTCCCTCAGGCGCACATTAGCCTTATTGGCGGCAAGCCGCTGCTGCGCGCACTCCTTGCACCGAAGCTCGGAGCGCTTCATGGCTATTGCGGAATCGTCCGCCCGCTTGCGGACGGCTTCCGCCTCCGCCAGCCATCCCCTTATTTCTGCTATTGCTTTTGTACAATCGTCAAAGCCGGCGCGGGATTTTGCAATCAAGCTGCGCCTATCGCGAAGAACATCTTCCAAATTGCCAACCTGCTGAAAGCATGTTGGACACTTTTTTCCCGGCTCAAGCGCCTCCAGCTGACTAATCCTCTGGCTGTACGACATGCGTGCCCTTTCAGCCGTCTCAAGCGCCTCCCTTTTGTTGGCAACCTCAGAGTCAACCCCGTAATACGCGTCAAGGCATTCATCAATGCTGTCCTGATCGTTCACAACCTGTTCGGCATACTTCCTTTCCGAATGGCTTTCGACGCGAAGCACCTCCCTCGCATGCCTCTCCGCTTCTTTCTCTGCGACAACAGCTTGCGCTGTGGCCTCTTTAACAACCAGCTCGTTTGCCTCGAACTCCCCCTTGATGACATCGCGCCTGCCGACTATCTCCCTTCCCCTGGACGATATCTGGGACAGCCTCCTTCTGATGTTGCGAATCTCGTCCGCCCCGCTGCGCAATTCCGCTGCGCGGACTTTGCTCAGCTCGTCCCTTGCCGCATCCAGGATGCCTTCGGCGCCCGCAAGCTCCCTTTCCGCATCGTTTATGCGCAAGTTGAGTGCCGCCATGGCTTTTCTGTTTACATCTTCCTCTGACGCAACATCTCCAAGCGCCCTTATCCTCTCGTCGGCAGTATCCTTCTTGTCGGAAAATACCTTGGCCTTTGCCTTGGCATTGTCCTTGAGCCTGTCCCATATCCCTATCTGCAGCAGATCCTTTAGAACCTCCTTGCGCTCCGACGCAGTTGCAGTCGCAAACAGCGACAGGTCGTTCTGCCTAAAATACACCGAATTGACGAACGTGTCGTAATTGACCCCCACTGTTTCCATGATTTTGCGGCTGGTCAGCGTTGGCGTGTCGCATGTGATATCCTTCCAGCCGCCGGAACCGGACTCATGGAATGTCACTTCGCTTGAGCCTGATCTTTTGCCGAGCTTGCGCACAACCTTGTACTGCGTTCCGTCGAGATTGAAAACGAATTCCACAGCACATCCGTTCCGACCGCGTTTGACAACCTTTTCCTTTTTGCGGAACCTACATTTATTGTACAGACACCACACTATTGCGCTAAAGATTGCGGTCTTGCCCACGCCGTTGGAAACATCCGTGTCACCGTCGTGCGAGCCGACTATCAGAGCCGCATCAAACTGACTGAAGTCTACCACCGACCTGGCATGGGACATGAAGTTTTCAAGGCGAAGGAAAACAGGAATCATATCACACGCTCCCAAACTCGTCTATTATCTTGTTTCCGTGCCTGCGCAGCCTTTCGCGCAGCCCGTCGTCGTCCACAAGCTCCAGCCATTTGTTAAACGCCTCCTTCGGCTTGACCCTTTCGGTAATCTCTGAGCTTCGAAGCTGCCGTTTCGACACAACCGTAACCGACACACCAGTACAGTGATGGACGCCCAGCTCTTTCATTAAAAGGCTCTTTATGCGTTCGGAATCTATGCGCCCCACAACAGCGTCATTTACTGAGATGTCAACCCGCGCTATACATCCCGAGAGCTTTCGCTGCGACGCATATCCCCTTATCTCGTCCAGGATACCGTCCATGATGCTGCTGTCGTCCGGCGAAACGGACGACCTGTTGACCGCGATGTCATACAGCCCCCTCACCGGAAGCGGCCTAAAATTGTACGACGGCGGGTCCGTATCAGTGTCCACAACCAGGAAGTACCTCGGCTGGCTGGCCTCTCCGAAATCCGACCGCTCCATCGCTCCCACATGGACCACAAGCGGATCTTTACAAAGCACCTGGTGCTGATGTATGTGGCCCATGACAACTGCGTCCAGATCCATTCCCCCGAACATGGACACAGGCAGCACAATCTCTGAAACCATGTACTGGTCCAGCAGGATGCCCTTGTTGCGCGCCCCCTCCAGCGCCAGGTGGCCAACAACTATTTTCGGACCAGGTCTCTCCATGCCAAGCACTTCGAACTGTAGCCTGTCCTTCAGCCTTTCCACCGCCGACGCATTGTCTGAGCAATCAAGCATCTGCCGCGTCCTGAACGGCATAAAGGCAAGGTTGATCCCGGTTCCGCCGCGAGGGTCCTCGCAATACACGCTATCAATTTCCGACCAGACATGTACATTCGGAAGCCTCAGATGCTTCAGCATGTCTATCGTCGTCGTCTTGTGCGCCCGAACCAAATCGTGATTTCCTACCACTATGTGAGTGTCGACCCCGATGTCGGTAAGAACCGCCAGCTTTTCTGAAAACGCGGAAATCTGTGAAGCATCAGGGCGCCTGTGCTCGTATATGTCCCCTGTGATCACAAGCGCCGACACGTCATGATCGGCGCAGAAGTCCACCACATGGCCCATTGTATTTTCGTGGTCCATCAGCCTCGAATTCACGCGCCTATACGGATCTATCCTTCCAAGCGCGTATCCGCCTCCAAAATGGGGGTCTCCCAGGACAACGAGCTTCATGCGAGCCTCTCCTTCCTGCGCCTTATGCTTTCCAGCACCTTGTCGCACATGTTTTTGGCATATTCCCAGTCCTCGTGCCCTATATGATCGATCAGTTCATCCATTTTCTCCCCCATCAGCTCCGCCCAGCCAAACTCCCCATCGAACGAGCAGGTCCCGGCAAACGACCTCACATGGTCGCGCAGGGCGGCAGACGCCCTGAGAATGTGGGGCTCAACCGTTTGTTCGGGATCGCACCGGTGCCTCGCCTTCTCCGGAACGCTAGCCAGCACATCTTCGTTCCAGTTGCCATCGCCGTCCAGTATTCCCGCACGCACGGCAAGTGCCCTGATAGCCTCGGTCATGGGAATGCCCTGGACCGAACTTACAAGGTCGGCTGGTCCTCCGAAACCTGAGCAGCCGAAGCAGTAGAAGCGGTTGTCGCTGGACACACAGAATGACGGAGTGCGCTCCTGCCCCCCGGTCCCCTTTCCAACATGACTAGGAAGCGGACATTTCGCCTTCCATTCGAACTTTCCGGAGCTTTTTTGGAGACCGATGCCCCATCCGCGCAATATGTCAACTATCGGAACGCTTCGGTTGACGATATCAATACACCGCCACAGCATGTCCGGGTCATCTTTCAGGAACCAATCCATATCCTGCTCCACCACGGGCGACCGGCATGGCGCCTAACCACAGACGCTATGTCTGACTCGGACAGGTATGCGCCTTTTAACCGCACGAACGGATATCCAGGCGCATCAAGTATGGCATCTCCGTTTCCCGCGAGCTTCTCCGCCCCGTTCCGGTCGAGCACGACGCGGCTGTCGGTTGCCGAACTTACCTGGCAGCTCAGCCTGGAAGGGAAGTTCGCCTTGATGATTCCGGTCACAATGTCCGCCGACGGACGCTGCGTTGCTGCGATCAGATGTATTCCGCATGCCCTTGACTTCTGCGCCAGGCGACACACAAGATCCTGCACCTGCTTCTTGGCAGTCATCATAAGATCTGCCAGCTCGTCCATTACGAGCACTATGTACGGCATGCGCCCGCGATAGCATGTAATGTCACGGCACTTGCTTCTCTGTAAAATGCCAAATCGCCTGTCCATTTCGCCGGCAAGCCCGGAAAGCAGTCCTAGCGCCTCCTCGGCGTCGTGCGCTATGGGCGCCCACAGCTGCGGTATGCCCTCATAATGGGAAAACTCGACGCGCTTCGGGTCTATCAGCGCCACAAACACCTTGCGCCGTTGGCGCCGCATCAGAAGGCTACATATGGACGAATGCAGCATAACCGACTTTCCGGAGCCGGTGGTTCCAGCAACTAGGAGATGCGGCATTGCGGCAAGGTCGGCAACCATGATGTTACCCCGCCTGGTTTTGCCCAAGGCAAGCGGAAGCATCTGCCCGCTACCCAGAAACTCCGGACTTGACGACACCTCGCCAAACGGAACATCGCCCTGCTCCTCCATCATGAGTTCCATGCGCACGATTCCCTTGGACGGCACCGGATATATGAGCGGCTCATCAAGCGCCATCATGGCAAGCGCCATCTCCATCCCGTGGCGTTCTATCCTTGACACCGTCCCTCCCGGCTTAAGCGCCATATCGCATATCAGAAACGCACCCTCGCGCCTGCAGCAGCAGACCTTACACTTCAGCTTAAGCTGATCGAGAACGCCCTGCAGAAACTCCGCGCTCATGCTTTGTCCAGCTCCCTTTTTATCTCCTCCCCGATCTCCGTACACAGCTCCCGCATGTTTCTGTGCATTATCTCAGCCATGACATCCTTTTTTCCATGGTAACGGGACCGCGCATTGCGGTATTCCGCAAGCTGGCTGTTGAGCCTGGCAATGACCTGGGCAACAACATGGTCCACCGCCTGCTTGGCAGCGCACTGCGTCAGAATGCGGCTTTCACTTTTCGCCATCACTGTCCTCCGCAACGACTGCCTCTACCGCACTCAGCCTGTCTTCCATCTGCTGTCCCATGTAAGCCAAACGGTTTCCCGCATCGCGAAGGGACATTCCCTGCCTGACGGTCAGAATGGCCATCGCCAGGATCCCCTCGCCGGGGCTGATCGCCTCCACATCCTGCACCGCGGAAACCAGACTCGCAACGGCAGCCCGGTCGCGGTCCTTCTCGGCGACCGATTTGTTCTCCGGCAACACCGTTACATTCATGAGCCGGTTGATTTCTTTTATCGCCTCCATGAGCCGCTCCTGCGCCTTGTTGCTGCGCACTGCGGTCTTAAGCGCCTCGTCGGAAGGTGGGGGGGTTGGAGTTTCGGGGGGGGCCGCATTTCGCCGTATGATGGGCGGATGCTTCTGCTTTGGCGGCTCCTTTCTCCTTGATCTTCTGGGCTTTACTTTCACACCGACATTCGCCGGCCGGATGTCTTCCAACTTCTTGCGCTTGGGCGGTTGGTCTGTCATTGTTCCGCACCTCCGATTGCCTTCTCTATCTCAGGTATGTGCTTGTCCATTCGCCTACATTTCAGGCACGGACCGCCGGGCGAGAAGCCGTACGCCTCGTCCACATAAAACACGCGAAAAACGCATGACGGAACCGTCACATGCTGACGCACATCCGGGCAGAAAAAGAAGTCGTTGCCCAGCGAATCCGACAGCAGCGGAAAATGCTCTGGCTTGAGCCGGTCGCCTATCTCGCCACTCCTGCTCCTGCGCGCTTTTTCCTTCTCGCGCTTTTCGCGATTGCGAACGCGCTCCTTCCGCTTGCGCTCCTTCTCTTTCTCAAGAGCCTCCTTGGCCCTTTCCTTTTCCCGCGCAGTTAGGACCCACTGCCTTTCCGTCTTCGACAGCTTCCGTATAATCCCCCAAGCCTTCGGGGGGGGGATGTCAGGGACCCTTTCAGCCAGCAGCTCAAGACACTCCTTGCGGGTGTCCGTCTCCTTCCAGCACTTGTGTATTGCCGACAAAGTGGCCCTTGGCAGGCTGGGCTTCCTGGTTCTTTTCTTTTTGCGCTTTTTCTTTGCCGCCTTGCGTCTCTGCTTGGACATGTTGACCTTTGCTAAAGGAGAGGGCTGCCGCCCGTGCGAGCGGCAGCCCCGTTAGTTCTTTCCCTGCGCCAGTAGTCAACCGCGTCTACTTAGACGAGGCTTCGCAGGTTACAACATTATCCATGATGCGCGCAAATCCCCTGACGAGAATCCTGCTCTTGTGCCCGGCCTTGACAACCTTGGACGCACTACCGAACACTACGCCGTCGGACTTGAACTTGCACGATATAGTAACAGTACTGTCCGCTTTCGTGGGGTTGGCAACCACAACCGTAACGCCCCTGAGCGGCGTAACATCCGAAAGGCCTAAAACGGGCCGTTCGCCAATCGTCCTGTCATGCCCGCCCCATATGTCAACAATGCCCACCCAACCAGCTAGGCTTTCGGTCTCGCTCTGCGACAGAGTCGTCGCGCATCCCGAAAACGCCATGATCAGCGCAGCCAGAAGCGCCATGAAAAAACCTTTCGCTCTCATTTCATCCTCCTGAGTTTGCGATGCGCAAGGCCCAGACTATTTTCTCGACCGCGCGGTTGATGTCTTCCTCCGTGTTGAAGCGCCCAACACACATGCGTATTGAGCGCATTGCCTCTTCTTTGGCAACCCCCATGGCTTTCAGCACATGAGATCCCGACCCTGACGACATACATGCGCTTCCCATAGACAGGGCCACATGTTCCCCCACAAGCGACATAAACAAATCCATGTCTTCGCATGGAAGCGAAACGCACAGATTGCCAGCAACCCTGCCCCTCCCATACACCTTTAAGCCAGGTATCTGGTTCGCCAGCCCCACCTCAAGCCTCTCACGCAGCATGAATATGTAAGCCACTTCATCCAGACTGGCTATCCGGCACGCCTCTCCGAAACCGACAACCGCAGGAACATTTACCGTCCCGGACCTTCTGCCGCCCTCCTGACCACCGCCGAGCATCATTGCCGGAATCTCATGCCTCACATCATCTCTGACAAACAAGGCTCCGACTCCCTTCGGTCCGTAAATCTTGTGCGAAGACAGGGATGCCATATGTAGGCCCCATGCTTCCATATTAACGCGCGTTTTTCCGACCGCCTGCGTTGTGTCCGAATGGAACCTCACTTTTTCATAGCGCGCTGCCATCTTGCTAATGTCACACATCCTCTGAATAGTTCCCACTTCGTTGCTTGCGGCTATAACTGAAACAAGAAGCGGATGAGGTCCGCACGCCAGCCTAGCTTTTACTATATCCTCCAGTTTACAAATGTCAACCCTTCCCGTCCCGTCAACAGGCGCAAAAGACAGATTTCCGCCCAGCGCAACCATCCTGTTGCAGGGAGCCATCATAGACTTGTGCTCAATAGCCGAAATTACTGCGTTTTTAAATCCTCTGACAACCATATTGTTGGCTTCGGTCGCTCCGCTGGTAAACACTATCTCATGCGGCTTTGCGCCCATCAACGCCGCTACATGCTCCCTTGCCGTTTCGACGGCATGTTCAGCCTTCCAGCCGTATGAATGGGACCTGCTGGCCGGATTTCCAAACTCCTCCTTGAAATACGGCATCATCGCGTCTAAGACGCGTGGATCTACAGGAGTTGTGGCGTGATTATCAAGATATATCGGTTTTTCAGTCATGCGTCTATGTTCTGGGCAGTGTCGGCGTAGTTTTCGATAAATTTGCGCCTTGGTTCGACCTGCTCTCCCATCAGAATGCCGAAAATCCTGTCGGCTTCAAGTATGTTGCCAATCTCGACCCTGAGCAGGCATCTGGTGGCCGGATTCATTGTCGTATCCCACAGCTGCGTAGGATTCATCTCCCCCAGCCCCTTGAACCTCTGCAGATGCATGGAAGACTTCAGCTCCCCCAATCTCCTTGCCGTAGCGGCGGACAGCGCCTTTTTCAGGTCTTTCCCCGAAAGTCCGCTTCCGCGCAATTCAGCAACCAGCTTTTTCCTGTCCACCATCGACTCAAGATGCGCCTCAAGCGCACGGTCATCTAAAAAATACCTGTCCTTGCCGCGCATTACGGATTTGTACAGCGGCGGCTGTCCTATGAACACCTTTCCTGCCGTAATAAGCTGTGGCATCTGCCTGAACAAAAAGGTCAGAAGGAGGGTTCTGATGTGCGACCCGTCGACATCCGCATCCGCCAGAAGTATAATTTTGTGATACCGCAGTCCTGACAGGTCAAATTCGCGTCCGATGCCGCATCCGACTGCCGTGATCAGCGACTTCAACTCTTCGTTGGACATCATTTTGCGAAACTCCGCTTTCTCGACATTCAGAACCTTGCCGCGCAAAGGAAGAATTGCCTGAAAATTGCGGTTGCGCCCCTGCTTGGCCGAACCGCCCGCACTGTCGCCTTCGACTATAAACAGTTCCGACAGGCTTGGATCTGTCTCCTGGCAGTCCGACAGCTTTCCAGGAAGAGAAAAACCGCCCCCAAGTTCGCTCTTGCGCTTCGTCAGCTCGCGCGCCTTGCGTGCTGCCTCACGCGCCTGAGCTGCCAGAGCGCAACGCTGTACTATCGTCTTGGCTTCGGTCGGATGCTCTTCCAGATACGCGCCCAGCCCGTCAAACACAACGCCCTCCACAGCGCCCCTGGCGTCTTCGGACACTAGCTTCACCTTCGTCTGCGAATTGAAGTTGGGATTCGGATGCCGCACGCTGACGACGGACACCAGACCTTCTCTCACAGCCTCGCCTGACAGCTTCCTACTTAGGCTCTTGGGCAGGCTGGCGTTAGATATGTAACCGTTGACTGCCCTCGTGAGCGCCGAACGGAACCCCATGAGATGCGTGCCCCCGTCGGGGTTTGGTATGTTGTTGGTGTAGCACCGGCAGACCTCGCTGTCCTCGCCCGTCCAATGGAAAGCCACATCCACCATGATGCTGCCTGACTTCCGCGATATCTCGATCGGGTTTCCGTCCGCGGGACGACCATGCTCCTCGGACACGACATGCCTGACAAACCCGGATACGCCATCCTGTCCGCCGAACCTGCGCGACTCGCCACTGCACTCGTCGAAGAAATTGATCATCAGACCTCGGCACAGATACGAAAGTTCGCGCAGCTTTGTCATTACCCGCTCGCCCGAAAACTCTGTAACATTCTTGAACACTTCCGCATCCGGCGCGAAGCGTATGAGCGTTCCGTGCTTGACTCCGCCGGAATGCCTCTTCTCCGCGAGCTTCTCGGTCACCTTGCCCTTCTCAAAAGCCATCGTCCACAGCTTGCTGCCGCGCCATACAGTAACGCGCAGCCTGGCGGACAGCGCGTTCACCGCAGAAACGCCTATGCCATGCAGGCCGCCGCTGTACTGGTAGTTCTTCTTGTCGAACTTGCCGCCGGAATGCAGAACCGTGAAGATCACCTCCAAGGCGCTCTTCCTCTCCTTCGGCATGTGGTGCGTCGGCGCCCCGCTTCCATTGTCCTCTACGGACGCGGACCCGTCCTTGTACAGCGTTACCGTAACCTCGTCGCACCTGCCGGCCATGTGCTCGTCCACGCTGTTGTCAAGCACCTCTATCAAAAGGTGGTGTAGGCCGTCGCCGTTGTCGACATTGCCTATGTACATGCCCGGGCGCTCCCGAACTGCCTCCAGCCCCTTGAGGATCTTGATGTCCTGCTGATTCTTGGTCATTTTGGCACCCACAGAATGTTGCTGTCGAAATCGTAATACCCGTTGGCGGGGGCGGCGTACAAGAAATTCCTGATGAACAGACCCTGCCTCGTGTAGAAGTACGCAAGCCCCTCGCCCTTCTTCGTCATGCCAAGGCTGCGTACCTTCGATACTTTCTCGCACACCTTGGTGACGAGGTCGCTGTCCAAAGACAGGAGCAGTATGTCTCCGCGCAGGGCAAGCGCGCGCTTCTCCTCCCGCGCATACAGGCAATAGTGGACCCACGGCTTGGGCAAGGAGTCGTTGAAGGCGAACTTGACGCTGAGGCGCCTGACGGACTTCAGCTCTATCTCGTGCTTCCCGCCAAGCAGTATGTCAGGCGGCTGTTGCGACCCGTTGGGATGCGCCACCGTGTTCCGAACGCCCAGCTTCAGAAACTCCGGAACAAGAACGCTCTCCGCATAGTTGGTGCTGCCGCCCTTTCCGCTGGCGCTCGAAACCCTCTTGGGCTTGCTGGCGAGCTTTTCCAGAACGGGAGCGGACATGGTGCTGACTATGTGCCTCACTACATCCGAAGTGGAATTTCGCACTTTCCTCACCTCAGCCGAGCCGAGCCTGTCGGCAATTTCTATCATCAGGAAAAATCCCTCTTTATCGCCCCCGCAAGAGCCTTGGCCATCCTAACTGGGACGGCATTCCCAACCATCTTGTACCCGCATGCGACATCATCGTAAACAAACACAAAACTGTCCGGAAACGTCTGCACCCTGGCGCATTCCCTCACGGAAAGCCTGCGGTACAGCGATTCGTCGCCGTCGAACGCAAACTTGTCCTTTCCGACGCTGACCATCTTTGGGGCCTGCGGATGCATAGGGGCGTGGCGCGCCCCCGCTTGGATCGTGAAGGAGCGCTCGTCCCATCCGCGCACACGGTTGCGCGACATGTAGTGCGGCGAGTACGTGCCCTTGAAGTATTCGTGATTGGGAACCGCCAACGACGCGTTTGCGCGATTCCTCCGCCCGCCGACAACGGCAGCCGGCACAGCCGACTTGCGCAGGTCCCAGATGGCGTCGCGCAGGGTCGTCCTCTTGGTCCTCCTGACTCCGGAGAAGTCGAACGCCCTTTTCAGGTCGCGCCTGTATCCGATGAAAATGACGCGCTCCCTGTCCTGCGGCACGCCGAAATCCGCGGCGTTCAGAAGTTCCATCCGAACCTCGTATTCCGAGGACAGGCTGGCGAGTATCCTGTCCAGCGCATCGTAATGCCTCTTGGCAAGTATTCCGGAAACGTTCTCCGCCAGGAAAAATTTCGGTCTCTTCTCTTCTATGATATCTACATACCTCAGGAACAGCTTTCCCCTATCGTCGTCGATGCCGCGCTTTGACCCGAACTCGCTCCAGGACTGGCATGGAGGACCTCCGACTATCCCGTCAGCATCGGGAATGTCGGAAATATCTATATCCGATATGCTCCTGGAATCGAGTTCCGTTTTCGAAAACTGCTTCCTGAAGGTGGGTATGATCGACCTGTCGAACTCGTTTGCCCAGACGATCTTGAAGCCGGCGCGCTTGAATCCCAAATCCAGACCGCCGCATCCGGAAAACAAGGAAACTATCCTCATGCGCACTCTCCTTTACAACTCCCCAAAACGGCGATGGCCGCATGTATCTTTCCCCTGATGCGACACCACCTGAATCGCACACCCCTGCGGTCGATATAGGAAACTAGGCGCTCCTTGTCCTTCTGCGGATACATGGAATATATCCTTTCCGGAACCATTGCGCATGCCAGCCATCCGCCCTTCATGCCGAACATCTTTTTAAACTTGCCGGCAAACCTGCTGGACATGGACTCTTCCTCGGTCATGGCGCGCATCCTCACCCTGGTGCTGCCGCCCGCGGAAAAGCGCGCAAGCTCCCCGAGGGTATTCTTTTTCGGCAGCAGGAAAATGTCTTTCCTGTAGGACTCCCATGCGCCAGCACCGCATTTCGAAACAATCTCGCGCCTGATAGCCTCCAGTCCATGCTGCCTGATGAGCTTCTCCAGCGCCCTCTTCACCATCGACACCGGCACTGCGTCCGACCTGGAGGCGGCCAGAAACGTCTCCCCGTACACGGACCACAGAACCCCGCCTTCCAAAGAGTTTATCAGAAACGGCTTTGGCCATTCCGAGCACGACTCCGCCGCACGCTTCGTAAGGCTTGGGTAGTCCAGACCAACCATCGGGACGATATGGCTGCTGTTCCACGCTATCATTCTCGGGCTGCCACGCAGAGCCTTCATCTCCTCCGCGTCTGATCCGGAGCATATCAGGTCTATTGGACTGGAGTTTTCGGATATGTAGGCAACCGGATCGTAGTCCGGACGCTCCGGGCGGACGGACAATCTCCCCAGTTCTTTTTCAAGACTCTCTCCCCTTCTGAATAGGGGAAGTGACATGTTGGCCGACGGCATCCTGCGACCCTCATCCGCTATGTTACACAGCCGCACAAGAAGGTTTGTCGTTTCATACATCAGAGCATCCCTCCCACGTGCCTGGCAATCGAACGCCCGAGGTTGACTGGAACCGCATTTCCCACCAGGACATGCTGGTCCTGGAGCTTGCCAACGAACTCGTATTCAGGTGGAAACGTCTGTATGGCTGCCTTCTCCCGCACGGTGATCTCCCGATGCTCGTCGGGGTGGATCAGGGGATTGCGCGTGACCGTATGGGAAATACCCCACCTGATGCGCCGCAGGTACGTCCCCATGCGCGGCATCACCCGGTATATCTGGCATCCATCCGTGTCGCACTCAAGCTGCGCCATGCCCAGCTCCCACCCCTCGTACCTGCCGGAGAACACGGCAATCTCCCTGCGGAGGTCCCACTTGAACTCGTCCCATGACCCGTCTTTGCGACTGATAGCGTAGTGCCGCGCCTGACCGTCATAGGAGCCGACAAAATCCAGGTCGACCGGCTTCAGTACCTTGTGCTCAAGCGGCAGATCATTGTAGTACCCGCCTTTCGGAACATGCCGCGCCCGCTCAACCCATGTTTTCGTATGCTTTTTTCTGTCCTGATTCGGGTGATGTGGCTGTATTCTGGAAAACTCCGTCGCCACCGATGTCCTTAGCGTCACAGGTTCCGGCATTGACGGCGTCACTCCAAGGTTCTTGCGCGCACCGATGAAAACCAGCCTCTTGCGCATTTGGGGAACGTCGTACTGCGCGGCTATGAGAACCCCGAACGAGACATTGTATCCGGCGTTTTCGAACTGCTCGGCTATCACTCCGACGATCATGCGGTCCTTCTCCGGCCCGCTTCCTCCCAGCCTTCGGTTGGCGAGGTCAAACACATTCTCCATCACGACGAACTTCGGCTTGATCAGCCTGACAATCCTGATGAAAGACATGAACAGGCTGCGCCTCGGATCGTTCATGTTCGTTTCCGTGTTTTCCCCGCCATCGAACAGCTGGTTCTGGTTGAGGCGGGAGAATGGCTGGCACGGCGGCCCGCCCATTACGCAATCGACCTCGTAAAACCCGACCCCCTGGCTCTCCGCGGCGTCCTTGATCAGGCTCCCAGACACAGTCGCCAGGTCCCAGTTCACCACGAGCGCCTTCGAATGGTTGGCCTCCAGCGTCCGCACCGCAGGATCCCAGTTGTCAACCATCATCACCGGGGACCACCCCTCGGCCATGAAGCCCAGGTCCAGGCCTCCGGCTCCCGAAAACAGGCTGACGAACCTCTTGCTACTTGCGCTCATTGTGCTCCTTCGTCCGCTGCTCCAGCTTTGACGCCGCCATGTCGCACGCCCTGACGATGTCCATGCCCTCAACCTTGGCGAGCGCCAAGGTGATCATCAGCATGTCCGCCACCTCCTCGCGCAGCTTCGCCACCGGATCCAGGCCCCCTAGCTTCTTCTTTTTCCTGGTGGATCCGTTGTAGTACTCTATTGCCTCCGCGTATTCTCCGAACTCCTCGACCATTTTGCGGAACAGGCGGTCGCGGTCGCCGTATCCCCTGTCCGCCAGAAGCTTGAGCTGCTTCTGCAGGCGGTCAACCGTGCTGGTGACGACCGCGCTTTTCCAGCAATCCGGACATTTGGCGTCAGACATCCTCTCCGCTCCATTCCTTGTGCTCTGCGACAGGCAAGGAGTATTCGTCGTTGAGCCAGTTGTAAAGGTCCACCATCCGGCATCTCTCGGAGCAGAACGGATTGTGCTTATCTGAAACCAAGGGCTTTCCGCATATGGAGCATACGAACTCCCGGTCCCATATATCCAAGTCACATGTGGCGTGCTCAGAAAGCTCGTACAACCCCTGCCGTTCCGCCTCAGCTATCGACTTCCTGATTTCGCTCCATTTTCGCATCTTTTTTTCATCCATAATACACCCTGGCATACATGGGACCGTATTTGTTAGTCAGGAAGTCGCGCGCCATAGGCAATAACCATGCCGAGTTCGGTACACACTCCCGAGCTGTTCCACCCAACAAAAGGCTTTCCAGAAGCCACACATCAACCCCCTCGTCTGTCGTCGTCCTAGCACCCAGCATATTCTTATAGCTGATTTCAGCACAGAAGGTGTACAGGACCCACCCTTTTCCCGCCATGGTGACAAAAAGCTGCCAATTTTCAGCGGGCACGGACAAGCCGGTCTCCTCCATAAACTCGCGCGCCATAGCATCATGCTCCTTCTCCCCATCCTCTATATGCCCGCCCACTCCATTGAGCTTGCCCTTCTGCCATTCTGGTCTGTTTTTCCTAATCATTAGGACTCGATCGTGCGTTTCCTTGTCAAACGCAAATCCGACGCACATTCTCTTGATATCACTCATATGAAATCACTTTCCTCCGGATAGTTCCACAGATCGTAGAACATGTGCTCCATGCCGTCACGGCGCACAGTCACAACCCTGAAACCGGGCTTGTACACTCTCCTCTTGCTGTCCAGACCGCGCCGCTTCAGAGGGCACGACAAAGACGATGTTGATATCACCCATGTATGGTCAATGGTCTGTGCTATGTTGTGATGAAAATGACCTGCCAGAACGGCATCAACGCCGGCATTGCCGAAAACCCGCAGCCAACACCTCTTTCTTTTGGGCAGATTGAAATACCCATTCTTTTCGTGCGGACTATAGATGAACCATTGGTGGTGCTGGAATACCAGCCGCACATCGTCGATGTTCTTCTTCATCCACCTCTCGTGCCTCTTGGACTCAGCGCCCCTGTTCATCCATATGAGGCTTGAGTTGAGCGCCATGAACTTCACGCCGCTCTCCGTGAAAACGTACCTGTCCTTGGTCCTGAACTCGCGCTTGTACTGCGCTATGCTCCGCGCCGTGGGATAGTTTCCGACATCGTGGTTGCCGGGCACCAGGTACAGCGGGCGCTCAAGCTTGGAGAACACCTTCCAGAAGCGCCTGACCTGCTCCTTCCTCCCTTTGTGGCCAGGAAAAGCGTGGACGAGGTCGCCGGTGATAACGACAAACCTAGGTCCGAGCTTGTTCATGACCTTGACGACCAGCTCGGCGTTTCTCGTCTCCTTCTCCAGGGATTTGCCGTGGCATCCAAACTGCGGATCCGACAGCTGTATGAAAAAGAACGGCGTGAATTCCGCCGATGCGCTCACGGAATACAGGAGCACAGCCAGGACAACCAGAAACTTCATGATCTTCACTGTCGCATTTCTCATGGGCAAAACACGTTCTCGTCGTAATGATTGATGATGGCATTGCGATAAAACAGTACCGTATCCAAGTCTATGGGGCAGAAGTTGTGACAGTCCACGCCCACGTTGAGACCGTTCTCCTTCACCATTTGCAGCTTGTGTATGTGACCGAACAGATAGAACGGGTCCTCATCCATCGTCGACTGCTCCGGCAGACTCTTTTTGGCCGACAGCGGATCATGCACCATCTTGAGCCGCACGTCGTTGAACCACTGGACATGACCGCTCTTGATCGTCCTGACTCCGGACCGGTATACGTCTATCGGCTCGTCATAATTTCCTGGAAGAAGGATAATGTTGCCGTTGAGATAGCCCAGCATGGACCAGTTTCCAAAATCTCCGAGATGGTAGACCGTATCCGAGCGCCCCACAATACTGTTCCAGTTCCGCACGATGGTCCAGTCCATGCACGCCACGGAATCGAAGGGTCGCCTGCTCAGCTCCAGCGTACGCTGAGCACCGAAATGCGTATCAGAAGTAAACCATTCCATGAATCACCATTCAAATTTGCGCCTCGGGCGCCTCTTGCGCTTGCGGATATCCGCCACAGTGTTGGGATAGTAGGCCGGAGCCCACAGCATTCCTTCCTCGTCCGCGACAAGCCTTCCGTCGCGCAGCATGCATCCTATCGCCACCATTGCCTCATGCCTGTCAGGCGGGGGATCCACGCCATTCTCTTTCCAAAGTACCATGTCGTCCCAATAACGATCGGTCATGCATTCGATGAGCCATTCGGGACCGCACTCCTTGTCAATAAGACCGTGGTACGCCGCCCGAGCTATCTTCTTGATCCTTTCCGTGTACGGCATTATTGTTTCCTTTTGGGCCATTTTTCGGACCATCATGACCCGATTGGCGGAGGGAAGGGGAATCGAACCCCTGAACCGCCGCAGCGGCTCCCGGACCGTATCCGGCACCAACCCCTATGGATCATCCCTCCATTTTTCCGTAGATCGCCTTGGCTCCAACCCAGCCGTTTATACCACCGCAATTGTTGCCTATCTGAAACCTCCTTTTTCCGTCCTTGCCTTCGCGAACGGCTTTGACAAGATGAAGGTACACGCGCCCCTTCACGCGCACGAGCACCATGTCGCCGGCAGCCAGCCCGCTCTCGTCGCACGGGGATACCGTTACCTGCTGCCCGCTCTCGACCTTTCCCTTCATGGAATTACCATGCGGCCTGATATCCGCCGATTCGCCGCCAGCCAGTTTATCAATGGCGGCATCCGCCCAGGATTTGCCCATCAGATAAGACTGACCTCAGAATCAGGCTTAAAATCCAACTTTCCAACCTCCCATGCCACGGACACATCACAAATCATGTCCCTGGCAACATACTCGCGGCATCCGATGCCCTGCACCCCCAGACCGCGCGGCGGCTCCTCGTCGGACGTTATGAGCGTCAGGTAGTCCCCTCCCTCGCGCTCGAATGTCAGCAGTATCCTGCCAGCCATACAGAACACCATGAACTTCGTGGTGCCCGCCTTGGCGCTGTGCCCGTTCTCCTTGGCATCCATGTACCTTTTCCGCAGGCCGGACAGCCACACATTCTTGTTGAAGCCTTTGGCGACCTCCCCAACCTTCTCCATGTCGTCCAGCACAGCCTGGTAAGTCCTGTCGATGCGGCAGTTTTCCCTGGTTATGCCGCGCCTTACGACGGCGTCCAAATGCAGCCTGCTGGTGATGCGACCGGTCTTGCGGTACTCCAGCTTCCTCTCGTCCGAATCGCACTCCTCGCACACCGTCTCTATCAGCGAGCCGTCCTTACTGAACCACTGTACGGACCGACCGTCCTCCAGGCCGAACCCGCACCTGTCGCACCTGTCGCATTTCGTGTGTTTTTCGCGTGCCATAATTCACCCTTCCACTGGCATCAGCACAACCTCGTCGCGCTTCTCGCCCGGCTTGTAGGTCTTTGCCGGCGGCTTGCCATCCATGTTGACCGCCGAATGCATGGCATGGCATCCGGGACACTGGTAAGCGACGCCGCAGCTGTAGATGCTGTCCGCATGAACGGCGAAGGCGTTCATGGGTTCGACGGTGTCCTTGTCCGTCCTCCAAGGGTTACAGCCCGGCACTCTCGCGAGGCATAGCGGGCATCTCAGCACATCGCTGTCCGAGGACGTGTCCCATGCCCTGGGGGCGGGATTCCGCAGCAGGTCGGCGGTCGCTTTTAGCGCATTCCGGAGCCGCCCGTAGAATATGCTGTCCCTCATGTCCTCGTGCTCAAGAAGATCGCCCACATGGTTCCTTGCGCCGGCAAGCCTGCGCTCCAGTATTCCGACCCCTTGGTCGCGCCACCACATGGCCGGATTCTTCAGGTAGAACACCACCCTCTGTACGGAGAGGGCATGGTCCAGTGACTTTCCCATCTCAGGATGGAAACGCACGCTCTCAAGCATCTTTATGAGCTCGTCGGTCCTGTCAACATTCAGAGGACCATCCAAGGTGTAGATCTTAATCATCCAGCGCTTCCTAAAACGGTCCCGGCCAGCGACATTCTCCGGCTGCCACAACCGCCTTGGAGATCTTCTTTTCCAAAGTTTTGAATTCCGTCTTGGAAAGCCCCAGATCCTTGTGGCTTTTGCCGGACAGCTGGATATAGCACGAGTTGAAAAGATCCTGTAGCACCCTCAACTCCTTGGGCCTGAAGGTTACGCGCTTGCCGATGTCGTCGAACATGAACGGAACATGCTCCATGAAGAAATCAAGCGCCTGGTTCATGATCATGCGAATCTCCCACTGGGCGTGGCTGTCCGTGCGAATCTCCAGAACATGCCTCCAGGTGCGCAGGTTGTAGGTCGTGTATACCTCGGTTTTGCAGGCGTTCGTCAGGTGCGACCGGGCATCTTCGGACGGAACTCCACGAACGCGCTCGCGCCTGTACGACTGGTATGATCTAATCTGATCGTGGCACCAGTCATACCCACCGCGCGCCCACTCATCCGAAAACCTTTCGGACAAATAGGAAAGAAGAGGAGCGTCCTTGCCATCATTCCCAGAGATGACCAGGTTATCGCCATTTACCGTCACGGTTTTGCCCCACAGGATCTTCGATCCAAGGATGGTGGGCGGCATGATTACTTGGAGGATATCATTAAACTTCTTTTCGGACGAATAATCGCAATACCTTTGTGAGGCCTGGGTATAAGCGGCCAGCCTGTGCCTAACAAGCTGGTGGCTCATGGATCTCGAACCTACAAAGCACACGGTGAAGTTCGCATGCTCAATAATTGATTCGTGCCCCATGCCTAGCGCCACCTTGTCGATGAACGGCTCTGCCGAGTCTGCCTTGATGCGCCCCTCGGATTTGTGGCTGACCCTTCCGCACTCCTCGATCATGCGCAGGCTTCCCTGCTTCCAATCGGGCCAAAAACGCGGGGTGATGATTTCAGCGTGCGGCTCGACTATCTTGATTCCGACCATTTCAATATCCTTTCAACACCTGCCATGCCCTGGACAGCCTTTTGCGCAAGACCGGCTTCGGGATTGACCTGAAGTCCGTCGGACGGACGGTTTCGATCTCGATTTTTCCATCCAGGATCAGAAAACTGACATTGTTGCAGCTGTTCAGCACCTCAATGTCTTCCAGCGCCTCCTGTATCTTTTCTGCGTCCTCCGCCGACCTGGCTCTGATCACCACCATCTGATTTTCCAGGTCAGACACCGGAACGGCTTTTGCCTCATGCTCCTTGCCGTTCGAGATTATCTTGATGTCCATCACTGAGTATCTTGGCTGCCTCAGCCAACTGACTGTCATGCCCGTAGAACTGAAGGTCGCCCAGCCTCAGAACGGACCGCACGTGCGGCCGGACGCCCGTGCCCCCAACCTCGTTGTAGAGGGGGTCCAGAAAGCGCATCGTCGTATGTACCATCACGGCCCCCTCGATAAACTCGGGGGTCTGGATTTCCCCCTTGCCGCCGGTGGTCCGCCCAACCAGAGTCGCCATGCCGTACGCCCTGAGCGCGGCAGCAAGCATCTCGGCTGCTGACATGGTGTTCCCGTCCACCAGCACGACCGTGCGCGAACTTCTGAGGAGCGGCCTGCGATACTTTCCGCTCACCGCGATGACCCCGCCGTTCGTAGCCCTTGTCACCTTGCGACCGACAAGGTACGCGGAGGTTTTCCTGCCTAGCCAGAACCTGCTCGCCACCGCCGCCGCCGACTCTATGAAGCCGCCGCCGTTGGACCGCAGGTCGATTATGATGGCTCCCGGCCACACGCCGAAAGTGCTGCGCATTCTGTCTGCCAGCATGTCCGCCATTCCTGCGCCGAAAGCGGGTATCCAGCAGTACGGCACGCCATGCTTCATGCTACAGGATGGAATGGACCGCTCGGTCTTGCCGGCGATCCATTTGCCACCGAGCGAGTCTTCAAGCCACTGCCTGCCCAGCCTGGCCTCCACCAGATAAGAGTACCTGTCCTGGGCGGCTTTCAGCATCCCCCTGATCGAAGAATAGCACAGCGCCTCGTATGTCGACGCCTCAAAGCTGATGACACGCAGAATATCGAGAAACGCGTTGGCGGACGGATTGTACAGGGCTCGGTCAGTCATCTCCACCGACTTCTCCGCCGCCCTCTCAAGACCGCCCATGGCACCCCTCATGAGCTGAGCGTCCGTCATCTTGGTCAGGTGGTCTGATTTCAGCCTGTGCCACGCCTCGCCAAACATGCTGGGCGTACATGTCATCTCGGGGTTGGCGGCTGCCTGTCGCTCGTACTCGTCCCAGACGCCCATGCGGACAACGACGGCGCAAGACGCCAGAAAAAGCGCGACCAAAAGAGCCGCAACAATACTAGATTTCTTCTTCATTGTCTTCGCTCCCTGCCATTACCGGCTTCCAGGTGTTGAACTCCCCGCGCTTCCAGGCCCTGTAGCCGCAGTATGGACCGCTTCCGAAACGCTCAATCCTGCGGGACTCCTCCTCAAAGTATTCCTCGGGGTCGCCTTTTTCAAGGCATTCCTTGTATTCCGCGCGCAGAAACGCGCAGTATTTCACCATGTCGAATGTTTTTCTGTGGTATGCGGTGAGTCCGTGAAGAACGATGCCGTCCCGGTGCTTGGCGGTGTAGTATCCGGCGTTGTTCTCCCAATCGTAATGCCCCAGACCAGGGCGGGAAGCGAGGTTGGCCATCAGGCGGTCGCGCGTGACCTTGGCCAATATTGATGCGGCAGAAACCTCCCAAAAGTCCCTGTCGGCTTTCGGTACGGCTTCCTGGTTGATGTAGAGGGGCAGTCCCGGCACCGTGAAGCCGCCATCGACTATGGTGCGCTTCGGATGGTGACCGCGCGCAAGAAGCTTCTCGACGGCCTGCCTCATGGCCAGGAGCTTGGCGTGGTGGATGTTCAGCTCCTCAATCTTTCTCGGACCTGCCGCTCCGTACGCGAAGTCGTCCACAGCTTCTTCAATAGCTGGGAATAGGACTTCACGCTTCTTCTTTGTAAGCTGCTTGGAATCAGCGATACCAGGGACGGGCTTCACGCAACTGTCTACTATGACAGCGCAGACGAATACCGGCCCAGATAGGGAAGCACAGCCCACTTCGTCTATTGCACAAATTTTCATTGGTTGTCTTTCACGGACCGCCATGAAGGCGGGATGGTCTTTCTACTGCGGTCCGGATATTCCGAAGACTGGCGTGTCGGTACGCCCCCAGGAACTATAGGGACCCCTCGGGTCCCTTGCGCCTCCGGAGAACTGCTCGTCGAACACAAGCTCGCCGCTTTCGAGAAGCTTCAAAAACTCCTCGAAATCCTTGTCGATTATGTCGGCCTTTTCGAATTCGCCCTCCTCGTCGAGGGCGTCCGCCAAGGCAATCAGGAAGTCGGCGTGTTTGTTCATGTTTTTGGATGGGCCTCCCGGACAGCTACGCGTCAACCACAAATCCGGGTTATTCCCTGGTCCGGCTCCAGGAGGCCGTACCCATTACCATTGTGCCGGGACGCTCAGGTCGACACTTTTTTGCTCCCCAGGCAATCCCTCGTAACCTTCAGGACATTCTCGAACCTGATGCTGTTGGCCGAGCACAGCCTTAGCAGCCATATGGCCACCGGAGCGATCATTCGCTCGCTAACCCTGTTGCCAAGGGTGTCAAACGACAGGTTGCCGACAGCATGCGTCAGCTGCATGACAGCTTCGCGGCTGTCCAGATGCTCAAGACCATCCGAGGACATGGCTTGCAGCTTGTTGATCAGCGTAAGGCTGCCGTCCTGCTGGGCGGCAAGCAGTCCCAGCTCCTTTACAACGGCTTTTGTGATGTTTTTGACATCTATGTTTCTGTCTGTCAGCTTTGACTGCATCTGCTCCCTCTCAGTCCGTCCAGAATGCCAAGGCGTCCCAGCATCTTGGTGCCTTCAGGGCGACCCCGTATTTGTTGTACTCCCCAAGGCACGCTTCGTCGTCGTCCAGGAACACGAGCACGCTGTCCCTGTATATCGGCACCACGGTCCGCTCGGCAAGCTCCGTCTTGGCGACATGGCTCGGCCGCCGGTCTCCGTCGGACCTCATGAACAGGGGGGTCCGGTCGCAGTCGAGTTTAAAATCGTTGTCGAGCATCTGCTCCGTCTGCCCCCTGTAGCATTCGGACCTTCCTGTCAGAAAGACAAACTCCGCCCCCATCCGCTTCGCCGTCTGTGGCAGAAGCAAAGCGCCGGCAAACGGATAGAACCACTCGGAGAAGAACTCGTCGCACATTTTCTCATCCCAATGGTTCGGACCTTTTCCGAACCTGTCCGACAACTCCCTGACCTTGTGATCGTTGTCAACCATGGTTCCGTCAATATCAACCACCAGGACCTTCTTCATCCCCGTTTCCTTTCATCTCAAGCCGCAGGAACAGGCCGCATTTTGCATGCGCCACGCAGAACCGCTCCAGCCTTCGGAACTCTTTTTCTCCGAACAGCGGGCTGGACGCCGTGCTGAACTTCTCCTTCAGCCCGAACAGAGCAGTGTGCACATTGTTGAGCAGCGGCTTGTCGAACAAACCGTAATGCGAGTCCAGATGGTCAACTATATCCGCATTCCTCTTTGTTCCGCCAGTTATATCCAATATTTCATTGGAAACGCCGGGGCACATGACGAATCCGTCGCCATGAACAGCTCCCCAGCATCCGAGACACAAAACAACGCGCATTCATCTCACACCCTTTTCAAGGGACAATAGCCGCCTCCGGTTCGACAATGCGCCGCTCGACGTCGGCGAAAGACCTGGCTGTTTCAAGCAGGGCAACTTCTTTGAACGACACAATAATCTCGCCACTAGCGTTAAAATAAACATACTTGATCGTACGCTTTTCTCCATCGCGCGTTTTTATAGTTTTGCCTACCCATGCTCGCCCCATAACTGCGCAGATATTTACAGGCCGGCCTCCGGGCCGTCTGATCAGCACGCCAGCCTCATGTAACATCGTCAGCGATACGGCAAAATCCCTGCGCCACCTGGCTGGCACATTGGGATTGTCAGTAACAACCTCTACTATTCCGGACTGTATTATAGCCCTGGCACAGTCGGAACACGGAAGCCAAGGAAGGTATATCCTACAGCCCTTTAGAGAAATGCCCGCCCTAGCAGCATTGTACACGGCGTTTCTTTCGGAATGCTCAACAAAGAGGAGCTTTTCCCTTCTGTCGTTAAGCCTTGACTCACTGTCGCGAATGCCTCTGGGAAAACAGTTGTACCCGACTGAGCGGACCTCATTGTCCGGACCGACAATGACGCATCCAACTTTGGTGGACGGGTCCTTGGACCTCCTGGCAATCTCCCTCGCAATGTTCAAAAATGTGTCGTCCCACCTTGGTCTTTCGCTGTCATTCATTTTTCACCATCCAGTAACCTGAGCTTTTTGAGAAACTTTGGCACCTCATCGGCGCGCACTGGAGACAGCCCCACGCAAGTCAGCGTGGTGCCGTCAGGCTCCTCCGGTTCCAACTTGGTGCGGCACGCATCGTAAATCGGCTTAACACGGAGTTCTGCTTCACGGCATTTCCCTATAAGATTCAAGAGCTTCTGCCTGGTCTTGGCGTACACCACCAGTTTGGTGAAAGCTCCGGTCAGCCACCCGCGCACTGCGGGGTCGTCAACCAGCTTCCCCTTGTCCAGGATCGCGCCCAACGACGCATGGGCTACCTGGGCGGCCGTCTTTCCAATTCCCATCTCCGTAACCAGGTCCTTGCGGACTATGATGTACTGAACATATCCCATGTCATTCTTTACCGAAAGCGTCGGAAATATTCCTTTTGAGCCAGCAAAATAGAAAAATCATGGAAGAGATGGCGAAAACAAATGGACACAAAGCCTAAGCCTGGCTCTACCCCTTTTACTTTTTCCCCACCACCGCTTGTCATAAAACCACATTGTAGCAAGAGCACATGCGTATACATAGGCCACCACAAGTATAAAGAAAACATACATCATCCGCACCCTTCATCCTCGTCTACAGATTTTGGCATATAGTCCGGAAGGTCGTCCAAGCTCTTTGGAAGAATGCCGCGGCTTATCATTTCGCGCGTATGAATAAAAGCCATGAGATTCCAGGCGGCTTGCGCAGCATGATTTTCATCCCGCTTGCCCTCTATCACCTGAAAAGTGTGACGAAGTGCGCTGTCCAAAAATCTGCTGAGATTCATGCCCTTTTCCCAATTGCGCTCGCCATACGCAAGGCTTCCGGCTTCATAAACATGCGCAATTTCTCTCAAAGCAAATATGCTCACCAAGTCATACCTTCCCTTGCCTTCTTGCCGGTCGCGCTGCGCCCCTGTAGCAAACTTTTGTTTGTCACCAGAAACCTTTACAACAAATTTTCCGCTTTTTTGATCATGCTCTCCCATTGCCTTTGCCTTCCTCTGCGACCCGGTACAACTCCTGCACGCACCTGACGTCCTCTTTGCCGGCTATGCTTTGCTCGAACTCCAGCGCCATCCTGCCCAGCGCCTCGTAGTCCTCCTTGGTCTCCTTCAGACCGCTCCCCCTCAGGCAGTATGCCGGATGGAACATCGGAAACACCTTGGTAATGCTTCCGTCAGACCATGGGTTCGAGTTGCGGAGCTTTCCGCGATACTTGGTTATGCCGCCTATTCCGCACAGGGCGTACAGCGGCGCGTTGCCGAGAGTCACAATCAGCTTGGGTCTCACAAATAGCACCTGGGCGTCCAAATGCCTGCGGCATGCGTCTATTTCCGACGAATTCGGCGTGCGGTTTTTCTCGTCGGGTCGACATAACACAGCATTGGTGGTATATACACTGCGTCTGAACAAACCTGCTCCGGCAAGTATGTGGTTCTCATAAAACCATCCGGACCGCCCCACCAAAGGTCTTTTCTGCCTGACCTCCTCCGCTCCCGGAGCCTCGCCCACGAACATTATGCTGGCATGTATGTTTCCGCCCGCGAACACATGCGGATCCAAGCCATTCACAAGACGGTTTCCCAGCGGACAGTCGCGACAGTCATAGCACGCCTGGCGCAAACTATATATCGGATGGTCGTCCATTACTTGCCCTCGTCGCGTATTTCGGCATCCAAGGCACAGACTATCGCGGCAATGCGCACAACCAGCTGTTCGTACCTGTATGCCAGCTCGTTTATCACCCTCTGGTCGCCTCCAGCGGCCGCCAGGGCTGCCCGATGATAGTCTGCGGTCAGGAAGTGGATCATCTCGTGCGACATCGTGTCACGCCTCATATGCTCGGCTTCGGATTCCGGAACGGACAGCGCACTTCTGGCTAGCCCTATGTCGCCGGAATAGTATTCCGTCTTGGATAAATCGCAGAACGATCTCTTAATGAATTTTTTGCCACTTCGCTCGACGGCCGACTTGCTGAACGCTTTACTGTCGTCGCTGACGACCGATAAGCGTATGTCCCAAAGAGGATCCATCATAAGGATCTCTTTCCAGTGCTCAAGCTCCTTGCGGAAAGCCCTTACCCTCTTCGCTTCTTTACGAGTAAGCTCGTCGCCCATCAGCCTAGAATTTCCGTTGCCGCCCTTTTTGCCAGAACAGCATCTACGGTGCCAGGTACGGAACCATTCACCACAACGCCCACAACCTGACCAACCTTTGCGTTTGGACCGATATCTGACACAGCCTGCTTGACAAGCCCAAGCACTTCGTCATAGCCGAGCGGCCTGGGCAGGTACTTGTTACAGAAATCCACCTCGAACTTGTACTCTTCAGCCAGTTCGCTGTCTCCCGCCCCGCGGCGTTCCATCAGTTCCAACGCCTTTGCGATAGACTTTTTGTAAACGCTCATGACCTTGAGCCAGATATCCTGGTCAGCCGAGTCTCGCGGAAGGTTGTTTGCCAGGCAGTGCTCGGACACCTTGGCGCGCATCTGCCTAATAAAATTTTTTGTCTTCGTGTCGTTCGCTTTGATGGCGTCCACCAGCAGTACATCGAAAGTTTCTTTGATTCCCAACCCTTCTGTCTTTTCCTTGTTGCTCATCAGTCTTCCTCCATTTTTGTAAAGCATTCGTGGCAAATGTCGGCAGGCTTGCCGAAGCAAGCGCAGCGCGAATCTTTCCCGCACTTGCGGCACGGAAACTTACGCTTTTCCCCATCAGCCCTTGCCTCAATCCTGCTCATTACCTCTTCCAAACTATATAGCTTGGCGGAGCCCGAGTCAACCTCCTCAACCGCTCTTTTCAAGCCTTCCGCCTCTTTCGCCCTGTTTTCCGGCGTTCCGAAAAACGCCAGCTCGCCCACGATGCCTCTGGCAACCTCTTCGAGCGTCATTGGCCTTCTTGCCGAAAACAGTATGTTTTCGGCATTGCTGCCCTCCCGAACCATCATGGTGTCGTCTATCTCTATCGGCACATCGGCCAGGTCGCCGACATGCGAAAATTCCAAACCTATGGCGTCTCCGTCGTGCGCCCTTCCTTGAAAATTCATATGCTCGTAAAGCACGATCTCCCCGTTCTCAGCGTCCGCCAACGCAACCCATCCCAGCTCCAGCGCCATCAGGCTGCCGCAGCAGCACTCGTCCTCGCCCCTGTCCTCGAAAGCCTCGTCCACGAACATCTGTAACGCCGGACAGTCGGTCACTGCGGCAAAAATTTCAGGGTGCCTTCCGGTCACGCGCAGGATGTCGCGCAATGTCGCCCCACGCTCGGTGCACAATGTGCTCGTGAGGTGAAACGGAATCTCCTCGCTATCCAGGATGCGCTCTTCGTACCTTTCATTTTCGCGCGACCATTCCATACATACGAGATTGCCGCCGCGCTTGAGCTGAAGATCGTAATGGTACATCACATCCCCTCCGCTGACAACGCCAGGTCAGCCAAAGGCTGGCAGGTCTTTGGCTTTTCGTTGCCGCGCGAAAAGGAAATCTTTGGTCTGGAAAACGACTTCCCGCTTACGCATGGACGCTCCGACATGTCCGTCATCGCGCACAGTCCGTCAGCAAGAGCAATAAGCCTTTTATAGCCCTCAAGTCCGCGCCTGAGCCGCGCCGGGAACGACGCCATGCCATGCGCCGCCCCAAGCACCGCGCCAGCCATGGCGCCGGTAGTGTCGGTATCGCCCCCCTGCTCGACGATCCTGGACAGGCATTCGTCGGGCGGCAGGTCGAACATCAGGAGAACGGCCGAAATTGTGAATGGGAACGACTGCACCACGAAGCATCCGGCTCGCAGCGCGGACCTAAGGTTTTCAAGATCGCCGCCGCGCATGATGATACTCTGACCGGCAGACATATTGGCGCTGAGAAGCGGAGCCTGCGAGCCGACGCAGCGCTCCCAGCTTTCGGCTCTCTGATCGGCTTGGGCAAGATACAAGCGGAGGGCCGCTGGTCCTCCCTTGATTGCAATGGCGATGGCTTCAGCCTGGATGATGCCGGCTATCGCAGACCGCGGGTCGCCGTGCGTCATGCGAGAAATGTTGATCACCGTCGACGCCATGTCAAACGGCTTGAGGAAACCTAATCCGGCAACCGCTCCGACAGCCGCAATCTTCATGGGCGTTCCGTTGCCTGCGCCTTCCGGCTTGGCGGAGTTCCACCAATTCACTCCGGCGCGTATCTTGGAAACGCCGGTGACCGTCGATCCGCCCCATCCGCGCTTTTCCGCCATCGCGGATATATGCCTGTCCGCGATGTCCCGGAAATCGACATGCTTCTTTGCCAAAAGCGATTCGCCAATGGCGAGCATAAGCTGCGTGTCGTCCGTCCACTGCCCTCGCCCAAGCTGATGATGTGTATGCGCCCAGGTCCCCCCTTTAGGATTCGCAAAAGAACGAAGGCGACCGTACATCTGGGCTATGGCTTGTGGCGTCATGCCCTCCGCGGGCATCCCGAGCGCATCGCCTATCGCCGTTCCGACAATGGCGCCGCGCACTCTCGACCTAATGATGCGATTCATAATATTCCCGTCTGTGGAAGCACCCGACCGAAAAAAGACACGACAACTAGCAGCAGCAGCAAAAATGAAATTGCAGCCACGAACCATCTTACATGACTGGTTTCGATTCCGGTGTAGTTGGAAAACCTCCATATGTCCGAAGTGCCGCTTTTGCGAAATATTGACAACGCAGACATGAAGTCGACTGTGTTCGCCAAGGCGAACATGAGCAGAAGGGTCAGAAGCGTTGGATTAAGCAACTGAGTTATGGCAATGCCAGATGCCATGACCAAGACGACATTCGCTATTTTTGGCGCAATAGATGCGATAGCCTTTCCGAACATGTCCAGATCGCACGATTTACTACACATCCTGTATGTCACATGCGGCCATACAACGCCAGACGCCCCCTTGGATGGGAGCGGATGTATTTTAAACCCCCACTTCCATCCAATCCGCATTGCCAGTCCGTGCGACAGCTGGTGTATGACGCTCTGCAGAAACGCCATGGGCAAGATGGCGGAAATAGCGGCTATCCAGTGAACTTCCATCAATCCCCTAACCCTCCTTCATGTCAAAACGCCGATCAGACGGCGCACGAACAACGCATATTCATCATGTATCGGCAACTCAAAATCAACTCTAATGCGCCTGCGCTCGACATCCACTTTGTCGCCGGTAACTGGATTGGCAGCTTTCTTCTTGTATGTTTCCCAATATATCCCAGTTCCGCGCTTATGCCACAATGGAATGCCGTTGAAGTTCGTCCCATTGGAAAACAGCAGCTCTTGCTTGTCGGAGGACGAACTGCCGCTTAACAAGCTCGTAGCTTCGGAAGCACTCCTGCCATCGCCGCGAAGCATCCAATAGCAGTGACCATGTAGCGCATTGCGATAAGCGTCCTCCTGCCTCCAGCGAAAGTAATCAACCACATCGCCTGTGCGCGGCAGCTGGGAAATGCGGCAATCGAACACTCCCATGTCCCCTCCGCCGAGGCATTTTGTGAACTTAGCGCTTGCCTCCCCTGCCAGCACGGAATTTAACTTGCGCAGCTTGCGACCGAAAGTGTTTTCTGCCAAATCAAATAGCAGCGAAATTTCGTCGCTCTGTATGTAAGCGTATGTTGCGTTGAATCCACAGCGCATCAAGTGGCACGCAACGGCGACCATATGGTCGCGAAAATCGACGTCAAACGGCCTCTCAAACCTTTGTACCTTTGTAAGGCGCGTAAAACACCTTCCATCAAGGCGTGCAACCATGTATACCCCAGGAAGAACACATTGGTCGTGCGCCGTCTCGTATACGCGCATCCGCGCATCAAACTCTTTGAACAGCATTGTCCCATCCTTGTTAGGCAAAATTCTATCAATAATCACGAATAGATATAACTGACCATCAGTAGGAGTGCGACATGACAACACGCCCCATGTTCAAACGAGCCGGCAGATGGCGCATCTGCCCGAAATGCGGCGGAAAGTTTTCCGCAAACCTTTCAACCTGCCCAAACTGCCCGGACAGACCGATGTCCGCACACAAAACAAAACGCAAAGAAAAAAAACCTGAAAAAAGACCATCATGCCGCATATGCGGAAAAGAAATTCCGCCCAATATGTCGCAATGTCCAAAATGTGCCAGGAGAGCTGCGGAATTAAAAGAGAAAATGAACCGAGGCGAACCGCTGTCCCCTCACGAGGTCAAACTCGTGGAAGAGGAGCTGTACAAGATGCCCCTCTCAGAGCTTCCGCGCTCTGTGTCAGGGCGCCTGCGCGATTTTGTCCAGCGCAACACCCGAAATGGAGAAAAGATATACACGACCACCTATGCCGCCACGCGCCTCCTAGGCTTCACGGACAAGGAGTCGTTCATAAACTATGTCATGTCAAAAGGCCTCAAGCCGTTCCACGCATTCGACAACGAGCTTCACTACGCCGCCTGGAAAATATCCGACATCGCCAAAATGGCCAAGGGGTCAAGGCTCGAGCGCGAAATAGACGCCGCCCGCCAGCTTAGCGAGGAGATGATTCCAAGAGCCAGGCAGGAGCTGAAAACGCTCAACATCGAAAGGGAAAAAATGCGTCCCGAATACGCGCGCATGCTGCGCATAGAGAGAAAAAACCCGCGCGCCAAAGAGATCCAGGAGATACGCTCCAGGCTCTCTCCCAGATGGGAAGAACTTGAACAAGAAATTACCGACAAAAAACAAGCCATCATCGATATGGAAAAAGAATTCGAGGCATCGTTCAGGAAGATCCAGGAATTCTCCAAACCCAAAAAGAGCAGCCTACATGTGTCGGCTGCCGAATACCAAGGAAAAAAGATCAAGCTGAACGACCCGGTTCGCAACCCGCCAGGAAACAAGAAAAAGTTTCATGTCTTTGTAAAGGACCCGAAAACCAAGAAGGTGCGCAAAATACAGTTTGGCGACCCGGAAATGGAAATCAGGCGCGACGACCCGGAACGCAGGAGAAATTTCCGTTCTCGGCACAAATGCGACAGCGAATCCGCCAAAGACAAGACAAAGGCGAAGTACTGGTCATGCTATCAGTGGAGATCCGGCAAAAAAGTGGACAACTAGCCCTTTCGAAAAACATCCAGGTTTCCAGACAAAACATCTTCCAGCCTCACCTTCCTGCCAGTCCTGTGATCCACCGCCCTTCCGTCCTGGTAGCGGTAGGTCCTGATCTTGTCCCCGCGCATTCCTGACCCAACCTGCTTCTTTCTCCTGGCATTTTCCTCAGCTGCGGATTCCGATTCCACCTTGTCAAAAAGCCTGGCGCGCAGTATCTCAAGCGCCCTCTTCTTGTTGCGGTGCTGGGACCGCTCGTCTTGGCATGTGGCTGAAATGCCTGTAGAAACATGCGTCACCCTAACGGCGCTTTCGGTAACATTGCGATGCTGGCCTCCGGCTCCATTCCCGCGCTTCACCTCCCATGACAACTCTGACTGGTCTATTCTCATTTCTGTCTCGGACGCTATCGGCAGGACTGCCACCGTCACCGTGGATGTCTGTCTCCTTCCTCGCTTTTCTGTTGGCGGCACCCTCTGGAACCTGTGGCCTCCGGCTTCGTTCATGAACGCATCGCGCGCGCCGTCTCCGGACACCACGAATTCAACCAAAGAAAAACCGCCTCCAGCCTCGGCGCTGAACGACATGTCAGCCTCGAAGCCGCGGCGGCGGCACCACTTCATGTAGACTTGGAACAGGTCCGAGACAAGCAGCTTCGCGTCGTCTCCACCTTCTGCGGCCCTTATCTCGACAAGAGCCTTGTCAAAGAGACCTCCTTGTGTTTGTCATTTTGAAACCTCCTATCGTATCTTTTTGCTGCCGCACATCAGCGCAACGCCGGATTTCATGATATCGGCGCAGGCCGAATCCAGCGCCTCGCTTAAAGAATCGGCTTCCCTGTCGAAATCGAGCCTGACGCCCCCGTCGCACACGGCAAACAGTGCGTCGTCGCATCCCGACGCGTACAGGCGCTCGACGGCCGCTTCCTCGCTCACGCCGTCCTTGAGGACCACCCGGATCTCGAAGCTGTATATTCCGATCGAGCCGCTCGCTGAGCTGCTGTCGTACGACGACCTGTACGCCGGGTTGGACAGGACCTTGTAGTTGCCGTCCAGCCACTCGGGCCACGGATGCTTCGGAACCTCGAATCCGAACGGGACCGCCTTGGCGCCCGGCGCGGGCGGGGAGGGATACGGTCCCCCGCTGTTGCTAAGCTCGTACAGCAGGTGCCAGTCTCCGTACCACGGCTTGTTTCCCATGTATCCTCCTATGCCGCCTCTGGAAGCCTCGGACGACCGCTTTTAGTCCAGCCCATATACATCCTCAGAGCATCTCCGTACACAGGCGCAAACTCCCCTATCGACGACATGCAGTTGTCAGGGCTCATCCACCATGCGTCCAAGGCATCGTCTCCAGCTTGCGGATCGCTTTCGCCCAAAGCATACATCACCATGAACACAGTAACAAAATGATCCGCGGGATGGTCGGAAGGCCTTGATGACAAGCGCAACAGGCCGGCGCAGGCAGGAAGTGTCCTGATGCCGGTTTCCTCCAAAACCTCGCGCCTGGCTGCCTCGGCAACCGTCTCGCCCATATCCACGAATCCTCCTGGAAATGCGAAACCGAGCGGGGGATTTCCGCGCTCTATCACAAGCAGGTTTCCGCGGTTGCTTTCGACAATGCCGGCCGCCCCTATCTTCGGAGTGCGAATCCTTTCCATCCACCACCTGTGGCTTTTCTCCAGCTGCTTTCCGCGGACATACAGGTCCTCAAGCCGTCCCACCAAGGCATCGTCCTCCGAATAGAACAGCGGCGTTAGATCTACAAACGGGTTTGAAAGCAGCTGTCCGAGGCGCATGTCCGGATTCTTCTTCCAGATCTCCTCGATCCTGCTCAATATTACTGGTATTCTCTCCGGATCTCTCATCTGGGCTCCGCTATCTCATGTACATTCCGGGTCTGGACCGGTATGGAGACGTGTCGATCACGATGTCGCACACCTCGGTCCCCGGATGCGTTCCGTCGAGCACGCTCTTGAGCGTGCACCTGGGAGTCGAATGCTCGTACGAGTAGTATCCTATGGCAGAAGCGCACACAACGGGCTCGAATTCTTTCACCAGCCCCGACCATCCGAGCTGCCATGCCATGGGCGTGTCCGTGGCGTGGGGGTGGTGCAGCACAACGTCCGGCTCCTTCCATGACACCTTGGACTTCATCTCTATCGCCCGCCTGCTTCTGGGCGACCCAGGCTTCCTGTTCGCCTTCGCTCTCGGACTGAAGATGTTCAGGTCGTGGCAGCCGCAGCAACCGCTCCACGAGTCTGGCAGGGGAAACTCCATAAAGCCGCCGGGAGTGATCATGTAGACTAGCATGTAGTCGGATTCCAGGTCCCTCGGCCAGCGCCTGAAAGCCTCCAGAAGAATATCAACACCGCTGTCCGGCTTTGCCGGTCCGTCAAGAACCAGGCGAACTACGGAACTCATTGTTCTTCCCTTTCGGATGCCTCTGCGGGACATGACATGCTGTGTAGGAGACAGCATGTCCAGCATACGCCCGACATCAGGTCAAAACACCCGCATTGGGGGAGCTTGTCGTCTTTGGAGCGGACGGACAGCTCCCATGTTCTCCCGCACACGGGGCATCTGGCTTCCTTCATGTCTTTCTCCTCGGGCGGAGGGTGGAGGAATCGAACCCCGAGCGACCAAGCCCCCACCGGGTTCAAGCCGGCGTTGCCACCTTGGCGGCACCCTCCATGGCGCGTATGAAAGCATGGGCGGATGAAACGATCCGGTACAACGCCCCGGCAGGCTAGCTCCGCAAAAAGCCATGTACGCAAACTGCGCCAGGGTCCGCGCCAGGACCCTATCTGTCGAGGAGACAGGATTCAAACCTGCGACCCTCTGGTCCCAAACCAGATGCGCTATCAGACTGCGCCACTCCTCGTCTCATATTTTAAGATGCTTGCGAACTGCATTATCAGAAACACCAAGCTTTCTTCCGACAGCCGAAAATGAAGTTTTTTCGACCATTTTCAAAAGCCGTGCGTGCGGCGGCCATTTTATTTTTGTGTTTTGCCCACGCCGCTGACAACCACTAAGTCTGTTGCTACAGCCTCGACACCGTCCGCTTTTGTTTTTGTAATGGACAGGTCGACCACATATGTTACAGGTTTTCTCAGGCTTTGTAGCACGATTTTTGTTGTTCCCGAAAGTTGCCGTTTGGGAATGGCAGTTCGGACACAAAAACCTCAGATTTTCCAACCTGTTATCAATGCTATCTCCGTTGATATGATCTACTTGTAAAGTAAGCTTTTTCCCGTTCCATATGGGATCATGCCCGCATATGGCACACTTGTATTCCCACCCCTTTTCCAACAAACGTTTTCTCAGTCTCGAACCAGAAACATATACAGACGATTTTCTGAACAACTCATCATCCGTCCATCGCAACTGGTTTCGAACATTCCTTATTGCTTGGCTATTGTGTGCCGTACACCCACGCGTTGCGTGTCTTACAAAATGCTCTATGGATATGCCGTACAGCCTTACTTTTGCAGAAATAAACCTGTAGTTGCCATTGTTGGGTTTTAGACCAAGATTCTCAATGGCTTCTCTTAAAGATCGCGCGTTTTGAACAGCATTTTCTACAATTTCCTTTTCATACTTGGTTTGACCCTTCACGATTCGAACCTCCAATATTCCATATGTGTGTACATACAGGAATATTGGTAGAAAATGCTAGTAAAAAACTAACTCCAGCAGTAGTTGCGCCACGCATCGGGCATGTCGCGGCTCACCTGCACGGCGAACACGGGCACCCAGTCAGGCCTGACCGGAACCCTCTTCAGCCTCATTCCGGCCTGCTGCGGAGTCCTGTTGCCCTTCTTGGAATTACATTCCGAGCACGACGTGACAATGTTCTCCCAGCATGTCTTGCCACCTCGAGACCTTGGAACAACATGGTCATATGTGAGTTCAGTTGCTGGTTTCTTGATGCCGCAATACTGGCATTTCCACCTGTCCCGCGCAAAAACATTCTGCTTGCTGAACTTGACGCCCTTCTTGTGGCGCCTGAAAGCATTCACCAGGCGCACGACGGCCGGCATCTTGAAAACCACCGACACGGAGCGCACGCTGCGGTCGTACTCCTCGACTATCTCCACCTTGCCCAGCATCAGCAGGCATATGGCCCTCTGCCAGGATATGGTCGCAATCGGCTCGTACGATTGGCTCAAGAGCAGTGTCCGCTCCATATCGCATCTCCCTAGTTCCAGTGCTGGTAGTCCCAAGTCATTTCCTGTCCGACCTCCGCTCCATCGCCTTCCTGTACGCCCGCAGCTCTTCCAGGCTGCCTTTGGTCTTTTCCAGGGCGGCGTCAATGGCGACGGCGAACTCTCCCATGTTCGCCGTCAGCAGGGCGATGTTCTTGCGCACCGTGTCCCTCTCGCGCCTGAACAGCGTTTTCATCTCTCTCAGCTGCCGCAGCAACTGTTTGGCGCTCGGGCTACTCTTCTCCCGGTTGTAATTTCCCATTCTGTTTTCGTCCATCTTTCCTCCGATGGCCCCGGAGGGATTCGAACCCCCAAACGCTCGATTTTAAATCGAGATGCTATGCCAGTTAGCACACGGAGCCTTATTTGTTACACGACGAGCAAATGCGGCATGTTCCGGTGAACAAAGCGCGCACTTCAGTGCGCCTTCCGCACCACCAGCACAGTTCGCGGTTGCCGTTGTTTTCAGGCTCGGCTTCTTCAGAAGGTTTCCCGCTCTCCTCGTCTTCGTCATCGAGCATTTCGTTCAGCAAATCGCCCCACATGCCGGTGTTGTAAACCCATCCGACAGCCGTGTCGTCCCATGTAATGCTCTGTGACATTGAAACAACCTCCTAGATAAAAGCCGTGGTCGAGAAACTCAAAACCACGCGCACAAAAACACAAAACCATTAGCATTGCGCACCTGCCAGCCCCAGCACTTGCGCTACCCCTTGCTCTTTCCGTATTCGTGCGACACCTGGCACTCTCCGTCCGCCTTGTAGATCTCCAGCCGTGACGGTTGACGCGCATTGGCAACGCTTCTTGCCTCAGCCACGGCATCACGCTTCTTCTTGCGCGTGAGGATAGTCTTCTTTCCGTCGAACAAAGCCCATCCACGGGTCGTCTTGGCAACTCGAAACACTGCCTGCGCGACGACGCGCGTACCGTTACAGAAACCTTCTGACGGCTCCAAATCGGAGTCTGCCCGTAGGTCCTCCGGCTCCTTTTCTTCCTGTGGTGCCGACCAGGGAGCATATTGTTCCTCCAACCCCCTCCTATGCGACTCGGCCCACTTCTTCTTGCCGGAATGCGGCAGAAACATCAGCAGCAAAGCAATCGCTACGACAACGATAAGCAAAAAAACTTCCATGGAACAACTCCTTTCATCACCCCAATTTCAGCACCCTACTTTTCCAAAAGCGCCCTGAGCGAATCGACTGTAGCACGAATGTCTGCTATGGCATTGTGCTCCTGCGCATTCTTGATTCCCGCCTTCTTACAGATGTCCTTCAGGCGGAGACCGACCGGCAGCGTTCCGTTCTTCTTGAGGCTATAGAACACATACGCACTCTCAAGGCCGATGACATGGAAATCGAACGGAAACTTCCATCCGAGGCTCCTGTACGCCTCCTCCAGGAAGCCGACATCGAAGCGCGGGTTCTGGCCGAACACCGCCACGCTTTCCAGGCTAAACCCGCCGATCTTGGACCTAACGAACACCTCCATGGCGCGCAGGGACTTCTTCAGCGTCGGAGCGTCTTTGAGACTGTCCTGCGTAATACCGGTGTATTTGAACACATCAAAGCCGCCCTCAAGCCCGCGCTCCGGATAGTCGATCTTAACAAGCGTCTCGAACTCGCCGAGTTCCTTCAACTCCCTGTCCAGCAGGATCGCGCCTATCTGCGTGATCTCATGATGCCTCGGATTCAGCCCGGTAGTCTCCAGGTCCACTGCAAGCATATACTTCATTCGCTTTCCTTTCTACACTTCCGTCAGAACGCCCAGAAACCGCTCATGGTCATAACGCATGATTATCCTGCATTTCTGATACGGGTTGTCTTTGGATACGAGCCTGGCACCCCACTTGCCCTTGCGCCTGAACATGGCTACCGGCTCGGACCACCTGCCTATCTCCGGGTCTATGGCGCAGCACGCGGCGAGCGGATCGTGGAACAGCTTGCCCTGCGGGCGCTTCTTTAGATACAGGTCCATGCCCCTGTGAATCAGGCTCATGGACAGGCTCCTGTTCTTGACCGCCGCCACACGCTCGTGTACTTTGCGGTCGTACGCCACGCCATGGCACACATTCTTCGACACCAAGCGAATCTGTTTAATGTTCTGGCATGTCAGTGCCGCCGAGGCGCTTCTCGGATCGCCGTTGAAGTTGTAGGTCGGACAGGCGTCCATGCCCCTGAACTTCTCCAGCTGCCACTCGCCAGGAACCACGCCATCGCCGGCAAAGCCGCCCTGGGCTACCCACCTGCCGGTGACCGGCAGCGCATCATTCCATAGCGCCTTTCCAAGGTTCTTCAGGGGAGCTCCGGTCAGCAGCGTCACATCCGGACCCAGCGCCTGCGTCAGAACTACCCACCCCTCTTCGGCATCGAGAGATTCCGAAATGTTCCCGTACGCCCTGTAGTGCCATTTGGACACGCACTGCTTCTCGTGCCCGATGTTGTATGCCCCGACAGGAATGTCCAGGCTGAACTCTTTCAGGGCATGCCTAACGAGCCCGACCTGCTGCGGCGTTCCGGGCGTGATGGTGACTGCCCTCAGGTCCACGCGCGGATGCCCGCACAGGAGCAGCAGGGTCAGATAGTCGTCCGGATCGCCGGTTTCCATGTCCCAGACTATTTTTGTTTTTTCTGTCATATCAATCACTTGTGGAGGTGGGGGTATCGAAACCCCGTCCGCACACGCCTTGGCATGGCGTCTACAGGCTTGTCCGATGTTTTATACATCCAGGCAGCACCCACCGGCAGGTTCTGTCCGGGATGTCCGCAGCCTGTTGCTTCGCTTCTGGAGAGGCTACGATCCTCCGTCAGCTAGCCCGCCATCATCGCACCGGAGAAGCCGCCGACAGGCTGGGCAGCATCTCCGGCGGGCCTATGCGGCCATTGCAAACTGTTCGTTCGCGTTTGCTTTTCGCTGTTGGATTAGGGAGGTCCCAGCGACCCTCCTGCCTGCAGCCTATGCCGCAATCGTACACGTCGAAACCAAATTCACCCCCAAAAATATGCTAATTCTTGTCCTTGCCGTTCTTTTTGATCAACTTGTGCGCATTCTCCACCGCCTCGTCGACCGTCATGCCGATCCTTCTGACAGGCGCATTGACATCGCCCATCTCCACAGGATCGTTGTCCATTGAAACGGGATTTCCGTCAGTGAATAGTTCCCGCAGCCTTTCGGCCAAAACCCTCTCCTGCCTTTCAACCAGGTGATTCAGCAGCGGACCTCCGGTCCAAGACAGCAGAACCCACATGGCAGAAACACACCATCCCAGCCCAGCCATCAAATAGCTAGGCTGTATAAAACCGATCACAGCAGATGTAACGCATGCAGCCAGCGCCACAAATGACAATACGGTCATGATCACGAATTCTTTATTCATTCTTTTTCCTTCCTTCCTGTTTCTACAGACCGCTGATCACAAGCATAGCACAATCAAGGGTCTCGCCAAGCGTATGCGCCACGGGAACGCCAAGCTGATCGGCATAATGCCTCATATGGCTCATTTTCGGAGCGTACGGCGGATATCCCAACACCGCCTTGCCGGAATCGCACCACATTCCCCATTCAATATTTGTGGTGAAGCCTGGCATGTTGCCAAGGTTACGAGGCACCCAGAAGACTATACAGTCCGCCGCCTCCAGAAAATCCCCTTCCCAGTCCCTCTGGTCAGCGGATCCCGGGCACATCCCTCTCATGTTTGCTCCGGGTCGGAATTCGGGAACGAACACATTTCCGGCAAAGCCGCTAACCTGCAAATAGCTGATTGCCGACTTTCTCCACGCCGTAATTTTCGACCCGGCATTTCCCCTCTCGGTGGGTCCGGCGAGAAACAGCGACTTGAGTTCTCCGTCGACCGGATTTTCCGGATAGAACACCGTATTCATGCGTCACTCTGCTCCCTCTGGTGAAGATAATCCACAGCAGCTGCCTCAGCCCTGTCCCCTGCGAGCTTGCTCCAGGATTCAAGAACTTCCCACCCTTCGGACCATTCGGTATCGCCCGGCCACTCCTTCAGTCTCACCGTTTTGCCGACCTGGGCCTTGTCGGACGGAATCCACGATACCATCTCCTGAAAATGCCCTGATCTGCCCTTCACCGGTCGCCGAAGGCGACATTGCGTGTAAAATTTGTTCCTAGCCATCACGAGCCCCCGACAGGAATCGAATCTGTCCCTCTGCCGTACCAAGGCAGCATCCCAGCCATGTGGACCTCAGGGGCCTCGGTCTATATTTTTAAGCATGTTAGCAGCAGGATCGAACTTGGGCAGGGGCGCGAGCTGCCTGTCGAGCCTCCCGCACAGCTTGTACAGCTTCCACCGCTCCGCTGGAGCCATGCCGATATCTTCCGGTGTCAACGACCCGAAATACGGAAACGAGCACCACAGCATGATGTGGTGCCTGCGCAGCAAGAAGCCCTTTCCGTTCTTTACTCTGGTCCATCTGGACGCATCGGTTTTGGAAAGCCTGTCCGCCAAAGCAGCGCTGGATTGAGTGGCATCGAGCCAGTCTGAAACAATACCTGACGCCACCAGGAAGCCGGCACACACAACAAAAGCGGCAATCGCTATTACGGCTGCCAGCACAATGTTTCCGAAAAACTTCAGCATAGCGCACCTCCGACGGCAACTCCCAAAACAAACAGTGAAACAGCTATAAACAACATCGCCCAGACCTTCATTCTGGCGCGCAGGTCCCCCTGCGGACCGTCGTTCTGATCAGCCTCCCCCTCATCCGGATCTTCTCCCACTTCCCATCGGCATGCCCGCTCAATGCGACAGTTCTCTCCCAGCTTCGCGGACAGGTCCGCCAGCATGTCGCCGACCAGCCTGCTCTGGTCCTTGATAAACGGCTGCGTCAGAAGGCACTTTCCAACAGGGTCCTTCTCGTCGTATACAAGCGCTTCAAGCGGAATGTCGCCTTCGGTCACCCATTTGTGCTTCATCGCCGCAACCTGCATGGCGATGTCATGTGCGGCAACCTTGAACTCCTCGGTCCTGGCGGCAAAATCGGTTTCGCACCGCAGTTCGACCATTGCCGCGATCCGGTCACCGGCGTGTACATACGCATGAACAGCGCCCGCGCTTGCCTCCCGTCCGAATTTTTCTTTCACCTTCAACAGTCCGACCGCCTCAAGCGCCTTCTCCGCGGCTTCTATGTTGCCGCCGGAATCCCTCAGCGCCGCCCTACAGTCGGCATATCCGGCGCCCGTCTGGGCGCGAAGTTTCTTGATTGTAGAAATGTCTGGTTTCATGTCTTTCAAATTTCCTTTGAAACAAATTATCCCAGAAAGCAAGCCCTGTCAAGAGCCTATATGCTCATTTTCAAGGGCTTTCCGGCACAGAAGCTGTAGGCGGCGAATGCCGTCCCTGTTCAGCAGCACTTCATCCCAGTGACCGTATTTGCAATCATATCCTAACAAATGCCTTACGGCCTCCCATAAGCGCCTGAAAAACGACCCTCCGGAAAGCTGAACACTGATAAACATAGGATAAAACTCGTCGTCCTCTATACAAACCCTAACCACATGCTCGGACGATGTGCATGCGCATTCAAGATATCTGATTTCACCACGCTTCATAACAGCCTCCTTTGAAAAATCGTTATACTAATAATCACGCATCTTTATAGGAGGAAAAATCAGTGGTCCACAACAAGCTCTCGGATGGTGTCTGTATATGAGCAACATCTTTTTTGGCATCGGACATGGTTATGGAGGCACGCATCTTCTAGCAAAACTCCTGAACCTTCCAAATGATGTAGACTGTCAACACGAGCGGCGCGACGGATATTCCAGGTTTTCCCTGTTCGACAAGTACCGCTCCGTCTACGCTGGTCTGGAATCCGACAATGTGGCGTATGAAGAGAGACGCCATATGATCAGCAAAACCTTGAACGACGGATATAGATTTGGGGAAATTAACGGAATCCTTACATTTTTTGCCTCAGCTCTCCACAAGCACTATCCAGACGCCAAGTTTGTCTACCTGACCAGAAATCCTATGAGACAAATTGTGTCCATGTTCAATTCCGGAACATACGACGAACAAATATTCTTGCGCATCAAAAAAGTGCCGTTCTGGATGCTGCCTAAAAGCGTCATAACAAAAGATGCTGAAACAAACATTTGCGAACGACTGGAAAATGAACCGACGGAGCAACAGTGGGGCAAAATGACTAAGCTTCAAAAATGCGCATGGTCCTGGAAGCTGGTAAACGACGAAGCACTCCGCCAGCTCGACTCAATCCCCAAAGAAAAAGTATTTATCTACAAGTTCGAAGAAATGATCCGCGGGGCAAGACTTGAAGAACTGTTCAAATTCCTGGACCTGGAACTTCCTTCATTCGAAGATGTAATAAAGCTCGTAAACATAAAACACAACAAAACACCCGTTCGAGTGAAAAGACCCATTCCGCCTTGGGAAAGGCTAAGCAAACAGAAGAAAAATCTGATTCTCACAATCACATGGCCAACAAGGAGGCGCCTAAAATATGGCTAACCCGTTCATCTTCTATGTGGAAACATCGTCGGTCTGTAACCTGTCCTGCCCCGAATGCCCGGTGGGCGCAAATCTCATAACCAGGAAAAACGCATTCATGCCGTTCGACCGGTATGTTGCAGTAGCGGAAAAAATACGACCATACGCCAGGCTTGTCGCGCCGTTCGTATGGGGCGAACCGCTCCTGAATCCGGACATCATAGACATCATTGCCTACACCAAGCAGTTCTCAAAAGTCCACCTGTCGACAAATGCCAACAGGATCCCCGACCCCAAAGCCCTTATGGAAACCAAACTAGATTCCTTGGCGGTTCCGCTTGATGCCACAACGCCCGAAATGTACCAAGTTGCCAGGCGGTCCGGAGACTACAATAAAGTCCTGTCCAACATCGAACTGCTACAGAAGTACAATGTCTCCACAAAAATCTACGGGCAGTTCACAGTGTTCAAACACAACGAGCACCAGCTTGCGGACTTCGCATCGCTCTGCCGGGAGCTAGGCATTATGCCCAAAATTACGAAAGCCCTGTTCTTCGCAAACAACCTACAGCAAACGACGCTTCCGGAATACCAAAGACCCGTCTGCCGCAACGCCGACCAAATCTACGAAGCGGTAAGAACCTGCGAAGCAAGGCTTAGAATGATCATCTTCATCAATGGCGATGTGCTGCCATGCTGCTTCGACTACAACGCAAAGCAGTCTTTCGGAAACATCTTCGATTCGAAAACGCTGGACATCTGGAATTCAGAGCCATATGTGGACTTTAGAAAAAGATTGTTTCAAACCAAACAATTTCCACAAATGTGTCTCAATTGCCCGAGATTCACACGCGCATAAAAGCCGGCAGGAGGAATCGAACCTCAAGAGCCCCCGTACGAAGGGAGTGCGGGACCACCCCGCCTCAGCCGGCAGCCAAGCCCCCGCTCGGATTTGAACCGAGATCTTCTCATTACAAGTGAGATATTCTGCCGTTGAACTACAGGGGCCAACGCACCCGTATTACAAAATATTTGCTCGTAAACGACCGCATTTTACCAGATTATTCGCAATATTCCGAAATATCCGCGGCAAACATCCGAAATTACAAGGCGCCGTCATAAGGTTATTACAAAATATTTTCTCATATTCTGTAGCCCCTCAGTACAGCCTAACCTTCCTGCCGTGTATCTCGCACCACATTTTGGAGGACGGTCTATACGGATTGTAGCATATGCCTTCAGGTTTGTTCTTGGAGAAATCGCCGGTCATGGCATGATACATGTACTTTTCGGAATTTTCACCAATTGCCACCACGGACTTCTTCCCGATTCTCTTAAGCGCGTTCCAGCCGATTTCCCATCCGCCGTCGTGAAGTTCCTGCCATGTATCGTGCGTACCGTCTATGACGCCGCCTACAAAGTTCAATACCTTGCTCGTAAAAGTCTCCTCATCAACTTGCATCAGGCCCTCCCAGATCCTCCTGCCGCATGTCGGGCAGTATGAAGACCCTTCTGGAGCCTTTTCGCAGCATATCCTCTTGATATACTGCCACTCCGCCAGGATCGCCCTTTGGAACATCTCCGCCAAGTCTGCCAGCGCATCATTGACGGACTTGAAACCTTTCGGATTGAACGCGACAAACATATGGTTGCTTGCACTCTCGATGTATCCGGTTTTCAGCATCAGCGCATATATATTCCGAAACCTCTCCCTCTTGCTGCTTGCCTTCTTCTTGCTCATCTTGTACACAGCCTTACTTTGATCTGGTGTGCTGCGGGAGGGATTCGAACCCTCACTGGCTAGCGCCTCGGGCTAGTGCCTCTGCCGGTTGGGCTACCGCAGCAGCTCTGTCTTCCATGCTGTGAATGTGCGCAGCATCGGGACTCTACCCCCGACAACGCTATTCGGTGCCCGCTTCACAGCCATCGGCTGTCCTCGAAGGGTATGGACTTGATCCAATGCCGCCTAACCTTCGTGCTAGGGAGGCAGTCAAATCTCCTTTTGGCGGCATAGGCAAGTTCGCCTGTGCTCCACGAACTGGCGTTATTTCGCTCTCTCGACGGCGGAATGGATCCCGCCACGTTTGCTGCGCTATTCTAGCAATCGTCTGGCCACGGCACTTCGCACTCGCAGCCGGGAAACCTCAAGTCCGGATCGCCAGTCGGAACCGGCTCAAGCCCTGCGGCTTCGTCACTGTCCATGACTAACGCCTCGTAGCAGTCACCGCATACCTGACCGCCCATCTTATTCCGCTTAGCCTGATCTTTCTTCCGGAAATATGGCAAATGACCGTATACGGCGGGGTCCAGGCCCAGCTTTTCGGACAGGCTCATTTCGCCTTTCCGCCACGATTTCTTCCGCGGAAATCGCATGTAAACCTCTCAGGCAACCAGCTCGGGCGCTCGTCCCTGTTAAGAATTGAAGCAAGGGCTGAGTTGCATCCAGAAAGTCTGGATTTTACATCGTCGGCCTCCAGCCTGTTGTCAAAGGTTCCGGCAAACTTCGACTTATCCAGCCCGTTCGCCAGGCGCAGCATGTGGACCCTGAGCCGCTTCACAGCCTGGCTTCTCCCGACCTTCCTGCAAAACTGGTCGGACGGCGAGCAGAATGACACGCCGTAGTGCGTGCCGATGCCGTCGTCCACCATAGCCACCGTCGCATTTCCAACCACAGATCTGTCGCGATCGTTCGGAAGCGCCAGATCAGGCTGCTTGCGAATGACGAAGTGCGCAAAAATGGGCTGCCTCTCCTTGTTGCTTGCGTCTTTCACAATTTCCATTTTCTTCCTCTTTCTTCCGGACCGTTCCGGATTCTTCCCTTATTGGCTCTTCTTGGCGAACTCGTCGCTCATAATGCAGTTGACGATCTTGATACCCTCATCGAGATTGTCCACATGGAATCCGACAATCTCGTCCGTGATGGGGTGCCTGTGAATATTGTCCTTCTCCGAAACCAGCACAACGGGCTTGCGGAAAGCGTCAGCCCATCCGAACTCCACCACTGATCCCACGGAGACGACTTTCGCGCCAAGGAAATTGACAAGCATGACATCGCAGTTCATGACGTCGTTTCTGTCGCGCGTAGTGATTGCCTTGGCGGTGCTCAGCGGCGACTTGTCGTACGAATGCGCTATGTCCTTTTCCTTCTTCAGGTACGCCTTGCCGCGCATGGGCGACAGTGGAACGATGTCCGCCGCAAGATGCCTGGCCACATACTTCCGCCAGTCCGTCGTTCCCTTGTAGGAAAGCCCCGTGATAGGTCCGCAAAGATATACTGACTTCAAACCATGCTCCTTTCGTCTACCCGTTTTCTGTCAGGACGAACTCCTTTACGGATCCGTCCTCGTTGAAAAGGGCGGTTATCGGACCCCATCCTTCCGCGGGTCCACAATCAAATGTTCCAAAAAGACCGTTAAGCACACCAAGTATGCCAACGCTGTAATTTTCGTCTCCGTCGTATGCCTGGACCTGGACAGACTCGTGGTCGGCCATTTCCTGGTTACACTGTACGCGAGCATCTACAAGCCTCGTGACAGCATCCGCATCCACTTCGACGAGCGAGTTCAGGAACCCGATTGCGTCGTCAATCGTCACTTTCTCATTCAGCATGGTAAACTTCCTTTCGTGGCGGTATCCAGAATTGAACTGGTTTAAAGCGGATATGAGCCGCTCGGGGACACCAGTCCCCCCTACCGCCCCAAATCGACATGTTCACATTTTCGTTGCAAAGCCCTCCATAATCTCCATCTCTCATAGCTTCAGCAACCTTCCGTCGCAGCAGCGACGCAAATACGGCAGACCGTTCGGCTCGCCGATATAGCTCAGATACAACGGACATGGCGGATGCCGCCAAAACTCCAGGCCGCACACCGGGCAGGGCTCCTCTCCTCCTGTCCGAACCGCCTCGTGCTCCTCGTCCGCGAACTGCTCCATCTGTCCCGGCCGACCCAGCAGCTTGTACCGCCCGCCGCCGGCAAGCAGCGCGTCTATTTCGCCAATGCTGAAGCCGCCGCGCTCGGCAACCCTCTCAAGGCTCTGGCTGCCATGACCGCACCTGTCATATTCCCTCCACGCCGCCTCGACAATGGGCCACGGAATCCATCTGGGAGCCCAAGGGACGGTCCGATGGGGATAGCCGCGCCAGCCTCTTTCTGAAAGCAAAGGGAACTTGCGAATTTCAGACATGTTGCTCCTATGCCGCCGGAAGGATTCGAACCTTCATCAGTCCTAGTTTTTGAAACTAGCGCCTCTACCAAATTGGGCTACGGCGGCGTATACCACGGGTGAGATTCGAACTCACACTGTCAGGTGCCTAAGACCCGTGCCTCCTGCCGATTGGGCTACCGTGGCTCAGTTTTCCAAGCGCGGGCGATACGGTCCGTCACGCGCGTTATAAGCTCGCGCTCAGAGAATGTCAAACCATCCTCGCCTATCATTCTGACAAGCTCCGGGACGAAAGACGGCGACACAAACTCGCTTTCAAGGAACCTGACGAGAGCTTTGTTCGATGCCACTTTTCTGTTCGCCAGCCTATATTTCATCGCGTCGGAAAAGACTTGCTCGAGCTTGTCCTGCTCGTCGCTTTCGACTCTGCCGCCCCTGATTCTCTCAACCAGCCATCGAAACACATTCATGTCTGCGCATCCTTTCTCCGCTTCGGGACTTCTTGCCGTGGATGTACCCCTCGCCGGGCACGAGAGACCGCCTGGCTATCGCATCGCCGAGGCTATGCCTGGGCTTCTGCCATGGCATCAACAAGCCTATCGATCGCATTCGCAATCTCGTACATTCCCGCATTGTCCATGAACTGTGCCAAAGATGCCACTCTCTCAACAGGCGAGCGCCCGCACCATGACGGTCGCAAGCTACAGAGTATTTTGTATCCCTTGGGCGTCGTCAGTACCTTTCTGCCATCATTCCTGATGGGCTCCCCTTTCGCCCGCACCATTGCAACATCTTTGGAAGAAAGCTGACCCTTGAGAAAATATTCGTTAATGGTTGGCAAACGAGCAGGAACAATGCGAACCTTTTTCCTATCCTCTTTAAGAGCGGGATCGCCAAGCGGGTCGGGCGCGCTGTCAGGAACAGCCATGATGATGCCGTAGTCTGGATTGAGCATGTCAAGAGCCGGAAGCTGTATTCCATGCTCCTCCATCCATTCAGTCAGCCTTGGGAGGTGGCGCAGAAAACTCCCCCTCCTTCTCCTGTCTCTTCCAAACAATGGGCGCCGCGGTTCCACCCTGAAAGTTTCAAAACTTTCGCCAAAGTCCGGCCTGTCCGTTCCCAAGGTTTCAAGCACCAAAGAAGCCCTTGTCTTCCAATGAGAGTCAAAAGACTCCAGATTCCTGTACACTTTGAATCCCAAGCTTTCCGCCTGCTCGGCAACCCAGTCGTGGGGCGTTATAACGGCAATGATTTTGGACATGGAGGGGTTCAGCCATCCTTCCGATTTTCCTTCAGACAAAGGAGCGCCGGGAGGCATGAAATTCCTGCCAGTCCAAGGATCGCGGGAAGAATGGACATCATAATCGAACAGGTATTCAACCTTGCCCCTAAGCAAAAAAGCTATGGGAACCCTGGCTGTCGTTACCTGGGCATCAACAGGCTGGGTCACGCATACATCGCGAAAACCATAAAACTGCCTAATGTATTCTTTCAATCCGTGTTTTTTCAGCCATCCAATCGTCAGCCTGTTGTTCACATGCACCCATGTCCCATCAACCTCCTTATCATATGCTGTATCTGGAGGAAACCTTGGGACAACTTCCAAAAACACCCTTCCGCCTTGATGTTGAACTTCCCTAACAACCTTGTCTTCCGGAAGGAGATGATCCAGGAAAGGCCGGATGTCCTCCTGGCGAACGCTGTCCGGCAAAGACGCACTGCCATGGTCGCACAGAAACCTGGCAGCCTCATGCAGTTCCTCTGCAGAAAAGCTGCCGCGCTCCGGTTCAGGTTCCGGTTCCGGTTCATGCCCCCCGCCCTTTATCGCATCCGCCATGTCCGCCATCCAGCTCGGCGTCACTTCCTGGGACCGATTGTCTGGAAACCACACAAAGCCGCGGGAAAATACTATTTCAGCCCCTCCATGCACGGATATGACGCGGGCTTCGGTCGGGGACAGGGATATGCGAAAATCGTCATTCTTCTCTGCGGATCTGACAATTTCTTCAAGCAAACGCTCTTTCTGCAAAATCTCATTGACTGTTTTTCCGAGTTCTTTGCAATCGGTCACGCCCACAAACTCGCTGGCTAGGCGACCTTGAATTGAAATGCCGCGCCGCTCCTCATGGATCCTGTACGGGAGGTTTCCCAGAGCGCGTTCGGCCTTGGCTTTCATCTTGCTGCGTATTGTATCGGAGATGCTCATCCCCTTTCTCCTCCGCTTGTTATTCTACATCCATAGAAGCCTGACCAACTACGCCCCCAGACCCATCTCCCTGAACAGGGCATGGTGCGTGTCATTGTCGTACTTTATTCCGCCGACCTGGCCGACGATGACATGGCTGAGCTCGTGCCTGAACAGCGACCACACCCGCTGTATCGGCGTGCGCTTGCCCTCGAACTTCGGCTTCGTCGTGATCTCCATCAGGAACGATGTCGGCCAAAACGTGCCGTTGTACTTGATGCCATCATGCTCGATATACTTCTCGTCAAACATCTCGACGCGCACCTTGGCAATTGCCTTGAGCATCTTCTCGCGGCTCCAGCCCTTTTTCTCGACCCAGAAGGACATGGCATCTTCCGTCCACTCTTCGATTTCGGCGGAGGCAAGACCCGACATCATAGGGCTCCTCATCACCTTTATGCCGTGCTTGGTGACAAGGTCGTATTTCTCTTTCTCTTCCTTCTTTCGCTTCAGGTGCCTGACGAGCAGGAAAACGCCTGCCCCGGCAACGAGCGCGACCACCAACAGCAGCAGCGCGGTCTCCCATCCAGTCATGGCGGGACACCTCCAGAGAAAAATTCCTATCCGAGAAACACAAACACAAACTCAGGATCCTTGGACATTTCAGCAAACATCCGATATATCTTGTTGGTCTCCTTCTTCGACAACACTGGAGCAGCGTCGACAACCACGGCCTTGACAACCTGACCGCGGAACTTGTCGCGGCTCTTCATGTTGGCCGTCCCGACCCAGCTCCATCCGGGCGAGAACTCGGCGGCGATGGCCATGTCTACGTTCGGAAACATCACCACTGCGCGTTCGAGAAACGGATTTTCTCCCCCGCCGTTCATGCGGCCCAGATCCAGCAGCCTGCTGATCATGCCCGTATGACCGCTCTGCCTCGGCAAACCGAACTTCACGGTGGAGTATTCTTTGGCCCACTCCATGTCGCTCATCACTTTGGAAAGCTGTATCGCACCGGGCTGCCTTTTGAACTGCCTGGTCCACTCGATCATACTGCACAGACCACGGTACATGTCGTTATGGCTTACGGACTGCTTGTCGGCCTTGAGACCATGAAACACTTCCCTGACACATTCTATGATTACACCTTTGTATGACATCGGAACACCTCCTTCGGACCGGACAGGTCCACAGGAGCGCCCAGAGGGATTCGAACCCTCACCACCAGATTGGAAGTCTGGTATGCTGCCGTTAAACACCATAGGCGCAGAGAGCGTGCGACGGGAATTGAACCCGTATCTCGACCATGGCAAGGTCGCATACTACCATTATACGACGCACGCACACATATGGATATGCTAAAATTGATAGATTTTAGACGCTTAGCCGACCCCGCCAGCTATCAGCATGTGCGAAGTCCCTGTTTTCATGATCCTTGTTCCGCTGTCCAGCCCGCATCTTTCGAGCTGGTCCGACACCTCGTATGTCCTGTATGCGGCCAGGAACGAGCGGAAGTAGGAATTCCTGAATGATTCCGGACAGTCGTCTCCGGCGAAGTTTGCGCCGACAAGCTGCCACGCCGCCGCCCTCGTAGCCGGTCTTGCCATGTCGTACACCAGGAATTTCCCGCCCGGCATGAGGTATTTCCTTACGGTCCTCCAGAAGCCCGGGGCGCTTCTGAAATGATGCAGCACGGAGCGGGAAAACACTAGGTCGAAGCTGTTGAACCTGCTGCCGAACTTTTCGCGCGGCAGCTTTGCCAGGACCGGGCGGACCCTGTCGGAGACGCCCATCGCGCTTACGAGCGACCTGGCGGCGCCGGTCATCATCGGGCATGCGTCCACGGACACGACCTCGGTCTCCGGGAACGTCAGCGCAAACTGCACCCCCACCGACGCCGGACCTCCCCCTATGTCCAGAACGCGCTTCGGGCGCCTGCCCATGAACCTCTGCGCAATGCGCGCCCATGTCGTGTCGCGCGCTGCGTCCCTGCCGTTGTACTCTATGAGAATCTTCGCCTCGTCTGGAGACATTGTCTCCGACAGTTCGGGAATCCGATGCGACAGAACATCCCTGGTCTCTTCCATGCGGTCCTTTCTTTGCTGCGCGCAAAAGAACATGTCTGATTCTGTGTAGTTATAGGCGCGCTTTTGCGCGCTGTTTGCGCGGTTTTGCGCGGAGGGCAGAGAACTCGAATCCCATGCCGCTAAGCACGCACCGGCTTCCAACCGGGCCAGGAAACCCATTCCTGTTTACCCTCCATTACGCTTATTTTTCTCATGCCTGATCTCCATGCCGCCATTTATGTCGTTGAATATGGCGTCCGCCGGAGAGTCGCCGGCATCAAAATACATTCTCATACAGGACCAGTCGGCCCTGTACACTGCGCTCCTGTCGTAGCTGTATTCCTCCACCAGGATTCTTTTCAGTTCCTTTTCCCATTGCACCCAGGAAACAACTATCATGTCCATTCTTCTTCGTCACGATGAGAAAACATGTGCTCAAGAATGATGATGGCGGTTGCCGTATCCTGATAGATCTGGAATCCTGTAACATGCCACTCGTCTGACGTCTTGTGCTCCTTTATTGTAGCCTCTATATCATCCGCTTTGGCTACCGTTTCTATCACTTTGTGTTCGTACATGGCATCTCCTTGCGGAGGGCGGAGAACTCGAATCCCACACCGTTAAGTGCGCACCGGTTAGCAGCCGGGCCAGGAGCCATTTCCTGTTCACCCTCCAAACACTGCGCGCCATAGGAATCACTTCGAGAAACGCAAATGCTCCCCAAAGACCCTCATAGGCTGCATAGACCCAGGCGCGCAGAGCAGGGCATGCAGAATCGTTGCGACCCATGGAATCCTCAGGTCCCCGGATATCCGCAGGCATCTGTCGGCAGAGTTCCGGCTAAGACCTGGCCGGAGTTGCTTGCTGTATCCATCCGCATGTTTTATGCCTGGCTCATGGATCCCTGAGCCAAACACCCTGGCGGGGACGGCGGGATTTGAACCCGCGGTCTCTGGCTTGACAGGCCAGCGTCCACTCCTGACTGGACCGCGCCCCCTGAACACTCTACCAAATATTATCCTTCTTCCTGTGCTTCGCCCCCTGGCTCTCCAGCCACGGCATCAGCTTGTTTTTGAAACAGTCGGGACAGATGTCGTAGGAAATGGTCTCCGTAAAATTCCCGTCGGGATATCTACTCCCACTCTCGTACGAAACCTCAACATCCTCCACATCGTAGCATTTGCTCCAGCCGTCGCCAGGCTCCTTGCGACCGCACAGGTCGCAGACAGTAAACTCAACAACCTCTCTCGTCGTGGCTGGAACATCTATGGTCTTCCTGATCTGCATCTTATCAGTCTCCCGGACCGAACTTCCAGTCGTCCTGGCTTTGGCAGCGCCTGCATCCGTGCTTATCCTCTTCCTTGTGAAGCCCCGATGACTTCAGGATCTTCATCCTGTTGCCATCGAACAGGACGACATGCTTTGCGGCATGGCCCGGCTTGTGGCTACAGCCTATATCATTAAGCGTCGCGCTCTCAAACTTCGTGCCGCGCTTCATGTCTTTCATGGTAAGGCTGAGAAGCCCGTTTTCGTCTATGCGACGCATCATGGCTTCGCGTTTCTCCCTCATGTCCCAGATGACTTCCTTGACCTCGTCGCAGTCGGCAAATTCTTCCAAATCTTCCTCTTTCATGCTCCTTAGGTCTGGCTTCTGAAACTTAAACCCGCAGCGCTTGCACTCCCACTTGCCGTCGCTTTTCGATCGGCAATGTACGCCATCGGCATTGCCGCATCTCGGGCAGTCCGGAAGTTCGCACCCAAGCAGCCTCTGATAGTGTTTGCGGCAGAAATAATGATTCTGAAAACCCCAATGTCCTAAACCATCGCAATCCCTCACGGTACATCTATGACCATAGCTGTGATTACAGGTTTCTCTCATTCTGCCCTCCAGAAAATTAAAAGCGTGCCTCGGCGGGTATGATCCAGTCGAGGCAAGCCGCAAACGATAGGTGGGAACTACTCGCTTGCGACCGCCCATCACGCTGTCCCACCAGCGCTGTAGCCGCCCGCGGAAGGAGGGGGAGTCGAACCCCCAAGCCGGTTAAGGTCACTTATTTTCGAAACAAGCCCCGTCACCCATCGGGTTGCCCTTCCATTTATGACCGACGCTCGCGGCCGTTGCCGCTGCCATTACAGGGTAGTTATAGCTAAGCCCATCGGCATGATACCACCCATCTCCGTAGCCGATCCTAGAGCCAGCGACGATCAAGGGACGGTGATCTGCCGCCCTAGGGTATCCCCACGGGATCGAACCGAGACCTCCAGGGCCACAACCTAGCGTGCAGAACCACTACACCAGGGATACCGTGGAGACGGCGGGGTTCGAACCCGCGACCTTTGCGCTGCCAGCGCAACGTTCATCCCAGCTGAACTACGTCCCCAAAAAATCCGCCCCAGAGGGTGCCCGGTACCGGACAAAGCCCCTGTAGGAGCAGATTAGGCGGCTTCGGCAGTCAAGTCGACTTTGCCTGCCGAAGCCTGGTTCCATCTGCGGAGTCGAACCGCTTGGGCTTGCCCTAGACCTACCCGGTCACAAGAACCTGCTGGACCGGCGGGATTCGCACCCGCATCTTCCTTCGTAGAGAAGTCGCCCTCTCAAGCCCCCGGTGCCCCGGAGGTGACGCTCAGCTACTAGGCAGCCGGTGTATGCCCCGACTGACGTTCGGCAGTCGTCATTAGGCTACGGTCCAGGTGGAGCCGGCGAGAATCGAACTCGCAATTCGACCGTGCGAAAGTCGTGTGATCCCGTTTCACCACGGCCCCATTATCATTGCCGCCCGAGCATCCGCTTGGTCCTGCTAGCGCGCCGTCGTGACGATCCATGGTATGCGAATGCTCAAAAACCACGGTTCGACCTCACTGGCAGCGCGCGAGCCCTCCGGGAGGGCGGCATTTTGCCCGAAGGCTGCGGCGGCGCGCAAACGCGCGCCCCGCATCGTGGGCCGTGCAGGATTTGAACCTGCGACCCCTACCGCGTCGAGGTAGTGTTCTCCCTCTGAACTAACGGCCCGTTCTTCTATTCTTCCTCGCTCAAATACAGCACATTGACGGTTTCTTCCGCCTCGTTACATCCTTGGACGGCTCGGTCGACGGCATCTTCCGTGTCGTAAACGGAAGTGAAGCCATGTTCGTCAACTACGAGATAGCACGGCAGCTTCACTTCTACATGGTCCACGCGCACGCCGCATATCATGCTCCTTGGCATCACGCCTCCTATCCGGAACTTATTTGGTACCACTCTTCCTCGCGCGGCTCAACACCCCATATTCTCTGTAGCAGGCGAAGATCGTCGTCGCGCTCAAGCTGAAAATTCTCATGAGGATTCCTAACGACGCTCAGGCGTAAGATCCTGGCCTCAAGCGAGTTCGTTATATCCCCCTTGTCCATGACGGAATATGTCAGGTCCTCTGATAACTTTTTGAACTCCTTGGGAAGTCCGATATTACGCATTTCGCGCGCAATCAGGCGCGCCCTGTCCAGACGATCTTGAGAATGACTCCTAAGCAGCAGCTCCATCGCCCACCTCAAATACCACACATAGTATCCGAAAGAAGACCCTTTGGACCATGTATCCGTGCGCTCCTCAAGCACCGAGATCACTTCTTTCAGAACCTTTGCGAAGGAATGGCTTTCATCACCGCGTATGAAAGTCCCAGGCCAGTCGTCTCCGAAACATATGGGTCCCGTTCCGACTCTTTCCTCTTCCTCGGGGAAGTTGCGCACCGGTCGGAAAAGATCATCTTCCGTCATTATTTCTCTCCCTCAGCCACGCATAGCCTCTTCGCCATGTCCTCGGAGTATTTCCCCAGCCAGCCGTTCGTGAGGTGCGCCGGCACCGTCAGGCTGTCGTTCACGCACTTTTCCACAACCCCCCGGCGGCACGTGGTCGCGCATGAGCTGGTACAGGAAGGATACGAGGCGGTCGCCGGTGATGTAGGATCCGGATCGCTCGCGCAGGCCTTTCTGGTTTTTGACCAGGGCCTCCTTGGTCCGCTTTTCCAGCCATGTCGTCATTTCACATCCTTCCAGTCTTTCACCTCGGGTTCGTACATCTTCAGCTTTTCCAGCTGCTTCTTTGCCAACTTGATGCGCTTTTTCTTCAACTCCTCAGCTTCCTTGCTTTCCAACCGCACCGGGCAGTCCGCCGGGGCGTTTATACATGACGGACCGGTTTCTCCGACGGTCTGAGTGCAGATGACGCGCCCCATCTTCGAGCACGTGTGGTCGTAGTAGTACGGGCACAACGGCGCCCCTGGGATCTCGCGCCAGCCGCAGCTATGCCACCTGCATGACAGGCAATCTATCAGAGGCTCCGTCTCCTTGCGCTTCTGCTCCGCCAGATATTCCCGCTTGAGCTTAAGCTTTTCGGCCTTCTTCATCCCTCTCCTGCCTCTTCCTGATATGCCTGCGGACCTTCCTGACAGCGTCCACGGCGTCGTCCGCCAGCTTCTTCCCTTCTCGATCGCCCACCTTCTCCAGCCCCTTCCTGGCGGCCTCAAGGTATCCTTCGCCTTGCTTGGCGTTCTTTGCTGCCTCTTCGGCCTCTTCTTTCCTGGTCAGCCCCATGATTTTCCTCAATTCAGCAGGGTTGTTTTTGGGCTGCGCCTCTGTTTCTCGACGCCGTTCCATATGTCGGCCGCCCCGTCGAAGAAGTTCTGCTTCTTGACATTCGCCGATACCGCAACCTGACACGCCAGGTTGACCAGAGCCTGTATCAGCCCCTCGGCGTACAGCTTGTGACCAACAACCTTGTCCGGCAGGCTCTTCAGCGAGCCCTGAACATGCCTGAACACCGCCGCTGTGACCGCTTTGATATCTTCCTGTGCTATGTCTATCATTTCAATACGTTCTCCAGAATTTTCAGCGCCTTTGCAGAAGCAGGATCGCCCGCACTCGTCTTTAGGGTTTCGACGGCCTCCTGGATGGACTCCGCCATTCTCCACGGGTCCGGCGGCCTTTTGGGCCGCGCATCCAGCAGGGTGACGAATTTAACCCGCTCCGCGATTATACAGATCCCATGGCAAAGCAGCATGCCCGGAGCCGGCATCAGCATCAGGTTTTCGAACTCCTTGCCGCTCTCGCGGTCCCTGATGCCGAACTCGCCCATATTGTACAGTATGTCCATTGCGCAGCCGTCAAGGACCTCGGCATGCAGAACCAGCTGCGCCATCTCGCCGCTTACGCCCTCAGCACCGCGATGGCGCTCCAGAAGGATGTACCGCGCATATCCGATTATGATCCCGTCCCTCACCACTTGCGCGGCATCCAGCCTTGTCGTCATTACAACCGGAATCTTGCCCGTGATAGGGTTGGCTATTATCTCAAGACTCATCAGTTCGGAAACAGCTTGTTGAACGATGTCTGCTGGCCAGTCTTCCTCATCCATTCAACAAATTCCGGCTCAGGATCTTCAAGGATGTACGTGCTGCCGGACCGCGTCCTGGCAACCCGCCTGTCAAGATCCAGCTCCACGACCGAGGAGGTCGTTATCACATGCCCGTCCTCGAACCTGTAATGCCCGTAAGCCTCGCCGCTCAGCCTAATCGGAATCGTCTCCGGCGCCATGTACGGGGTAACCTCCTCTTTTATGTACACCGTGCGCCATTTCTTCAGCCTGACTGGCGGTCTGATTTTCTTCATTTTACACCTCTGTTTGGACCGGCGGGGAGTCGAACCCCGGACTCGGCCGTGCAAGGGCCGTATTTTCCCAGTTAAACTACCAGCCCGCTACCACAATCCTTCAATTTCTCCCGTCTTAACATTTTTAGCCGTGGTCACGCGCACCTTGAAATCGTCCGGCTGGCTCTCCCACCATCTTACCTCATATTCCTTGCCATTGTGCTTCACCATGGTGCCGTCTTGGTAATCAACAACCTTGTTGCCTTCCAGCCTGTATGTGCCGGCCAAGACCGGTGTTCCGAACACCCTTCCGCCAGCCATGCATCTGCGCGCCTGGCGCTCCTGCTCCTCAAGAAGATCCGCGCCGGAAACTTCGTCGGTCTCCACCCACACCTTCTCGACCCGCTTTGGGATGCTGCGCAGCGTGATGTCGATCACATCCTTGCAGTCTCCGCAGTACTCGCCATCTCCGCGGTATTTGCCAGCTGGGCGACCACTCGCCTGATATGTGTATTTCGCTCCGCAATGGTTACATCTTCTTATGATCAGCCTCATCACCACACCACTTTCGGCCAAACCTCGCACTTGGAGCATGTCTTGGGAACCTCCAAGACATATTTTCCCCTGCCTGGCACGAGGATCTTCTTATAAAACCCGTAATACCTGCTTTTCTTATTCCAGTCACACTTGACCTCAGCGCGCACACCAAAGTAGTACGGGTTGTGAAGCTCTATGCGGGTCGCTTTATTCCCACCCCCATTGCTGGAAAAACCGAACAGGGTCAGGATCATCAAAGCGGCAATAAATAGAAGGAACGCGCCAACGGCTTCTGCCCCAGGGTGATTAACGCCAAATTTCTTGGTCGGCATTATCTACACTTTCTTGTCAATGAAACAGCACAAGACCGCTCTTTGACGCGACCTTGAATGCCCGCCTGAAGCCGTTGTACAGGCTCAGATACCAGCCGCCATACCATTCGTCGTCCGGGTGCATCTTGGCGAACTTCCTGACCTGCGCAGCGTGCTTTTTGAAATCCTTGTACAGCTTCTTGCTCGTATCCGGCCCTATCGCCCCCTCGCAGTCGGAGAAGCAGATGAGTTCTGCGAACGGCCCGCCCTCGCAATCCCCATGAAAGCCGAAAGCAGAGGCTCCGACCATTCTGCCCAGGTCGTCCCGCCATCCGCCGTATGTGCCGTACGACACTGAACAGACCCAGACTTCCTTTGTTTTCCTGGTGGTCCTGTAGAACCCGCTCTTCCAGCCGTCCATCCGGGCGGCGAAGCACTGGTCGTTCATTGCAAACAGCCACCCGTTCCTGTCCGCCTCCTGGAACTGCTCTTCGTCCGGCAGCTCCTCGCCGGTTTCCATGGCAAGCTCAAGATGGCTGTAGCCGGTTATGGAAACTCCCATCATTCCTCCTCAAGCATGCTGGCTACCACCTCTCTGCCCCGCCTTATGGATTCGGAAGCTTTTGCCAGAACGTCGTGCGCCTTCTTGTCAACGGTCCACAGCTGGCCGTATCCCTCGACCTTCACTGCGCGAAGCCTCGTCTCGATCGCCTCCCCAACCTGAATGGCCAGGAGATCCTGGCTGTCCACGGCCGCATCGACAACCTTGTAATGCCGGTGGGACCTGAGCGACCAGGTCATGTCGCCGCTTTCCGCATCCACGTCCTGCTTGTCCGGAATCACGTACGTGATCTTCTCCGAATACCTGCGGTCGCGGTCGTGCCTGACCAGCTTGACCCTAAGGCTGTCTCTGGAGGGGTGGTCAACCTCCTCGTACTCAAAACCTTTCCTCAGCTGCGCCGACCGCCATGCGCCGTCCAGGGCGGCCATGAACTCCAGAAGCGGGAGCCGCTGCGTGCTGTATTCGTCGAAGCAGGCGGGATAGTGGCTTGCTCTTTTCATTCTTCACCCCTTGTAGCCGTACAGGTTCCGCCTTCTGCACCAGGCTCCCCAGGCATCGTGCAGCATCTGGCCTTCGCTGATCTCGCACTCCATCTCGGCATTCTCGTTGGCGGGATACCAATTCTCGCCGTTCTCCCTGTGGTATTCCGGGTCGTCCGGATGGCATGACGGGCAGACCAGGAAGCCCGGCATTCCTCCGGAGCATCCGTCGAATGTCGTCAGCAGGCTGTGCACGAAGCCGCTCATCTTCTCCTCGACGTTCCTTTCGCCTATGCTCGACCAGTACCGTATCATGGTATGCAGGTACTGAAAAAACTGCTCCCTGACCTCTTCCGCCGTGTACTGCCTCGGAACCTCTTCGCTCATTTCTTCGCCTTCTTCCGCTGCTGCTTCCGCTTCTCGTCAAACAGCTCTTTCAGCTCCGGATACACCGAGAGGATTTCCTCTTCGAACGGGCATGTCAAGCAGCATTTGACCTTCCCGCTGAGCAGGTTCCTGCGGCACAGTCTGATGTGCTTCTCCAGCCTCTTTCTGTCCATGTCTGGGTGGCAGGTTTTGAACCTGCGGCCTCTGCGCCCCCAGCGCAGCGCTCTCCCCCTGAGCTACACCCAGATAAAGGAACGCATTTGGCAACTGCCTACGGGCTCCTTGCGGCTTGCCAGACCGCACGGAGCGTCGCCCGCTCTTGGCATATGCGCGGTTGCTCCACGCCTTGGCGTCGTTCGGGCAGAATCAATGGAGCATTTTCCCACCCTGCTGCTCGGCAGTGCGGCCTTCGGCCGCTGCGTTCCAGCTCCTCCGGTAGGATTCGAACCTACACAGCCGAGTTCAAAGCCCGGCAGCCTAGCCATTAGCTCACGGAGGATTGTGCGAAACTTCGCACTTTATTTTCGATATTCAAAACACTTAGGACACTCACCATGGGCAAACTGCCCATGAGCACAACACCTGGCCAGCTGCGCCCTGTCCTTTGCCACTTTCCTGCTCATCCATTCCGAAAACTCTTTTGAAGTTCCTGATAGCAGCCACATGCGAGAATGGCAGCAGTTGCCATCATCTCCGCATCCGGGCATCGCGTAGCGCCCGCACATCTCGCACCACAGCCAGCTGACGCGCCTCTCCATTTTCTTTTCCTCCTACATGACCGCCAGTTTTTCGGCGGCTCTCTCCACATGATCGGTCGCGCACGAGAATGCGAACCTAACGAAACCCTTGCCGCCGGGACCGAACACCTCGCCCGGCGCGCTGCCAACGCCCGACTCAAGAAGCCTGACGGTGGTGTCCCATCCGGAATCCTTGTCCGGATCGAAGTCCTTGATCCTAGCCCATATGTAGAATGCGCCCTCGGGCTCGACCGCCGGCTCCAGGAAACTACACTTCTGTAGCGCGGAATACAAAATGTTCCGCCTTTTCTTGTATTCCAGGACCATCTTGGTTCTGTACTGCTGGTCCGTCCTCAGCAGCGCCTCCGCGGCACCGTACTGGGCGATTGAGTTCACGCCATTGATCGTACAGCGCGTCAGATAGCGCAGCCTGCGCATGAGAGGCTTGTGCGGGGTAACCAGATAACCCACGCGAAGCCCGCTCATGGCATACGACTTGGAACACGAAAACAGCGTGACATGATTGTCCGACTGCATGAACCTGGCGGGGCTCACATGCTCCCTGTTGTACGTCAGGTGCTCGTATGCTTCGTCGCTCACGAGCCACAGGTCCAGCTCGTCGCACAGCCTGGCTACGAGCATCAGCTGCTCCGTCGACATGACGTGCCCGGTGGGGTTGTGAGGCGTGTTCAGCACAACAGCCTTCAGATTGGAAACGCCCCTCCACCTGCGCACATCGCTCTCGAACTTTTCCATGTCGTCGATCGGAAAATCAAAATGCGCAATCTGACCGCCGGCAAGCCTAATATTGTCTTCCGTCTCCGTCCAAGTCGGCGTCGGAACAGCTACCGCCCCTTTGTTTGGAGAAATAAACATGGCCTGAAAGGCTATGTACAAGCCGTGCATCGCGCCATTAGTTACCAGGACATTATCCATGTTGATGCCGTGGATGAAGTTCTCATTGACCACCTTCATGGCAGCCGCGCGCCTCAGCTCCGGTATGCCGGCTCCCGCCGTATAGTGCGTCTTGCCGGTGAATAGCGCCTTGGCTATCGCGGCGCTGACCGCCAACGGAGGATCAAACGAGGGGTCGCCAGACTCCGTCCTTGCTATCGTCCTGCCCTCTGCCTGCTGCCTGAGCAGCTCGTCGCGTATCGATACGATTCCCGCTTCCTTCAGCTTTTCAACATCCATCTTCCACTTCCGTTTCCGTTTCAATCCAGCCTCGAAAACGCCGCAAATGGACCGTAATTCCACCGGGCATTCAAGCTTTTGTGAGGCAGCCAAGTCGTCTCTTCGCCCTCGTTCCAGTTCACCAGCAGCAGCCTGTCCCAGTCGGCGCCGACGGCCAGAGCGCTGTGTCCCCCCACTTTCGGATGCAGACCGCTGACCGCCACCGGCCGACCCTCCACCAGCCTGTGCCTGATCCACTCAAGGCTCCACCATGGTCCGGCTTGACCTGCCAGGCGCAGATGCCTCCACGCCCTCTCAACGCACAGGCATGATCCGTACCGGCACTTGGTTATGTCCACCAGGTTCTCGAACATCCATGATCCGAAATCGGGCGGACGAATAAGGTCGTCCTCGTCATACCGCGGATCAATTTCAGGCTCCCCGCCCAGAAAAATCCTGGCGTTGATCGCCGTGATCATCTGGCAGCACATGTACGGAATGCTTTTCTGATTCAGAAACATGCCCAACCTTTAGCACCCCCGGCAGGACTCGAACCTGCATTTTCAGCTCCTATTACGGCTGCTCGGTCCGTAGCCGAGACCGACTACGGGGGTCTATGTCTATATCCACGCTCTTGCGCGCGCCAGCATCTCTAGCGGCTGGAAAAGAGGGAAATCCCTCAAGTGCGACGTGTGAACCCATTGCCAGCCCCCGCACTTCTCGGGTTCCATTAACATTGGTTCAACACCATCCGGTAGCCAGCACTGAAACATCAGGGTAATCCAGTGCTGACCGCGCTCATCCACAAACGAGTTGAACGGATGCGGAAGAAACCTTCTCGTCTCGGTCTGGAGACCCGTCTCCTCGAGCAGCTCCCTGGCGGCTGCTTTTGCCGGCTCCTCGCCGTGCTCCATCTTCCCGCCAGGCAAAGACCATAGACCGGCACCATGAGACCCCTTTCGCTTGCCAATCAGGATCTTGCCCGTCACCCCGTAATCGCTCATCCCCCACACGATGACAGATGCGCCCACCCTGACTTGCCTTTTCTCTTCGGGTGGCACCGCGGAAAGACCGCCGGCCGCCGAGGCTATGAAAGACTCCTTCCAGCAACAACCTGTACAGCTCATAGTCACCTGGTCCACTTCACAGCCGCAGCTCGGACATCCAGCAGCATAAGTCATAACAAAACCTACTTCCTTCCGAGATTGTCGAACACCAGCATGGCAACCATGAGCACAACGCCCATAATTACCAGCATAACCATACCGCCCGGCATTTCAACTATCATATTTTCACCACGATTTATATCGCCCAGCAACAGGGACAACTTTGCCACATTGGCCATGTTTATTTTTCAGCACATAAGTTTCATGACCATTCGTATCATCCACAAACATTACCACATCTGCCTTATGATAAGCGCACATATCTTTAGGATCCACTTTTCCTGTTTGTGTGTGTATTGTAACATCTGCGAACTTCAGCAATAAAAATTCCACATGTCCTCCTAAATGCTTCCGCCGCCAGGGGCGGATTCGAACCGCTACCGGCGGATAACCACATGCGCGCTTGCCAGGACCTCGTGGAAGGCATCCGGCGGCGGAAGCGGCAGGGGCGGCAGGAATCGAACCCGCTTCGAATCGCGTAGTTTGGAGCCACGCCGGCCGCCATGGCCTCGCCCCTCAATCAACAGCGCCGTATAAAAAATCCGCCTGAAGTGACCCTGGTAGGATTTAAACCTACGACCTGACGGGTAGGAACCGTCTGCTCTGTTCGGGCTGAGCTACAGGGCCAGAAGTATTGCTAAAAGTCTTTTTCAAACCTATGGAGATTCCAAAAAACTTTGACCAGGTCTGGTCAACCATCCACCTTGCGCGCCTGCCGTCCAGATATCATTCGACCTCAAAATCGGGTAGCAGCTTTTGATCCGCGAACGTCGCCTGCCTGTCGTCAATCCCGCTGCTCATCAGACATCCTTCCAAGCGCTTTCTTGTTGATGCCACCGTAACATATCCAGCAGCAGCGCTCTTGGCAATAGTCTAAAAACCAAATGCTTCCGCCATCATCCGCAGCGGCACAGCCGTCCTTCTCATGTGGTATGACCCGCGCATCAACCCAGCCCATAACTCCCAGAATCAGCAGCCTCATGCCGTCCGTCAGCTCGTGGAGACCCACGCGCCTTCCGTCATCTGTGAGGTCGAGAATGTTGTGGACCACGCTGTGCCGCGGCATGCCCTCCGGCAGCCGGAATACGGGATTACCCTTCATTCTTCGCCGCCTTCTTGCCGCTGTTGGTGATTCTGAACAGACTGAAACCCTTTTTTTCGACAAACCCATCGACTACAAGAGTCTCAATATGTACCCCTAACCAACACATCATCTGACCAAGGCCCCTGTTACCGATATAATCCTTATCCTTACACCTCTGGGATACAACGGCAACCGTATTTAACCAAGGTCTGGTTCTACCAGGGCTCAGGTCAGCCAGCGCCACTAGGGTCTCTCTCTGCGGCTTCGTCATTTTTCGCATTTTGACTCCTTCCAGCAGCTCGATAGAGCACTTGTCCAGAGGCCACTTGCCCTGGATCTGGCCGCATTCAAGGCACCACTTCATCTCAACGTAGTCGCTGCCGCCAACGCCCATGTCGTCCGGGACATATCCGTCCTTGTCGCAGTCGCCCACCCGCACAAAGCACAGGTCGGAGCATTTTGCCGACATGTCGGCGATCCTGGACGAGTCGCATCTCTGGCAGTTCATTCCCGTTCCCCTTTCAGTTCTGCGGGCAGACCATACCGCTCGTAGTGCTCCACATCGCCGGCTATCTGCCTTGCGCACTTGTTGAAATCCCTGACAACCCCCTCAAGATAGTCGATGTAGACCATCAGCGCAGAGACGTCGCCGGCTTCAATCAGGCTGCGCAGCTCCGACCGACCCATCAGCGGAATCGACGGGATCAACCTTTGTCGCCCTGTGCCACGTCGCGCAGAATACCGTCGCAATCGTAGTCAGCGAGAAAACAGAATGGACACTGGTCGCCAGCCTTGTTCTCCGGCTTCAGCATGTTCCATTGTACAGGTCTCTACCCGCAACTGTCGCACTCAAGAACCGCCGGGTTGTCGGGCGGCTCATCCTCGACAACCTTGTCGAACTTCGCCGCCCTCTCTCTGACGCTGTCCTCGGAGCCCCACCAGCACTGGCATCCCCAGATGATCCTTCCGCTGTCTAGGCGCATGCACGGATTCTCGCAGCCGACCTCCGAGGCGTCGATGCCGAACGGACCCTGCGTTCCCTTTGGCGGGAAGAACTCGCCCAGATACTCCCCGTATCCGTACAGGTGAAGCGTGTCGCCATCCGAGTGGGATATGGCACCGATGCGGTCTCCAGGCTTGGCCATCTTTATCCTTCCCTGCTCATTTGTTCGTCACTTGAGCATTCCTTGCTACAGAACGCCATCCTGCGCTCTTTGACAACGGCCTTGTACTCCTGCCGGCCGAACCTTCCGCGCCTCCATTCGCGCGTGCGGTAGTAGATCTTCCGGTACAGTGGCTTTGACATCTCCTTGCCACAGCGGCTACACTTGACCGGCGTCATACGTCAAAGCTCATGCCGGGGCTGACAAGCTCGCACCATGCGACTAGCAGCTTCACCGTGTTTTCAAGATCGTCCTTGCTGACGACTTCGACCGGCGTATGCATGTAGCGCGCCGGAATCGACACGAGCCCGGTGGCGACTCCGCCGCCGCCCATATTGATCGCATCGCCGTCAGTCCCGGTCCACCTCGGAGCCGCCTCGCGTTGTAGCGGAATGCGGTTGTCCTCGGCGGCCTTGACCAGCAGATCGTTCACGATCGGGTTCGTGATCGAGCCGATCGCCATCACCGGGCCTTCGCCCAGCTTGATGTCCCCGTGCTTTTCCTTGGAGACCTCAGGAGTGTCCGTAGCGTGCGTCAGATCAATGGCCAATGCTGCCTGCGGCTTTATCCGGTCGGTCACTGCCGTGGCGCCATAGGCGCCGTTCTCCTCGCCGGTACTGGCCACGGCGAACAGCCTTGCCGAAAACATCTTGCTGTTGGCCAGGACCCTCAAAGCTTCTGCGACGCACCATGCGCCGACCCTGTCGTCCAGCCCGCGCCCTACGATCAGCCCGCCCCCCATCTCCGCGTACCGGAGGTCAAGCACGATCGGATCGCCGATATCGACCAGCTGCAGCGCGTCGTCCTTATCGACGGCTCCGATGTCCACTATCAGGTTGTGGATCTTGGTCGTCTCGTCCTGGTCCTCGTCCTTCATCAGATGCGTAGCCGGGCGGCTGACGACTCCCGGCACCGGACCGCGCCTGTTCTGGACAGAAATGCGCTGCCCAGGCAGAACCGCCGGGTCCAGACCGCCAATCTGGGACACATACAGAAACCCGTCCTCATCAACATGGTGGATCATCAGGCCGACTTCGTCCAAATGGGCGCACAGCATGATGTCCGGTCCGTTGGATGCGAACTTGACCAGCGCGTCCGGCTCGCTGGTCTGCCTCTTCTGCGTGCCCGCCAGAACGGCTATGGAGTTGCCGAGCGGATCGCCATTGACGCCATGGGCATACTCCTTGGTGTACTTTCTCCATACTCCGGCGGTCTTCTGCTCAAACCCCGAAGGGCTCGGCGTGTTGATCAGCGCCCTGAGAAACTCCAGAGATTCTTCGCACATCCAGGCTTCCTTTCTTTCTAAAAAGCGACGACCGACCTGACTTCGGCTACGGGCTGCTGATCAAAACAGCTTGTCGCCCCAGCCCGCTTACGGACCACCTACCAGGCAGCAGAGGTATGTAATTACTCTGGCAACCGTCTTGGACCCGGCTGTGCACAGACCGGGCTACCCCGTGGGCGGTGAGGGATTTGAACCCCCGACCAATGCCGTGTAAAGGCACAACTCTTCCACTGAGTTAACCGCCCTATTTCTTCTTGAACAGTTTCGACATGCGGTCTATGCCAAGCTCCAGCTTGACATCCTCCACGGCGTTGTTGAACCTGTCAGCGCCGCACTTACACGGGCACGGATGTCCCGTATCGTCGTCCGCCGGACAGGTCATGGAGTGACCTCGGTCCGGGATCCTCTCCACCAACAGCTTCAGCCTACCGATCTTCTCTATCAGTTCGATAACCTGTTCGTCCATCTTACACCGAGTCTACCCCTGCGACAGGATGATCCGTATCGCCGAAAAACAACCTGGAGCCATGAAATAAAAACGCGCACGCCCCATCATGAAACTCAAGACATCGCCTTTCTTGTACTCAATATCCAGAATATGTCGCTTAAGTTCGTCGAAATACGCCGACTCTTCTTTTTCCATTCTTGCTTCGCACCTTTCGTGGAGCCCCCCGGATTTGAACCGGGACCAGCGGATTTTCAGTCCGCCAAATGCTACCGGATTACACCAAGGCTCCGCAATTTCCTTTGTGACCTCGACGGGACTCGAACCCGCTATTCGCCAGCTTGAAAGGCTGGTGGCTCGTCCACTTCGCCTTCGAGGCCATGATTAACCGGATGAAAACGACATGTCGAACATTACGAAGCTGCCCTCCGGCGCGCCGAACCTGCTATTGCTCGCAATGCCAACATTCGAGATGTCCATGTCCGCCAGCCTGTGCCCGCGCGACTCAAGCTCCAGGATGGTCGCCGCCAGATGCGGAGCCCTGGAATACAGGGAAGCCATGGCGTTCAGTGCGTCGTCTCCGCAGTACGCCTGCCGCTCATCCAGGACATAAAGATCCTCGTCAAGGTCCTCGTACACCAGCCGCTCTTCGAGCGGCAGCTTCTGGCGCTCGTCAAACGGCGGCAGCATATTCACCCTTTCGCGCACGATCACGTACACGTCCTCGCCGTCGTCGTCTATGCCGTCGAGCTTGTGGGCAACGCAGATATCGACCAGACCTGGGAGCAATATGCCTGAAGATCTCAGATCATCAACAATTTTTGCCGCACGAACCTCTTCCCAGTCCTTCGTGATTTTCACAACCAGGCTGCGAGAATCCGTCTCAAACACGGACCCCCAGCACCCCTTTCCGATCAGGCGACCTATCTGGCGATCGGAGAGCCGCTCCAAAACATCGCGATGCTTGTTCACAAACTCCTCGGTGACGGGCATGGCTTATTCTTTATTCTCTTTCTTGCCCTCGCCCCTTGACAATCATGAACCTACGAGTATCCGCAGTCTTTCCAAGTATGTGGTTGTATAGTCCCGAAATAAGACTGGGCTTTTTCAGAAGAACCTGCCTCGTGAGCATGAGGTCTTCCGCATCCTCGCCGGAAACATATCCTTCTTCTTTCAAATGCGCAAGCAGAAGGTCCTTGACCTTGTTGAACTCGTTCTCCAAGTCCCTTGGCGTCATCAGGAATCCAGCGGTGGAACTCATATCACGATCTCCGCGCATGCCCGCATCGATGCCCACAGGCCGATTCCAATCATGGCTATCCACAGAAGACGCCTCATGGCAGCACCGCCCGCTCTCTCTGCCTTCCCCTGAACGCAGCATTCATGGTCCTTACGGCGGCCAGCAGCTCGCGCATCCGCTTTTCGATATGCGTGCGCATCGCCTCGTACGAACTGTCGCCCTCGTCGTTCTCGTCCTCGGAGTCCCACATTACCTCGTCGCCGGCCATGATGGTCGTGTAGCTTCCAGGAACATGCTCTATATGGAGCGTCGTGCCAAAAATCGTGCCTTCAGCCTTGCTGCTAATGCCTTCCATGATAACGCGCATTTGCTCGTTGATGCCGGCAACAACGATACAGGCGTTTTCAAGATCCTTGTCTATGTCCATCTTTCTTCCCTTTCCCGTCGGGGAGACTGGAATCGAACCAGCTTGGTCTCGGTCCCGAACCGAGCGGGTCATCCAATGCCCTACTCCCCGCCTTTTGCTTCTTTCTCACTTTCGTTTCTACAGCCAAATGTCCGTCTTCCATGAATCGGACTGCCTGCTGAACCCTCGATTCAAATCATACACGGCAATCACCCTGTAGATCTTCCGCCATTTCGGCAGCTCCCTGTCTAGGCTCCTGTTAGGCGACACGTACACCGGCATGACATGGCATGTCTGCGCGTTGCGCACCAGGAGCATCCAGTCCATGCCCTTTTCCTCGCCCTCATTGAACCATTCGAGAGCCTGCTCTGTCGTCGTCATTTTGCTCCAGGGGGAGGACTCGAACCCCCAACTTGGCGGTTAGTAGCATTGGCAGTGCCGACCTGCCCTATTATCTGAGCCGCAGAAATGCCCACAGCCGCCCGTTCTACCCTTGAACTACCCTGGAATTCCTGATATGTTATGACAAAGGAGATTATTATGACGAAATGTCTTACTTGCGGGCGAAAAACGCACAATCCGAAATTCTGCTCAAGGTCATGCGCCGCATCATACAATAACAGAAAATCGCCCAAACGAAAACCGGAAAACACCTGTAAACTATGCGGAAAACCATATTCCTCAAGTTTAACATACTGCTCCAAAGCATGTCTTACATCGTCGCGCGCACGAAAGCACAGCAAAAAAAAAACCGAGCAGCAATAAAAAAGCAGTTGCCTCGTTCCGCCGCCGTCAAAAACTCAAGGCAATAAAACACAAAGGCGGCAAGTGTATAGTATGCGGGTACAAACGGTGCGCAAAAGCACTTGTTTTTCACCACTTGGATCCGACATCCAAAAAATTCCGCATCAGTAGCGGATCAACACTATCATGGGCGAGAGTTGAGAAAGAACTCAAAAAATGCGCCCTAGTATGCGCAAACTGCCATGCCGAGATACACGATGGCATGACCAGCATCACAAGCTCGGGTGGGAGGGTTCGAACTTCCAACAGACGCGGGGTCAGAGCCCGCCGCTCTTCCGATTGAGCTACACCCGACTATTTCAAACTAAACCACACCCTTATGCCGTCTATCAGCTCTTTCAGGCGGTGGCGCTCGTTTGCCATTTGGCTTATTTTGCGCTGCAGATCCTTTTTCTCTTCCAGAAGGTTGCTGTTCAGGCTCTCCAGCCGCCTGTTTCTCCCCGCCGTCTCCCTTGCGCGCTTCAGCATCTCAAGATGGGGATGCGTTATGTGTACAAACGCCTTAGGGAAGCTTTCGGTCGCCATCGCCTTTGTCAGCACGGTCGCTATCTCCCTGCTCCTGCCGCCGCTCCCGTGCTTCATGATGAAGTAGACGTCCTTGCCCTCGTATTCGGCGTAGCATAGATCGGATCCACCGCCAGCCTTGACCACGAACTCGAACTCCCGGTCGTCCAGCACCATCTTGCGGAAGGCGTCGAAGTCCACGGACGGACCCGCCCTCTCCTTCAGCCTTTTGGATGCGTGCCTCTTGCGCCTGAAAGAGTGCCCCATGGCATCCCTCATGGCGCGCCTGTCGCGGTCAGATCGCCTTCCCATCTTGCTTTCCGAACGGCTTGGACAGGTCGTACCTGCCGATTGTCTCAAAGCTCCCGCCCGGCTCGTCGTCGTAGAAGGCCATGACGTTCCCGGTCAGGGTGGACCGCACCAGGAACATCGTGCTCTTTCCGCTGTCCTTCCCGACATTGAACCAGTGCTTCAGAAAGTCCTTGCTCTTTTTTGCCATCATGTCAAAACCGCCCTTCTTCCAGACCGAGCTTGAGGCTCATGGCTGCGGCTTCCGGCGTGTCGCCCCACCCGCGCCTGTCTTCTCCATAATCCCAGCATATGGAAAAGAACTGACCTGACGGGTCCGGATACACCTCGAAAACATGCTTGGAGTTCATTCCGCCCCTTCTCGCCACCCACCCCGAGAACTCCGCCACGGGAGGCTGGACGACGCACTTGCAGTTCGGGCATACGAATCGTCTTTCCATGTGGGCCCGGGAAGACTTGAACTTCCACCCACCGGCTTAAGAGGCCGGGATGCTACATTGACACTACGGACCCTAGTGATTCTTTATTCTCTTCCTAACAGCGTTATCTGATACGCCCAGCTTGCGTGCGACGGCAACAAATGATGTTTCCTTGACCATCCTGACGAGCTCACTAGTAGGAGGCCACTCTATCTTCGTCTGATTTGGAAAACACCTATTGGCGCAAATGCGACATCGTGTCGACCTATGCGATATTTTACAACCGCAGTCGACACAATATTTATCTTCCTTCTTTCTTGACTTAGTTCCCCATGTCGGCGTCAGACTATGACAATTCGGACATAACCATCTAAGGTTCTGCAGCCTGTTGTCGCGCCTGTTGCCATTAATATGATCCAACTGGAGCGATATTTTGCTTCCGCGCCATTCTATTAACTCGCATTCAAAGCATTCGTATGGGAGCAAATTTTCCTTTTTAACCCGCCTGCGTATCGATTCCTTGGAAAACTCGCTGTTTATCACAAACATATCGGCTATGGGAACGTCGGATATTCTTACAGCCTTTCTTCTTGGTCGAACCCAATGACATGTTTTTAAACCAAGCCTGTCAATGTGCTTGCGTACAAGACGCATTGTATTTCCGGACCGTACTATATTAAGAGCCCTAAGTACGTCGGCCATACAGCATCCAGAAGCTACTGCTTTGACCAGCTGATTATCGGTCCACTTTTTTCTCATTATTCTACCTCCGTCGAACCACCGTTTAATGTGACGCAACATAATGGTAGAATACTGATAGATAGCCGTTTTTATTGTGACCCTGGGGAGAATCGAACTCCCGTCTCAAGGTTGAGGACCTTGTATCCTAGCCGCTAGACGACAGGACCTTTTTCACTCCCGCTCCAAAAAACAAAAAATCATTTTGTCATTACTTCCTCTTTCCCAGTCGCTTCCTTAGTTTTTCAAAAGTCTTCTGCCACTTCCCAGGCTTCAGCGGCTGCAGCTTGTCGTCTTCCTCGTCCTTGTGCAGCGGATCGACATTATAGACTTCGCAGTCGCTCGGTTCGCTCCTGACCTCATCATAATCGTACCGGTCCAGATCCTCGTACTCCAGGCTGTTGGCGATCAACCACGCCTCTTCGATGTTCTCGGCTTTCACCAGAATGTTGGCCTCGCACTCGTAGTATTCCTTGTACCCTACCCTGATCACGAACTCCTTCGGCGGCAGGTGCGGAACCTTCACGTCCGGCTCCCCCGCCTCGTCGCTCTTCCTCACCGACGAGATGTTGACCACTGAACCACACCCTCCGACTGCCTCGTCGCACGGCTTCCACTCCGGCTCAACCTTGTCTTCGCGCATCTGCCGGAGGGCGTGCTGGCGCGCCATGTTCTTGTCATGGGCCTCCACCACCACCTCGGCTTCTTCCTTCCGGGGTCTGGTCAGCTTAACCTTGAACTTTGGCATCTTTCTTTCCTTTCTTCCTCAGAAAATCAGCAGCCCCGCCGATGCATTGCCAGCCGCCCGGAATGCTCATGAGCCTGCCCAGGAACGCCCCCAGGGCTTCCGGCTTCGACCCGCTCTTGTAGAAGTGGTCACAAAGCTCGACCAGCTCCTCGGGCTTCAAATCGTTCATCCGCGCCCCTTATATTTCACGCACCCTGATTATGTTCATGTTGTTGGCAATTTCATGGGCGTGCTGTAGACTTTCCGCCTCCACCTCAATAGCGGCCTTGCGCCCGCCGCTGAGCCCCTGCCTGAATTCTATCTTAAACTTCTTCATCGGCCCGCACATCACCAGGTCCGCATCAACGCCGTCGGTATCGTCGGCATCTGAAACTTCCGACACGTACGGTTCGTCAACCTTCTCATGGCTCCACTTTGTTGGTACAGCAAACAGGAGCTTCTGGTTCACCAGCATAGCCTGACCTTTGTCGTGCGCCCTTACCGTCACGTGCGCAAACTGCGTCACGCACCGTTTCAGCTTCACCTTGTATAGCGGCATTGCCTTTCCTTTCTTGCGAGCCACATGTGGTATTGGCATCTTTCACTAGGCTAATGGGTCTCAACTTATGCCATGCTTCAGCTGCTTCCTCTGAAGCTGAAACAGCCGTCTGTAAATGTGTGAGTTCATCCCATCTCCACACAAAAGCTGTATCTGTATATAGATCATAACCCACCAACACATCGAACTCCCCATCCTCAAAACGCCGCTTTCCCCTATGATTTCTGGAACCACCGCCGCATCGCAAACTAACAATCGGAGTTCCATACTTACACCAACGCGCAAACCGAACTTGGACTTTCTGTCCTTCAACCACCCAATCCGCTTTCTGACCGTCAAAAACGCGCCCATACACATCAAAACCATGAAGAACTAGCCTAAACAAAACAGCTGCCTCAGCAACTTTAGCCTTCCTATTGCGCCCTAAATCTGAAAACTCCACCGCTGCGTAGAACTTGGAAGGATTACCTTTCAGTTTCCTAGGGCCGCGAACTTGCTTTTTAGCGGCATCAATTTTCCGTGTAAGCAATTCAGTTTCGGATAGGGGGTAATCCTTGAGCCACTGATAAACCGTGCTCTTTGGTTTTCCAAGAATTTTCACTATCTCTGATACAGGTCTGCGTTCTTCGATTCGAAGACGAATCGCCTCATCTTTGGACACATTTGGATGACCCGTAAACTCTTTCATCTGAACTAATGGTCCCCAAGAATGTCTTCGCGAACCTGCTCCCAATTTACTCCCTGCCAACTCTCAGCGTCTTCGATTTCCAACACGAAATCCTCATGTGCCCTGTTGTGCTGCAACAGGCTTATGTGGCCAGCCCTGATCCATGTGACGCCGTCGCTGTAATAGCCGTTGTTGCCCAAATCCGGGCACTCGAAATGGCTGACATACGTATATCCGCGGTCCCACAGCCACTGAGAGTTCTTTGAGAACTCGGGCACTTTCGTATCGAGAACGCCGTCCTCCCAAACTTCCAGGAGGATCATTGACCCGGCGCTGTACCCTTCTCGAATCATTACGCGCGTCAGATCCCCGCTCCCCTCTATGTTCATGCTCGTCTTGTACGGAAAAGCATTCCCGACCAGCCCGAACTTCTTTTCATCGCCCCGCCACGCGCGCTCGACAGCCGTCAAGAGGTACCGATCGGGGTGGTAGTCAACGTGCGTGTGGAAGTGGAACGAATCGCCCCGTTCGTCCTAGGATATCCCGCAGAGATGGAACGTCCCGCCATCGTGCGCTTCGACGTCCGCCCCGTTCAGGATGACAGATGCCAGTTCATGCTCGAACCTGTCCGCGAACTCCGGAGTCAGATCGTCGGCTATCCTCCGGATCATGCTTTCAACCACGAACCCGCAGAACGCCTCGCCCATCGGGTTTTCCAGCTTCGCCCCATCCACCACTTCGAATCCGGACACGTGCTTCCGGATGAACCCGCCCCAGTACCTCGCAGCCAGGCGCGCCGTGTCCTCCCGGCTGCGCTTTGTAAAATCTACCTTCATCTTCCTTCCCATGTTTGAGATTAGTTCCTTATCCACTCGCAATGCTCCATGTCTTTCGGAAACACATTGACAGTTTTCTCAACATCCCTGCCACGACACAAGCATTCGACGGCAACATCGCTCTCGTATTGGACCTTGGATTCGTACATGTCTCCAAAAGCCCCATAGTCCCACACTCTTGTACTGGCGCATAATTCTCGGCATACCTTTGCCCTACAGTCTTTCTTTTTGCTGAACAGCTTGGCTGCCGCAACGCTTCTTTTGATCCTTGCGACCCTTTCGGTGTTTATGCGCCATACAATCATCGAAGAAATCAAACCAAGCGCAAAACCCAGCAAAAGCAGCATAACCGTTTTGCCTGGACCTTTGGGCTTTGCTCCACCCCTGAGCTTTTTAACCTCCACCTCCAAAACACCTTTTTCTTCTTCCAGCTTCTCTATCCGGCAATGCGCCGCTTCCAGATCATCCCGGTACATCCGCTCTCCTTCTATCTGATCCGCCTAACCCTGCCAAGGTGTATCGGCACGAAAACCGCAAACTGCCAGCATGTCTGTCCTGGCGG
>Ga0180434_10000156_pt1 | contig 102775 bp, 77 predicted proteins | sample SS_ome_7_FD_132453 | JGI IMG/M metagenome (GOLD analysis project Ga0180434, IMG submission 132453) | Hypersaline lake sediment archaeal communities from the Salton Sea, California, USA - SS_1_D_2 metaG | ecosystem: Environmental > Aquatic > Non-marine Saline and Alkaline > Hypersaline >... | reverse complement strand
CGAGCCGTGGAAGTTCACAGACGGCGTCGAATTTACCTTCCCGGCCGATGTGCCGGTTACAATTCCTGCCGGCGGATACATATTGGTAGTCAAGAAGCCGGCGGCGTTTTCATGGCGCTATCCGAATGTTCCGGCTGAGATAATCCTCGGCCCGTACGATGGAAACCTGAGCAACTCCGGCGAAAGTTTGGAGCTGAGCATGCCCGGCGACGTTTATAAGGAGAACGTCCGGCAATACATCCGAATCGACAGGGTCAATTACAGCGACGGCTCCCATCCGGAGAATTGCCCCGGCGGCATAGACCTCTGGCCAATCGAAGCCGACGGCGACGGCCTCGCCTTAACACGAAAGGTCCCAACCGACTACGGCAACGACCCCGACAACTGGCTCGCCTCGGCCCCGTCGCCGAGCAAATAAATTCAATAGGAAAGACCATTAACAAGATATTCCCGCCGGTCTTAACATATTGAAGGATAATAAATGAAACGACGGTTCGCTATAACACTGACACTCGCAGTATTAGCCGAATTAAATACAGCTTCAGTTTTATTCGCCGGTCAAAATATTATATCCTGGAACCGGGCAGCCTATTGGGACGGGCGATATCCATCGTGCTGGGCCGGTGGCGGTGAAACTGTTCGAGATGTTCTGGAGTATTCGGGTTATGAAATTCTCGACGCAGACCAGCTAAAGACGTGGATGGACGCTCGTATCGCAGACGGCACACCAAGTGTGGTCGTATTCTGTCGGGACATAGCCCGCCAATTACCTTCCCAATTATCCGGATTCCACCTGGAATCCAAACGTGCAATTATATGACAGCAAGAATACTGAAGTCCTGCGATGGCAGGACCGGGCGATGGCTCTGGCGGGTATAGACATATCCATCTCAAGCTGGTGGGGTATTGGCGGCTATGAGGACGCCGGACTTGCCAGGGCTATCCGTACGTGCAAGAGTATCCAGTGGTGTATTTATTACGAAATGGAAGCATACGGCGACCCGTCCGTCCAGGAAATCTACAATGATATCAAGTACGTTGTGTATACTTATGGTCCGACGCGCAACTATGCCAAAATTGATGGTAAGTGGCTCGTATTGGTTTACGGCGCAAGCGGGGATGAAACCGCCGAGAGGTGGCGGCAGGCCAAAGCATTGCTCACCAGGAACGGATACGAAGTGTACCTCAACGGAGACAGGGCAAACGGAAGACCGCCGTGGGACGCCGTACACAGTTACCACCCTGTCGTCTATCAGGGCTATACCGAGACACTTGCTGACGTGGATGACTCGGCATGGATATATCCGGTCAAATCAGCTTCTACTGCAAAGTCTCAAGCGAGCAGTATTACGACTATCTCAGATTTGACATCGACGGAACAAAACAGGGCCAATGGTCCGGCAATAAAGACTGGACCCTGGTCTCTTTTCCTGTAAACGCCGGTACAAGGACATTCGAGTGGACATATTCAAAAGACGGATCCATGTCCGGAGGCTCCGACACCGCCTGGATAGACGACATCGAGTTTCCAATCGAATAATAATATACCCTCCAAAACAGCACTGATGATATCGAACTTTCCGCCGGGTCCGAACCGGAACAAGCCTGATTTATCCTTTATAATTTTTTAATAAATGGGTTTGCGAATGACGCCGGCTCTGATAAAATGCTCAAGTTATGACGAGAAAGAACTAAACGACCGGCAAAAAAAGGGAGGATTACAACTATGTTAAAAGTTGGCATTGTAGGCTTCGGATTCATGGGTCAGACGCACTATAAGTGCTTCAAGAAAATCGAAGGCGCCGAAGTCGCGGCGATCTGCGACGTAAATCCGAACATAGAAGAGGACACGAAAAGAGCGGTAGGAAATATCGGAGACGGCACCGAAGCAGTCGATTTCAGCAATCTCAACGTATATACCGATTTCGACAAGATGCTCTCGGAAGAGAAGCTGGATGCGGTCTCAATAACGCTGCCGACGTATCTTCATCCGGACAATTCGATAAAGGCGCTGTCGGCCGGTCTCAACGTCATGTGCGAAAAGCCGATGGCGCTGAACTCCAAAGAGTGCGCCCGGATGATAGCAGAGACCGAACGCAGCGGAAAAATCATGCAGATCGGGCACTGCGTCCGGTTCTGGCCCGAATACGCCAAGGCCAAAGAGATAATCGACTCCGGCGAGTACGGCAAAGTTATCGCCGGGACGTTTCAACGGCTCGGCGCCGCCCCAACCTGGAGCATCGACAACTGGTTCCTGGACGAGCAGCGAAGCGGAGGAATGGCCCTGGACCTGCACATCCACGACACGGACTACGTGCAGTATTTATTCGGGATGCCGAAAGCGGTTTTCAGCGTCGGCGCAAAAGACCCCGACGGCGGATTGCTACACATTTCGACGCAGTACCTTTACGATAACGATACGGCGATAACCGCCGAGGGCGGCTGGGCAATGATGCCGGCATTCGGATTTGAGATGAGCTTTAATATCGCGCTGGAAAAAGCGACGCTTGTTTACGACCTGACGCGAACGCCGATGTTCAGGGTCTGTCCGGCCGAGGGAGAGGCTTTCACGCCGGAGGTTGAAAAATCGGACGGCTGGTTACTGCAAATCGCCCACTTCGTCAAAGCTGTAAGCGGAGCAAACCTCGACGAGATAACTACCCTGACCCAGTCGATGAATTCGGTGAAAATCGTCGAGGCTGAAAAAGAATCGGCGAGCAAGGGAAAGAAAGTTGCCATAAAATAAAACAGGATGAAGATTTGAATTGGAGAATCGTACAATGAAATGTAAAAACTGGCCGATAGGAGTTTGCAGTTGGTCGCTACAGACGGACGTTAAAGGAGTGGCAAATGCGATGGAAAAAATTGGCATCGACCACGTAAACCTTGCAATCAGGGCTGCATTGGGAGAGGATGGAAAAGATTTCATGCAAGCCGTCCGGAATCAAAACTGGACCATCAGCGCTACGATGATCGACTTTCCGCAGGAAGATTACTCGACGCTCGAAAGTATCAAGGTCACCGGCGGCGTCGGGCCCGATGAATACTGGGAGCAAAATCACAAGCTGTTTCTGGGTGCTGTTGACGTAACGGTAGAGCTCGGCATAAAATATCTCACGATGCACGCCGGCTTCGTAGATGAAAGTGACGCCGCATACGCAAAGAAATTTTACGACCGGATCAGAACTCTTGCCGACGCCGCGGGCAAAAAGGACCTGATGCTGCTGCTGGAGACCGGCCAGGAGACCGCCAAAGAGCTGCGGCACTTCATGGAAGAGCTGGATCATCCGGCGATAGGAGTCAATTTCGATCCGGCCAATATGATTCTTTACGATAAGGGAAATCCTATCGAAGCGGTGAAGGTGCTCGCTCCGTGGATAAAACACATCCACATCAAAGATGCTACACGGACAAAGCAGCCGGGCACGTGGGGCGCCGAGGTCCCCTGGGGCGATGGTGAGGTGCAGCACGAGGCCTTCCTGAACGCCCTCGAGGAAATCGGATTCGACGGCACTCTGGCGATTGAGCGCGAAGCAGGCGACGACCGGTTCGCAGACGTCATGCTCGCAGCCGAAAGGCTAAAGAGCATCGGCTGATAAATCACGCCGGAGCTTAGTCATTTCACGGTAAGAATATGGCAATAGGATAAGGAGAATAAAATGGATAAGCCCTCAACAAGCATCAGAATTCGTCTAAGTATTATGATGTTCCTCCAATACATGATGTTTGCCGTCTGGTGGGTGCAACTAGCGGGATACTTGGGCAAAACCGGGGTCTCAGCGACTTGGCAATTCTGGATTCTCGCCGTGATGCCGCTGGGCTGCGCCGTGGCCCCGATCCTGTGCATGATCGCCGACCGCCACTTTGCCAGCCAGAAGGTACTGACGATCCTGAATTTCGCCTGCGCTGTGTTGTTCTTCATCGGCGCCCGGCAGACGAGTCCGTCGGCGATATTCATCATCCTGCTGCTGGCGATGCTTTGCTATATGCCGACCTGGAGCCTGACCAACGCCATCGCCATGGCAAACTTCCCATCGGATAAGTTCCCGCAGATCCGCGTCTTCGGTTCTATTGGCTGGGTCGCGTCCGGCATTTTCGGCATCGCAGCGCTGTGGCTGTTCGACAGCAAAATCGACAGCACGCTGATCCCCCTCTACTGCGGAGCCGGTACGGCGCTCGTCGCTGCGATCCTGAATCTGACCCTGCCCAACACACCGCCGCCGGCCAAAGGCCAGAAGGCCTCGGTAGTCGATGCGCTTGGCCTGCGGGCGCTGACGCTGCTCAAAGACCTGAATTTCACCTTGTTCATCATAATTTCGCTGCTGGTCATGATTCCCTTCACACTGTACTTCTCGCTCGGCTCACAATTCTTCGAAAGCCAGGGCTTCAAGCTGGTGACGTTCCTTATGAACTGGGGGCAGGCGGTCGAGATTTTTCTCATGCTTCTGGTGCCGCTGGCCCTGAAGCGCTTCGGCGTCAAGTGGACGATGGCGATTGGACTTGCAGCGCTGACGATACGATATGTCGCTTTGTGGGGCGGAGTCGCGGCCGATCAGACCTTCCTGTATTACGTCGCAATACTCGTGCACGGCATCATTTTCGGCTTCTTCTTCGTCGGCGGCCAGGTTTACGTCGATAAGAAGGCCCCGCCGGAGATGCGGGCCCAGGCACAGGGCCTGTACTTCCTGCTCTGCTACGGCATCGGCCAGTTTCTCGGAACGTTCTTCAACGTCAAGCTGATAGAACGCTATACCGCCGACGGCGTGTGCGACTGGAATCCGGTCTTCGTTATCACTTCAGTCTTCTCCGTCGTCCTGCTGGTGGCGCTTTCCGCACTCTTCCGCAATGATGCCAAGCAGGCCGCCGAATCGGAATCCGCCGACCAAAAAACACAGTCATAGCCCAACAAGTTAAAGAGATTAAATATGGAATGGACAAATTTAGAAAGGAAGAGCAATTTCCATGGAGCAGGATTTTCATAGTCCCCGCAGCCGTCGCACTCGTGTCTATCCTGGTCTTTATTATTTTCTTTAAAGGATAAGCGTACAAATATGACAATTACTTTATAGAAACGGCACTATATTCAGGGACGAGGATGACTCTTAGTAAGCCCGCGAATCGGTTGAATAAAAAGCAAGACCTCATCCACCTGTCGATTCTATCGGCAATCGCCCTTTCAATAGGCGTATACCTGATCGCGACAACCATCCTGATCTCTGAAGACGGAGCTTACTATATCGTAAAGGCGCAGCAATTCTCAAGCGATCCGATCGGCGCAATCAAGGGCTCTCCCTTCGGATATCAGTTTCTCATTTTTACAGCCCATAAACTTGTCACCTTTTTCGGCGGCGGTTCATCCCTGCTGACGTGGATATACTCGGCTCAAAGTATCGCGTTGCTGTGCCAACTGCTCGCGTTAATCCCTTTGTATTTCATTGGAAAGCTTCTGGTCGGCGGCGGGAAAAGTTTCTGGGCGATTCTTATTCTCATAATACTGCCCTACCCTGCAAGTTTTGCAAGTGACACATTGAGGGAATGGCCGCACATGCTTTTTCTGGCTTCGGGCTTTCTGTTTCTGATTAAGGGTGCGGAGCAGGGAAAACTCCTGATGTTCGGAGCGGCCGGTCTGGCCGCCGGCCTGGGGCATATAATCCGGCCCGAATGCGCGCAACTGGTTGTTTTCGGAACCGTATGGATATTGATCAGGCTCCTGCTGCCGAGACAAAAGATGGGCAGGCCCAAGTTGCTCTGCTCACTGGCCGCTCTTCTAATCGGCTTCGCAATCCCCGCGGCGCCGTACACAATAATAAGAAAGCAGGTCCTGCCTAAAAAAATAAAGACCCTTATCAGCTCTGCTCTTCCGGCCGAATCGCAGGAAATTCAGGAACCTGAAATCAACAGCGGCAATTACACATACACAGCCTCCGGCGTGCCGGCCGGTATAGTAAAAGCAATCGGCAAGCTCATATCGAAAATAAGTGAGAATTTGATGTACTATTATTTGCCGGCCCTGTTGATCGGCGTTTATTTTCATTTCCGCAAAAAACCTCCCGCAACGGAGATAGAGAGATTTTTCATGCCTGCCCTGGTGACGCTCTACATCGTCATGTTAATCACACTCCATTACCACTGGGGATACATCAGCATAAGGCACAGCTTCCCGTTGGTCGTTTTCACTATTTTCTATATCCCCGTCGGCCTGGAGGTATCGGCCGGCTGGCTCGCGAATCGGTTTTCTAAAAGCCGGCCGGCCTCCGAGCATGATTGTCGGATGTGGTTTTTTATTCTGTTGATAACCGGCACGGCTATCTGCCTGCCCAAACTGCTGAGACGCCCGGGAGCAGCCAAGCAAGGTTATAGAGCCGCCGCGGTATGGCTCAGCGAAAACACCGCCCGACAAGACTATATCGCCGTGACCGATTCTCGGATTAGTTTCTATGCCCGGCGAAAAGGAATTGGATATGAAACCAAGCCACACAGGAGAGCCAAATATATCGTGACCATCGTAAAGAATGAAAACGAAGTGCCGGACTTTGCCCGTAATTTGCAGAAGCAGTATTCGGTATGGGTAAATGAACGCGACAAAAACAGGAAAATTGTAATTTACAAAAAAAACTCATAACCCCCCCCGTCCTTTCTCTGCGTTTCCTACAAAATAAACAAAAAGTAAACTACCACCGGTTAGAACCGGTGGCATTTACCGCAACAGACTTTGCCTGTCCGCCTTTGGCGGTAGTTTCCACCCACCAGTCTTATTGATGGTATTGAAATTGGAAGAATAGATGCTCGTAGTCCTTTTGATTAATCAAAAGGACTACGAGCTTAGCAAGATTGAGCATGTGGATATGAATAATGCTTTTCTTTTTGTGTGGAGATTTTCGCCGGTTGGATTGCTGCTTCGATAAACAGAAAAAATTGGGCAAATAATAATTTTTTTAAATTCTACGAATTTTTTCGTTGACAGGTACGAAGATATTCGTATAGTTTTGCCGATATAGGATAAGTAAAGAGATTTTTTGGAGATTTGCGATGGCAAGACGTAAAAGTTCCCGGCCGACCGACAGAGAGCTTACAATCCTGCGAATCCTTTGGGACAACGGGCCCAGCACGGTTCGCCAAGTCAACGAGGCGATGAACGAGGACGGCAGCACAGGCTACACCACTACTCTGAAACTGATGCAAATCATGACCGAAAAAGGACTTCTGCTCAGAGACGACTCTCAGTTCAAGCATATCTATCGGCCGTCAATGACCGAGGAAAAGGCCCAGAAGCAACTTATCGGCGACCTGCTCGACAGGGCATTTTCCGGCTCGGCGGAAAAGCTGGTCATGCGTGCGCTCTCGGCCAGGAAGGTCTCGGCAAATGAGCTGGCGAGCATCAGAAAAATGCTCGACGATTTTAAGGGAGAATAATCAAAATGGCACTGGAAAATATTCTTTCACAGGAAATCGTCCAGAAATTAGGCTGGACGCTGCTCCATTTCGTCTGGCAGGCGGCGGCCGTAGCTTTGCTCGTGGCAATTCTGCTGGCTTTATTGCGAAAATTTACGGCCAACCTGCGTTACATCGTCGCCTGTGCGGCATTGGGGCTGACAGTCCTGCTGCCCGTCGCTACGATGCAGATGGTTCCGATATCGACGCCGCAGCCGATGGTTAACATCGAACCGCGACCTGCACCCGTTATTGCGCAGCTACAGCCGATCAACGAAGAAACGCCCCTGGCCAAAGTCGTTGAATACGAAGAACCGCCGCAGCCTGAAAGCGTCAGTCCGGCGCCGGCGGCAACCTGGAAGCAGCGCGCCGCCGAGCGGCTCGAACCGGCCCTGCCCTATATCGTCTCAGCATGGCTGCTCGGCGTTCTCGGGCTGTCGCTCTGGCATCTGGGCGGCTGGGCGCAGTTGCAGCGTCTGCGGAAAAAATTGGTCAGGCAGGTAGATAACTCCGTTCATAACAAACTACGCCAATTGTCTGAAAGAATGCAAGTCAAGCAAGCGGTTCAACTCCTTGAATCAGCCCTGGTTCAGGTCCCCACGGTCGTCGGCTGGCTTCGCCCGGTGATATTATTGCCGGCCAGCGCCTTGACCGGTCTTACTACCGAACAGCTCGAAGCGCTGCTTGCACACGAATTGGCCCATATCCGAAGGTACGATTATTTGGTCAACATGCTGCAAACTGTCGTCGAAACGCTCGGCTTCTATCATCCCGCCGTATGGTGGATCTCACACAAGATTCGCGTCGAGCGCGAGAACTGCTGCGACGACCTGGCCGTCAGCATCTCCGGCGACCGCATCCGCTACGCCAGAGCCCTGACCTCAATGGAGGAAATCCGGGCCGGTCGCAGTGATTTAGCCGTCGCCGCCTCCGGCGGCAATCTCTTCGGACGCATCCGCCGATTAGTAGGCAAGGATTCCACTGAGCCAAGCCGGACCAGTTGGATACCATCTGTGATTACCATCCTGCTGATAGCGATAATCGCAATACCTACAACCCTCGCCTTGACAGGCCAGAAAATGACAACACCTTCCTCCGAATTTCTTTTGGATAAAATGCTGAAACATCGTTCCCAAGTCAGGAACCTCCAATACGTCGCAGAAAATAATATCTGGCGGGATCCGGCCGCAGAACAAGACAGGATAGAAAAACAAATAAAAAGTATGAGGGAAAAAGGTATTCCAGAGCGGCAATTAGAGAGATTTAGACAAGCAATAACCGAGGCTCCCGAATCCAGATACCAGATTCTAAAGTGCACCGTCGATGACGAAGAGCATGTTAAAATTGAACAAACAGGCGGCAATTACGATTCCTCCGGCAAAAAAGTAACCCGTGACGATAAACACATTTGGGCATGGAACGGCGTGTCGGCCACTAATTTCAGCCAACGAAGCGCATTACCGGCAAGTGCAATCATCAAGGACACGCCACAGGTAGCTATGAAATTAGGGCACCCATGGAGGTCATTTACAGGCATTTTCTGTGGATTTTTAGAAGAAACTATCGCGGCCGGAAAACCAGTGAGCGTTGAAAATTTGAAGGACGGCACCTACCGCGTAACGTTCGATTACAAAGCCAGCAGATACGCAACTGTTGTCGATCCGTCCAAAGGCTACACGTGCTCACTGCAGGAAACCTACAATGAACAAGGACAGCTCAATTCGCGCACAACGGCAACATACGAAGAAGTGGCCGAGGGTATCTGGTTCCCAATTAGCGGACAGAGACAAGAATATACTCCAAAAGGTGCCGTGCGCTACAGATCTATCGCTAAATCGAGTCAAATCAGGATAAACGATCCGTCTTTCAATGCCGGTTACTTTGACGTTGACATGCCCGAGGGAACAGCAGTGAGAGATGAAGTGCAGGGCAAGCAATACGTTGTGGGCTCAAAGCACGTGTATGATCTTGATGAACGGCAGAAGTCTATAGCCGAAACAGAAGAAATTGATCCAAATTCCTGGCAGGAAAAGTTCTACTCGATCTACAGTCTCGAAGACGGCCAGGTGCTAAAGCGAATTGCGCCACCGTTTATCCCTGAGCGCAGGGGCTATTTGAAGTCTATTCAGCCGGGACGATATTCGCCAAATACTCCCTTTAACGTTGTGAGCCAGTATTTCAATTGGGATGGCAACTTGAGTATAAGGGGCGCACGCGTGGGAAGTGATATTCCACGTCTTAAATCGACCATGGAATCTGTCATTGGGCTCGGCAACCGCCAATACGATATACCACCCGAAATTCTTAGCGCGGATATGTCCGGCGACTGGATTGTACGAAAGGACACTCCCCAGGAAGAGCTGCTCCGGGCACTGGAACAGATACTAAAAGATGAGACGTCAAGAGAAATCGATTTCGTGAAGCAAAATGTAGAAACCGAAGTGATAATCGCGAAAGGAAAATATAACTTTCAACTTCTTCCGAACATTACAGATGGACAATATGTCCTCATTTCCACGAACAACACTGATACCTATACCGGCGGCGGAGGTGGTAGCGGGACGCTCGGTAAATTCCTGCGATGGGTGGGAAATCGGGTCGGTATGAACATCATTGATGAGACAGAAGCAGAAGACATTGAGCTATCCTGGCGCAACCATGACTCATCCGAGTTGAGCAGACTGAACCACGATGGCGAACCGTATAACCAGAAACTGGATTTGCTCCTGAAAAACCTGACCCGGCAGACGGGACTGACCTTTAGCGGAGAAACAGCGACAGTCGAGAAATGGTTTGTCAGTGAGAATGGAACCATCAAAGCTCCACAGAAAACCTACGCCGCCGCTGTGCCGGAAAGGGCAATGCTCACGATGGCAATAGTGCCTAATATCGACGGCGCAGGACGTGAGCCAAGCCTGACTAAAGAGGAATATCAACAGTACCTTAATAGCTTGGCAAATAGTGGCCCATTTGCAGAATCAGTCCTCGGCGACAGATTCCGATGGTTTACGGTTAAAGGCAATATTGACCGATTCAAACAACTGCCTTTGAGCATTTATAAAGAACAAACCTATATCCTGCTCTGTATGCAGGCCAGGTACGTAATGGTTCCCAGGATCGAAGGCAGGCAGGTCTGGGGGCTTGTGAAAGTCCAGCCCGTGGAAGACAGATCGGCGATAAGTATTCAATTCGATGAAAAAGGCGCTGAGCTTTTTTACAATTTGACAAAAGCCAATATTGGCAATCATCTTGCATTAAGCATTAACGGCCAGGTACTATCGGCCCCTCGCATTGAGACATCAATGAAAAAATTCGCAACCATCACGGGGGATTTCAACCAGGAGGAGATGCTTTATTTAATCAAAGATCTGCAAAAAGCAGCGCCCGCAACCACAGATGCGGAGAATGAGACTCAGCAACAGTTGAACGAAATCCTGAAAAAATTCTCCGATGAAACCTCCGACGACAAATCCCGTAACGATTCCAAAAGCGTTCGCGAATCAGTAGAAAGGTATATCGCCGCCGCACTTGCGGGCGAAGATAAAAAAGCCGCCGAGTATGCCTATCCCGATTCGGCCGTAGCGGCACAAACGAAAGATATGCGTGAAGCACTCCAGGGCCAGAATACAAGAATCGTTGGCATCTGTATCGGAGAATGGAATTCACTGGCAATTAGCTCGGTCATCAAGGCCGACGGAATGACAGGTTCGTTGGTATTCCACCTTAAAAAGCTGATCCTGGATCAAAAAGTTAATTGGCTGATCAACGACATAGATCTCGAAGAGATAGATTCAATCGGAGAGCAAATTCATTATTTCATCAACAACGTTCCCGACGCCAAAACAATTATCATCTCGTCAGATGCATACACTGACAAGCAGGCCGAAGTGCCTCTTGAGGATGACAGGTCAACTGAAGGCCGGCAAGAACAAGAAGCCGAGACCGACAACATTCCGAAAGATCCTCTGCCGGCAAAAAGTGCCGCACCATCCGGTGCGGATAAATCAATTGTAAAGATTGAATGCCTTGTGGGCGAAGCTTTTTCCGAGTCGAAAATGGACACCGAAACAATAATCGCAATCGAGAATCTTCTGGGCGGCAAAATAATAATCCCGGACTCCCCCGCCGCTGCGGATTTGCTCAGAAAAGCCGCAGCCGCCACGACGGCGGTTAAGGATGAATCGGCCGGCGATAAACGCGTCACGCAAGAGCAGTTTAACGGCCTCGTCGATTTACTTCTCTCGCGGGGCTTTGTAAAAATCCTGCTGCGCCCGACGCTGGAAGTAGTCCACGGCCAGACGGCAAAAATCATGACCAACGAAAACTCAATCGATGTCACCCCAACCGTCCGGGAGAATGGCAGCATTATCCTGCACGCAAACCTGGATCTGACTCTGAAATCCGAAGAACCGGATGCGAATCAGCCGCCGAACATCCGGCGATGGAAAATGACTACCAGTGTCAACATCAACTCCGGCCAAAGCTGGGTCGTCGAAGGCATGAAAGCCGCCGAAAAAAGCTCCGGCGCACGGGAGCAAAAGTCCGAGCTGCTCGTCATTCTTACGCCGTCCATAATCCCTCCCGACGAGCCGAAAGAGCCGATAGAAACGGTGAATTTCCAGAACGTCGAGGCCAAAACCATCATCGAGAAGCTCGCCGCGTGGACCGGCAAAACGATTATCCCGCCCGACGAGTTGATGAAACAGAAGATAACCATATACTCGCCGGAACCAATGCCCAGAAGCGAAGCGGCGGCTATGATTTTGAATGCACTGTGTTCGAAAGGCTACACGGCCGAACAGACTGAAGATACGATTTACCTCAAATCCCTGCCGGAAGAACAGCCCGGCACCGGAAAAACCAAAATCCAGATCGAAGCAAGAATTATGACGGTCGGCGACGAGTTCCTGAAAGAAATCGGCTTCGACGCAAATTCCGTACCCGATATGAACGCCTGGCCGGAACCCAAGCCTTCTGCGGTCTCGAGATCAGTTAATCTCAAGATTTTCAACATAGCACTTAACGACTCCAACGTCGATTTCCTTCTCAAAACCGCCCGGGCAAATAAGGATACCGAAATGCTGACTGCGCCGCGAGTCACGACATGGGACCGCGATACGGCGGAGGTCTCAATAGCAAAGGAATACAACTACACCTCGGGCTACAGCGAGCCGAACAGCCCTGCCGATAAACCGGTGCCCAAATTCGACACGGCCACGTTAGGCTCCTTCCTCAAAATCAAACCGCAAGTGATGCTCGACAATAAGAACATCATCATCTTCATCGATTGCGAATTGAAGATCCGCCGGCTCCAGAGCGTCGAGGATCGCATGTACGAAGGGAAATATCCCTACCAGATACCCCGCATATCTGCTGTCAGAACAAAAACGCAGTGCCTGATTCCCGACGGCGTAACGCTGCTCAATTGCGGCCATAAAATCACCCAACAGTTCGAATCCACCTCAACGGTGCCTATACTGGGCGGATTGCCTGTCGCCAGCGGCCTTATTCGGAGTTCCTCAAAAGTCGCAGACACACGAACGCTGTTAGTAATGGTCAAGCCGACAATCGTCTCAGAGTAGTGCCCCCTCCGGCGACAGATTCGGATTAAATTTGCAAATGCACACAACAAAGATGAAAAGAAATATGCAAGATGCCCCCAAATTCCCCAAACTTTTATATAGATTCCTCGACTTCGCTGCGTTACGCTCGGAATGACGGGCGTTTCGGGTCACGGATCACGAAACGGCACGTTCAACAAATCTTGTCCGGCGAGGCTCTTTTTTCTATCAGTATTGCCAGGACGCCGGGGGCGCAAAACAGGGCCATATCGACCTCGGTACCTAAGAACAGGTATATCTCGTGCTCGGGGTACTGCGATTTCAATCGCTCGAACTGCTCGTATTCATCGAGTACGATTTCGTCCTTCAACTCGTTATTGCCGTCTGAAAAGTATCCATACATATCTGTTACTCCACATTCACTATCTTCCCTTTATATTATACAGCGTTTCTCAGGGGCAAAATGTAGATGACAAAATTGAAAAAATTTAAAATTTTTTCAAAAAGCCCGTTTCCGGACCAAAAACGCGGGATTTTAGAGGGTTTTCTATCTCATTTATTATTTTTTATAGCGTCCATTAGTGTTTACCCTGTGAGATAGCTTGTCCCTTTAGGGAGTAAAAGCGTTATCTCATGGGGTAAATTAGTGGTTTCAGACAGAAATCAGCTCTGTGAGCCGGTCGTGGTTTTTGGGGAGTTTGCCTGTTTCTTTGACCTGGAATGATAGTTTTATTCTTTGACGGGATCAACACGGATTAAATCAAAATTGCCGCAGAGGTGTAGGATGGCGCAGCTTCGCTGCCCATGAGGAAAAAATAATAAATGAAATATGCCACAGAGCTCACAGAGCACGCAGAGGTATAAAATAGACAATTGATCGTAGGGTGGCGGCTTGCCCCACCTGAAAAGTCTTTAAAAACAGAAAATTTTCGCTTGCAGTGCCATAACGTTGTCACACTTATGTAAAATTTCTCTGATTTTGCTTATCAGACCTGCTAAAAATGCCGTTATTTATAAACAGGTAAATATGCGGGATTCTTTGAATAAACAAAGTTATAGAAACTCTTCTCAAGAAAATTTCGCACCTAGATTTTGTTTTATTCTACATAAAGTGCTACTATCAATGAACCGCACCGCACTGAAACTTTAGGAATTAGCGTTATGGCAGAAGAAAGATTCTGGAAATCTAATAAGAAAACAGAAACAAAATTCTAATATCAAAAACAATGAACGAAAATTATGATATTGATTTTGAGAAGTCCTTTTTTGGCCCCAGTGATCTGGAATGGCTTTTGAATGTGTGGCCTGAGATAAAGGCACCGATGACACCTGCTCAAATAGCAAACTGGTATTTATCGGCGAAGTTTGAAAGAGAAAAAGGTTATCTCCCTTATGACAGAACACAAAACTACACAACACACGACAAAATTATTATCAGAATTAATTCTATTTTCCGGCCAGCAAAGATTACAAAAGTCACGGATTACTATGGACATGACGATTACGGATTTAAGTATGCCGCAATTGAACTGGAATTGTTAGATTTTCAATTAGGTGACGAAGAACAAAAAAAACTTTTTATCTGTGACTATCATGGCCAACAATATGTAAGCCACCAAACAGAAGAACTTGAAGCAATAGACAAAGCGGAAAAAGAGAGAATTGAGCCTCAAGTGCTCTTGGCTGTGTCGAATGATAACCGCTTGGTTTCGTTCGAGAATAAGTATTTCCCAGCAGAATTTTTAGTCAACATAGAATCAAAAATATCACAATCACTTTTTGTAATCGCCAAAGAGAAAAGACCACTGAGCTCTGCCGAATTATTAGAACGATTGGCCATCCGATTTGAGGAAGGTCAAGAAGACCGCTGGAGATTCAGTCTCAATTACTACCTCAATAGAAATGGGCGGTTTGAATATTACTATGAGTTAGAAGATTTTTTTTGGGATATCCGTAAGCCAGCCTTGCCCTTGGTAGTCGTCTATGACAAGAAGACGCACCAAAGGGGAATCCATGTATCAACCGATCTTGAAAATCTGCTTTATTACCACAGTTTTATTGAAGACTGCCAGGTTTGCCTGCAACGGCAAAAATTGGTCGCGGCGTTCTATGATTCTTTGAGTAGAGAATTGCGAGGTGAGGAGCTTATGGAAGCTATTGACGGCTTACTTCCACATGAACAATGCCACCTTCTTATCGAGGATTCAGATGTACGCGGCGACCCTATATTCTTAAACAGCCGGGATTTCATTAAAGCAAGAACCATCCATTCTACGGTGACAATTAAAATAGAATGGATTGAGGAGCAATCCTTAAAGATTCCTAATCGCATCTCTAAGTACATGCAGGATGTAAATGAGGTTGCAGTAACCTCCAATAGAGACAAAGAGCGGTTGCTTTATGACACGACTGAAAACGTTATACAGGGGATGGGGAATTTCTACGAAAAAAAAGCTATAGCCGAAGGAGACAAAATCCGTTTACGGTTATTGACAACTGAGCCGGAAAAGATATTTGTCAGTATGTGGTGGCGACATTCCCTAAGCGAGTTGATGCAACTCCTTCCTGAAGACTTTGAATGGAAACGTGCTTCGGTTCGGGATTGTATTATCGTGACCTTAGGACATACTGAAGAACCTTTGCATTACAGGGAAATTTACGCTGAGGTATCACGGCATAAAACAGTATCGGTGCAATCCATAGTAAATACACTCTCGAAATATTCACCTTCTGTCTTTTTTCAAGCTGGTCGAGGTAAATGGGGCTTAGCTTTATCTAAAGGGATAGATGCCACTAAAATGCCTGATTCCCAAAATGATTCCTCGCCGGTTCTCCAAGTCAGTGAGCTTGTGTGGAAGGCAGTTAATATAATCGAACAAGAAGACTATGTATATAAACTGCTTGCAAAAGCAGGACGACCATTAACCTACAGCCAGATAGTTGATTATTTCGCTAAGGGCATGAATATCGATTCTGAACAGTTAGCCATGACGGATTTCTTGAATCCGAAAGATGACCGGTTCAAGCAGTTAGATGATGGAACTTGGGCTCTCTCAGAATGGAAAGATAAAAAAGAATCCCAAGAAGAAGAGAAAATTGAAATTGAAGGATTTCCTCCGGAAATTCCGGAAGATGCAGAACCTCAAACATTAGAAACCGAAGGGGACGTCAAAAGCCCTCCAGAAATAAACAGTGCTTTCTTTTATATAAAGCAATACTATTGGGTACTTTTACTCACTATAATATGCATCGTATGTGCAATTCTTATTTGGCTATTTAATTAGTGAGGGAAATCAATGGAGTCTGAAGAAAAGTATATTATTCCGCTTATACGAGGCCGAAGCGATCTTGTGCGAATCCCCCAGCAAATGATCACGGATTTAAATATAACAATCCCAATCACGATCAGGATAAAACTGCCTGATGAACATGTACTGCCTGTACGTATCAATCCGATTGATCGAACGCTGACAGGGTTGGGGCCGTGGCTTGGCGAATATAAGGGTTCCGATGAAAAGATAGCACTGTGTCTTACGATTCTAAGTAAGAATCCTCTTTCGGTTTCCGTTGATTACACAGATGACACACCTCTTTTAGCTGCTGTATCGCCAAATATAGAGCGCCCGAAAGATGGGATGTATTTAGGTGGCAAGCTGGAATCTGAGTTTTTCGAGTTATTACAGACCAATGAACCTTTGATATTGGATCAGAATGAATTAGTACGCCATGTTTTTATCTGTGGTGCCATTGGTAGTGGAAAAACGGTTTTAGCCAAGGTTCTAATTGAAGAAGCCGCCCAAAAAGGAATTCCTGTCATTGCGGTTGATTTGAAAGGGGATATCTCAAGCATGGCTCTTGTGGCATCCGGCGAAGATCCTGAAGAAATTGCCCCTTGGATTTCAGTTCGTCGCAATGAAACCATTGAAGAGAAAACTGCTCAGGCCGCAGAAAGGCATAAGCGTAATTTGCACAAATGTGGATTTAACGAGCAGGATATCAATAACTTCAAAAATAATGTGGCTGTAAATGTATTCACTCCACGGTCCAATTCTGGTTTCCGGCTGGCACTGTCTGCTTTTGTTGAACCACCACAAAACATTGATGATTTACAAAAAAACGATCCTGATGCCTACGAGGATGTTATCCACTTTATGTCGGAGACCTTTGTATCCCGGCTGAACTTAAACAAGACAATGAGCGAAAAAGCAAAAGGATATGTTTATGAGATCATCCGACTTTTTTGGGATGAAAACATAAGTTTAAGAGGCTATGACGGAATTATACGTGTCTTGGAAGAAATCCGGACAGGCCAAAACAACATTGAGCAGATTGGTGGAATGCCAACAGACGAGTTTATCGATCAGCGAGATAGAAAGAAAATAGCAGATGCCATCAATAATTTACTTATAGGAGCTCAAAAGCTTTGGTTTCAAGGGATTCCATTAAATGTCGAGGAGTTAATTAATCCTCACAATTTTGACGGAAAGGCTCCTGTGTCAATCATAAATATTAAACACTTGGGTTTTGCTGACCAGGCATATGTTGTTGGTTATCTTGCATACCTGATCTGGTTTTGGATGAGGCCGCGGGAAGGGAGTGAAGAGCCGCAATTAATTTTTTATATTGATGAGATTGGTGGAGGAGGGTCGAAAGAGGCATTTTTTCACAGTGTAGCTAAATCTCCTGCTAAACCAGCCTTGAATTTATTGGTTCGTCAAGGTCGTGCCTTTGGGGTCTGTTGTATATTTGCAACACAAAGTCCGGGAGACATCGATTATAAAGCCATGGGGCAGTGTGCAACATGGGCCGTGGGGCAATTACGAACTAAACGAGAACGACAAAAAATAGAGCAAGGTGCAGGGATAGCAGACTTGGATTTTGAAAAAGCATCTCAGCATTTATCCCATTTAGGAGCTGGACAGTTTTTAATTAAAATGCCTTCAGAATCATGGCACTTGTTCCAAGAACGCTGGTTGATGCACTTACATCGAGTATTATCTGATGAAGATATTAAAAAATTGAAAATGGCCTATGAACAGGATGCTGCAAGTATCTACGAAGAAGCACAAAAATATTCGGTTGAAAGAAAGCTGGTAAAAGCAAAGTCTTTATTGGAAGCATTAATTGAGAAATACAGATTCTCATCACTCTATGCCAAAACACACATACTGTTGGGAACAGTTCTTTTCGACATGTCAGAGTATGTGGAAGCAATCCAGGTGTTGCAGAGATTGATTCAAAAACGTATGGATGCCGAAGAAGTCGGAGATGCCTACTTTCTACTTGGCAAATGCCACGAGCAGCTTGAGCAATATGATGAAGCTACTTCCAGTTTTTCGAGAGTCGCAGAAACTGGAGCCAAAGATGATACCAAGAATCAGGCATTCAACCATCAGGAATTCTGCAAAGCACGTTCACAATGGATCGAATTATCCGATGTGAAGAAGTTTGCCTGGTGGATACTGGGAAAGGCACCTGATCAAAATGCGATGATTAAATTGCAGGCTATCGATAAGGATCTAATTGAGGAAAAAATAATAGGTATTTTGGATAAAAAGGATTTTGACCTTCCTGAAAAGTTTGATTTGAGTCGTTTGCTAGAGGAGCAGAAAACTGCTCAACAAAAACGTGATGAGTCATCTGCCGAAAAAGCAATTTCTGAGAGATGGATTCGGGAACAGCTCCCCAAAGTGGAAGTATGTCTCGAAAAAGGAGAATTTGAAGAAGCAGCCTTTCTTGCAAAAAAAATACTTCATCGAATCAAAGATAATAATCTTGTAGCTACAAATTCTGTTATTGAACTTTTACGTCGATGTAATGAATATAGTCAGGAAAAGCAGCAAGAGCTTAATAGAAAGATTATCAGTTTAGAAGCCAGAGAATTTGAGTTTGAAATTGCAAATCTATTCCGTAAAAAAGGATATTCGGTGCTGGTAACGAGAATGACAGGGGACGATGGTGTTGATGTTTTTGCATCCGAGGAAACAGAAAAAATTATCATTCAATGTAAGCGATGGAAAAAACCGGTTGGACGAGCAGCTATAGATGAGTTGGCTGGTGTTCATAATCGCTATAGAGCACAACGTGCGATTCTTGCAACAACTTCAACTTTTTCTGAAGATGCACAACAGGCTGCTCGACAGAATAATATTGAACTGTGGGACTTTATTCGCTTAATACAAGAATGGAAGGAAATATACGTAGGAAAATAGACGAAACAATCTATGATCCCGCCAGCTGACCCATTTAATTTATGATTGACTATTTGGATTAAGCAAGAATTCGTGCATATTCATTTTTCAGTATTGATTGTTCCTCTGAGTCCTCTGTGCCCTATGTGGCATGTTTCAATTGACTATTTACTATTTACCCCGTGAGATAGGTTAAACCGCCATCTAACGGGGTGAATTATTGACTATTGATTATTGTATAAAACCGCGTCAATCCTGTCTCAGAACAACAACTTTTAACTTTACACTTTTTAACTTTTCACTTTTCTTCGTGTTTTCAACTACAGATTAGCTCTGTGAGCTCGTTTCGGTTTTTGGTTAGCCATTTTGCTTTACGGCAGATCATCAGGAGGAAATCCGTGCCGTGGAGGTGGCCGAAGAAGCCGGTGGCGGCGATGGGCAGGACCGACTCGGCTATCATCGTTTCAATCATTAAATCGACCAGAGCCTGCAGCTTATATTCGTCCAGCAGGGCCGTTTGGCGGGATGCTCCTTTTTTGTAGCCGGCCAGGAACTGAAGCAACTTGTCCTGGTCGAAATAATCGGGCCAGTCGGCGGGATTGGGGCGGCCGCCTACGATGGAGAACTGCAACATGCCGTTGGCCAGGTCGATAACGGCCGGAGCGATACGGATCGAATCGAAGTCGAGCACTACGGCCATCTTGTGCCTGGAAAAGAGCATATTGCCCGGATGCCAGTCGCCGTGGATGACCTGCTGCGGCCATGAATCGAAGCCTAACTGGTTGACCCGGATGCTCGATTCGTTATAGAGAATCGTAAGATCCTCGGCGGCGTCCTGGAGTTTACGGCTGGGCCTTGCCATGCGGTCCGAGCCGATGGTCCTCAGGTGCGTGCGGACGATGGACGAATCGTGGAAGCTGGCCTGGGGCGGCTTAAATTCGTGTGCGAAATCGGCTAAGTGGCGGTGGAAGTCGGCCAATTGCCGGCCGGCGTCGTTTGTCGATTCGGGCGAGCCGTCGTAACGGGCGCCGGAGACGAATTTGAAGAACTCGTAGATGTGATTGTTCAGTTGCAGGATTGTGTTGTTGTCGCTGCGCGTGGCGAGCAGGCTGGTAACGGGGAAGGACTTCTCGGCCAGGTGGGCCTGCACGGCGTGGGCGAAGGCGACGCGGTAGAGGTCGTCGGAGCCGCGCGGGCGGCGCTTCAGCAGGAACTTGCCCTGGTCGGAGACGACGACCATTTTGGGCGCGCGGCGATTGCCGCCGGACAGGGACTTTATCTGGTGGATGACGCCGACGTCGTAATGGCTGAGGACGCGTACCAGCTCTTCGGAAGAAAAATGTGCTCCGCCTCGGGGCATAAGATATTGACTATTGGCTATTGAATATTGGCTATTGGCTATTGGCTATTGACTATTGAATATTGGCTATTAATTTCTACTTTCATATTTTGTCTTCCTTGACTTTATCATGCTGCTTTTTTTCAATTTCTGATCAGCTTGTTTTTGTCAAATTTTAAATTTGATTCTGTCTTCTGTCTCCTGAATTCTGTATTCTGATTTTATTTTATCGGTCGGCCGACGAGGAAGGCAATTGTTCGATCAAATCCTTTCACTGCTCCAATCATCCGCCAAAAGCTCTGCCTGTTTCAATACATTTTCCGTTGCAATCAACTGCTTATCAGGCGGGTATCCGTACTGTCGAAGCAGCCGTTTCACAATGACCTTCAACCTGGCACGGACGCTCTCCTTTATCGTCCAGTCGATTGAGGTATTGTCCTTGACCCTCTGGACAAGAACTCTTGCCAAATCCCTTAGCTTTTCGTCGCCCAGAACCTCTCTTGCGCTTTGGTTATCAGCGAGAGCATCATAGAAGGACAGTTCATCAAATGTAAGGTTATGCTCCTCGCCTCTCTTATCAGAATCTTTTATGTCTCTTGCAAGCTTGATAAGCTCTTCGATGACCTGAGCCGCCGTCAGTAGATTGTTTTGATATTTCCTTATTACATCTTCGAGCATTTCGGACAGCTTTTTGCTCTGAATCAGATTTTTCTTAGTCCTCAGTTTGATCTCATCGTTCAAAAGCTTTTTCAGTAACTCGATAGCAAGGTTCCTTCTCTCCATCCCCTGCACTTCCCGCAGGAACTCATCGGAGAGAATCGAAATATCCGGCTTCTTTATCCCAGCCGCATCAAAGACGTCAACAATCCCCTCTGCGACAACAGCCCTATCGACAATCTGTCTTATGGCTGTTTCTATCTCCGCATCGGATTTGCCTGTCCCTGTCGGTTCAAACTTAACAAGTCTTGCTTTCACTGCTTGAAAGAATCCCACTTCATCTTTTATTTCCATAGCCTTTTCGTGCGGCACGGAAAGTGCAAAAGCTTTTGACAGAGCAAGTACATTTTTCGTGAATCTGTCCTTGCCGTCTTCCAGACTCAATATGTATTCCTGTGCTTCCAGAATGACTGTCAGTTTCTCTTGCGTATCGGCTGAGAAAAATCGCTTGTAGTCGAAGCCATGCAGCATTTGGCAGACAACTTCAAATTTTTCGAGCATCAAGGCAATCGCCTGCTCCTGATCGAGTGTCGGCGTGCCCTTCCCACCGCTCTGCGTATAGACGGCCAGAGCATTCTTCAAGTCAGAGGCGATCCCGATGTAGTCAACAATCAGTCCGCCCGGTTTATCCCGGAATATCCTGTTCACCCGTGCGATAGCCTGCATCAGGTTATGTCCTCTCATCGGCTTATCGACGTACATCGTATGCAGACAGGGAACATCAAAGCCGGTCAGCCACATATCGCAGACGATGACAATTCTCAAAGGATCGTCCGGGTCTTTGAAGCGTTCGGCTATCTGTTTCCTGTTGTCTTTGCTGGTATGGTGAATCTGCCAGTTCTCCGGGTCCGACGATGCGGAAGTCATAACGACTTTTATCTCGCCTTTTGTTCTGTAGGTATCATGCCATTCCGGTCTTAGCTTGACAATCTGCTCGTATAGCTCAACGGCAATCCTTCTGCTCATGCAGACAATCATCGCCTTGCCGTTGAAGACTTCCTGCCGTTTCTCGAAATGATCGACCATATCTCCCGCAACGATCTTCAGTCGCTCAGTATGCCCGACAATCGCTTCAAGCTGAGTCCACTTGGCCTTTGCCTTTTCCGTTGCGGTGCGGTCCTCACTCTCGGTAATAGCCTCTACTTCCTCGTCGAGCTTTTCCTTATCCTCCGGTTTCAAATGTACCTTTGCCAGACGGGATTCATAGAAAATCTTAACCGTCGCTCTGTCTTCGACGGATTGTTCGATATCGTAAACGTCGATGTACTCGCCAAAAACTGCCGGGGTAGAGGCATCTTCCTTTTCGATTGGCGTAGCGGTAAAGCCGATGAATGAGGCGTTGGGCAGAGCATCTCTCAAATACTTGGCAAGGCCGTAACTTGTCCGAATATGCCCTTGCTCGTCTTCAACCTGCTTTGCGGCAAATCCGTAATGGCTTCTATGTGCTTCATCGGCAATGACAACGATATTTTTTCTCTCGGACAGAAGGTCGTAAACAGCCTGGCCTTCATCGGGCGAGAATTTCTGGATGGTCGTAAAGACAATGCCCCCGCCGGCGGTCTTTAACAGCGTCTTTAGGTGCGGTATGCTCTGGGCTTGAACCGGGTCTTGCCTCAAAAGCTGCCTGCATCCGGCAAATGTATCGAACAACTGATCGTCCAGGTCGTTTCGGTCGGTAACAACAACGATGGTCGGATTATCCAGGGCAAGGACAATCTTTCCGGCATAAAAGACCATCGACAAGCTTTTGCCCGAACCCTGTGTATGCCAGACGACGCCCGCCTTCCGGCTTCCTTCCGCTGCCGCCGCTTGGATGGTCGATTCAACCGCCTTTTTTACAGCGAAATACTGATGATATGCGGCCATTTTCTTGACTGTTACGACCGAACTGATCCCGGTCTTCGGGTCTTCTTTCTTAGACTTTTCAAAAACAATAAACTGCTTCACCAGGTCTAATAGAACATCTTTCCTGAGCATCCCTTTGACGAGCGTTTCGATCTGTGGAGTAGTCGCCTTATCTTCCCGGACACCATCAATGCTTTTCCACGCCGCGAACCGGCCAAAATCGCTTGATATAGTTCCTGCCTTTGCATCAAAACCATCAGAGACAACTAAAATGCTGTTATAGTAGAAAAGTGACGGTATCGCGTACTTGTAATTCTGTAATTGGGTAAATGCCTTTGCGACGGTAGCATTTTCATCAGACGGGTTCTTAAGCTCAATAACAACGAAAGGCAATCCGTTAACAAATATCACAACATCGGGTCGTTTGGTTACATTGTTCTCAATTACTGTAAACTGATTGGAGACGATAAACTCATTATTTAGAAAATCCTGCCAGTCAATCAGCCAGACCTTATCACCCTTAATTCCTGAATCCGACATGTATTCGACTTCGATACCATCTGTTAGCATTTTGTGAAATGCTTCGTTGTTATCAATAAGGTTCTGGGTTGTCGGATTCAGGACTTGACGCAATGCCTGCTCTTTAGCTTCCTGCGGAATTGAGGGATTTAACAGATCAATTGAATTTTGGAGTCTGTTTAATAGTACAGTTTCGTCTAAATCCTTTCGTTCTGACTCCTGCTGTTCAGGAGTAAGATATTCGAAGCCCTGATTTTGCAGAAGCTCTATAACAAACTCTTCAACATCGGATTCAAAGATAGGAGTCATATCTGGACTATATCATTATTTGATAGTTCTTTTTATACGCATCAATGTCAATATTAAACAACACTTCACTTGGCGAATAAGGCCCATATTCACCTATCTGTATAGGTTCAACTTCTTCATCAAACTGGTCATTAAAATCAGGATTATCTTCGTATCTGATTTTTTCCTGTTTCTTTAATGGGTATTCCTCCTGATACACCGTAATCAGAAAAACTGTTAATTGCTCAACGGTCGAAATCATAAAATCAATAGCAGTTTTATTAATTTTGTTCCTACGTTCTTTAATTTCGTATACGGAAGCACCGTGGGCAGTCACAGCAAAGTTATTTCGGAACTCCCCTAATCTCTGAGAAACAGTAACAAAACTTCTGACTAAATCACCGGTATTGGGCAAACAAGACATCTTGTTGCATGCTTTTGATACCAGGGACTGCAAAGATTCTGTACCTAAAGTTGGTTCATTTAAATCTTTTAATATTGTCTTGCAGATAGACTCAATCAATGCCCTGCAATTTTCTAAAACCAATATTCCATCACTAACCTGATAGGTCTCAATTCTGAGAATACACTCTTCAAGAGGCTTCCATTTTCTATATGAATCACATATTTCTTTTAACAAATCCATATGTTAGCTCTGCACTTTTATCTCATCCTTCATCAGTTTCGGCAAAAGCGTATCACGCAATTTTGTGAGGGTTTGTATTTGAGAGATATTGGAATCAATCTTTTCAAAAATATTTAAAGCTAATTTATTAAATACTTTAAGAATATTTGTATCAGGTATCAAAATATCCAAAGAATAAAAATAATCCTTTCTAAAAAAGTCACGTGCACTTCCGGTTGCCGAATTTACTTGTTGCTGCACAAGAATTTTTAATAATAAAATGCTGTAAAATTTCATCAAATTATTTTTTGCTTTAAAATTCCACATATTTTGATTTTGCAGGGCTGGTAAAATGTGAGAGGGTGTGATAACTGACTTTCCAATACTTGCACCAACCATTACGAGAAGAAAATCAAATTTGTTTAGAAGAAACTTTTCATATTCTATTGCCTTTTCTTCTGTCAAATACACTACATCATCAAGTATTATTGTTCCTTTTGCGAAATTTGTAGTTCGCACAATTGGAATGCCACTTACCACATAATCTTCGCTTTTGAAGGCATATCCATTTTGTATTTCTATAACTTCCCATAATTTACCTACTCTCCAACCTTCAGGAATTTCGCCCAATTCGGAATTGATCATTTTTCCGCCGGACTTTTTATAAAGTTTGCCTTCGTTATTGGGAAAGTTAAATTCGACGAACCACTCGTGAAAAAGTTTCTTTGCTAATTGCTCTATAATTTCTGAAGAAGAAAATGCAATCTCTTTCCAATTATAGTCTCCATAAAAAAGATTTAAGTTTCTTGATATTTCCTCATCTAGTTTTTGATCGTCTTTGGTTTTCTCTCTTAAAAACTGATTTATAATTTTTATATCGATTTCAAATGGCACAATGTCGTCTTCTTCGGCTTTGATGCCGACATATCGGCCTGGAGCAAGGACGAAATTGTGCTTTTTAATATCTTTCAATTTTGCTGATTTGCAGAAACCTTTCAAGTCCTCGTATTTTCCATCTTTTGTACGCCAGTTGTGATAAGTGTTGGCTATTTTATTAACATCAACATCTGAAAATTCCCTATGCGTACGGTCTCTCATATAACCTATTTCACATGCATCGATAAAAAGTGTTTCACCGGTTCGTTTCCTTTCACCGTTGCCAACTCTTTTGCGAGAGATAAACCATATGCATGCAGGGATTCCTGTATTATAAAAAAGTTGTTTGGGCAATCCCAAAATGCAATCAACAAGGTCATTTTCGACAAGTTTCTTTCTTATTACACCTTCATTATTTGCATGAGATGATAGAGAACCATTGGCAAGAACGCATGCCATGATTCCCTTCGGTGATAAATGATATATCATATGTTGTAACCATGCGTAATTTGCATTTCGAGCGGATGGAACACCATATTTCCAACGTGCGTCTTTCTGTAGCAATTCACCCGACCAATCGCTGTCATTAAATGGTGGATTTGCAAGGATAAAATCAGCTTTTAGGTCTTTGTGAGCGTCGTTGAGGAAAGAACCTTCGTTATTCCACTTTACCTGCGAGCCGTCTATTTGACGAATTGCAAGATTCATACGGCAGAGGCGATATGTCGTCTGGTTTGACTCCTGGCCGTAGATGGAAATGTCGTTCATCTTGCCCTGATGGGATTCAACGAACTTCTCACTCATTATGAACATACCAGCGGAACCACAGCACGGATCGAATACCCGGCCTTTATAGGGCTCGATCATTTCGACCATAAGTCCGACGATTGACTTGGGGGTATAAAACTGTCCACCCTTTTTGCCTTCGGCTGCGGCGAATTCCCCCAAGAAGTATTCATAGACTCTGCCGAGAATGTCTTTTGCTTTGGCCGCTTCGTCTCCGAGAGCGATATTGCCGACAAGATCAATCAGACCGCCGAGAGAGGTTTTATCGAGATTTGGCCGGGCATAGACCTTGGGCAATATGCCTTTGAGGGTTGGGTTCTCCTTTTCGATGGCCGTCATTGCATCATCGACATCTTTTCCGATGGATGGCAGCTTAGCCCGGCTATGAAGATACGACCATCGAGCGGTTGGAGGAACGAAAAAGACATTTTCCGCCCTGTATTCGTCGGCATCTTCGGGATCGGCCCCTTTGTATTCGCCTTTGCCCTCGATGAGCCTCTGGTGTAGAGCCTCGAACGAATCGGAAATGTATTTGAGGAAGATAAGCCCTAAGACGATGTGCTTATATTCGGCGGCGTCCATATTCTTCCGTAGTTTGTCTGCCGCCTTAAACAGTGTCTTTTCAAAGTTTTCCGCCTTAGTATTCTTTTTCCTCGCCATTAAGTTATTCCTTAAATTATCTCAGAAGGGTGCGGACCTCTTGAAAAACCGAAGTTAGCACTATCGAGGCTGAAAATCAACCAAATTCTCCATAAAAACCGATTTAATAACTCACACGTTCCGTGCCCAGTTATTATGTTGCACATCGCTCAAACATACAACCCGGTGCTCCGGCGGCCTTCTGTGTCCTTATTCCGGGGGAGTATCAGCGGGAAATGCCTGCCGTGGCGGCGGCGTTTTATAAGGAGCTTGCGCTGCTCGGAGACGACGACCATTTTTGGTGCACGGCGATTGCCGCCGGACAGGGGCTTTTTCCGATGGATTATCTTAGCAGCAGAAGAAGGAGAATTACTACGAAAAAAGCCGCCGCCACGGCACTTAATACCAATAACGCCATCCGGTAGTTGGCGATCGTATCTTCGTGGTAAACCTTTTCCTTGACTTCGACCTCTTCGCCCTTTTCCAGTTGCTCGAACATGGAGACGTCGAATCTTTTGTGGGCCTGAAGCGGGGGCTTGCCGTTGCGAAGAGCTTCCAGGTCCATCAGGAGCTCCTCGATGTTTTTGTAGCGCTTTTCCCGCTTCTTGGCCATCATGATCTCGACGACTTCCGAGACGCCCGCCGACAGCGAAGTATTGATGTGGTCCGGCGGTATCAGCTTCTCGCGAAGATGCTTACGCATCACATCCGCCGAATCCTCCGCCATAAAAGGAACGCGACCTGTCAACATGTGGTAAAGCGTGCTTCCGAGGCCGTAGATGTCGGCTCGGCCGTCGATGTCGATTTTTCCTCGGATTTGCTCTGGTGCGATGTAGTACGGCGTTCCGTATGCCTTTCCCGCCTCGCTCTGGGCGGCCTCGATATCGGTGGTCTCCCTCGCCAGGCCCATATCCGCCAGCTTAACCACCCCACTGGTATTAATCATGATATTCTTCGGCTTGACGTCCCGGTGAATCAGGCTGCACGCATGCGCGTGCGCGAGCGCGTGTGCGACCTGAATAATAATATCGAGCGCCTCGGCCTCAGTAAAGATTTTCCCCGCCGCCAAGTCATCGGCAATCGTCTTACCCTCGACGTACTCCATCACGAAATAATGATACCCCCCCGCCTCGCCGACGTCGAACGCCTGCACGATATTCGGATGGTTAAGCTTTCCCGCCGCCTGCCCCTCCTTATAAAACCGCTCGACGTACTCCGGATTCTCGCTGAACCGCTTCGGCAGCACCTTAATCGCCACCGTCCGGTTAAGGCTCAACTGCTTGCCCTTATAAACGATCGCCATTGCCCCGGCGCCGAGCTTGCCGGTAATCTTGTAGCCGGGAATCTGCTTTACCGCGGCCTTACTGTCCTTAATATCGACCTTCAATCGCTCGGCCTGGCTCGACGTAACATAGCCAAGCTCGATCATCAGGTCTTTGAGGATAACCGGATCGATCTTCTTGCGGCTCTCCATCTCCTCCAGCGAGTTGCGAAGCTCCTCGTCAGTGCACAGGCCGTGCTCGACCGCCATCTTACCAAACACCGTGTCGTAATTAGTCTCGTTCGTCATTAAATAACACTCAGGTTTTGCCGAGATGCGCTCGCCGTGGAGCCATTCCGTTGGCTATTGTTATAATAAACCCGATTACAAATCCTTATTGCGCCAATTATCGGCCTGTAAATTCTATTGTCAAAGAAATTTTAACAATTCTTTAAAAAGATAACTCAAGCCTCTGAATCGACCGTTTAACCTCCCCGGTTTAGCAGTTTTTACTACTGAAAAGACTATATTTTACCACGAAGGGCGCGAAGGAAAGAAAAGTGAAAAGTTAAAAGTTAAAAGTTCAAAGTTGTTGTTCTCAGACAGGATTGACGCGGATATGTAGGATGGTGCAGCTTTGCTGCCCATGCGGAAAAATAGTCAATAGTAAATAATAAATGAAATATGCCACAGAGCTCACAGAGAACACAGAGAAATAATCAATAGACAATAATCAATAGACAATAGTAAATAAAAAATGAAATATGCCACAGAGAACACCGAGCACACAGAGCAATTATCAATAATCAATAATCAATAGTAAATTACAAGGCCACGAAGAAACAATAAGACAGGAGACAGAATACAGAAGACAGGAGACAGAAGACAGTAGGATGGTGCAGCTTCGCTGCCCATGCTGAAAAAATAATCAATAGTAAATAGTTAATGATTCTCGATGCCTGCTCCCATTTCCTTTCCTTTCTGCTATAAAGTTATAGTTCTATAAAACTTCGTAAGACTTAAATGCGAGTTAATAATGATTTACGCTGTTTTATACAATAATCAATAGTTAATAGGAAATAGTAAATGGTAAATTACAGGGGCCAGACGCCGTGGGCGGCGATTTTTTCTTAAAGCCTTGATTTTACTGAGTAACTTCTTTAATGACGTGTCAATATGGTCCCGAATTTCGACGAGGCAAAGAAAGGTTTAAATCTTAGTTATCTGTTTTTTCTTAATTATTCTTATGTTTTTTCGGGCTTCGATAATATATTCCTTCGAAATTTCTATGCCTATGTAGTTTCTTTCCAACAAAACCGCAGCCATACCTGTAGTTCCGATACCCATAAATGGATCAAGAACTATATTTTCTTTTCTAGTAAACAATTTTATGAACCAACTTGGCAATTCTATCGGAAAAGCTGCACTATGATTCCGGTTTGAGCATGCTGTTGCGAAATGCAGTACAGTTGTTGGCTCAACATAATGCTCTTTATCGAAATCCAATACATTATGGGGATATACCTTCCTCTTGTTTAACCAATTCGACACATTCCTGCCGAATTTGCTATTTGTTCCTGAGACATTCCTGACAAAATCTCTTTCTGTCATTGACTTAAACCTTTTTTTAGCCCAGTTGCCAATTGGTACTTTCACATTGTCTTGATACATTTTGAACTGTTTATTTTTTGTGAAATGTAGACACCTTTCCCAACTATCCCTGAACCTATTGTTCCATTTACCTGGATGAGAATTTTTTTTATACCAACAATATTCCTCAGTCCATAACCACCCTTGCTCCTTGAGTGCCATTATCAATTCTATAACGTAAGTTTGCCGCTCTCCATTCTTAACATTTTCCTTAATGTTCAAAATAAAGGAACCTTTTGGCTTAAGCATTCTGTAAAGTTGTTCGGAGATTGGTAAGAACCAATTAACGTATTTGTCTGGATGAACGCCACCATATGTACTCTTTCTTCTGTCAGCATAGGGAGGTGATGTAACAATTAAATCTATGCTTCCTCTCGGGAAATGAGCCTCATTAGCCAACCGTTTCGCACAATTTCCCTTATATATTATATTTAGTCGATCTGGTTTCATAATGAGCTAGTGTAGCGAATAAAAACTTCGTGGTCCAATCCTTTTTGGGTTTCTTTATGAATTTTCTTTAGAGCAATCTCGAGTTAGAGAAAAAGCTAAAACCTCACATGTGCGGACCCACTCGCTCCCTTGCTTGCAAATATTTGAGTATGGGTCCTTGATTATTTTGAGACCTTTTAAGTCAAATTCGTTCTTACCTATGACTGGCAGTAAATACAAATAGTAATATTGATTATAATATTCAGATTTCTCAATTTCGTTTCTTGTCCAGTTAAATCCATAATCTTTAGAGGAGACTGCTTTTACTTCAATGTATCTTCGGATAGAATTCCCATCTTCATTAGATTTGCCATCAAAGCTCTTTATATCATAGCCTGCTGAGACATCTTTAAGAGCAGTATGTTCTATCTTTTCGACAAAGTCTGGTAAATGTGACAATCTTTCCTTTTCGTATTTAATAATCTGTATTTCCGCTGCTTGGCCAATTTCATCTTTTCTTTGCTGAGCCCTAACAAACTCTTTTGGTGATACTTTGTTGGATTGCTTAAATGCAGCATACGTGTGTGAATAATCTTCTGATATGATATATTTTGTTTCAGTTGAATCCAGATACATGAATTCAAGGTCAATAAGAAAATTTCTCAGTCCACTATATTTGAGTCTTTGGGAAGCACTTAGCGCAAATTCATATTGTTTGTTCTTAAAATGGAACTGAGAAAAAAACTCGTTCAGATAATCAGAAAAAGAAGCTTTTGGGCTTATGAAATAATCTATGATAAACTTTTTGACTTTTTCCTTTGGTCTTGGATCTTCTTTAAGGCAAATTAATAATTCTTCATATCTGGGTTTAATTGCCAACTTATTTTCTTTGGTTACTATCAAACCTAATTCTCGCAAAAAATTGACAGTTTCATCAAAATGTGTGGCGTTTCTAAGATATATCTTTTCGATAAATCCCATCTGTAGAAGAGAGTACTCGTTCACAATTTCAGAAAACACTAATATCTGTTGAACGGAAATTTTTTCAAATTCAACTGTCATTTCTTAAAAAAATCCTTTCATAAGCTTTATCTTCATCATCTTCTTCAAACATATCGAGCGAATATATACCATAGTCTTCTTCTATTATGTCATACATCTTCTCGGCCTTTTGCTCTAGGTTAGCCTTAATGTCCTGGTCAATTGTATTTTCGTATTGCAGGAAGTGATAATTAGCCTGATTTATCTCAGAACCCCCGACTCTATGAATTCTGTCCAATGATTGAAGGTATTGGGCACAATTATATGATAGGTCATAATATATCGCATGATAGCATGTTTTATGGAGAGATATCGACTCTGCACAAGCAGCAGGATTGGCCACTAAAATATTTAGACCGCTATTAGCATCTACAAATTCATCACGAATCCTTTCTCTCGTTTCTTCGTCACTTACCTTGGCCTGTATGATGGGCGTGTCTCCAAAAATCAACTTACAATAAAATCCACTATCAGTTAAATAATTCTTTATTAGCTTGAGGGTATCTATGAAATGAGCCCAAATGACAACTTTTTGACTCGTTTTCTGCAGATTGCTAACAAATTGTTTAAGGTATACCAGCTTTGCAGGTACTTCTAAATTATCGTAGTCGTATATCAACTTGGCCAAATCAGATTCATCATCAATAAGTTTCTCTCTATACTTTTCAACTGCTCTGGATAATAGCTTCGTGTACGAAACGCATTGTCTCAGTCTTATCATTCTACCTTTTCTTAATATTCTAACTAAATCAATATTTTTCAAATAATCTTGTTTTGAATAACTCCTAATCCTGTGCTGTATCGCATCATAGATTAATTTCTCATATTTGTTCATTTTTAGAACATAGGGTGGATGAAATATGGGTTGTGTCAGATCCAGTTCGGATTTCCTTACCCGATAGAACAATGGTCCAACACTTTCTTTAAGCATTTCCTTTGCAGTTGCTGGATCGTCATGTTCTTCGTGCATTTGGACTTTTATCTTGGTGTCTGAATCTATAACCTCACCTCCAGGCCACAAAAAGTCAAACAAATTAAAAACATCTGTATAGCTTCTTGGTATCGGAGTTCCCGTCAATACACATCTGTATTTGGCATGTTCAGAAATACCGAGCACAGCATTTGCCCAGTTACCTTCAATTTGTTTTATGTAATGTGCTTCATCTATAACTAAAAATGCTTCTATTCCCTGTTGTCCTAAAAATTTTATAGTTTCATTTTGGTCATTTAGAAGTGTCTGAAAGGTAGTGAGATATAACTCTGCTTTTTTAGATGCAGGGCTAAAATATTCGCCCTTTCTTTCGTCTGGGTTACCACCTGCAAGAATTCTCCAGTCTGGTGGATGCCCAAAAGTTTCTTTGAATTCTGTTCTCCACGGTCCAAAACAGGCAGGAGGACCAACTATGAATAGTAAGTTAACTTTACCTTCTGACTTCAGTCTTTCATAAACGCTTAAAATTGCCGTAGTTTTACCACTTCCTGGAACAGAAAAATTTGCCCCATTTCCAACTAAGTAAAGATGAAAAGCTGCTTTTAACTGATGTTCTTTAAGTTTCCTTGGTATGTTGTTATTAACAAATAAAGCAAACTCATTAAATTGAGCGCTATCAAAATTTCCGTCCTTATATTCTTTGCCTAAAGTTCTTATTTTTTCAAAGTCTTGGATTCTTTGATTTAGTTCTGATACATGTTTTTGGCAAGATTTTGACAGATTATAGGATATCCCTTCAGCATAGAAATATCTGAGTAGTTTTAATAGTAAGGTATCAATGTTTTGGGAATTTAATACATATAAATTACTATTAGATCCTCTTTTAAAGCCCCAATACTTTAACTGGTTGACTTGGTAGGGTTTTAGTTTTGTCGAGGATTCATTTATGATTAAGTTGCTTTTTGATAAATCAATTAGCATCATTTGGAATATTTATTTTTTGTACTTTTGTTTTAACTTATCATGATCTTTCTTGTAGTGATAAAATTCATTTACGATCTCTTTCGCACGTACTTTAATATTTTCTGCTAGTTTTATTGCTGTTGGTATCTTGGATATTTTTACATTGTCAGGATTCATATCATTATGTTCAAGCTTTTTCAGAGCTGCTTTAAGTAGATTGATAGACGTTTCTTGTTCTTTTTTATATTCGAAGTTATTGACAGCTTTTATGAGCTGTCTGTTTATTTCTGCACTATGTTTTTGACCCCAAATACTGTCAACTACTCGTTCAGTATATTCTCTGCCTTTGTCATCCATTGTTTCTTTTTTGGGTAAGTCCAAGGGCGTATCTATGAGTTTAATCAATTCCTTTTTAGATTCCTTTTTACCAATCCATGAGTACATCTTCCTCATTACATCATGTACTTTTGTTATGTTAGGTAAGCCTCGTACTTGCCGCATTCTGATGATTTTGAAAGCAATGTCTTCGATTTTCCCAACTTCCTCTTCTGAAATTCCATGTCTATGTCGTTTTTTATCATCAAGAAGCCGTTTATAAACGTAATTATAGTAATCAAGAAATGCTTGCCATCGGCCTTCGGGATCGCCTAAACCCTTAGAAATCGTGCTATATAGTCCGTCTCTTCCAAGATTACTCAGATATCTATCAACGCACTCTAATGGATTAAGAAAACTATCTTTGAATTTCTGAACTGCTTTATTGAACTCTTTTGGTACAAGCCCTGCGTAAATAGGATCGTCTTTCAGTTGTTCTTCCAAAGCCATTCCAAATTTTATTTTACGCCTCATCGACAAAGCCCTATCAAATGCATAATATTCGGCTTTGGCTTCGCTCTGGAGTTGATATCTGTTCTCAATTTCCTCAATTTCCTTAAGTGTTGGCGGGCCTCCTTCTTCGCCTAAGCCGGGGAGAATAACAACCTTCATATCTTTAAGCTTAGGATCACCTCGATATTTCGGATCTTCAGCTAATATTTCCATAACCATTTTTCTGCGGTTTCCATTTATCAGGAAACCGTCGCATGTAATGATAGCTGGCTCTCTTTGTCCCTCATGTTTAATTGATTGCTTCAATTCTTCGGATTTTTCCTTGTCTTTACCTTCCAAAAATTGTCGGATTATTTTCTGCGATTCTTTCTTCTTTTCATCTAATAAACCTTTGGCCTTTTCATAGTTTAAAATATCAGAGGAAATCCGCCCGTTATCTTTTCTGTATCGCAAAAATTCGATTGGCACGTAATAGATATCTCTTTCTATACCATGCCTTCGTTCGTTTCTAAAATCTATAACAGTCTTATCGGGTGGCAAACCCTTCCTCTTTGCCTTTATTATTTCTTTTACAAAATCATCAATTATTTCTCTTGTTTTTGATTTTGTTATATTGTCCATCTTAACTCCGCAATCTTTCTGCAATCTAAGATTTAAGTTGCCTGATTTAAAGCATCAGGTAATGATGTTCTTTGGGCTTGTAGCAATCTTTACCACTACTAAATATTGTAGCAGTTAATTTCTCAGCCATTACGACATTTCCTCAAACTATCTCAGTGCGGTGCGGTACTTTAATTGTAGTGCTTTTTATAGAAGAAATCAAAATCCATGTTGAAAATGTTCTTGAGAAACATATTTGTGACTTTGGTTATTCAAAGAACACCACGTATTCGCCCGTTTATAAATAACGGCATTTTTGGCAGGTCTGATAAGCAAAATCAGAGAAATTCCGCCGGGGTGTGACAGCTATATGGCACTGCAAGCGAAAATTTAAGGTTTTTTCCTTAAAAATTCCTTGAGAAGCGCCCTTTTAATTTACTATTTACTATTTTTTCAGCATGGGCAGCGAAGCTGCACCATCCTACTGTCTCCTGTCTTCTGTCTCCTGTCTCCTGCGTTCTCTGTGGCCCCTTTAATTTACTATTTACTATTTTTTCAGCATGGGCAGCGAAGCTGCACCATCCTACTGTCTCCTGTCTTCTGTCTCCTGTCTTCTGTCTTCTGTCTCCTGTCTCCTGCGTTCTCTGTGGCCCCTTTAATTTACTATTTACTATTTTTTCCGCATGGGCAGCGAAGCTGCACCATCCTACTGTCTCCTGTCTTCTGTATTCTGTATTCTGTCTTTTCATTTGGGAAGTTTAGGACAGCGAACTGGCCGTGATAGCGTATTGCGGCCTGGTCGTATGCACGCCCGGCAGCTTCTTCGCTGTCGTAATAGCCGAGCTGCTTTCTTTTGTTGTTAATAGTAATCACGGCCCGCCATCTTTTCTTCTTTTTATTGTACCAGACGCCCCGGTACTTGGAGGTGGTATTGATCTTCGGGTACAGTGCGTTTCGGGCGTTGTCGGCGGGCGTTGCGGGCCTGAGGTTGGCTTTGCGGTTGTCCCAGCCGTGATGGTTGATGTGGTCCACGAAGAGCCCTTCCGGGACGTGGAGCACTTCGCGGTGCATCATAATTGTGAGGCGCTTTTTCAGTTTGGGCGACCACTGGCCCCGCATGGCGTAGTACGTATTGCTCCTTTTGCAGACGTACCATTTGTGGCTGTTGAGGCGGTGGAAATCGTCGGGGTCCACGATGGCGTATTTTCCCTGCGAGAGGCGGATGCGTCGGAAAGTGTAGCCGTAACGCAGCTTTCTGTACAAGAGCACAGGCAGCACGGCCGCCATTTCCAGCCAGGTCGGGATTCGGATTTTGATGGTGAACTCGACGATTTTCGCACCCACCCCGATGAGATATCAAATCTTAAAATTCAAATATCAAAATTACATAGCAAAGTTAAAAATGGAATTAGGCAGGGGAGACTTGTTCTTGATGGTTAGACAGAATTTTGGAATTTGCATTGTAGTTTTGCATTTTACATCTTGATTTTTAATTTTGTTTTCTGCCTGAGGGCAAAAAACAACAGCCCCCCATAATTGGACGGACCTGCGCTTTTGATGCGAAAATCTACAAAATTGTAGACGGCATTTTTGATGTAAGTGCTTGCCGGGGAAGGAATAAAAAAAATTTTAAACTTTTTTATTTTTGTTTTCAACTACCATCGTTTTTGATTGATTTTCTTGAGAAAATCTTGCCCATCTTAACGCGATTTTCGCCCCGGCCGGAGAGTTTTTGGCCTTTTTAATTTGCACTTTTCGCTTCGAACTCTTAAGGTGTGCTGATTTTCTTGATATTTGATTTCGAAAGGACGTACAATTGCGAAATGCAGTGCTGATTATTACGGCGTTTTTGGCCGGTGCGTCGTCGGCAAAAGAAGCTCCGTCAACGGATTACGCCGGCGCGAGAAAAGTTTTTATGGCCGGGGCGGGCGCGGTAATTTCTCTGAATCCGCACAAGGGAATCGGAACCGAGGTCCGCGGGATCCCGTTTTTCTTTTACCAGAAGGAAAAGCTGTCGCTTTACGGGCCGATGATGAATTATGCGCTGCTAAAGGATGAGTACTGGGAGGTCCGCGGGCTTGCCAGGATGCGGTTCGAGGGATATGAGGAGGATGACAGCAGGTACCTGCGCGGCATGGACGACAGGGAGTGGACGCTGGAGCTTGGCGGCTCGCTGTCGCGAGCACTCGGCAAGGGCAGAGTCACGGCGGATGCATCGGCGGATGTGCTTAACGAGCACAGGGGTCACGAGGTCCGGCTGAGCTATAATTACGATTTCCGGGGGGCGGCGAATATACGGGACCTGATGGTGACGCCGAGTATCGGTGTGACGTACCGCAGCAGCGATTTGAACGATTATTATTATGGGGTGCGAAGGGATGAGGCGATTGATGGCCGGCCGGAGTATCACGCCGGAGATTCGATTGACCTGCTGACCGCGCTGAGGCTCAATTACAGGCTGGATGAGCAATGGAGCGTGATGGCGATGGGCGCCGTGCACTGGCTCGGTGATGAGATTACCGACAGCCCCATTGTGGAGAAGGATTACGCCGCTTCGGTGGTGCTGGGAATTATGTATAGATTCTAAAACTCCGCCAATTAACTAATCAGCCTCGTGCCTTTTCATGGGGCGGCTCGATTTTACGGGAAGAGTTTTTGCAGGAATTGTTTGAATCTCTGCCACAGGGGTACGGGATATTGGCGTCTCAGGCGGTCGTTTTCGATATCGACGGATAAGCTGCCGCCCCGGGCGTAGGCACGGGCGATATCTCGTAACGTGACATCGTTAAAATCCATGGGGAACGCAAAGCTGTTGATGCCTGCCGCGGGGACGGTCCCGATAGTGGTGGAGCGGCCGAGTTGTAATGTTCCCCGTACGCATCGCTCGACCTGGCCGGGATCGCGAAGCCTTACGTAAGGAATATATACGTCGAAGAGGTTGCTGATTGCGTTGTTCTCTTCGGGCAGGCCGGGAATGTACGGCAGGTTCATGACAATGCGATAACGACGGCTGCGATAGTGCGCGCGGATGAGCGCGATTTCTTTTAGCGGCGACTTAAATGCGATGCTGAGGGCATGGCCGGAAGTGGAGCTGCCGCGGGTGCTGATTTTGTCGCCGTCTTTGTCGAGAAATTCGAACGTCACCGGCATATTGCTGGCGGTCGGCCGGCAGGCGAAGAAAAGTGTCAGGCCGGTCTTTTCCTCCGGCGATGCCTTTGGAAACTGGTGAGTCGTAATGTTGTCGCGGCTGGAGGTACTGTGCCGGCCGGGCTCAACGGTCTCGAAGACACCGAGCAGGCGGCACTGGAAGGAGCCTTCGTCGAATCCTTCGCCGGGGAGCGGAGCGAACTCGAATGTCTTGAACGGGCCGTATGAGACGTCGAATACAATGTCAATCGGCGTGCGATGCCATATCGGAAGATGAGTATTAAAGCGAATCGAGCCGTGACTTGCGCTCGAGCTGTATCCGCTGGTGAGCAAGTTATGCGTTCGGCCGTCGAAGATTTTTATGCCGTGAAACATTAAGTCCTCGGTCTGCTGATAATTAAAGACAAACTGAACGGCGGGCCAGGGATTGTAGCGGAAATTCGAGCCGGTCTCGGTAGTTGCGCAGTTCCCGAACCTGCTGACGTCCGCCTCGGCAACGGGCTGCAAATTGGGATCGTAGAGGCGAAAGACCGCATCATCGGCCATCGTCTGATTCGCATCGTGATAGGCGGCGCCGATGCAGGAAAATTTCACGTTGCCGCCGCCGATATTGAAAGTTTCGCCGGGCGTCATCTCGTAAAGCTCGAAGTCAAACGGATTATCCGGCGGATTTCCGTGTGTATGCTGGACGGTGAAAAAATCGCTGTCTGAACTTATGGTGAAATTGTCGAAGAAATCCTCATCCGGCTCGACGGACGTTTGTTCGGGAGCAATTGTCTTTTGCCAGGCCTCCAAATCGTCGCCGCGAGGCTCGGCGGGACTGCATTGCCAAAACCTCGCCGGATCGGCAAGCGGGGAATATAACAACATGCCCAGCAACAGCAAACCGACAACGACAGCTCCGGCGAATATCTGGTATTTATGTTGTTTCATAAGTCCGGCGTATCCTTAAAAAATCTCCGAAGGCAACTACTCCGAAAAAATTATACCCCGTCCTTCCGTGCATACAAAAGCAAAAAAACTAAAACATCTATTGGAAATACAGTATAATATATTATCCCTTTGATAATATGATGTTAGCAAGCCGGCGAGAATAAAATCTCTGGAACGGCCATGACTGATGTTACACGCATTTTGAACGCTATCGAGCAAGGTGATGCCGGGGCGACGGAAAAATTGCTTCCGTTAGTCTATGAGGAACTTCGCCTTCTTGCCGCTCAGAAAATGGCAAATGAACCGCCCGGTCAGACGCTTCAAGCTACCGCTTTAGTTCATGAAGCTTATGTTCGGCTGGTGGAAGCAGAATGCCGGAAGTGGAACAGCCGTAACCATTTTTTCATAGCTGCGGCGGAAGCCATGAGGCGGATTCTCATCGAAAATGCTCGACGAAAACAAAGCATGCGCTGTGGTGGAGGGCTCAAGCGTGTAAATCTGGACCAGACCGAATTAGTGAAGATGGACCAGCACGTTGCGGATGACCTGATTGATCTGGATGAAGCGCTGGCCAAGCTGGCCAAACTGGATGAACCTAAGGCGAATCTCGTCAAATTACGCTACTTTGCCGGTTTGACCATACAACAAGCGGCCCAGGCACTCGAAATCTCCCACGCAACTGCTGAACGTCACTGGGATTATGCGCGTTCGTGGTTACACGCGGAAATCAAGAAAAAACGGGGATTCTCCGCCCTCCAGTAATATTTCCTGGATAAAATTATATTTTTGTGAGGGAGTCATAGCCTGTTTTTTCGCACTATACTATAGAACCATAATGCTTAGGAACCACAAATGGATACTGAGTATAAGAAAGACGAAGAAAAGATATATCACGCCGCAGCGGCCAGATCAAAAGCCGAACGAGCAGCCTTTCTAAGAGAGAGCTGTAAAGACGATCCTGTTTTGCTTGCTCGAATAGAGACCCTGCTTAAATCTCGCGACCAGGCCGGTGATTTTCTGGAAGCACCGGTCTTGGATATTAACATAACCTTAGATGAATCTCCCATATCTGAATATCCCGGCACAGTCATTGGGCGGTACAAAATACTTGAAAAGATCGGCGAAGGCGGAATGGCCGTGGTTTACATGGCCGAGCAGCAGCAACCGATCCGGCGGAAAGTCGCATTAAAAATCATCAAACTCGGAATGGATACCAAATCCGTCATCGCCCGATTCGAGGCCGAGCGTCAGGCCCTTGCCATGATGGACCATCCCAACATCGCCAAGGTGCTCGATGCCGGTGCCACCGATACAGGCCGGCCGTACTTTGTTATGGAATTAGTAACCGGCGTCTCTATCACAGAATATTGCGACAAAAACAATCTGAATACCAAAGAACGCCTTGCTATGTTCATTCAGGTCTGCAACGCCGTCCAGCACGCACACCAGAAGGGCATCATTCACAGAGATATCAAACCCACCAACGTTATGGTCACCCGGCATGAAGGAAAGCCCATCCCCAAAGTTATCGATTTCGGCATAGCCAAGGCAATAAATCAAAAACTCACGGAAAAGACGCTCTTCACACACTACGCCCACATTATTGGCACACCAGCCTATATGAGCCCGGAACAGGCCGAGTTGAGCGACCTGGATATCGATACGCGTACCGATATTTACTCACTCGGCGTGCTGCTCTATGAATTGCTTACCAGCACGACACCGTTCAGCGAAGAAGAGCTGTACAAAGCTGGCTATCTCGAAATGCAGCGAGTAATCCGCGAGCGGCAGCCGCCTAAACCATCCACCAAACTAAGTACTCTCGGCGAAACGTTAACAGATATAGCAAAATACCGAGGCTGCACGCCCGACCTGCTGACAAAAGCGATTCGCGGCGACCTCGACTGGATTGTAATGAAATCTCTGGAAAAGGCCAGAGACAGGCGCTACGCCAATGCTGCTGCGTTGGCAATAGATGTGCAACGACATCTCAGCGACCAACCGATTCTTGCCAGAGCACCAAAAGCCACTTATCGTTTGCAGAAGTTCCTGCGTCGACACCGGTATCAGACTATAACCTTACTTACGATTGCAGTCTTAATTGCTGCCGTGCTAATCATATATTCGATGTGGAATCAGAGTCGGCTTAAACTTGCAGAAGCCAGATCTGTTGTTGACGGCAGCATTCTGTTCCAGGCTCGTGAATCGTTTGCCAAAGCGGATTATGCAGAAGCTCTTAATCGCGCCAAATCCATCCTCGACAGTAAGTACTTTGGATCCGAAGCTAAACTTCTATACGCCGGCATTCTCGTTCAGAATCAACAGTCGCAAGAGGCGATGACCAAACTGGAGGATTTACTTAACGACAGACCGGAAATTACAGGGGCTGCCTATTCACTCTTAGCCAGGATACTCTGGGAAAGTAAATCCAATGACGGCGAAAAGTTGAAGAAAATCCACAAATATCAACAAAAAGCCGAAGAATTGTTTCCAGAGACCGCAGAAGCATACTTCCTCCGGGCCATGACAGCCCTGACGATAAAAAAGAAGATCGAATTACTGGGTGAAGCCTTGTATTTTGATCCAGGCCATTATGAGTCTTACAGATTGCGCGCCTATACATACTACGCTTCTAATAAATATGAAGAGATGAAAGATGATGCACTCGTCATGGTTGCATTACGACCGCAAGATACGCTGGGGTATTCTTTACGTGCAATTGCATCAAAGGAACTGGGTAACTATGAAGATGCCATCACTGATTACGACAATGCTATTAAACACACGTCCGAAGAAGGCCCGAAGCTTATTGAACTATACGCCCAACGCAATGACATCTACCTCCGCATGGGCGACTATAAACGTGCCATTGAGGACGCAGAAGAAGGTTTGAAATTCTTCCCGGATGTAACCATCCTCCAATTTCGTGTTTTCTGTGCCCTGATTGCTCTGGGCAACTACGACGAGGCAAGTGCTTTGTACAATTGGATTGCCAATTCTGACGTCGATTCCAAACTCAAATTCAGGGATTGGTCGATGAAGTATGTATTTGATACCCTGGATGCCGGTAGATCCTGGAATCCTCCGAGCCGTAAGCCCGAGGGAGTCGCTTTTCTTTTCATGCTTGAAGCTGAGCAAATGTATCAACATCTCAGGGCTAAGGCCGGGCGAGCCATTAAAGATGGATTCAATTCCGACTTCTCACCTGATGGTACTATGCTGGCTTTCAGCCTGGGAGTTCCCGGATACAGCGGTGTCGCAGTTTTTGATCTGGCATCACAGGAGACTGATTTATTGATAGTACCCGGCATAGATCCGAAATGGTCACCCGATGGACATTATATCGCTTATGTTCGTTGTAATCCGATACTGCATCTTTCAGATTTTGCTGCCGATGAAAGCAAGAGCCATCCCCATTCCCACACAGATGAACACGTGTGGATTATTAAGGCTGATGGTACGGCACCGAGGTACCTGGCGCGAGGAAGCTGGCCTTCATGGAGCCCGGATTCAAAGTTCGTGTACTACCAGTCGCGAAAAGCTCAAAATCTGTACAGGATTTCCATCGAGCAAGGACAATCTCAACCCGAATTTGTTATGAGATGTTCCAACTATAATCCTTCGCTATCACCGGACCAACAGAATGTTGCTTATATAGAAAACGGTTCGTTGGTGATTATTGACATCTTATCGCAATCGACAATAGTTGACTGGACAGGGTCTCTGAAGATGTGGGGTGGAACCTGGTCCCCAGACGGTTCTGAGTTTAGTCTGGGTGGCATTTATGATCCACAGGTCAGAACCGGATTGTGGATCTACGATTTGAACAGAAAGCAAGCTGAAAAAGTTCTTGCCGGTCAGATTACTGAGGCAAACTGGAGTAATGATGAAACGCGACTGGCCTTTTCTTTGGGAGCACCCTTTAATGAGGTCTGGGTGGCGGATATCGATGCAGATATCTCAACCATTGAAGCACTCGGTCCGGGACTCACGCTTCAGCAGCACTATCAGGAAATGCTGAATTTCTATACCGGCAGAATTGAAGCCGATCCCCGGGATGCGGAGAGCTATTTCCATCGAGCGCAATACTATGACTATTTAAATGAACAGAAAAAATCCGCTGACGATATGGAAAAATATGCCGCCATCCTTAACCCTAAACAGGCAATGAATTCATCTGAAACAGGTTCCGGATCTTTTTTCTCTCATCTATGGCAGGGCATTCCCACGAATATGGGGCCGAAGGTCAACAGTTCGTCTCACGATGCCGTCCCCAGCCTTACGGCCGACGGCCTGTCGCTTTTCTTCAATTCTAACCGGCCTAATGGCCATGGTAAATGGGATCTGTGGGTTACAACTCGGGCTACTAAAGAGGATGACTGGGGAGTCCCGGATAACCTTGGGCCGATTGTCAATACTGCATCTGTGGAAGTGTCCCCAAACATCTCCGCCGATGGTCTGACGCTCTTCTTCGACTCTGATCGACCAGGGGGATTTGGTAATTCGGATCTATGGGTTACGACCCGGAAAGCTATCAGCGAACCCTGGGGAGAACCGGCGAATCTTGGTCCGACCATCAATAGTTCTAATAAGGAATTTGCACCGGCGTGTTCATCTGATGGTTCCACACTATACTTCTGTTCCAACCAATCAGGCGGTAAGGTTGGATGGGAGCTGCTGGTTACAAGGCGAGCGGCGGCAGGCAACAATTGGAGTATCCCGTTTAGTCCTGGATCGACTCCCGGTAATCCGGCTGTTTTCAATACCCTTTGCAATCCAAATATTTCTGCCGATGACCTAACTCTCTTCTTCGAATGTATGCTGCCCGGCTGTGGCGCTGTCGATATATGGGTGACCACACGGTCGGACACTTCTGATGTGTGGGCTCAGCCCATGAACCTTGGGCCGGCCGTCAATAGTATGTATAACGATGCCACTACCTGCCTCTCGTCTGATGGATCAACCTTCTATTTCGGATCTGATCGGCCCGGTGGAGAGGGCGGATGGGATATATGGCAGGTACATATTACTCCAAAATCGGAGCCTGTTCTGAAAGAAAATGATGTTGACTCGATCCGGGAATTGCCTCAAAGCAATGAAAGAAAGGAGGTGGCACTTGGGAAGAATTATTAGATTGAGTTGATGAAGCGGCTCTCATCAGAAAATCATGTGGTCTCTGAACGCTTCTGCGACTCGCAAACAAAATGATAAATATTTTTAGCTCAAAAAAGCAGCCGGTGAGTATCACATCGTCAAGCGAATAACTCACCGGCCCAGCCAAACTCGAACGGATGGTTTGCACGCCCGAGCCAGGGCTCATGTCATGATACAGCAAACCGAAAAAAGAAACAAGTTTGGAGGTATGAATTATGTTTTGGAAAAAGATGACAATTTCAATCGTATTAATTTTGACTTTAATCTTAATGCCAGATGTTGCGAATGCGGATTTCACATTTAGTAAACCTGTCAATCTTGGCGAGCCTGTCAACAGCAAGGCCGGTGATTTTGGTCCGTGTATATCGGCCGACGGCCTGACGCTTTACTTTTGCTCCGAGCGGCCCGGTGGCCATGGCGCGTATGATCTATGGGTGGCTACACGCCCGACTCTCAACGATCCCTGGGAAGAACCTAATAACCTCGGGCCTGTTGTCAATAGTGCATCCTGGGATTCTGCTCCCGTTATTTCACCTGATGGGCTTTCGCTTTACTTCTCGTCCAACAGGTCCGGGAATTGGGACATATGGTTTACAACACGGGCAGATAAAGATGCTGACTGGGAGGTACCGGTTAGTATTGGATTGCCTGTAAATAGTCCTACTCCTGATAGTCCTTCCTCCATTTCTGCAGACGGCTTGTCGCTTTATTTTGACGGGGGACGAGCAGGTGGATATGGCTGGGCCGATATATGGGTTGCGAGACGGGCAACAATTGACGATCCGTGGGGAGAGCCTGAAAATCTGGGACCGACTATCAATACTGAAGATCATGATGCTCAGGCCAGCATATCAAGTGATGGTTTGGTACTCTTCTTCTTTTGCTTGCGACCAGAGAATATTGGAGGTGGTGATTTATGGTATACGAGAAGAACGACAACTTCAGATCCATGGGGGCCTCCGGTAAATTTAGGTGACACTGTCAACAGCTCAGTCTCTGAGAACTATCCATGTGTTTCGGCTGACGGAAGAATCCTTTACTTCAGCACCGAAGAGCTTCCCGGCGGAATTGGCAGTTATGATCAGTGGCAGGTATCTATCGATCCGGTCGTTGAACTTAATGGCGACGGAATAGTTGATGCTGTAGATATGTGCATTATCGTTGATAACTGGGGCACAGATAATTCACTGTGCGATATCGGCCCGATGCCTTGGGGCGACGGCATAGTCGATGTCGAGGACCTGATAGTCCTTGCCGAACATTTATTTGAGGAAATCCCGCCGGCCGAAGAAGCAGAAGAAGTTGAATAAATTATGTATTGAAGTCATAGAACCGTTTTAAGAAGAAACATACCACTCAATATAATCAAAGGGCTTGCAGATTTTGCCCCTGCGAGCCTTTTTTATATATGCTTTGACAAACTACATACAGGAATTAAGCGTTCGAGAGGCTTTAGAGTTGACTTTGCTGCAAATCCCGCTAAAATGCGGCTTTCGTTTCTGTTGAATCGTATCTCAAGTGAGATAAATTGCAGAAGCCTTAAAACAAAAAAACATTAAGGAGAAAACAGTTGGGCTACAACTGCGTTGTATTGATAAAACAAGTGCCTGATACCAAAAGGATTACGGGCGACGTAATGAACGATGACGGGACGGTGAAGCGTTCGGCGCTGCCGGCGATTTTCAACCCGGAAGACCTCAACGCCCTCGAAATGGCGCTTCAGATCAAGGACAAGTTCGGCGGGCATATCACGGTAATCACAATGGGCCTGCCGGCGGCGAGCGATATTCTCCGCGATTCGCTGTTCCGCGGTGCCGACCAGGCAATCCTGCTGACCGACAGGCGGTGTGCGGCGAGCGATACGCTGGCGACCAGCTATATCCTGAGCTGCGCGGTGAAGAAATTGGACTACGACATCGTACTGTGCGGCAGGCAGGCAATCGACGGCGATACCGCACAGGTCGGCCCGCAACTCGCCGAGAAACTGGGCGTAACACAGATTACCTACGTCGAGGAGCTTACCGAACTGAACGGCAAGACCGTCACGGCCAGGCGCAATATCGGCAACGGCTTCCAGCAGGTCAAGGCCGCCCTGCCGGTCCTGCTGACAGTCACAGGCGATGCCAACGAGCCGAGAGTCGCCGCGGCGAAAAAAATGATGAAATGCAAGAACGCCTGCACGCCAATCGAGGTCGAGCAGAAAATCAAGGCCGAGAATCCCGACGCCGAAGAGGCAGACGTTAAGGAGCTCGCCGAGCATAAGTACGGCGAATTAGTTGAGAAGGGCCTGCTGATCAAGCAGTGGGACCTGGACGCCGTCGAGGCCGACCTGAACTGGTGCGGCATGAGCGGCTCGCCGACAAAAGTCCATCGCATCCAGAGCGTCGTATTAGCGGCGAAAGAATCCAAAGAAATCGAGCCGAACGAAAAGGCCGTCTCGGATATGATACACGAATTAATCGCGGACAAAATAATAGCGTAATCCGGAAAGGCGAAAAGAATGGATTCCCGCCTTCGCAGGAATGACATTTTGTGACATAAGACACAAGATACGAGCGACGAAATTATGATAGAAGTAAATAGAAAAGGTGAAGTTTGGGTTTTCGCCGAGCAGCATAACGGCCGGCTGGAAGATACTCCGGTCGAATTGATGAGCAAGGCCCGGCATCTGGCCGATACGCTGGGCGTGAAACTGGCGGCGCTGGTTTTGGGCGAGGGCGTAAAAAACCTAGCGACGAAATTGATACAATACGGGGCCGACAAGGTTTACCTCGCCGAGCATCCGCTGCTTAGGACGTACCAGACGAACAGCTATGCTAAAGTAATATTCGATCTGATTCACAAGCACGCCCCGCAGATTGTACTCTACGGCGCGACGGTGGCCGGGCGCGATTTGGCACCACGGATTGCCAGCGCAACCAGGGCGGGCCTGACCGCCGACTGCACGGACCTGCAAATCGGCGACCACACAACCGCAAAGGACAAGAAGGTGCATAAAAACCTGCTGTTCCAAATAAGGCCGGCCTTCGGCGGAAATATCGTCGCGACGATTATCAATCTCGACCGCTGGCCGCAGATGGCGACGGTGCGCGAGGGTGTCATGCCGATGCCCGAGCCGGATGGGAAGCGAAAAGGCCAAATCGTCGAAGAGAAGGTGACGCCCGCCAAGTCGGATCTGCCGCTGGAGATTCTCGAGGAACACAAGCGCGAAAAGAAAGTGGACCTTAAGGCCGCCAGGATAATCGTCGCCGGAGGCGCGGGCGTCGGCAGCAAGGATAATTTCAGACTCGTCTGGGACCTGGCGAATTGCCTCGGCGGGGCGCCGGCGGCAACCAGAGCGGCGGTGGACCTGGGCTTTATCGACCACGACCATCAGGTCGGCCAGACGGGAACAACGGTCCGGCCAAGCTTGTACATCGCCGTCGGCATTAGCGGCGCCATCCAGCACCAGGCGGGAATGTCACAGAGCCAGAAAATCGTAGCAATTAACAATGATCCCAACGCCCCCATTTTCGGCGTAGCACACTACAAAATCATCGGCGACCTGAACGAGGTTGTACCTATGATGATAAAATCGGTTCGGGAGAAAAGCTGAGATGCTCGATACTGGATGCTGGATGCTCGATACTGGATACTGGATGCTGGATACTCGATACTGGATGCTGGATACTGAATGCTCGATGCTCGACACCAGATGTTTGTAAAGAATGAAGACCTATGGCCTATCAAAGTTACAGAGACTTGAACATTTACAAGAAGGCGCACAAACTGGCTGTAGAGATTCACGAGATGAGTTTAAAATTGCCTAAGTTTGAGCTGTATGAGGAAGGAAGCCAAATAAGAAAATCGAGCAAGTCAGTCAAGAGTACTATGGTTGAAGGTTTTGGACGACGCAGATACAAGCTGGAGTTCATCAAATTCCTTACGTACTCGATAGCATCTTGCGACGAAACGCGAGATCATTTGGACACACTATATGATACTAAATCATTCAGGGATAAAACAAAGTATGAGTATTTGTGCGAGGAGTATGACCACCTCGGCAAGATGATCTCCAATTTCATTAAGTCGGTTGACAACGGTCATAAAACAAGAATCTAACATCGAAAATCAAGTATCGAGAATCAAGTATCGAGAATCGAGAATCAAGAATGGCAAATTTTTACAGCGATAATAACGACATACAATTTTTATTCCGGCACATGGACCTGAGCACTTCGGCGGAAATCTGCGAGGAAGGCTTCAAGTTTGCAAGTGAATTCGACCACGCCCCCGCTGACGCTGCAGAGGCGATATGGAATTATGAAATGGTGCTGGATTCGCTGGGCGAACTTTGCGCCGAGTTCATCGCGCCGCGTGCCGAAGACGTGGACCGCCAGGGCAACGTTCTGAATGAGGACGGCTCGGTAACACGCGCTAAGGGTATCGCCGAGGCAATCGAAAAGCTCGGTCAGGCCGAGGTCATGGGCTTTACGCTGCCCCACCGCTTCGGCGGACTGAATTTCCCGAACATCATCTATTCGATGGCGATCGAGATTCTCTCGCGCGGCGATGCGGCTTTAATGAACATCTTCGGCCTGCAGGGAATCGCCGAGACGATAAACGCCTTCGCCTCGGAAGAGATCAAGCAGAAATACCTGCACGAATTTTCCGCCGGCAAGGTCACCGGCGCGATGGTCCTGACCGAGCCGGACGCCGGCTCCGATTTACAGGCAGTCAAGCTCCGCGCGTTTCAGGATGCCGACGGCAACTGGCTGCTGCACGGCGTCAAGCGCTTCATCACGAACGGCTGCGGCGAGGTTTTGCTGGTGCTGGCCCGCAGCGAGCCCGACCGAAGCGGCGGACTGGGCCTGAGCCTGTTCGTCTGCGTGTCCGGCCCGACGGTGCATATCCGTCGGCTGGAAGACAAATTAGGCATACACGGCTCGCCTACCTGCGAAATATTCTTCGACAATACACCCTGCGAAATAATCGGCGAGCGGCAGCGCGGACTCGTGACCTACGTTATGAGCCTGATGAACGGCGCGCGTATCGGGATTGCGGGCCAGTCGATGGGCATCGCCGAGGCGGCGTACCGTATCGCCCGCGATTACGCCTCGACGAGAAAGCAGTTCGGTGTAGCAATCGAAAAGCTGCCGGCGATGCGCGACATGTTGATCGATATGAAAATCGCCATCGAGGCCGGGCGGGCGCTGCTGTACGAAACCTCGCGTGTGGTGGATCTGGAAATCGGCTACGCAAAACAGCTCGAAACGAACCCGCCCCAAGACAAGGCCGAGGCAAAAAAGCTCAAGAATGTTTCGCGAAAATTCAGACGATATGCGGCGATGCTGACGCCGATGAGCAAGTATTACTGCTCGGAGATGTGCAACCGTGTGACGTACGATTCGATCCAGGTGCTCGGCGGCAGCGGTTACATGCAGGATTATGCCTGCGAGCGGCACGCCCGCGATGCCCGAATCACGACCATTTACGAAGGAACGAGCCAGTTGCAGGTAGTCGCGGCGGTCCGAGGAGTGGCCAGTGGGACGGCGGAGAAATTCATGGCCGAGCTGGCCGAGCTGCAGTACGACGGGCAAGTAAAAGACCTGCTGGATACGCTCGCCGAAGGAAGGGAGCTTTTGCAGAAAGCGGCAGCCTACGTCAAAGAGCAGGGCAACGAATACATGGACCTCTACGGCCGGCCGCTGGTCGATATCGCCATCGATTTAATTAACGGCTATCTTTTCTGCGGCCAGGCCAGCACGAAAGTCGATATGGAAGTCCCCGTCTCAGAAAACGGCGCCGCCGGCGGCAAAACTATCCCGATGAAAAAACGCAAGGCCACGCTCGCCCGCAGACACATCACGAAAAACGCCCCGAAAATCGCCGCTTTAGCCAAACTAATCCGCACCGGTGACAAATCCTCATTCACCGATTACGAAACCATCGTCGGACCTGTGCAGGAACTGGGATAAAATCATTGTAAATTGTTGAGTATAGATTGTATAATAAAACCCCGGATACGATACCGAGGCCTTATTTATACAATTTTAAGATACGCTGAGGATACACAATGGGCTTTGATGAAATTCGACGACGAATTTTGGATAACCGTCAGAAAATCCGACAATACGGCGTTAATACAATCGGGTTTTTCGGCTCCATCGTGCGCGGACAGCAACGAAAGGATTCCGATATTGACCTGCTGGTGTTTTTCGATGAGGGGAAATTGTCATTCGACAGTTATATGGATTTGAATTTCTATCTTGAAGACCTTCTGCATTCCAAAGTCGACCTCTTGACGCCCGAGCAAATCAGCCCCCATATTATGCCGTATATTCAGAAGGAAATACGATATGAAAGCCTGTAGGCCGTATCTGATACATATCTTACAGAAAACAGTTATAAAAGATGAATTGCCGGTCTTAAAGGAGCAAATCAGTAAAATTCTGTCGGAGAATCAATAATACATGGGACAGGCGATAAGCAAATTAACTATAAAAGGCTACAAATCCATTCGAAACCTTGAGAATTTCGAACTTCGAAATCTCAACATCCTGATCGGCCCAAACGGCTCAGGTAAAAGCAACTTTGTTAGCTTTTTTCAGCTACTGTGCGAAATCTTCAAAGAAAAGGACGCATTAGACGGTTACATCAAAAGGATTGGCGGAGCGGACAAATTGTTTTTTTTGGGCGTAAAGGTAACACATATAATAGAAGTGGATTTCGAGGTATCCGATACAATCGAAGGTTTTAGACTGATAGCGACATCAGATAACAGATTAAGCTACCATCGTCTCACTGTAGCAGATAGTGATACTCCAAGCAACGAGGAATTTAAAAGAAAATTTGATTTATCAAAACAATTATTAAAGGCTTATAAACTATATCATTTCCATGACACAAGTGATTTTGCAGCAGTAAAAAGAACGTGTTCTAAAAGGGATTATGAATATTTAAGACCTGACGCAAGCAACTTGGCAGCGTTTCTGCTTTTTCTTAGGAAAAAGCATGAAAAGGAATATCAGTATATCCGTGAAGTAATTCAATTGGCTGCCCCATTCTTTGATGATTTCCTATTGAAAGATTCTTTGGATAATCCGGACGAAACATTATTGGAATGGCGGCAGAAAGGATCGGATTACCCGTTTCATCCAAGTCAGATATCGGATGGCACTTTGCGCTTTATCTGCCTTGCTACAGCGTTGTTGCAGCCGAACCCGCCTTCGACGATTTTGCTGGATGAGCCGGAATTAGGATTGCATCCTTACGCTTTGACATTATTGGCAGGCTTAATCCAGAAGGCTTCGCTTAAAACGCAGGTTATCGTAGCTACACAATCAGCAGCGTTAGTCGATCATTTCCAGCCGGAAGATATTATTCTTGTCGAGCGTAAGAATGAAGAGTCTGTATTCAGCCGTCCGGATACGGAAAAATTGAAAATCTGGCTTGAAGACTATTCTTTGGGAGACATCTGGAGCAGAAATATCATTGAGGGGACGGCTGGACAATGAGTAATATAAAGATTCTTGTGGAAGGCCCAACGGAGATACTCTTTGTCAATGAAGTGTTGAAGCCTAATTTTTTCGAAAGAGAAATCTATATTAAGCCCTTTCTCTTTCAAAAAGCGGGAGGTGTTCCCAAATATTCGATATCTCAAAAACAAATCCTAAATACCATTAAATCCGACAGGTCTTGTTTCTGTACAACAATGGTAGATTTCTATGGATTGCCGAGGGATTGGTCCGGAAAGAAAGAATCTCAGTCTTGCCAGAATTACCAAGACAAAGCTCAAATGGTTGAGCAGGCGTTATTGGAAGATATTGTTGCCAAAATGGGAAAAAGTTGGAATACCGCACAGTTTATTCCGTACGTTCAAATGCATGAATTCGAGGCATTGCTTTTCTCGGACACATCGATACTGGCCGGAAGTAACAAGAGTGTTTCTGCTCAGCTTAATAATGTCCTAAAGTCATTTTCTTGCCCCGAAGAGATCAACGATAATTACAATACTTGCCCTTCCCGAAGAATAAAAGAGCATATAGAAAATTATGTGAAAACAGTAGATGGTATTATAGCAACTCACAAGATCGGACTTGAAAAAATGCGCCGGGAATGTCCGCATTTTAACGAATGGATTACAAAATTAGAGGATATTGGGAATCAATAAGGTTTTATGTTAAAAGCAGTTATATTCGATTTTGACGGGGTTATTACCGATTCGGAGGTTTTGCACCTGCGGGCGTTTAATCAGTCTCTGGTTCCTTACGGGGTGGAGATATCCACGAAGGATTATTATACGAACTACCTGGGCTTCAGCGACTTCGACTGCTATAAGATACTGGTTGACAAGGGCCTGCTGAAAATCGACGAGCGGCAAATCGGCGGCATCATCAAAGAAAAAAGTAAAATCTTCGAAGAGCTGACGAAAACCGAAGGCCGGACAATCGAGGGCGTGCACGATTTTTTGCAGATGCTCGAAGAAAATAATATCCCGATGGCGATATGCTCCGGCTCGCTGCTGGTGGAAATCGAGATTATGCTGGAAGAGTCCAAACTGCGGCATTTCTTCGCCGAGATAGTCTCGGCCGAGCAGGTCAAAAAAGGCAAGCCCCACCCGGAAGGATTCATTTTAGCCCTGCAAAAACTGAACAAAAACAGCCGGTCCCCTATCGCCGCCGGCGAGTGTATAGTCATAGAGGACTCGCACTGGGGCCTTCAGGCCGGCAAAGCCGCGGGAATGCACACCGTCGCAGTAACAAACTCCTACGACGCAGAGCAGTTGACAATCGCAGAAAAAATCGTCGGCCACCTGAACGATTTGACTATCGACGAGATGCACAAACTCTGTTCGTAAGCAGTTCGGTGTGCGGTGCACACCCTACCTTGTAATGGCAATCCATTTCTGGTCGTTGGAGACATTGTCGAAAGTATGAAGTTTCTTGCCTTCGGATGAATAATGCAAAAGGCTTGTCTGACCGGCAATCCAGATAGAACCATCCGACGAATCAATTTCAATAGCATGGCCTCCCCGCTTAATTTTGAGAAGCAGCTTGCCTTCCGATGAGTATTTGTGTATTTCCGGGCCGATTAACTGGTAAGTTTTTTTCCAGGTCGGCGGCCACTTGTTCAAAACAAGACTCCTCTTATAACGGCCGCGTTTTCCGGTAACCCAAACACTGCCGTCGGATTTGTTAATGCGCAGACACCTCGGGGAAAGATCATTCAACGGGATGCTTTGCAACAGCTCACATTCCGGCGAGATTTTCAGAAGCCTGTTCTGGCTTCCGCCGACTTCTTCATGCTCCCGTTCCACCACCCAGACCGAACCACCAGGACCATAATCTATGGAAACAGCACACCATCCAATCGGGTCAACCGTATGAACAACCTGGAGGTCCATGTTGCATTTTTTGATGTCCCCCCCGGCCAGCCAGATACAGTTCGAATTTGGATCAACAACAATATCGAAGCCTTTAATGTCTTTTGACTGCTTGAGTATATTTCCTTCGCCGTCGATAGCCAGGATTCCATCTCCATAAATCTTTTTATCAGAAGTCAAAACATAAGTTACATCCCGAGCTGCGGCGACAGAATTACACCCGCCCGGCAAAGACCACATTTCATCTCCTGTCGAAAGATCATAGGCCGTAATTTTATTTGCAACATTCTCGCATACCACAAAGTAGCGCCCATCTCCAGATACTGAAATCGCCCTGTTGCCGCCAATGTTCTGACAGACGTTCAGACCGCCGATGTAAGTGATTATTTCGCCTTCCGAATCGAGAAGCACAATTTTATCGTTAAACGGCGGAGCTCGAAAATTACTATCGCAGTTGTCGAGCAATAAGATATGAGGTTGCGGTGTCGCGGGCACAGAAGGATCTGCCGCCGGAGATACAGCAGGTAAGCAAATCAATAAAATCAATACAGAAACACTTTCAAAATACCATACCCATGTATTAAGGTTTAGCCTGTATCGTGACATGATTGTGATGCCCCTCATATTTTCTATTGATTACAATGGTCGGTTTTATACCCCGTCTTCGCCGACAAGTATCCGCAAAATAGATATCATCGCCTTCATATATTTCCTATCCGGACTGCGGTCTGCACATAGCCGGTAGAAAACTCAAGGTATATCTCCTTGCTCCTTTAGGGTCTAAAAGGAAGGGCGGGATTTGCAAGGAAAAATTTTACTGAAGCAAACTTAACCTGTCCCGTTTAGCCCGACTCAGAACAAATCTCGTGCATTGCATCTCGCGCATGACATCAATCTTAATAAATGTACCCGCCTGATTATAGCTGGAGACTCTTCGATGCACTCAGAATGGCAAGTTATATATATTTTTGAGAAATAAAACTTACCTAAAAGTCAGTCAAGTTGATTAAATTCCGTTTAGAACAGGGCCAAAAACCAGCTCCACGGCGGGATTCGCAGACAGATTAAGAGCGGCTGGAGACAGAAACCTATCAGGGCATAGACCTCCATATCCCTGTATTTTCTATCCGCACCTTTTGCATGGAACCTTTGCCAGGCAGGATAGAAAAAGACCAGCGGAATCGCGCAATACATGCCGCTAAGAAAAACGGCGAGGCGCCATTCCAAGCTCAACGGCTCGGCCGCTACTATCCTGGCCGCTTCTTCCCGCTCTTGCTCCCGCTGTCGCAACTGCTGCTCAAGATCGCTGACGTGTTCCGATGTAAAATGCCGGTCGGCCAGCTCTATTTGTGCAAATTCGAGAGCTTCCGGAAGATGTGTTTTTGTCCTTATGTATTCAAGTAAGTCGACATCCGGCAGACTATGTATATATCTTTCTACTTGCCTTTCCATAATCTGTCTCCCATAGAAGACAAACCATACGGATAATCCCGTTCTCGGAGCAAGGTTGCAAATGCCGTTGATTTTTGCGGTATTATACCCGGAATCGGCGCAAAAAGCAAGAAAAAAATTAAGGATTTTAGCCGCAGAAGGTCTTTTTCAGCCAGCTACCTGTTTATCCGAAGAGTGCCGGGACCGACGATTTCGGCCTCGACTTTGCCGGTTTTTACGTTCATTTCGATCCCGCCGACAAGGGCGCCGTTGTAATAGCACGGCCGAGAATCATCGCCTTTAACCGTCAAGATGGAGGTATCGTGGTCGTAAAACAGTTCGCTGCCAAGAAATTCACTGTCCTTATCTTCGTATTCAATCCCACCGGTCGCCCTCAGCGTTGACAGCTCCGTTTGACCTTCGGGCCCCTCGAAAAGCAAAGCCTCGACGTGAGAAGCTGTAGCGGTTATATATTCGTTATAATGGCCATCGACGGCGGGTAAGTAATCGATTCGGAGCTTTTCCCCGGGGCTGGCATCCGCAACGATTCGATTCTCGCGGACGAAATATGTCAATATCTCGAATCCACTCAACACCGCCCAGCAAGGTTTTCGCAGATTTAACCGCCCGGTCTGCTCATTTGGATCCGAGACTCCGGAATTGTTGAGTTTTATGACGCCGGGGCCGGTCGCTATAAATAGCTGCTCTACGGCGTCGTAGTCGAACTTCTTACATTTCAATTCAACACCGCCGAGCGGTTTTTCAGAACCGGTAACCTGCATCTGCCCGGCAAAAGCACCTTCGGCTTTCGCAGTTTTAGTGGTCGCCAGCCGGACCACCTCGCCGGTGGCGGTCAGATGTTTTATGCCGGCGGCGGGCCCTGCCGAGCGGTCATTCGTATCGGCCGGCAGATCGACGGTTATCTGCTCGGACAAGAGAATATATTTTACCAGGGCATTCGGATCTTCCCGAAGCATCGAGCAGCGACAATCACCTTCGAAAATAATCTGATTCGCGGCCGCCGAGAAGCGTGCCCGTCTCTGTGCGTTGACCGTGACCGGAATCGGGCCTTTATTGGGATCCGGATTGTTCGCATCTTCCATATGAAACACAAGCTCCGCCGGGCCGGGAGTAAGCATGTCCGGCTGTTTGGATTTGTCTTCGGGCAGGTTCACCGTAATCTCGGGCGCGGTAAAGGTAACATCTTTCGGCTCGGTCAAACCGCTTTGCGGCATTGTCACAAGGCAATCGCCTTCGAAGACCACCTTATTCGACGCCTGGGAAAACTTCGCCCCCTTTCGCGCGGTAACCGTAACCGGCACGGGCGGTTCGTTTACCTCGGCAGCCGAAGTGGAACCCACATAAAACGTAAGTTCCGACAGACCATCGGCGATACCGTCCCCGGTCGTCGCGTTATAGTCGATTTTTCGAGTGAAAAACCTGGTCCGCTCCGTCTCATCATCGAGACCATCAGCAAATCCGTCGCCAGGTACCGCCTGCCCGGCATCATCTCCGGCCTGATCATCCACCGCCCTCGCAGAGTCCCTCGGCACAACGACGAAACCACTGTCACAAGTTACCAGAATACTATCGGGCTTCTCGGGCGGCAGATTCGGTTCGGCCGGTTTCGAGACGGTGACATCCTGTTCAACGGTACTGTCGGCAGCCTGTCGGACCGGCTCGACGGTCGCAGTCACTTCTTTGTTTTCATCTGTACCGCCGGCATCGACGTTATTTGGCTCATCACTCGAGGACTTCGACCAAAAAATATCGTTGATGCGGAGTTTGTCGCCGGCAAAAATAAGCTGCTCGGGCGTATTGACGAGCACATTTTTAGTAAAAGTGCACTTATAATAGACGCCTTCTTTCTCCTCTGACTGCGGCTTGGCAACCGGGGCCGAAGCTTGCATTTTCTTAGTTTCGGCGACAACAGCGGATTCTTCCGGCTGCTGCGATAAGGCCTGTTTGTTGCCGTCGCTGGAGGCAGTTTCTTCCATCTTGCCTGCTGAAAACACGGCCGCCGGTGAGCCTGTTATGTGCAGGCTCTCCAAATCGTCAATTTTAAAATATTCGAGCCGCTCGGTCTGTTCGTTATAAATAAGCTCCAGTCCGGTTCCGTCCATCCGGACGTCATCCGAAACATATTTGACCGGGCCCGCCGTCGAAAGCCGCGACCTTTCGCTAAGAAAAATAATATCGTCAAGATAAACGGTGCTTTCTTTAGTGTCGCCCTCGGGTCCGGAAATAATACGGACGACCACGTTCGAAGAAAACGTCGCATCCTTCGGGGTCGTCCTGCCGACGGCAGTTTCGACCTGTACTTTTCCCCTGTCGGCCGTGACGTAACATTTAAAGTTACGCCGGAAAATATTCATATACGGGTCTTCAATGTCCCAGAGGTCCCTGGACTCGTTAAGAAGCTTCTCGAAACCGAACTCCCGCTCGACCTGCTTATCCTTGTTGAGGGTAATAAATTTGGCTTTTTGGACGGGACCGAGCCCTACATCGCCGATCTTGCCGATGTCACCGTCGAGCCCGGCGGCATTAGCGTCGGAAACGGATTCGATCAGCTCGGCTCCAGTATCGGAATCAAACCGAGGCGTTTTGCTTAGGCGGCTGTAAAGCAGGAACGCTCCAAGGACGGTAAACAGCGAAACGAATCCTATAACAAACTTACGCATCTCGACAACCTCTTTTCGCCGCTACGGCAGGTATCTTTTCATTAGCTCGTGCCATCTGCCCGAATTTTTTAGAATGTATTCTATTACTTCGCGCACGGCGCCGCTGCCGCCGGGGCGGGTGGTTACATAATCGGCGCACTGCTTAACATCATCGACCGCATTGGCGACGGCAACTCCGAATCCAGCGTACCTTATCACCGGCATATCTGTCAAGTCATCGCCGACGAATGCCATATTTGCCGGCGACAGATCGAGCTGTTCCAGGAGCTGCTCGACCACGGGCAGCTTATGATGGCAGTCTTGAAAAACATATTCTATACCCAGCTCTTTTGCCCGGCATTCTGTCGGCACCGACGCCCTTCCGCTTACGAGGGCGACTTTCAGACCCGCCCTTTGCCACATCCGCAAGCCGTGACCGTCCAGCACGTTGAAAAACTTGCTCTCGCTGCCGTCGGCGTTAATTATCAGCGTTCCGTTGGTCAAAACGCCGTCAACATCCAGAGCCAACAATTTTATCTCTGTAAAGTCAACATCTTTCATTTTCGAATTTCGATTTCCAGTCGGCAATCGCCGATCGTCAATCATTTTATCCTACAATTTTAATTGTCACTATATCCTGCACGTCGATCAGTCCGACGGGCCTGTCGTCCGCATCAACCACGGGCAGATCGTCGATTCTGTATTTATGAAAGATTGCCGTCGCTTCGGCGGCCAGGGCGTCAGCCCTGATTTTCTTACAATCCGGCGTCATCACCTCGCCTGCCTCGAACTCAAAGGCCTCCAGTCCGTGCTTTGTCATCAGGCGCCTAAGATCGGCATCCGTGATAATACCCGCTAATTTCCCATCTTTGCCGACCACCATTACGGCCCCGTGACGTTTAATTTCGCCGGTTTTTTCAAGCAGCCGCCGTATCGTGTCGGAAACCTCCACAACGGGCAATTTTTCGCCGGGCCTGAACATCATCGACTGCTCGACCGTCATCAGTTTTGCGCCGAGCGAGCCGCCCGGATGGAACCTGACATAATCCTCGACGCCGAAATTACGCGCTTTCATCACCGTAAAAGCAAGGGCGTCACCGACGGCCAGCATACAGGTGGTGGAAACGCTCGGGGCCACGCCGAGCGGACATGCTTCGCTCATCATGCCCATGCAAAGCGCCACATCACTGTGCTTGCAAAGAGTCGAATCGCTTTCGCCTGTTATCGCTATAAGCGGTATCTCAAGCTGCTTGACCAGATTTATCAGCCGAACCACCTCATCGGTTTCGCCGCCGTAGCTCAGAACGACTACAACATCGTTTTTGCGCAGCCTTCCCAGGTCGCCATGTACGGCCTCGGCGGGATGAAGGAAATGGCTCGGCGTGCTGGTAGAGGCAAGAGTGGCGCTTATCTTCTGCCCGATGATACCCGCCTTGCCGATACCGCTGATGATGCACGAGCCGGTGCAGTCATAAATCATCCTGCAAGCGAGGTCAAAAGACGTATCCACAACCGGCGTAACCGAAACGATAGCATCCGCTTCCGCCTCAATTACTTTCCGAGCATATTCAAGATCAAATTCCACTTGCATCTTCCCTGACAGATAAATTGTCTTACGTCGAATATTTACTACCGAATGACGGGCCGCAGGCTATTATTTATCCAATTTCACAACACTTCCGCGCTCGTTATAGCAGACTATATCGTGTTTTTCGCCGACGTAATCGGGCGCAAAATGGATGGTTACACGTTTATCGCTAAACTGCTCTATCTGGGCAAGCGCCGCTCTCTTGACATTCTGCAGGTAATCGGCGACCTCAGGCGAGACGAACAGTTCAATCTTTTTTATCTGCTCCTTAGACGCCGAGAGATTCAGCAGCCGGATAATCTCGAGGGCCAGCGACTCATGGCTTTTGACGAAACCGGTCCCGCCACAGTTAGGACATGCCAGATATGTGCTGGATTGCAGCGAAGGACGCATTCTCTGTCGCGTCATTTCCACCACACCGAACCTGCTTATGCTCAGTATTCTCGAACGTGCGCGGTCGGTCTTAACGGCGGCTCGAAAGGCTCTTTCCACGGCCTTGCGGTGCTTGGCGTTGCGCATATCAATATAATCACAAATGATAAGTCCGCCGAGGTCCCGCAATCTAAGCTGGCGTGCAATTTCCGTCGCCGCTTCTATGTTGCTCTCGTAAGCAGTCTGTTCGGCGTCTTTCTGCCTGCGATACCGACCGCTGTTGACGTCAATTGAAACCAGCGCCTCGGTTTGCTCGATGATGATGGACCCGCCGCCCTTGAGCTCGACCCGACGGGACTGGACCTTTGAAATTTCATCTTCGATTTGATACTTGTGAAACAGCGGCACTTTGCCGTCGTACAGTATTACCCTTCGTTTCAAACGCGGCGTCGCGATGGCAAAGAAGTCCCTGATTTTACGAACCACACTTTCCGAATCGCATACAATTTTATTTATCTTACTGGTGAAGACATCCCTCAGGGCCCTGATAACCAAATCCGATTCCTGGTAAAGTTCGCCGGGAGCACCTTCGGTTTCTATTCTCTGCTCGATAGCTCTCCACAACCGCGCAAGATACCTCAAATCGTTTTGTATGTCTCTCTTCGAGCACCCCTGCCCCGCCGTCCTGATAATAAAGCCCAGCCCTTTCGGCGGTTTACTCTGATCAAGAATCTCACGCAGCCTGCGGCGCTCGTCTTCGTCCTCGATCTTATGCGAGACTCCGTGCTTTCGCATCCAGGGCATCATTACGAGATACTTGCCCGGCAAAGCGAGATAGGTGCTCAGGGTCGCTCCCTTGGTCTTTAATCCTTCCTTTGTCACCTGTACGACAATTTCCTTTCCTTTCCGAAGGCAATCCTGTATGGGCGGCCGATCCTTTAACGATTTCCTCCTGCCGATACTCTCGATATGCCGGCCGGCCGACCCGCCAAAAAACCGGGGGTGCACGTCGCTTATGTGGAGAAAACCGTTTTTGCCCACGCCGAAGTCAATAAACGCCGCCTGTATGCCGGACTCAACATTGACCACCTTTCCCTTATAAATATTTCCCACGTGGCTGTTCAGACTCGCTCTTTCCACATAAAGTTCCTCGAGGCTACCTCCTTCAACTACCGCCACACGGCACTCTTCTTTCTCAGCCACATTTATGAGCATTTCTCTTGACATTTTATTCCTCATTTTTCGCAGTTAGTATATCGTGGCCCGATTCACAATTCTAAACTACTATTCATTAACCATCCATTGTACTTTCATTCGCCTTACCGGCGATTCTAACTTGCTTTCATCAAGCTCCAGGAGCTTCAAAATCTCATCAACGCGTATCGAGCCAGCCGAGCTGATGTTACACTCAACGATTATACCTCGGTCTTCCAACTTAATCGATTTCAAAAATACTCTAACATCCAGGTTTTTGACTTTCGAGGTTTTTATTCCCATCCGTCTTTGGATATTGAGATTTTCACTCGCCAGCAGACGTGCAATCGTAGCCTTTAACTTCCCGCCGGTATATTCGGGCCTGACCGGCAGCAAATAAGTCGCCGAACAAGGCTGAAATGAACCGCCCTTTTCGGCGAGATTTACTGAAAGCAGCTCGCAGCCTGCAGGCAGTTGCGCGGAAAGCTCGGCCTTGATTCGCGACTCGTGATTCATGGCCCGTTGCTTGTCCGGAGCATCAGGCACCGTAATTGGCTCGCCGGACAGACGAAGATAAAGCAATTCATCGTCCGACTCGACCCCGACGGGCCTCGGCAGCGGCAAAGACATCTTCGGCCGGGGATTGAAACCCTCGCTGTATTTGACGTTGATTCCCGCCCGAACGCAGGCACGTTGAAAAACGCTTAACATCTCGGCGTGCGAGAGAAACCTTAGCCTGCCGGCCACCTTGAACTTTATAACGATCGGAATAATCTCGCTCAAAACTGTTATGCACACATCTCCATAAAAAACCTATATTTATATAATTTAGATTATTCACCTGTATCCGAAAAAAACAAGCTTTTTATACCTGATAAGCAGGAAATTTCAGTTTCGAGCGCCCGGAAATCAGTTACATCGGCCTTGAGACACAAATCATCGCATTTGTGCATTTTTACATTTTATAAGTATTTATACGTATTTTCCTTGAATTGTTATTTTTTTAATATTTTTTTCTTGAGTTTTACCGCCAAGAGTGTAATTTACATCGAGATGCAAGAATACAATGTCCCTTCCTCACAAGAATGGCGTTCGTATTGACGGCAGGTAGTTGCCGAGCACCCGGATACAGGTAGCGGGCCAAGAGGAAGTAAAGAAAGCGGAATACTGTAGCGAGACCGGCGAGAGAGTAGTAACTGAACGACGCAGAATTTGCGAAAAAGCTGCGCTGGGCAAATTGCGAGAAGATAATGATTGCATGACATTATTTAACTAAAACTGACCGTTACGCGCTGTCATCCCTGCGAGAGCAGGGATCCGGGAACGTAACGGTTTTAGTGGATTCCCGCTCTCGCGGGAATGACAGATTGCCTTATGTTATTGCCATTAAACGACAACGATATCATTCGACTCAACAACGGCCAGCTCGAGTATTTAAAAAAGATTTGTGTATTTTAAAAAGTGTTTAAACAGAATATAGAAAGGAGAATTATTATGAAGATCGGAAGTCTGCAATTCAAACCGTTTGCTGCGAAGAAGCCGCTGATGATTACGCCGGACCGTAAATTCCTCTCCGTTCAGCAGGTAGCAGCCGCACCATCATTGGGTAGAGGATCACTGTCAATCCTGGATGAGAAACTTCGGATCAAACTCGCTGTGAAACGCTATTCCCTTGAGCCCGACTTCAAGCTTGGTTGGATCAGTGGGGGCATTTTTTCCAGGAATGAAATCATCAGCGAGATCAAAAACAAAACCGAGTTCGGCAAGCTGGCTACCGAGGTTGAGATGGGATACTGTGAGGAACTCGCTGCTAGCCTCGGAGCAAAGAAGATCCCCTCCAAGCCGAAGGTTCCGGAGAAAAGTATCCCAAAATGGCCGTGGTGGAAACCTATCAAGAAATGCATTCGTCTGCGACTCATAAACCGGGCCTTATTCTGCGAGAACACGACGGATTCAGTGACCACCCCGATCGCCAAATGGCGCATTAAGAATGTTCATCCAAAGTTCTCGGCCCGCGGATTCAACGTCGTGGCCCTGACGGGCACCAACGATACCCGGACATACTTTGTCCCCGAGGCTAAAAACGGGCTGACTACCTATATCAGCGGAGTCGGTCACGGCAACTACAATCTCTACACGGGCCACTGGCACAACCACATCCTTGAGGTTGGTCACTATGATTCCGCAGAAGTTAAGAATAAATCAATACACTTCCTCAGTTGTCGTACGGCCAAAGACCTCGGACCGGATACGGTCGCCAAAGGTGCGAAAGCCTACACCGGCTACGACGAGAACTTCCACTTCGTATGGGATGATTCGTCGACGCCGGTTAATGAGTTTCTGCTTTTCGTTGAAGCGGATGCTACTTTCGACCTGCAGATGGCCGCCGGAGCAACCGCCGGGCAGGCGTTTGCCGCCACGAGGCAGGCGTTCGATGCGGCTATTGCCCAGGTACCCGGCACCGCTGCTGCTTCGTGGCTGACTTATGACCGGGACCATCTCAGGCTCCACGGCTCGAAAGCAGCCACCATCAAACCGTTCCGCTGGATCAAGATATGCTTCCCGATCCGTCGTCTTGAAATGGAAACAGCCTTACTCGGAGCAGGTGATCTTGAGGAATAACCTACCTACAGGAACCTCGACGACATATATTATTCGGAACGAAGAGGTATGGAGCCGCCTGCCCAGGCGGGCGGCTCCGTGGCCCCAGATGGGCATACTTACAATTGAAGAATCCTACTACAGGTTGCTGGTGTTAAGTAGCTCCTTGATTTTGCGATATGGCGTGACAGATCAAGGAGGCGAGAAAGGCATTTTAGTGTTTTCATGACCTGGAACTCCCCCACAACTGGAGTTCTATATTCTCTCTTGTTTAATGCCAAAATAAACTTATAATCAACCAGCCGGCCATAATAGTTACTATGTGCGCCCTAAGGCATCAGGCAGTGCCCGGATGTGTTTCTATATTGATTGGCCTTGCAGTAAGTCATACTGTCTCACGCACATATATAGGACAGGATTTGACAATAGTATCAAGTGCAAGAGAATGGAGGAAAACATAATGACCTTATTGCCCGAAATAAAGGGGGCGGCTCGGAAAAAACCCGTGTGCTACGACCCTAAGAAGGATGTCTTTATCACTATTGACGACCTCGAAACCAACAAGGCTCAGATTGTTCCGCTGGATACTCTTACCGATGAGCAGCTCAAACGACTTGTTATCGAGCGCAACAGGGTAGGCGAGGATTACAAGCTTCAGGCCGACTGGACGGAGCCGGCAAAATCCCCAAACGACATCATCAAACAGATCGAAGCCGATACCGAATTAGGCCGCGTAACTGTTGAGGCAGAGATTTCATATTTACGCAATCGTCTGCTGATAGATATTGAAAATGAATTGGAGAAATTACGACGTGAACGTTAAACCGGTCCTGAGAGGCCTTGAGCTGATTAGCACAACTCACGAATGGCCGGCTAAAATGCTTCGGGTAGTATTTTTCTTGCGGCGTTTCTCAGGTAGGCGGAGATTTGCCTTTCGGAGTCCATGCTGATCACTTTTCTGGCTACGTTGTTACAGTATTCCATCGTGACGGTGCGAATAATCTGCTTTATCTCCGGAATCATCGGCGAGGTAATGGAAATCGTCCTGACCCCCATACCCAGCAGCAGCATGATATACTCCGGCTCGGACGCCATCTCGCCGCACACGCTCAGGCCGATCTGCGCCTTGTGGGCATCCTGAATGACGGTTCTGATGAGTCGAAGCACCGCCGGGTCCACCGTCGAATACAACATCGAGACCAACTCGTTGCCCCTGTCCACAGCCAGGGTATATTGCGTCAGGTCGTTCGTGCCGATACTGAAAAAATCAACGTCCCTGGCAAGCGAATGAGCGGTCAAAGCCGCCGAAGGCGTCTCGACCATTATGCCTACCTGAATGTCCTTGTTGTACGGGATGGATTCCTCTTCGAGGTCTTCCATAACATCGTGCAGAATCATCTTGGCCTGCATCAGCTCATGGCGATTGGTAATCAGCGGGAACATAATCTTGACCTCGCCGAGAACCGACACGCGCAAAATCGCCCGCAACTGCCTCTTGAACAGCATAAGGTTCTGGAGGCAAAATCTGATTGACCGCAGTCCCAAAAACGGATTTGGCTCGGGCGCGAAACGCTTGCTCTGCGTGTATTTGTCGGCGCCGAGGTCCAGCGTTCTTATAACGACGGGCTTATCGGCGAAGACTCGAACGGTCTTGGCGTAAGCATCATAATGGTCCTGTTCGGTGGGCTCGCTTTGGGTATTAAGATACAGAAATTCGGTGCGGTACAGGCCGATTCCTGCGCCTCCTCTTTCCAGGACGACCTCAGCTTCGTCAGGAAACTCGATATTTCCGAGCAGCGTGATTTCGACGCCGTCACGAGTCACGGCGGGCTTTTGTCTTATCGCATCGAGTCTGTGCTCAAGCTCTGTAAACTCCTTCGAATATTCCTCGTACTGCCGAATCGTTTGCTCGTCCGGATCGACGATGACGATACCTCGATTGCCGTCGACAATGACGAGGTCCCCGACTCTGGTGCATTCAGTGAGATCTTCCAGCGCAACTACCGCCGGGATACCCAATGAGCGGGCCACAATGGCGGCATGACTCGTTCGGCCGCCCGCGTCGCTGGCGATGCCCTTGACGAACTTCCTGTTGAAGCCGGCGGTCTGAGTAGGACTCAATTCCCGTGCGACAATCACGACCTCACTTTTAAGATGCTCGACGTTCTCGCGTTCTTTTCCGAGCAGTTGCTTGAGCAGGCGCCTCTCAATATCGTAAATATCCGCCGCCCGCTCGCTGATATAGGCGTCCTTGACATTGGTGAAATGTGAAGCAATTTCACGAAGGACCGTAGAGACGGCGTACTCGGCCGTCACCAGTTCGGAATGAATCATATCAGTGACCTTTTTTCGCAGGCTTCTGTCGTGCAGAAAACGCAAATGTACGGCAAAAATATCCTTGATCTTGCCGCCCTCGGTCTGGTCGGTTGCCGATTCGAGCCGGGTCAATTCGCTGATCGCATTCTTAAAGGCATTTCTCGCACGCTGAATCTCGATTATCCGCTGAGAAGGCTTTATTGGACGGCGGGGAATGCGATAATCCTCGGAGTCAATTATCAGCGACCTGGCAATTGATATGCCCGGCGAAACAGCTATGCCCTTTTTGATTTCCATATTTCGATTCTCTTATTACTCGTATATCCGCTGTCTGTCACTTCTTCGGTGTCGGCTCATCGAAATGCTTCTCTTCCACCAACTCTCGCAAAGCATCAATTGCCTGTCGGGCATCCGGACCTTTAGCTTTTATTCCCAACTTCGTCCCACATGTCGCGGCGAGCATACTCATATTCATTATACTCTTGCCGTTAACATTGGTTTCGCCGTTGCTGACGTTAATTTCACTATCAAACCGGTTCGCGATATCCACAAACTGCATGGCAGGGCGCATATGAAGTCCTTCGGCGTTTTTTATCTCAAGCTCGGCCTCACACTCCATATTTTCCAATGTATCCTCTTCTGCCTGCATCTCTGCTATCTCGTTTTTCCAACCGATACGAATCAACTCGCGTTATTACAAGGGTTTTGTAAAATTTCATTTATTACAAAGACGGATCTTCATCGGCCTCATTGAGAAGCTCTTCAACCTGCTGAGCACTCCGGCACTGCCTCAGAAATTTGCGGAACCGTTCCTGCTGCAAATGCTTGAAAATACTCTCCATCGCCTGCAAATGTTTGTCAGGGTCATCCGTAGGGCTAATCAAAAGTATTACCGAATAAACCAGTTGTTTGTCGAGAGCCAAAAAATCAATTCCGGCACTGCTCTGCCCGATAGTAGCAATTACGCTTTTCACGGCTTTATGCTTCACGTGGGGCACTGCAACGCCTTTGCCCAGCCCGGTGCTGGCTTCATTTTCTCTTTTTATTACCTCCCTGGCAATATCTCTACATGTGCCCTTTTTGAGCCTGCCGGCTTTATCGAGCGACGCAACAAGCTGTGTTATCACATCGTCCCGTCCGGTGGCCTGCAAATCCGTAATTGTAGCCTCAAAACAGACAAAATCCCTAAATTTCATCTTATCTACCCAGTATCGTATCCTTAACCGTTTACCCGGCCAAATCAACAATGATAAAGCCGCATACCATCAAATACAATCTACGTTTGCTCCGAAAAATCCGAACTACTTATATGTTTGTTGTCCCGCTCCTTACTCTTCGTTCTCCTGAGCTGTCGTTCAAGCTTATGGACAGCCATATCAATGCACTTGTAAGCATCTTCACCTGTTTCAGTTCCAACAAAAACCTTGCTGCGCTCGGCTCTTGCAATTATTTCAACGCTCGTACTACTACCCTTGCCGCCGTCTATGATAACTTCCACCTGATTGATGCTATTATAATACTTGGGAAGCTTGGAAACCTTTTCCTCTGCGTGCTTTTTGATTGAGTCAGTTATTTCGATATGTTTACCACTAATTGTAATAAGCAAAATTCTTCTCCTTAAATACTTTCTATTCGGTTCCTGCTAAATCCGTTCTTGTCGTCCCTCTTCCGCATCGGCTTTCGGCAAAGCCTTCATGATATGCTCGCTGCCCGGCGTTATAACACCGCCGCTGATGATAAATCTCAACGCTTCTTCCACTGTCATATCCAAATCTATAGTCTGCTTTTTCTGAACAGTTATCACAAAACCGGTAAATGGGGTCGGCGAAGTCGGTATAATAACCGTTAGGAATTCTCTTTTGACGGTGTTTACGACTTTCTCAAGCCCCGAGCCGGTAACAAATCCAACGGACCATATACCTTTTCGCGGATATTCGACTGCAACTACCCTTGAAAACAGCTTTTTTTGCTCCTCATTCGTAAGCAAAAAATCGGTCACCTGCTTTACATAGGGAAATACATTCCTGAGGAAGGGTGTGTTCATTATAAACTTTTCGATTGTTCGCCACAGGCTCCTTCCGACGTAGCTTGCCAGCAGCGCCCCGATTATGAACACGCCGATTACCGCGACAATGAATCCCGCGATCGATCCGGGCCCGTCCACCCATGTTTTCGCAAGGGTCTTCTTGAGTTGATTAATGCGGGCTTTACGCCATATTTCAGGTCGTTTAAGATGAATCTGCAACTCTTCTTCGTTATCTTCCAATTCGGGTTTGACCTCCAAGAGGTAGGTACTGACCTCCTTTTCGGAGATTTCGACGCGTTCGTTGGCGACAAGGGCAATGATGTGAACCAGACCTCGATTTATATGAATGCTGATTTTGGTCTGGATGAACGTATAGCCCCAGACGAACAACCAAATCGTCAGAATACTCGGCAACAATATCGCCAAGCCATGGAGAAAATAGCCTTTAAAGCGTCTGCTAACGCTCATATCCCCTTCACCAAATCCTTTTCCGCAATCAACTTACGAATTCCTGTTCTACCGACGGCCGCTCATAGACCTACACTACTACAAGAGCAACACAGGTTAATCTACCGGCTCGCCGTAGTCAACAAAAAAGTCTTTCGGTAAATGCGCTCCGATCAAATGTATAGCCGCTCCCGGCAACGAAACCAAAAGAAAAATAAGCCTCTGGCACAATGCCAAAGCCAGCGCATTTTCACCGGATATCGTGCCGACCCTCATAAACATCATTTTCAACCATCCCTCCATTATCCCCATCCCCCCTACGCTTATCGGCACAGCCCCCAAAAGCCACGAAACAGGGAAGAAAATAAAGTAATATTTCGCAGGCGCATCTATGCCTATCTCCCTGCCGAGAAGCCACATCGCCACTACGGTCATACCCTGACAGAAGAAAGTCAGCGACAGCGCTCCGATAATCGCCGGCCATTTATGGCAATATATGCGAATTGACTGCCGGACCTTGCTCAGTATCGATGCTCCACGTCGGCGGACGATATCCAAACCTCGTTCCAGCAACATTCGCCCCCGGCGATTCAATACCAAAAGAACGCCAACCACCACAAAAGCCGCTCCAAGCCAGATGAAAACCGATTTGTACTCGACCAGACGGCCGAATATGTTCATCTCGAATGTAAAGCTAAACCCTTCTTCCCGGCTTTGTTCGGGAATAAACCAGTAGCAGCCGAAAGCCATAATCAGCATACCGATCAATCCGATGACTCGATCAACGAAAACCGATAACGCCGCTTCCAGCTTTTTTTCGGTATGCTTGGTAACGTACCACGCCCGGGGAAGGTCGCCTCCGACGAAACCGGGCAAACAGTTATTATAGAACAACCCTAACAAATGCAACCTGAAGGCCGGCCAGAAACCTATCGTAATAGACTGGACCTTCAATAACAGCGACCACCTCGCAACAAAAATCAACTGCCCGATAACGTAGAAACCAACCGCCGCGGCGAAAATCCACAGATTCAATCCGAATAGAACGTTAATTATCTCGCTGAAATTTTCCCCGCGAAATGCCAGATATAACGCCGCCCCGGCTACGGCGAATCGCAGAATATATGACAGGTATCTACGATTGTGTCGCGGGCTTCCAAGTGTCGAGGGCGTCCCGCCCTCGAATCGCGGGCTGGAAGCCCGCGACACAATAGACGCCCTCGACACGTAAGACGTCTTCGACACATCGTATTTACTTTTCCCGTCGCTTGCTTCGGGCATTGAAGTCGGTCGCCCTGAAATTTACGATTTACGATTTTCGATTTATGACTGGTGGATTTTAATCGGCAAAGCCGCATTAGTAAATCAAAAACTTATCCTTAGCGAAATCGAATAGATACCAAATCATCAACCCAAAGCACGTTCTGGCAAGATACAAAGAATGATAGTTTAAAACCAATTGGATTCAGTTCTTGCGCCACACCGTCATTCACGCGAGGGGAGGGTATGTGTTTAGTCGGCTTCCGGCATTCCCGACCATCCCCAAAGCCTGCGGCGAAGAATATCAATGTCGGCTCTGTCCCTAAAGGATAATCCACGAATATCAGACTGATTCATTGTCGAAGCAGCCCACGCTATTAAGCTTAAAAAAATAATGAAATAAAAATAGAAAAATCACAGTTGACAAAGGTCGTTCCATATCAGGATGGGCAACTCGTTTGCCAATGCTGTCAATGTAACGTGACCCAAACCGCATGGGCAGGAAACCTGCCTATCCTATCAGTCTATCAAAACCTGTCATTAGCAAGCACAACTCATCGAAAAATGTTCTGCTTTTATGGCTTCCGAACTTTTGCCAGGCCGGTTTGCCATTCGTTGCCTTTCTTGCCTGCGTAGATCATGTAGTAAGTGTCGCCGATCTCGATGACATGGGGCGTCAGCACGCCGTCACAGTCCCACGCATCGCGGTCGGCCGACGGCGTGAATATGGGATTGTGGGGATTCGGCTCGAACGTGCGGAAGTCGCGGGTGCGGACGTGTCCGATCCGCCAGAGTTTGCCGTCGAAGCCGCCGTATAGGACATGGAAGTACCGCGGCCCCTTGAACAATTCCGTCTCACGAACGGCCCGGCTGTCCCATGCCCGGCCGCTGCCTTTGAATACGGGATTAGCCGGATTCTTCGTAACCGACGCCGGCTCGCCGGTCGGCGCGGTTGCATGACACATAGTCAGCCCATCATGATATGATGCCGTCGCCTTACCCGTATAGACGATATGAATCGTATCGCCCTCTATTGCGACAGAAGGGTGCGTGGAGCCGTCTCTCTCGTGGTCGGTATCGGCGGCAATCACAGGCGTCGCCTTCACGCGCATCCACTTGCCCATGTCGCCCTCGCTGACAAGCAGGCCCGTCTGTTCGGCCGATCCCTTGCCCTTGCCCCGATAGTACATATAGAACTTGTTATCTGCCGGATTCAGAAAAGGGAACGGGTACTCGACGCCCTGATCGTCGAAACCTTTCTGCGAGGGTACGACAATGGGGTTGCGGGTATCCTGCGTGATATCGGTTAGGTCGCCGATGGGAGCCGTCGCATGCATCATCAGCCAGCGTGTGCCGTACTCGCGCTTGCACCAGATGTAGTGCACCGTCTCGTCGATAACGATTGCATGAGTCGCCGCCGCCCACAGCGGAGGCTCGAGGGCGATGATCGGATTGCCCTTTTCGACCCTCTTGAAACCCGCGAACACCTCGAACGGAATAGCATCTTCGCCTTTTAGCTGCTCGCTCAGGCCCTGCTGCGGATGGCCAATAGTGACGGAGGTATATAAAACAGCGGACAATAATATAATGTGGATTAAGAAGTTCTTTTTCATTAAACATCCTCATTAATTCCGCTTGCCGGAGCGACAGCAAAAGCAAGCATGTAGGGTGCGTTGAAACGCACCATTAATCTGTTACTCCATAATCAGCGTTGTACAACAGTATATCAGTCTCTCAATAAATCCTCAAATAAATCCAGCACTTCATGCAACACGTTATCGACAAAATCATCACAGGCATCACGCATGTCTTCGACAGCATTCTGCATGTCGAGAAGCTGCGGATTTACTATATACCACACGCCTATACGAACAGTATTCGAATCTTCATAAACAGCAACCATTCCGTGGATATCCCTTGATTCGTGGGTTGAATACATTCGACCTGATGCTGACTGATCCGTAGACCACCAGGTCGGAACCTGATCACTGGCAAGCAATGGACGCAGCGGACGAAAGTTATTCTTATCAATACCAGGTGAGCTGGTAATAAAGTTGTCAATGTCGTTTGGCTCGCCTTGAAATCGAAAAAGCCCTGTCATAAAAAACTTGTATTTGCTGACGATTGCCGGTAAAACTTGTACCGGTAATATGCCGGGAATGACAATTAAAGGAGCCGAACAGGTGGCCGGAAAAGAAAATCACGAAGAAAATTTAGAATTTGTCCCGAAATTCGACGATAACGGCCTGATACCCGCCATCGCTCAGGATGCCGGGACGGGCCAGGTGCTCATGGTCGCTTTTATGAATCGTGATGCGCTCGATGCGACTATACAATCGGGCTTCGCCACATATTTCAGCAGATCACGCCGGAAATTGTGGAAGAAAGGCGAAGAAAGCGGCCACCGCCAGAAAGTGCAGCAAATACTCGTCGATTGCGACCAGGACTGCCTGATTCTCAAGGTGACCGTTGACGCCGGCCAGTGCCACGTGGGTTTTCAATCCTGTTTTTACCGGGCGTTGAAGAAAAACTCCGACAAAGAGCTGGAGTTTATCGCCGAGAAGGTCTACGACCCGGAAGAAGCCTACAAAAAATAGGACCAAATCTCGCTTCAGTCCTATTATATTTGTGCAGGACGTCGAAAAAATACAGCTTTCCGTATTTGCCCGCGAAAAGAGCAAAAAAGCACTATCCGGCAATTTTTTCTTGTTTTTGCTGTAATAATCCGTTACAATTCTGCCGATACTGGCACTGTAAGTATTAGTGAGGAGTGGCAAGGACGCATTTTTCTCTCGATTTTTATTTGTTGCTCCTTAACAACTTGTGATAAGTCCGTAAGGAAAGTTACTAAATTGACAACCATTTATTGTTTTTGGAGGATTAAATTATGAAATGGCTTCAATCGAAATCAGCGTTGGCATGCGTGTTGATATTACTGCTCGGCGCGGCAAACGTTGCCTTGGGTGTCGGAATCAAGCCGACGGTGCTCAAGCCGTCTAACGATGACTGCGACGAGGCAAAGCCGGTCAGTGACATAACGGATATGGCATTCAACACCACACATGCCACGTTCGATGGTCCCGGCCACTACATTAACAGCCCAAACATCTGGTACTGCTATACCGCCACGTGCAACGGTTGTGCTACCGTAACCCTTGCCGGCAGCAGCTTCGACACCAAGCTGGCGGCTTATGACGGCTGCGGCTGCTATCCGAGCCTGGAAGACCTGATCAAAAGCAACGACGATTTCAGCGGTCAGCAATCCCAAATCACTTTTCCCGTAAAGGCCGGCAGCCGGTACCTGATCGAGGTCGGAGGATTTAATCCCTCAGTAAAGGGTCAGGGTATTATAAGCATAAGTTGTGATGGGCAATCCGCTCAGCCAACAAACGACGACTGCAGTGATGCAACGCAGGTAGGCAATGTAACGGAACAGCCGTTCGACACCACATGCGCAACATTCGACGGGCCGGGCCTGTTCTTCTCCAGCCCAAACCTCTGGTATCGCTACACCGCCGGGGGCACCGGCGAGGTCACCGTTAGTCTCATTGGCAGCGAGTACGACACGGCACTCGTAGTCTATGACGGCGGCGGCTGTTACCCGAAGCAGGAAGATATAATCGAACGCAATGACGACTTCGGCTCTTTCCTCCAGTCTCAGATCACCTTCCAGGCGACCGCCGGAAACGATTACCTGATCGAGGTTATGGGCTACAATTCCGATGAAACGGGCGAAGGAGTTATAACTATCAGCTCGGAGGGCGAGCCGCCGGTATCCAACAACGACGAATACACCAGTCCAAAGCCGATCGGCGATGTAACTGACCTGCCGTTCGACACAAGCAGCGCGACTCAGGACGGTCCACATCACTGTATGTACAGCCCGAACATCTGGTTCTGCTATACGGCATCATGCACGGGCGAAATTACCGTCAGTCTGGCCGGCAGCAGCTATGACACGATGCTCGCCGTCTGGGACGGGTGCAAAGATGACCTTGAATACGATGACATGATCGAATGCAATGACGACTTCGGCGGCACTCGTCAGTCCCAGGTCGTTCTTGATGTCGTCGCAGGCGATAAGTACCTGATTGAGGTAGGCGGCTACGACACAGAAACCGGCCAGGGCTTCCTGACCGTCAGTTGCGAGGGAGTTACGCCCCAGCCGTCATCCAAGGATAACTGCGAGAACGCAAAGACGGTCGGCGATGTAACGGAGCTGGCGTTCGACACAAGCTATGCGACGTTCGACGGCCCGGGACTCTGCCTTACGAGTCCGAATATATGGTACTGTTATACCGCCACGTGCACGGGTGACGTCACCGTCAGCCTGGCCGGCAGCAGCTACGACACGATGCTCGCCGTCTATGACGGGTGCGAATGCTACCCGAGCTCGAATGACTTGATCGAATGCAACGATGACGCCGGCAACAGCTATCAATCTGAGATCACCTTCGCCGCGACCGCCGACAATCAGTACCTGATTGAGGTTGGCGGCTACGGCTCTGAGACAGGCGCAGGCCTGCTGAGTATCAGTTGCCAAGGAGTCGTGGCTCCGAATAAAACAGACCTCGGCGACGCCCCGGACAATACCAATAATTTCGGTGTGAACTCAACAGCATATATGTGGCCGGACTCAGTTGACGCCCATTTCCCCACAGTCTACAACGACGGCAGCGGGACCGGGCCTTTCGGGCCGGTTCATCTGAACGCCAAGATAGTGGCCTATTTGGGCAAAAAGATCACAAGGGAAACCGAAGCCGACACCGGCTTCGACGAGGATCCGGCCAATAATATTGTCCCATCATCGGGAGGCTCGGACCACGACCATGGCGATGACAGTATTGACTACCCGCTCAACCTGCCGAACTGCCGCTGGACCACATTTGACTATCAAGTCACCGTTGTCGACCCGAACGTCGATCTTTGGGTAAACGTCTGGCTCGACTGGAATCGTGACGGCGACTGGGACGACACCCTCGAATGTGATCGCGGTGACGTGCCGGAGTGGGTGGTACAAAACCAGTTCCTCTTCAATCTGCCGACGGGGCTGAACGATATTACCACACCGGCCTTTCTGTCCCTGCATCCGAAGAACAAACCGGAAGAAATCTGGATCAGAATCACCCTGTCAGAGCAACCATGGAAGACCGGCAGCAATCCCGGTGAAGTAGGCAATGCCGGCTCCGGACCCGAGGCCAAATACCTGATCGGCGAAACGGAAGATAACTACTTCACTCCGGACTTAAGCTACTCGATCTGTGAAGATCATAACGGCGATGGAGTAATCGACATGGACGACCTTGTAGCTTACACGGCCGACTGGCTTGAGAATTGTCCGTAGTATAAAGTAAACTTAGTGACATATATAATTCGGGCTGTGGGCACTTTGCTGCTCACAGCCTTTTTTATTTGAGATGCGTGAGGATGCTTCGAATCTATCCGGCTCCCCTGATGGAATTCTGCACTTCCATAATTATCAAGAGCAATTCCTGGCTATCGCCTGACTGCTGTTGCCTCTTTCGCAAAATAGGTGATTATAATATCGGCCCCGGCGCGTTTGATTGAGGTCAGCAGTTCCGTCATTATCGCCTGTTTGTCCACAAGGCCCTGGTCTCCGGCGGCGTTTACCATCATATACTCGCCGGAGACGTTGTAGGCGGCAATGGGGCAATCGAAACGCTGCCTGGCCCTGCAGATGATATCGAGATAAGCGAGGGCCGGCTTGACCATAACAATATCGGCGCCTTCCTCGATATCGAGAGCAATCTCGGCCATCGCCTCATCGGCATTGGGAGGATCCATCTGGTACGCCCTTCTGTCGCCGAAAGCGGGCGCCGACTCGGCGGCGTCTCTGAACGGGCCGTAGAACGCAGAGGCGTATTTCGCCGCGTATGACATAATGGCCACGTTCTCGAAACCGTTCTCTTCGAGCGCCTCGCGTATGTACCTGACCCGGCCGTCCATCATATCCGAAGGGGCGACGATATCGGCGCCGGCCTGGGCGTGCGACAGGGCTATTTTTGCCAGAAGCTCACAGGTCGTATCGTTATCGACCTTCCCATCCTTGATCACGCCGCAGTGGCCGTGGCTCGTGAACTCACAAAGGCAAACATCAGTAACGACCAGAAGCTCCGGCGACGCCTTCTTGATTTGTCGAATCGCCCGCTGAACGACGCCGTTCTCGGCCCAGGCTTCCGAACCGGTTTCATCTTTACTGCCCGGCAGGCCGAAAAGCAGCACGGCCGGTATCCCCAGCGACGCCGCCTCGGCAGCCTCGGAGGCAATCGTATCCGGCGAAAAGTGATAACAGCCCGTCATTGACTTGATAGGCTCCTTAATGCCCTCGCCCTCGCGAACGAACAACGGATAAACCAGGTCATCCACACTCACGCTCGTCTGGCGCACCAGCCTTCGCATCGAAGGATTGGCCCGCAGCCTTCGCATCCTTTTTTTCGGAAAACCCATTATTGAACTCCTGTCTCGTATTCGATAATTCGGGAATTACAATCCCTGCTTTTCATTTTTTATTTTCCGCATCTTCTATTGCATCAAGTAATCCGTCAAGGGTGTGTTCTTTAGCGATAACGTCCGCCGTGACACCAAGCTCTTTCAAACGCTCTGAAGTCACCGGCCCTATCGATGCGACTTTGACTTTATCGGAATCTACAGCTTTGGTTCCGATCTGTCCGAAAAATCCATCGACCGAAGACGGGCTTGCAAACGTCAGCCAATCGATTTTACCTTCGCTGATCGACTCGGCCAGCCGGGCCGATTCGCTCTTTACCGACTGAGCGGTATAAACCGCCACATGGTCAACTTCCGCTCCGGCTCCTGCCAATATTTCAACCAGCTCGTTCGAAGCAAGCTCCGAACGCAGCAGCAGAATTTTTTTATTCGACAAATTCGTAAAACCGATCAACTGTTTGCCGAGCTCTCTGCCGGTAAAGACATCGGGCACGAAATCAGCTTTGATGCCGAACCGGCTTAATCGTTCCGCCGTCCTGCTGCCGATAGCAGCGATCTTGGCAGAACTGAAAATACGGGCGTCCTTGTCCAGCTTCTCCATCGCATCAAAAAATGCTGTCACACCATTGCCGCTCGTGAAGACAATCCAGTCGTATTGCCCTATCTTCGTGAGCATTCGCACAAAATCATTCGAGTCCGTCAAAGATTTGATTCGTATCGTCTCGAACTCCAGCGGATTGCCGCCCCGCCGAACGATTTTCTTCGCGAAGCCGGCATTGCCGGCAATATCCCGCGTCACGACAATGCTTCTGCCGAACAGCGGCCTTTTGGTAAACCAGTCGAACCGTGCGTCACTTGCCGCTGCGGCGCCGATGACCACAATCGCGGGCGGCCTGACTTTCTGTCGTTCGCATACCTCGTTGATTCGCTCAAGCGGCGCCCTGACCACGCACTGGTTGGGGAAGGTGGCGTTGGCGATGACCGCCGCGGGCGTGCCGGCCGGCTTGCCCTTTTCGATCAGCCGCCGGGCAGTTGATGCGAGCGTGCCCATACCCATATAAAAAACGATAGTGCCGGGGAACTTGGCCAGCACTTCCCAGTCGATATTAGTATCTTGCTTGCCCGGCGCTTCCCGGCCTGTCACGAAAGTAACCTGCGAGCTGTACCGCCTGTCGGTCAGCATAATGCCGGTATAGGAAGAGACCGCTACGGCGGCCGTAATACCCGGCACGATTTCAAAATCGACGCCCGCCTCGATCAGCACGGCGAGCTCTTCGGCCACCCTGCCGAAAATACACGGATCGCCGCCTTTGAGCCTCACGACCGTCTTGCCGGACAAAGCCTTATCGACCAATACCATGTTAATTTCGTCCTGCGTGCACGAGCCTTCGCCGATCCGCTTGGGAACGTGGATTATCTCGGCGTCCTTACGGACAAGTTGCAGCAGCGCCGGATTCGCCAGCTTATCGTAAATCACACAATCGGAATCTTTCAGCACCTCGGCCCCACGAACGGTAATCAAATCCGCCCTTCCAGGCCCGGCTCCAACAAGATATACAAAACCTTTTTTCATAAATCAGTATTTAGTCGTTTGTGAACAGTATTTCGTTCGGCAAATATTTCAATATGTCATTCCCGCGAAAGCGGGAATCCACTCAAACGCTAACGTTTACGGATCCCTGCTTTCGCAGGGATGAAAACGCAGTATGTAGGGTGGGGCTTGCCCCACTAATTCTCTATTAACATGGTTAAGATATCAGAAACCCGAACAAAATACCACTGATTTTCTTCAGTCCCAGACGCGACATGAGCTAAGTTCAGGTAATAGCGAACAGGTGAGGTGGCAAAGCAGCCTCTACGTCAGAGTTGACTTATGATATCTATTGTCTTATTCTCTGAATCGTTCCAGGGCCGGCAAGAATAGTCTTGCCGGACAGGCTATTAAAAAAAGGATAATCCATGAAAGAAACAAATGCCATCAAACAAAGTTTAGCAAAGAGTATTATTTTATCGCTTTTATTGGCGACAGCTTTCATGCTTGCCTCCTGCCGGGCGGGCGAAATGCAGCGGTCAAAATCTGACATAGCGGCTCTGCGTCAGGGCTTTTTGCAGCCGCCGCGACATGCCGGCGTGCGATGCTGGTGGTGGTGGCTCAACAGCAATGTAACCAAGGAAGCAATCACCCGCGATCTGGAGCAGATGAAGGCCAAGGATTTCAGCGGAGCGATGATTTTCGACGCCGGCGGCGCCAACCAGCGGGGCAACGCGCAGGTGCCGGACGGCCCGAGATTCGCGAGTCCCCGGTGGCGGCAATTGTATAAACACGCCCTTAACGAGGGCAAGCGGCTGGGTCTGGAATTGGGTCTTTCCATCCAGAGCGGCTGGAACCTCGGCGGGCCGAATGTCACGCCGGACTTCGCGGCAAAGCAGTTGACCTGGTCCGAAATCCGGATAGAAGGGCCGGCACAATACGAGCAAAAATTGCCCCTGCCGAAAAACCGCTCCGATTATTATAAAGACATCCGAGTATTGGCATATCCGACCGGTCTCGAAACCAAGCGTAAACCCATACAAAATTTAGAATTAAAAGCAGGCTACAGGGAACTCGGCGGCTCGGCTCCGGATTGCCGATTCCTGCTGAACGGCCATCCTTCTTCGCCCGGAGAGCAGGATGTGCTGCTTGATGACATCCGTGATATTTCCGAAATGATGGCTACGGACGGAACTCTCAAATGGTCGGTTCCCGAAGGCAACTGGACGGTGCTGCGTTTCGGATATACGATAACCAACGCCCACGTCTCGACCTACAGCGTCGACTGGAACGGGCACGTCATCGATTATCTCAGCCGGGACGCCTTCGACCGCTATTGGAACGAAGTTGTCGAGCCGCTGCTCGAGGACGCCGGGCCGCTGGCAGGGACGACGTTGAAGCAACTCGAAACCGACAGTTGGGAATGCGGCGGAATGAACTGGAGCCCGGATTTTGCCGCCGATTTTATCAAATACAGGGGATATGACCCCATTCCTTATCTGCCTGTCTTCGCGGGAAAGATTGTCGAGAGTCGTGACATCAGCAACGCCTTTTTGGCGGATTTTCGCAAGACGCTGGGCGATTGCGTCGCCGATAACCACTATAAAGTCTTTGCCGAATATGCTCACAACCATAATATGCAGATTCAGCCCGAGTCCGGCGGCCCTCACGCCGGCCCGCTCGACGCAATCAAGAATCTCGGCAACAGCGATATTGTCATGGGCGAATTCTGGGCGCCTTCACCCCACCGCCCAAGGCCGGTCAACCGCTTTTTTATCAAGCAGTCTTCGTCCGTCGCCCACATATACGGCAAGAAATACATCGGGGCCGAATCTTTTACTACTATCGGGCCGCACTGGAACGATGTGCTCTGGAAATCGCAGAAGCCCAGCATGGATCATGAATTCTGCTCCGGGCTGAACATGATTTTCTTTCATACCTTCACGTGCTCTCCGAAGGAAATGGGTATCCCGGGCCAAGAGTACTTCGCGGGCACGCACGTCAATCCACAGGTCACCTGGTGGGAATATTCCGACGCTTTCATAGACTACATAAACCGCTGCCATTTTCTTGTGCAGCAGGGCAAATTCGTCGCCGATGTTTTGTATTATTACGGCGACCACGTCCCCAACCTTGTCCAGCTCAAAGAAGCCGATCCGGCGAAAGTTCTGCCCGGCTATGATTACGATGTAACTAACGAAGATATCCTGCTGCAACTGAAAGTAGAGGCCGGCATGATTCTCGTACCGGGCGGAGTTAGATATCGATTGCTCGTTCTGCCCGACCACAAAGTGCTATCGCTTGCGGCACTTCAAAAAGTCAACCAACTGCTCGGGCAGGGAGCAAGCGTGCTCGGCCCAAAACCGCAGCGGCTCGTCAGTCTCGTCGGCGGAGCCGAAAGCCGGAAACAATTTAAGGAGCTGGCGGACCGGCTCTGGGGCGATGCTTCGGCTGCCGCCGGCGAAAAACAAATCGGCAAAGGCCGTCTGGTCTGGGGTAAAACCGCCCGCCAGGTGCTCCTCGAGGACGGCGTGAATCCCGACTGTGAATTCGAAGCTTCAAAAGACAGCGTGTTTGATTATATCCATTATAGGATTGACAGGATGGATATCTATTTCGTCTGTAACCAGAGAGAGCGGACCGAAGATGTCCTGTGCCGATTCAGGATTGCCGGCAAAACGCCGGAACTATGGGATCCGGTGACAGGACAGACCCGGCGACAAGTTGCTTATAACAACTCAAATGGGCTAACCGAGATACAGTTGCGCTTCGGACCTTACGGCTCGATGTTTGTAGCATTCACAAACGAAAAGCCGAAATCATCTGCGAAAAACATAACAAATTACATCGACTACGAGCCGGCCATGACAGTCGAAGGCCCCTGGCAGGCCCGGTTCGATCCCAAATGGGGCGGGCCGGAGAAGGTGACATTCGACAAACTGACAAGCTGGACGCAACATTCAGAGCCGGGTATAAAATTCTACTCGGGCAAAGCGACTTACCAAACGAGTTTTACTTTAGAGGAAAAAATCGACCGCAGAAAAGAATATCGGCTCGACCTGGGCAAGGTCGAGGATGTAGGCATCGCCCGGGTGAGACTGAACGGGCGGGATTTGGGCATACTCTGGACAATGCCCTTTAGAGCGGACATTACAGACTTATTGAAGCCGGGCCGGAATCAATTAGAAGTGAATGTGATAAATTCATGGCGAAACCGCCTTGTCGGAGACCGTGACCTGCCGGAGAGCCGGCGATATACGAAAACGAATATCACAATCCGTCCCGAATGGAAGCTGCTGGAGTCCGGCCTGCTCGGACCGGTTACGATAATTAATAGTAAAACGGCCCCGGAATAAACAGTATCTGATTTATTCTTGTCATCCTGAGCGCAGCGAAGGATCTCGATGTTACCGATATCATACAAACGCATCCGTTGATTACGCTCGTGTAGCGTTGAGATTCTTCGCTTCACTGCGTTTTGCTCAGAATGGCTTTTTAAAACGACGTTAAAAAGTCACTTCTCGAGGGATGCCAGGATTTCCCTGCCGCCGGCTTTTAAGAGTTCTTCAGCGAGGTTTTCAGCGAGGTTTTCGGCATCTTCGGTGGGCCCGGCAATTTCTCGGCCGATGAAGTTTTTGCCATCCGGCTCGGAGATAAAGGCACGGACGTGGATGTCACCGCCGGTAATCTCGGCGTAAGCTCCGACCGGGGCGTGACAGCCGCACTGCATTGTAGTTAGAATTTTTCGCTCGGCGGCGGTTGTTGTTCTTGCGTTTTTATCTTCGATAGCGGCGATGATTTCGTTCGTCTCGTCATCGTCGGCCCGGATCTGTATGCCCAGCGCGCCCTGCGCCGGGGCGGGGATAAATACCGCCGGGTCGAAAATAAAGGAGATTTTCTCGGCCAGGCCGAGCCGCTGAAGGCCGGCCCGCGCCAGCAGGATCGCATCGAACTGGTCGGTTTCGAGTTTTCGCAATCGCGTGTGCACGTTGCCTCGAATCGGAGTGGGGACAAGATCGGCGCGCAGGTGTTTCAACTGGGCAGCACGCCTCAGGCTCGAAGTGCCGATTTTAGCACCGGCAGGCAACTGATCTATCGACTCGACCGACGAAGCGGATACCAGGCAATCCTCAACGGAATTTCTGTCGAAAACCGCTCCGATTGTCAATCCCTCCCGTTGTGCAGTGGGCAAATCCTTGAAACTATGGACTGCGAAGTCGGCCTCACGAGCCGTCAGGGCATCTTCCACCTGCGAGGTAAAAAAGCCGGTCTCTTTGAGAGTCCACAGCGCGGTCCGCCCGTCTTTGTCGCCGGTGGTTGTGATTTCTTTGATTCTGATTTCCAGGCCGGGATGGATTTTTTTCAGCGTCGCTATTACATGCTCGGTCTGAGCGATAGCCAGTGCCCCGCCGCGAGTTGCTACTGTAAGAGACTTCATGCAAATCTTTCCAAAAGGCACCCCCAAATAAATTTGGGGTCTAAATATTGCCGATGATTATTTATTCGATTGTGTTGTATTTTACTTGACGCAATGGTAAATAACAACTGTTAACCGGGTTACAAACGAACTGTGGGGCACCAAAGGCCGTATATAAATATTCTTGATATGAATGTTTTTTAAGGCATAATTGACCTTTCAAAGTCAATCGATTGATATTAAGGAAACCGGATGTTTAAGTATAGACGCACTATAATGTGGGTAGGTCTGGTGCTGATAATTGTACTGACTGTCCTGTCCATTTATGGTGCGTTTGTCGGCGCCGAGCGGGCGGAGCGGTTTTTCAATAAGCCTCCATTAGTGGTTTACTGGACGGCGCTGGCCTTGCTGCTGATCATTGGTATAGCGGCATTTCGCCGGCTTCTTCGCGTGCCGGGACTGCTGCTGATGCACGCCGGCTGCATTTTGGTTATTGCTGGCGGGATGTGGGGTTCGCGCGGCGGGCATGACCTTCGGAAAAAGCTCTTCGGAATCGATAAAATCCGGACGGGCCTAATGGCAATCTACGAGGGCGAAAGTGAAAATCACGTCGTACTTGACCGCAGCCGGGAGCAGAAAGAGCTGCCCTTTTCCCTGAAGCTCAAAGACTTCCGTATGGAATATTACCAGCCCGTGTATCTGCTGATCCAAAGCCGCGACGGCCGGCGGTGGAAAGTACCCGTCGAAACCGACAGAGAATTTCCTTTGGGCGATGACGCCGGAACTATAAAAATCGTAAAGGCATACGAGAACTTCAAGATAGGAATGCAAGACGGCAAGAGAGTGCCCTTCGACGATCCGTCGCCCGGCTCGAATCCGGCTCTTGAAGTTCAAATCACCGAACCGGGCGGCCGCACGTCCACTCAATATGTTTTCGAGCGCTTCCCCGGACACAGCCACGGACAGGATAAATTCCTGCTGAGCTATCACAGGGTCATCAGCGATTACATAAGCGAGCTACAGATTATCGAAGGCGACAAAGTCCTCGCCGAAAAGGATATCGAGGTCAACCACCCGCTGCACTTCGGCGGTTACCATTTTTACCAAAGCTCGTACGACGACAAGGCCGGACAATATACCGTTCTCCAGGTCGTTTCCGATACCGGCCTGTACGTCGTTTATGCCGGCTACTGGATGCTCTGCTTAGGCGTAATATGGCACATGTGGCTAAGACATATTTTTACAAGGATAAAAGCAAAAAGCACGTAACAAAACCGTCATTCTGAGCGAAGCGAAGAATCTCATCGTTCAGCTATTTATAAGCTCATGGTGAAACTCGGTATATTCAAGAGTACATAAATGGAAATAAAATACACGATTCAGGGATTACTTATTTACATGACGATTGGCGCGTATTTGCTGGCGTTCGTAACGACGGTTCTTCGACGGCCTAAGGCGGGGCATTTGATATACCTGCTGGGCTTCGCGATTGCCGTTTGTTCGTTCGGCTACCGCTGGTATCACGTCCGGCACGTGCCGCTGCAGAATCTCTTCGAAGTATTTTTATGCCTCGGCATGATTTATCCTGTCTCTCTGTTCTGCCGGCGCGTACTGCGAGTGGGAAGTGATGCCGCCGACGCGATAATCGGCGCGATTGTGCTTTTCCCCGCCGGCTTCGTATTCAACGCCGAGCCGCAGCAGCTCCCGCCTGCCCTGCAGAGCTGGCTGTTCACGCCCCACGTTGCCGTTTATATGTTCTCATACATGTTCATGCTAATGGCCACTTTTCAGGCATTTCGCCAACTGGCCGGCAAAACGGTTTCGAATCGCGGGCATCTTGCCCGCGATTCAAGGGCGGAACGCCCTCGACACTTAGACCTGCTGGGGCCCGAAGAGGCAACGTATAGGATAATCTGTGTGGGCTTTCCCCTGTTGACGCTCGGCCTAATACTCGGCAGCTACTGGGGCAAACAGGCCTGGGGCGACTACTGGGGCTGGGACCCGAAAGAACTCTGGTCGCTGGCATCCTGGCTTGTTTTCCTCGGGTATTTCCATTACCGCTACATGTTCGGCAAAAAGCACCCGCAAATTAACAGCCTCTGGGTGATCGCCGGCATGGCAGTCATCATCATAACGCTGCTCTGGGTAAACCTCTCCCGGCTGTTTCCGGGCCTGCACAGCTACGCGACCTGAGACATAGCGGAAGGAATCAGACATCCATCAACCCATCAGCCTTTCGACCATTGTATAAAGAACGGGACAAATCATCCCGTATCTGGTAGTATAATCCGGCAGTATATCGATATGAGAGAAGTCCGTTTACTACCAGGGAGCACAAGCGATGCGTATGCCGGGAATTGGATTTGTGTTGTTGCTTTCAGCCGCTTTGCCGGCGATTAATTGTAATGCTCTTGAAACCGGGAAAATTCAACCGCCCTGGGAAAACGGCCGACTTGTAGTATCCCAAAACGGCAGGTTCCTCCGGCACGAGAACGGCCGGCCTTTCTTCTGGCTGGGAGATACCGCCTGGCTGTTGTTTCAGAAGCTGGACCGCGGCGAGGTCGAAAGATACCTGGAGAACCGCCGGGTCAAGGCGTTCAATGTAATCCAGGCAGTTACGCTTACAAAAACACCAAAAGTCAACGCATACGGTGACATGCCTCTTACAGATGACAAACCCGCCGAGCCTAAAATCACGCCGGGAAAGAATCCGCAGGTCCCCGCCGAATACGACTACTGGGATCACGTCGATTTTGTGGTTGATAAGGCCGCGGAAAAACACGTTTACGTAGCTATCCTGCCTACATGGGGCAATCTCGTCAGAGAAGGACGCTTTACAGTCGACAGCGCCCGGTCTTTCGGACGATGGCTGGCGGAACGCTACCGCGACAAGCCAAATATCATCTGGATAAACGGCGGTGATACCAGAGGAGACCGCAACAGGGAAATATGGCAGGCTTTGGGTACGGCAATTCACGAAACGGACCGGAACCACCTGATGAGCTTTCATCCGTTCGGCAGAACACAATCGTCCACGTGGTTCCATAACGAAGACTGGCTCGATTTCAATATGTTCCAATCGGGTCACCGGCGATACGACCAGCGAAGAGAAAGCGACGATATCGCAACATGGAAGGGAGAAGACAACTGGAGATATGTGCTGGAAGATTACGCGAAAATCCCGCCGAAGCCGACCATCGACGGCGAGCCTTCCTATGAAAACATCCCCCAGGGCCTGCACAACCCGAATGAGCCGTACTGGCAGGATACCGATGCGAGGCGGTACGCCTACTGGTCGGTTTTCGCCGGGGCGTTCGGGCATACCTACGGCAATAACGCCGTGATGCAGATGCACAAGCCTGAATCAGGCATGGGCAACTACGGCGTGCGAAATTACTGGTTTGAAGCTATCGACGATCCAGGGGCCGGGCAGATGCAGCACTTAAAAGCGCTTATTCTTTCGCGTCCGTTCTTCGAAAGGATCTTCGATCCGTCAATGATCGCCGGCGAAAACAGCGACAAATACGATTACCTCATCGCGACGCGAGGGAAAAGCTATGCATTTATTTACACTTATACAGGGCGTCAATTCGACGTATCCAACGGAACGATTACCGGGGAGAAAATAAGAGCACACTGGTACAATCCGCGGAACGGAAGTGCCGAGTTCATCGGATACTTCGAGAACAAAGGCGAGCGGCATTTTAACCCGCCGGGCATAAGAGAGGAAGGAAACGACTGGATTCTCGTCCTGGACGACGCCGGAAAAAAATTCCCCATTCCCGGCGGCGGGTAACAGCTAAGCGCGGCGAGAATTTAATTTATAGAATATCCAAATAAACTCTCAACATCGCTCAGAAAAAAAGTATACTAAGCTTTCTCGTAATCGATGAGTCAGTTTATTGATGAGGAGACAAATGAGAACTTCACTTTTAACTGTAATTTGTTTATTGGCGGTCTGTATGGCGGGTTGTGTAGCGGTAAGGTACCGGCACGAAACCGTTCAAGAAGTAAGAAACATCGAAATTTTCAGCGGCGACTTGTTCGTAACTTACAACGTAAGTAACGGTACGTTCTCCGCCCGACGGGGCGGGAAAGTATTCGTTAAAGAAGCCCGTTTTAGAGAAGCCGCCGGTGACGACATCCCGAAAGCCCGTACGGCAAGGATTCAGGATGCACTCGGCTCCGCCCGGGCAATCGAACTTAAATACCCATCCGGCTTCATTTATACGCTGGCACTGTACAGGAACCTGCCGTTTGTCTGCATTAAAACACAAATGCACAATCCTACCGACGAAAAGCTCATGATAAACAAGATGCTCCCCGTCAGCTTTCAGGTCGATCTGGGCAAGGCCGCCGAGGATCTGCGCATTCTTGGTTGTGACGGGCTGACCACTGCCGAGAAGGAAAGAACCAGCTATACGTTTCTGGCTATGGCCGAGCCTGAGACTCGCTCAGGCGTCGTGGCCGGATGGCTGACGCACGAGAGGGCAAGCGGCGTTGTTCTATCGAAACCGGCCGAGTCATGCGTGCGTATCGATGCAAGGAGCGAATACGGCAACCTGCTTATCGAGCCGGGCAAAAACGCCGCCGGAGAGACGTTCGCAATCGGGTATTTCGACGATGCTCTGGCCGGGCTGGAAGAATACGCCGGGACAATCGCAAAAAGATACAGAATCAGACTGCCCGAAATTCCGTCCGGCTACTGCACATGGTATTCCAAACCGCACGGCGGGGCCTCCGATGAGCAGCATATGGCCGAGCTTGCCGAATTCTGCGGGCGGGAGCTGACAAAGTTCGGATTCGACTTGTTGCAGATCGACGACAAATGGCAACTAAGCCGGCGGGATTTTACAAACTACAATCCGAAAGGCCCCTACCCGAATGGCATGAAGCCGACCGCCGAGAAAATTAACGAAGAAGGAATGACGGCGGGCATCTGGTTCATACCGACCGGCTGGGACCCTAAAAGGCCGGTGTTTGACGAGCACCAGGACTGGTTCGTCCACAAAAATGACGGCTCGATTTATACTGTGCACTGGGCGGGAAGCTGCCTGGACATGACGCATCCCGAAGCCCGCGATTTCCTTTACGGCGTAATCGCGCAAATGACCAGAGAGTGGGGCTATAAATATATCAAGATCGACGGTCTCTGGACTGGCATGGCCACAAAAATATTGTATCCGAAGCCGGACTACCGCGATGACAACCTCGGTGACGCCGTCTTTCACGATCCGGCCAAGACCAACATCGAGGCCTACCGCGACGGCCTGAAACTCGTCCGCAAAGCCGCCGGCAGGGACGTGTACATCCTCGGCTGCAATATCGCACAGAACATGCGAACGCTCGGCGCCTCGATCGGGCTGGTGGACGGGATGCGGGTAGGAAGCGACATCGGCGCCAGATGGAGCGGAATCCTCAGCGGGGCAACCATGGGTACGAGACTGTACTTCATGCACAACCGCCTCTGGCACAACGATCCGGACTGCCTGATGCTGCGCGAACCGCTGACGCTCGACCAGGCCCGCGCGTGGGGCTCTTGGATCGGCATAAGCGGCCAGTTAAACATCGCCAGCGAATGGCTCCCCGGCCTGCCCGACGAGAGGCTCGATATTGTCAGGCGATCCATGCCGAACCACGGCCTGTGCGGCCGGCCAATCGATCTGTTCGAAAGCCCTCTTGCGCAGATCTGGCATCTGTCAGACGGTACAGGCCGGCAAAGAAAAGATGTCATCGGCCTGTTCAACTGGAACCCGGAGCAATCCGATACGGTCAGCGTCGAGATAAAGAAACTCGACCTGCCGGGCGGCGCCGGCGGAACTTACGTCGGTTTCGATTACTGGGCCGACCAGTTCGTACCACCGTTCTCCGGTGTGCTCGAAGCGGAACTACGGCCTTCCTGCTGCCGGGTAATCAGCATCCGCCCGCTCGGCGACAGACCGGTACTCGTGAGCACATCCCGGCACGTCACCCAAGGCATCGTGGACGTTGACCGGGAGAGCTTCAACAGCAGAAAATACGAGCTGCGAGGCAAATCCGAAGTCGTCGGCGAAGACCCATACGAGCTTCGCATTTACGCTCCGGCCGGCAACAGTCTATGGCAGGTCCGGTCGGCTGACGTTTCGCAGGTCGACAGTCAGGCCGGTGTCACCATCGAATCCGAGCAGGCCGGGCCGGAAATCCGCGTGACTATAAACAGCCCCAAGAATCGTACTGTGTCATGGAAGATCGTGTTTAAAAACGAATAATGACAATCTGAACAAAAAAGCGTGAATCAAGCCGCCCGGGACTTTTTACTCTTAAAGGAGATATTGAAATGATGTTACGAAAAATCAGAATCCTGGTATTGTTTGCCGCTCTTTCACTGATTGCCGGATACGTGCAGGCGGCGACAAATGGCACAGTGACAATCGCACAAAACGGCGAGGGCAAAGCCGTCATAATTGTCGCCGCCGATGCCGCCGAGCCGGAGCGTCACGCGGCGAATGAACTGGCCGGTTTTCTCCGGCAGATTACCGGCGCTAAATTCGAGATTCAAGCCCCCCCTGCCACGGGCCTATCCCGAATACTTGTAGGCCCCGGAGCGGCCAAATCGGCTGCGGCGGATTTCTCCACCGACGGTCTTGGCTCCGACGGTATCGTTATCCGCACAGTCGGCGACGATTTAATCCTGGCCGGCGGCCGGCCGCGAGGCACGCTTTATGCGGTTTACACTTTCCTCGAAGAGCATGTCGGCTGCCGGTGGTGGTCGTCGAAAGCCAGCACCATTCCAGTCAAGCCAACGCTTGAAATCGACACACTCAATATTCGTTACGTGCCTCCGCTGGAATATCGCGAGACCTTCTGGTTCGACTCCTTCGACGGCGACTGGGCCGTGCGGAACAAGAGCAACGGCAACAGCGAGCGGCTGGACGCCAAACGCGGAGGAAAACACATCTACCAGGGATTCGTGCACACATTCTTCCCACTAATCCCGCCGGAAAAATATTTCGAGGACCATCCCGAATGGTTCAGCGAAATCAACGGCAAACGCAGCCATGAGCGAACACAGCTCTGCCTGACGAACGAAGAAATGCGCGCCGAGCTTATCAGGAATCTCAAAGAGCGTCTGCGGAATAATCCGGCCGCGACGATTGCCTCAGTTTCGCAAAACGACTGGCACGGGAACTGCCAGTGCAGCAAATGTGCAGCGATTGAAAAAGAAGAAGGCAGCCCGGCGGGACTTATGCTGCGGTTCGTCAATGCCGTGGCAGAAGAAATCGAAGACGAATTTCCCAATGTTGCTATCAGCACTCTGGCCTACCAGTACACGCGCAAGCCGCCGAAAATCACAAAACCGCGGCCAAACGTGATTGTCCGGCTGTGCAGTATCGAATGTTCGTTCAGCAAGCCTTTGAGTGACGAGCGGAACAAGAAGTTTCGTGACGACATTGTCGGCTGGTCGAAGATATGCAACCGGCTTTATATCTGGGATTATACGACTAATTTTAGGCACTATATCATGCCGCACCCGAATCTGCGCGTCCTGGGCCCGAACGTCAAGTTCTTCGTAGACCACAGCGTCAAAGGTCTCTTCGAACAGGGCGCATACACTTCCAACGGCGCCGAGATGGCCGAGCTGCGGGCCTGGGTTCTGGCAAAGCTTTTATGGAATCCGGCGCTGGATGCGCAGGAGCTTATCGACGAATTTATCGTCGGCTATTACGGCCCGGCCGGCCCGCATATCAAGGATTATCTGCAGATCACGCACGATGCCGTCGAGGCAAGCGGTGACCATCTCGGCTGCTTTTCGCAGCACACGGCCAAATTTCTGTCTTTCGAAACTCTCAGCAAAGGCTGGGAGCGTTTGAAAGCCGCCGAAGCTGCCGTCCGGGATAATTCCGACTTGCGATTCCGCGTCCAGGTCGCCCAAATGCCGATAATGTACGTATTTATCATGCGATGGGACGAGATGCGCCGGGCGTGCGAAAACGCGGGCGCCGAGTGGCCGATGGACGAATCCATTAAAGCGACATTCGAGAAGTTTATGGAAACAGCCAGGAAAAAGGACGTCACCCGCCTTAACGAATGGCGTGACGGCTTCGAGCCCCTTGAAAAAGCGGTCGAACAGGCCGGCAAGTAAACCTCCCATAACAACACTATCAAATATGCAGCTATAAAATTCGAGCTTGGCGCTCGTACCGGACGGCAGTATATTTGCATGAACTTACGATAACACGCCGCCTCGAATTTGTAGAACTAATTCATATTTTGTGAAAGGAGATATGGAATGGCTCGGATAGTTCGTTTAATCTGCTGTGCAGTTCTGGTTTGCATTGCCGGGGCGGCAATCGCCGAACGGCAGTACGCGCCTGACCGGGAAGCGGACGTTCTGCATATCACTATCGACATTACGCCCAACTTCAGGAACCGGACGATCGCCGGAACGACAACGATTAAATTTGCGCCGATTTCCAAGCCGTTGACGGAGCTACGGCTGGATGCGGTCGACCTGGATGTTTCTTCCGTTACGTCAAGCGCTAAAATCGAAGGCTACAGCGTTACGGACGAGGCCATAACGATCACCTTCGAGCCGGCTGTTTCGGCCGGAGCCGAGACCACCGTTACTGTCGTGTACGAGGCCGAGCCTAAGCAGGGACTGTACTTCCGCACTCCGGAGATGGGCTATCCGCAGCAGGACACACATCTTTTCACACAGGGCGAATCCCACATGGCTCCGCACTGGTATCCCAACTACGACTATCCCAACGAGCGTTCGAGTTCCAAGGTAATCTGCCGGGTGCCGGAGGATATGACGGTCATATCGAACGGCAGGCTCGTTTCCGAAAAGACAGATTCCGCCAGCGGACTAAAGGCCGTGGCATGGTATCAGGAAAAACCTCACGTCAACTATCTGGTCGCACTGGTGGCGGGCAAATTAAAAAGGATCGAGTCAAAGTACAATGATATCCCGATAGCTTTTTACACGCCGGCGTCGCTGATAGAGTACGCCCAAAACTCATTCAAAAACACGGCGGATATGCTGGAGTATTAAGAGGGAGAAATCGGCGTGCCCTATCCGTGGGACAAATATTACCAGGCTGTCGTCCGGGACTTCGTTGCAGGCGGGATGGAGAACACAACACTGACCATACTGACGGAAGGCACACTTCATACGGACGAGACGGAGAACATCCGTTCGAGCCAGAGTCTGGTGGCTCACGAGATGGTCCATCAGTGGTTCGGCGATTATGTCACGTGCAAAGACTGGAGCCATCTCTGGCTGAATGAGGGATTTGCCGTTTACTATGAGGAACTCTACAACGGCTACAAAAACGGCAGAGACGACATGCTCGCCGGCCTGTACGGCACTGCATCGTATCTGCTTCGAGACCGTCCCGAGCATAAACCGATTGTCTATCGCTCATACAATCGGGCCGACGAGCAGTTCGACTACCGCGCTTATCAGAAAGGCGCCTGGGTGCTGCACATGCTTCGGACAGAACTGGGCGAAGAAATGTTCCGAAAGTGTGTGAAAACATATCTCGAACGCCACGCCTTGAGCAGTGTAGTCACCGAGGACTTTCGCTCGGTAATCGAGGAATTGACGGGCCGGTCGTATGACAGATTCTTCGATCAGTGGATATATCACGGCCGGCATCCCGATCTTAAGGTCGGCTACGCATGGTCGGAGAAGGACAAGCTCGCTAAAATCTCCGTCGAGCAGACGCATGAGGTCACCGAGAAGGTAATGCTGTTTCACTTCCGGACGAAAGTTCGATTTATAATCGGGGATGATCCGCTCGACCGCGAGATTGTTATCGACAGCAAAAAGCACGATTTTTATTTCCGGCTGCCGGATGAACCGAACGTCGTTCGATTCGATCCCGATTACGGCCTGCTGGCCAATATAAAGTTCGACAAGCCAACGGCAATGCTGTACGAGCAGTTGGAGAATCAGGACGATGTAATCGGGCAATTGCGGGCCATTGATGCGCTTAGGAAAAAGAAGGAACAGAAGACCGTCGAAAAACTCAAAGATGTTCTCAACAACGATCCGTTTTACGCCGTGCGCAAAAACACATCTTCGGCACTACACGAGATTCACACCAATGAGGCGTTCGAGGCGCTTGCCGACTCGATGCTCCAGGATGATGCACGAGTCCGCCGGCAGGTCATCAGAAACATCAGCAGTTTTTACAGGTCTGAAACTCTAACGCTTTTAAAAAGGACTTTGAGAAATGAAAAGAATCCTGCGATTCTGGAGACAGCGATTCGCAACCTCGGCCTCTACCATCACAAGAGCACGCGACGCCTGCTTCTGAAGTACCTAAAATCCGTATCTTTTCGCAACGAGCTGGCAGCCGCAGCTATCGAGGCGATTCGCACGCTGGATGAGCCTTTTTTCATTGCACCTCTCCAGAGAGTGCTGGAAGAGCGGGAGATGGACTTTCGTTCATGGCCCTTCGCGCGGGGTTTGGACACTCTGGCACACATAGCACGCAACGAAGACGATAAGACAAAGGTACGCAACTTTCTTGCCGGCTACGTCAATCATCCGAAAGAGAGAATTAAGGCCGGGGCGATTGGGGCATTGGGGACTCTCGGTGATCCCAAGGCCATCCCTATCGTCGAGACGTTTACAAACGATGAGCCGGACGACTATATCGAGCGCTCCGCCGAGAGAGCCTTAAAGCAATTACGGCAGCGCAAACAGCTTGTCCCGGACGAAATCGTCCGCATGCGCGAAACCATCGACAAATTCAGGAAAGAAACCGAAAAAATCAAAAACGACCTGGACGACATCAAAAAGCGACTGGATGCCAAAGAAAAAGCCGCCGAGAAAGAAGATAGAGACGAAACATCAGATTCGAACAAAGACACCGCTGCGGATAAATCCGAGGAGAAATAGTCTCGGGTCCGGCTTATATAAATCTACTTGCCAGGATGCTTCGACGATAAAAAGACACAAAAAATTGAAAAAATAAATTTTGTGCGCACATTTCGAGGGTATATTTACACTATAATAACAGAAGCTGATATCAGCAGGTTCTTTGAATGGTGAATTGTTGTGAATTTGAATTCAGAAACACAATTGGTTGAAGCAGCCCAAAATGGCCATTTGGAAAGCTTCGGTGCTCTCTACAAACGTTATCACAGCCCGATGGTAGCATTGGCGTATTCGATGCTGGCCGACAGGCACCTCGCCGAGGATGCAGCGCAGGAAGTTTTCGCCGTCGCCTGCCGCGACATAGAGAGTTTGAAAAGTAAAGAGAGATTTGCCGCATGGTTGGCGGGCATTTGCCGGAATGTTTCGAGGCAGATGCTCAGAGCCAACAGGATCAAGCCGGCCGCTTTGAGCGACGAACATCCCGCTCAGAACGAAAAAGACTGCGAAGATCGCCAAGAAGCTATTCGCCGGGCGGTCTGGAACCTTCGAGAAGCAGAAAGAGAGTTGATTGTTCTGCGTTATTTCGACGGATTCTCGCAGGCACGGATTTCGGAAGTTCTGGGTCTGTCGCCGCAGGCAGTGAACGGTCGGCTGGTTCGGGCAAAACATAAGGTAGCACAGTATTTGAAAAGAAACGGTTTTACGGGAGAAGATTATGGAACGTCCTGAAAATAATAAATGGCTCGATGAAGCCCTGACTGAGACAATCGGATCGGAAAAGCCACGCACGGACTTCGAACAGTGGAAAAATCAGCACCCGGACGCCGTAAATATGTTAACCTCGCGGGCAGGAAAAGAAGCTACGGTTTCACCGGCGCCGCAGAAAAAAAGGAGAATAATCATGACAAGCACAATAGCAAAATTAGCCGCAGCGGCAGTGATAGCCATAGCAGCAATAGCAGGAATATACCAATTTAACGATACGGACAAAATCAACACAACCGAGATCCACAGTTATATGACCGGTCCCCAGACATTCAAACTGGCCGACGGCTCGGAAGTTACATTAGCCAAAGGCGCACAGATTAGAATCAATAATGCCGCCGATACAAGAGGCTTCGAGCACATCGCCGGTGTAATCGACGTCTCGGTAGTCAAGGGGCTCGGCGAATTCATCGTAACCACACCTTACGGCGACGTAAAGGCTTTGGGCACGGAATTTACGCTGGACATGGTGGACGGAGTTACCGCCGATACCAAGGAGCACGTGCAGCTTCTGGCGGTCGAAGTGACCGAAGGCTCCGTCGAAGTAAGCAACGACAAAGGCGCCAGCATCCTCAAGGAGCAGCAGAAGCTGGTCGTTGAAAAAGACCGGGCCCCATACAACATCTCACAAGACGATAATGTTCCGGCCAGACTCAAAGAACGCATGACCGCCCTGGTCGACGCAATGAAGACAGGCGACGCTGAAGCATATTCGGCAAATTACAACTTTAATTACCTTTTCAAGCTGATCAAAGGCGAGGTCGAATACGATTCGAACCTCTTCGGCGGCTCCGAAGAAGACGCCAAGCGGCTCCAGCAGAATTTTGCAAACCTCGAAAGTCCAAAAGCACTGAGCGACATCTTTGTAAAGAGCGTGAACCTCGATGGACCAACCAACGTATATCTGCGGGATATCGAGGTTTCCGAAGACGGCAAGCATGCCAAAGCCAGACTCTTGCTGGGTAATAATGTCAACAGCATGAAAGGCACCTTCCCACAGTGGCACTATTTCGACAACGACTGGTGGCAGGTAGACGACTAACGGCACCAAAAAAGTGGTTTTCCAAGCCGGGTCCGGGCGACCCGGCTTTTTTATTGCGCTTTGAGAAAAAAGATACACCAGAAATTAATGATTTTATTTAGATTAAATATGATGGTTTAATCGTTGTATATACGACCGATCGATCGTTTAGAGATTAGTAATGAGGCTTGCAGATGATAGAAGACAAGATTCTTCTATGGAAGTTGAAGCATGGCAGCAGTGACGCACTGAGTCGTATTTATGAGAAGTACAAGAGCGATTTGTTTTCATTGGCGAATTCTCTTTTACATGACTTAAATGCCGCAGAGGACGTTGTGCACGACGTTTTCGTCTCTTTTGTAAAATCTGCCGACAACTTCCAATTAACCGGAAGCCTCAAGGGATATTTGTTGACGTGCGTTGCCAATCTTTCACGTGACAGAGTTCGTGCAAGAAAAAGAGCGCCCACTGGAATGAACAAAACTGATATGGCAATACCAGACTATAAATTACCAAGCCAGGCTTTAATATCAGCAGAAGAGTTGTACCGCCTGAGAGAAGCAATAGCGAAAGTTCCTTACGAGCAGCGAGAAGTGGTAATACTGCATCTGCAGAGCGGAAGAACGTTCAGGCAAATCGCTGAATTACAGGGTATTGCAGTCAGCACTGTTCAAAGTCGATATCGGTATGGATTAGAAAAGTTGAGATCTCTTTTGAATGGCGAGGTTGAGAAATGAAACCTGTAGATTGGTTTGAAAAATTAATAAGAGATTTACACGTTCTGGAAATCAATACCAGTGCCGAAATGGATCAGCGAATTTTGCACGATACCCTGAAAGTACAAAAAGAATGTAAAACAACAAAATTGGCTGGAACTCAGCCGGATATTTGGAGAATAATTATGAAAAGTTCAATCACAAAATTAGCTGTCGCCGCGATCATCGTGGCGATTGGTTTGGGGATACTTGCGATAATCGACACCGGCAGCAAATCCGGCGTGGCCTGGGCCGAGGTCGCCAAGAATGTGGAGGCAAGCCGGGGCGTCATCTTCCGAGCAAGAGGGACCAGTTTGCGAGATCCGAATGACGACTGGCCCAATGGCTATAGGATTTTCTGGCGTTCTACGGCGGTCTCGCGTATGGATGTCTGCCGAGGCGGTCAGATATATCGCACGATCTACCTGGACTACGATGGGAAAACCACGATAGGGGTGCTCCATGACGCCAAGAAGTACAGCAAAGAGGCAATGAGCGACCAGACAGCGCATGCCGACAAGGGCTGGAGCGACCCCCAGGGCCTGCTCAACCTCGGTCTATCTCTCGAACACCATACGTTGGGCCAAAAAACAATCAATGGCGTGCTCTGTGAGGGCATCGAAGGGACGGGGCCGGATGGCTCTACAGGACGAGTGTGGGTCGGCGTGGAGACCGGCTACCCTGTCCTCGTGGAAATCGAGGGAGTTGACGGGAGTACGGGCACAATGGACCAGTTCCAATGGAACGTGGACCTGTCGGCCGAGGGTGTCGAGCCTGAAATTCCCGCCGACTACGAACCCTTGTAGCAGCAGGAAACTCGCTGCACAAAACGATCCTTCTAATGGCCGGGCCGATTGGCTCGGCCTTTTTTCATGCGCGTTTTCACACGAACAAAGGTGTTTGTCCAATAGAATTGAAATTCTAAAAAATCGTTATTTTTTATACCCAAAACCATTGCTCAATTGTGTTATAAGTAGTGTTAATCCTAAGCTTGGGAAAGTAAGTTACCGATGCTCGAAGATAGAGTGCTAATATGGAAGTTCAAGTGCGGCAGCAGCGATGCTCTTCGCCGGATCTATGAAAAGTACAAAAAAGACCTGCTGAGGCTGGCAGCGATTCTTTCGAATAATGCCAGTGACGCCGAAGATATAGTGCACGATGTCTTTTTATCATTCGCTCAATCGGTTGAGACGTTCAAGCTAAGCGGCAACCTCAAAAGCTTCCTGCTGACCTGTGTTGCGAATCGTGCCCGAAACAAGAACCGGGCAAACCTGTCTCGACAGACCGCAGCGCTGGATGAAGCGGAATCCGTTGTCTCACATTCAAAGACGCCCGAGCAGTGGATGATACAAAGCGAAGAATTGAAACGATGGAGCAACATAATGGCACAGCTTCCATACGAGCAGCGAGAGGTCGTCGTCCTGCACCTTCGGGCCGGCATGAAGTTCCGACAAATCGCCCAGTCGCAGGGTGTGTCAGTCAATACAGTCAAAGGTCGATATCGATATGGATTAAATAAGCTCAGGTCAATCTTGAATGGTGAGATGGAAAAATGAGATCAGCAGAGAATATAAAGAAGTTAATTAAGAACCTGGATTTAAGTATTGATACCAATACAAAAACTGATCAGACGATTCTTAATGAATTACTTGATACACAAAAAAAAACAATGAAACAGCAACCGGCATTCATTTTGCCGAATATCAGGAGAAAAATTATGAAAAGTCCAATTATAAAACTTGCTGCAGCGGCCGTGATAATTGCCGTAGTCGTGCTAGGATTGTTTGAATTTATCGGAGGTGACGGTGGTTCCGGTGTGGTCTGGGCGGAAGTCGCTCGCAAAGTCCAAGCCAGCGGTAGCCTTGTCACCCGTTGGAGGGAAAGCGGTTCCGTGTCAAGTACCGTGGTATTCGAAGAAACTGATTACAGCATCAAATACTTCAGCCCCCTTGGTTCCCGCACTGATGTTTACAGAGACGGCCAAGTCGCGTGGTCCCGATGCACCAATGCTGAGACTAAGACCACCACCGTCGTCTATCACGGTGATAAACGATACTACTCTTACCAACGCGATGAAGGCATCGAAGAATTCCTTGACAAGGACGAGGATTGGACCAATCCGATATACCTCGTGCAGACGATTCTATCGATTGAGCATACTGAACTGGGCCAGAAGACTGTCGATGGCATCCTGTGCGAGGGCCTGGAAACGAGTGATCCGGCTGTGATGGGGGACCTGGTTGATATGGCTGACAGCCTGGATGTGCACATGATACTATGGGTCGATGTACAAACGCAGTACCCCGTTCGGTTTGAGTACCGCGCCGTGGTTGAGGCTGAGGGCGAGGTTGCAAAATACAATTGTGTCATAGACCAGTTCCAATGGGATGCGGACATCGATCCAAGTCGCTTCGAACTGGAGATCCCGGACGACTACTATAAACAGATGTAGGCAATGCCGCGTACCCCGATTTCGTATTCTGACAGGCCGAGTGATGTACGGCTCGGCCTGTCTTCTCATTTAGAGCCGGAAGGGTGTTTTTTGCGAGACAACTCGCTTGGGCAGCCGTAGAATTGCTACCCTCTTGCTGAGATGTTAATATGATGAGGCTTCAGGTGTGTATAAGTGTTTCAGTAAAATGCATATGGGAAATCCCAGGCTAAGTGGGAAATCTCAGTCGAATGAAGTTCTGGAGTATGTGACATGACTGACGAGATAAGAAGAAAAAGCGGCGGGCTTCGGCCCTGGCATGTGGTGCTGGCGATGCTCGGCCTGTTGATCGTGCCGGTCGTTCTGTTGATGCTTGTCAAGGGCAACAGCATCAAACGGCAGTTGGCCGAGATTCGGGCCCAGGGTCATCCGACTAGCCTGACCGAACTGTCCGAGATGAATCGGCTGCCGCCCGGGGTCAAGAACGCTGCGCCGCTGTATGAAGAGGCTTTCACTGTCTACGTCAAGCCTGCCGATCCGGACAATACGCCGTACGCCGGGTCGGGAGAGTTACCTCCGAGGGGTCAGCCGCTTCCCGAGGCGATGGTCTCGGCGATTGAGGATTACTTGACCGACAACAAGGAAACGTTTGATCTGCTCAGAAAGGCCACTGCGATCGAGCATTGCCACTATGATTGGAACATGGCGGGAGGGCTGCCGCTGCCGGGTCTCGAGCACCTCAGACCCGGCGCATTCCTGCTGGTCACCGCGGCCCGCCTCAGCGCCCATCAGGGTGACGCCGAAGCTGCGCTGGCCTATCTCGATGATGGCTTGCACCTGGCCCGATCTGTCCGGCGAGAGCCGGCCCTGATCAGCTATCTCGTCCATATCGCTTGCACTACGGTATGCCTGCGTAGCTTGGAGCAGACTCTGAGTGTCACGCCGCTCAGCGACGAACAACTGGTCAGGGTCGACCGGATGCTGACCGAGGCCGGTGCGGCGTGCGACTTCACACAGGCCTTGGTTTCGGAGCGATGCTACAATATCGAGTATATCCAGAACCCGTCACAAATGAGCGGGGCTGGAGGTCGAATGTCGTCCATCCCGGTCCTGGGCCGCGTCGGGCTAGCCGACATGCTGGACTACATGGCCGCCGGCATCGAAGCCTCCGAGCTGCCTCCGGATCAGCGTGTCGCCCGGTTTCGGCGGATCGAAGGCGAGTTAGAGGATATGGGCTTTCTGCATGTACTCGTCAAAACGCTGGCGCCTGCCCTGTCACGCGTGGTTGAGATGGACCTGCGTCTCCAGGCCGACATCGATATGGCCCGCACGGCCGTAGCTATCGAGCGATTCCGGCTGACCAAGGGCGCCCTGCCGAGAGACTTGGCGACCCTGGCCCCCGACTATCTGGATCAAGTCCCCATCGACCCCTTCGATGGCCAACCGATCCGTTATCGCCGAACCAAACCCGGGTACCGCCTTTACAGCGTCTTTGAAGACGGCCAAGACCATGATGGCAAGGGCAAAGACGAGGTCAACCGCAATGCCCCCCACGATTGGCCCTTCATCGTAGCGCGATAGCAGCGTTTGCTTGAACCGATTGCCGCCGCCGAGCACAACAGCGGCGAGAATTCAGACGAGTGGAAACCTTAAAAAGTATCTGGCCACTTGTGTCGCGAACCGGATTCGGAATCGAAAACGGGATATCCTGTCATGCTGGAAGGTGATATTACCAGTGCAGGTGATGATAAGATGCAAATCAAAGGAATTCTGGACCAGTTCCAGTGGGATGTCGAATTTGACACAGACATTTTCAAGCCAAATATCCCGCCGGATTATGTACAAAAGTAACAAAAGAAACACAAATACAAACAAAACTAAAAAGGCCGGGCCATAAGAAGCTCGGCTTTTTTTATGCGCTTTTGCGAACAAAACCATGTTTGGGAACAAATTGCAGGAAAGTCTGTTTTCTTTATACTAAAATTAGCAGGTTTGGTGTGCTATATGTAAAGAAAGATCTTTCTTACGATGTGTTGGGCTAAATGGTAGAAGACAGGCTGCTTATCTGGAGATTTAAACTCGGCAATCGAGATGCCCTGCGCCGGATCTATGAAAAGTACAAAAACGATTTGCTCAAACTGGCCGTGGCCCTGACAAACGATGTCAATACCGCCGAAGATGTCGTGCAGGATGTCTTCGTGAGCTTTGCTCAGTCGGTAGCGAAAATAAAGCCTCACGGAAATCTCAAAAAGTATCTTGCCACGTGTGTTGCGAACCGGATCCGGAATCGAAAACGCGACCGGCAAAGGCATGAGACATCCGATATCAACGATTCGGACTGTGTCATCTCCGATGCGAGAAGGCCCGAACAATGGGCCATATTGAGCGAAGAGATGGAATTGTTGAGCAATGCAATGGCCCAGATACCGTATGAACAGAGAGAAGTGATTGGTCTTTATATGCAGGGCAGTATGACTTTCAGGCAAATCGCCAAAGTCCAAAAAACATCAATTAACACCGTCCATGGCCGATACCGGTACGGCCTGAATAAACTGCGGTCAATTTTGAATAGTGAAGTGTAAAAATGAAATCAATAGAGGAAATTAAAAAGTTTTTCAAGAAAGCAGCTATTAGTACGAATCCCAAAATGGATGAAAACGTGCTCGACAAAGTACTGATAGCAAATGAGAAAAAAACGAACACAAGGTCGGCCGCAATCGGGCCGAATATAAGGAGAACAATCATGAAAAGTCCAATCACAAAATTGGCCGCGGCGGCGGTGATTGTCACCCTGGTCGTTCTGGGGCTGTTCGAATTAACCGGCACCGAAAGTACTTCCGGCGTGGTCTGGGCCGATGTCGTCAGGAAAGTCGAAGCCAGCCGGGGCAACGTCGTACGCTGCAGGGAGGCCGCTTCATTTCAGTCCTCAGAAATAACCAACTATTCAATCACATACACCTCGCCGAGATACTCACGGAAGGACTTCTACGAAGGAGGACAAAACACCCACACCTATTACGAGGACTTCTCAGGTTCCGATACCGTGATTTTCACAGGCGTCTATCACAAACACAAGCACTACATTTCCGATACACATCAAAATACAAAAAATGAATACTTCCTGGAGCAGCACGAGCAATGGATGAATCCAAAATACCTGGTTCAGAGAATCCTGTCCGGCGAGCACAGAAATCTCGGACAGGAAACCATCGACGGGATATTGTGCGAGGGCATAGAGACTACCGATCCGGCGGCCCTGGGTCCACTGCCGGGTCCGGTTAACCGTTTGGAAGTGGAATTTCGATTGTGGGTTGATGTGGAAACAAAATACCCCGTTCTGTTCGAGGGTAAAATGAGCGGCGAGGCTGAGGGCAAGTGGATGGAATCCGAGTGGGTCATGGACCAGTTCCAGTGGGATGTGGAGCTTGATCCGGATTTCTTAAAAGCAAATATTCCGCCGGATTACGTTGATATGCGCACACTCTGACGAAAGTGTCTTCCGACAGGCCCGATCTTCGTCCCGACCTTTTTGTGTGCGCGGATTGAGCAATCGACGAAATCTGTACTTCAGAAATCTATTGCAAATCTTCATATCCGCCGTATAACATACCACAACATAACCACTCATTTATCTGGAGTAGAAAGATGAAACGATATCGGTCGATTCTAATCATTGCGATATGTTCTGTACTTGTAAGCCAATTCTGTGTCTACGGCGCGGATAAGAACTGCGAGGTTTCCGGCGAACTGAAAAAGTGGCACAAAGTGACGCTGACCTTTACCGGCCCGGAAACCGACGAAGACGCCCAGCCGAATCCGTTCTGCGATTACCGGCTCAATGTCACCTTCAGCAACGGCAAAAAACAATACGTCGTTCCCGGTTATTACGCCGCCGACGGCAACGCCGCCGAAACATCCGCCAAGGCCGGCAACAAATGGCGAGCGCATTTCGTGTCGGATGAGACTGGCTCATGGACATACGAAGCATCTTTCCGCACAGGGCCGGACATTGCTCTTTCGAGCAATATCAATGCCGGCTCTGCAACGGCGTTCGACGGTGTCAACGGGACGCTTGAGATAGTCGAGAGTGACAAGAGCGGCCGGGACCACCGGGCAAAAGGCCTGCTCCGGTACGTCGGCGAGCACTATCTGAAATACGCCGGCAGCGGCGAGTATTTCCTAAAGGGCGGCGCAGACAGCCCCGAGAACTTCCTGGCCTACGCCGACTTCGACGGTACTTATGACGCCAGCGCCGACTCGGGCAGCTACAAAGACGTGGGCACCTTTATTCATAAGTACGCCCCGCATGTCCGTGACTGGCGTTTGGGCGATCCGACATGGAAAGGCGACAGGGGCAAGGGTATAATCGGAGCGCTGAATTACCTGGCCTCGGAGGGCATGAACAGCGTCTATTTCCTGACTTACAACCTGGACGGCGGCGACGGGCGCGACACGTGGATGTGGACATCCTCGAAAGTCCGCGACCGCTTCGACTGCAGCAAGCTCGACCAGTGGGAGACCGTCTTCGAGCATGCCGATCGCCTGGGAATCATGCTGCACTTCGTGACGCAGGAGACCGAGAACGACCGCAATCTCGGCGGGTCCGCTGGTTTGAATCCGATACGAAAGCTTTACTATCGCGAACTGGTCGCGCGGTTCAGCCACCACCTGGCCGTGATGTGGAACCTCGGCGAGGAAAACAACACGCCCGACAAGGACCGCAAACAAATCGCAGCGTACATTCGAGCTCTGGATCCCTACGACCACCCGATCACAGTGCATACGCATAATAATAAGGCCCCCGGCTTCTATAAAGGGATTCTGGGTGACCCGTACTTCGAAGCCTCGTCGATCCAGAGCAACCTGGACCGCTACCATCGCGACGCCGTTGCTCTCCGGCGGCTCTCGGCCGAGGCGGGACGCAAGTGGGCGATTTTTGGCGACGAGCAGGCGCCGGCGAGCCACGGCGTCGTGCCTGACGCCGACGATCCGGACCACGACCGGCCGCGCAAACTGGCACTTTGGGGCAATCTGATGGCCGGCGGCTCGGGTGTGGAATGGTACTTCGGCCACCGATTTCCGCACATGGACATCAGTTGCGAGGACTGGCGGACGCGTGATGTTATGTGGGACCAGACGCGATACGCGCTCGAGTTTTTCCACAAACACCTGCCCTTCTGTAAGATGGCTCCGGACGACACCCTGGTCTCGGCTGAAAAGGCCTATTGCTTCGCCAGGCCCGGCGAAATTTACGTTGTATACCTGCCCGAAGGCGGTACTACAAGGCTAAATCTGGGCAACCATTCGGCAACCTTCGCCGTAAAATGGTACAACCCGCGCACCGGCGGAGAGCTTCAAACCGGCACAAAAACCCAGATAACCGGCCCCGGCAAAGTTAACATCGGCCGGCCGCCCGGCGAACCCGGCAAAGACTGGGTTGCACTGATAAAGCTCAAATAATCTTATCACAAGCAGGCCAAAATGGTAATTGAAGCACAAATTGG